>Ga0187781_10003712_pt1 | contig 11437 bp, 9 predicted proteins | sample 0715_SJ02_MP02_2_FD_132447 | JGI IMG/M metagenome (GOLD analysis project Ga0187781, IMG submission 132447) | Tropical peat soil microbial communities from peatlands in Department of Meta, Colombia - 0715_SJ02_MP02_20_MG | ecosystem: Environmental > Terrestrial > Soil > Wetlands > Peat | place...
CAAAGCGTGGTGCAGCTACGGCTGCTTCTTCGGCGGCCTCGACGAAGGCTTTTCGTCTATCGCCAAGAAGGCCCGCATCCGCAAAATCAACCCCCGGTGGCGGCTGGCGCCGTGGGCCATCCTGGTGGTCATCGTGCTGCTCTCGGCGGCCACCTACGAGCCCACCTACTGCATGTGGCTCTGCCCGTTCAAGGCGGTGACGGAGTTTCCGCAGGTGCGCTCGACGCAAACGGCGCTCCAGTTCGGGATCTTCGTCGCGCTTTTTCTGGGCCTGGTCGTGGTGCTGCCGTTCCTCACCAAGCGACGCACCCAGTGCGCCTTCTTCTGCCCCTTCGGCGCTTTCCAGTCGATCTTCAGCCGTACCAGCATCTTTGAGGTCCGCATCGACAAGGAAAAGTGTGGCGCCGGATGCTTGTTGTGCCAGAACAACTGTCCAACTATGGCCGTGAATCAGGAGTCGATTCGCACCGGCACGACCCTTACCTCCTGCATGCGCTGCGGCGCCTGCATCGACGTTTGCCGCAAGGACGCCGCGGTGTGGCACATCAAGGGTACGCCCGTGGGCGTGAAGCCGGAGCGCGCGCGGTTGCTCTTCCTTTATGCCGGGTGGACCTTTGCCGCCATGTTCGGCGGCAGCATCATCGCCCACTCACTCGAGCGGCTGATTGGGCTGATGGTGTGAAAAAAAGGCTTCACCACAGAGATCACGGAGTGCACAGAGAAACGCCGTTTTACCCCTGTGCTCTCTGTGCTCTCTGTGGTGAATCCGTTCTTCGCGGAATCGAAGCAAGGAGACTGCCATGAAACGCCTGACGACAATTCTCGGTTACACCGCGGCGGTGCTGACTATCGCCGCGGCGGTGGTGGGGCCGCTGTTTTGGTTCGGCTTTTTCACCCATGCCGCCGCCAAGACGTCCTTGCGCATCGATCCCATCTACACGGGTGGCGAGCCGGCGCTCACCATCGAGCGCGATTCCTACCAGATTGTGGTCTACGAGCCGGTGCTGAAACGCGCCCCCCTCTCGCCATTCGATTCGTTTGTGCAGATTGTGTGGAAGCCTGCCTCGAAGTTGCCTGAAACCGTCTCGGAGCAGCTCGATCTGGACGGCGACGGCAAGCCGGATTGCGTGGTCTCTTTTCAGGCGCCGCGTGATCCTCACGCCAAACTGGTGGTAAACGAAGAACCGCTGACTGGCCTCGTTAAGCCCATGAACAAGGTGAGCAAGGATTCGTTCTCCTCACTCATCGCGCGCGTGAACGATACAATCGTCGTCCGCGTGCCGCTTAGGCACGATGACAAGTGACGGGCAGGACAAGACTCCAGCAAATACCAGTCGTTTCCTCCTTGACCCTCGCCTGATTTTCTAATAGCGTGTTGAGTTCGCGAGGTTTTGAGGATGTCCAGAGTTCGAGCGGCGTTATTTGTAACTTGTTTGGGTGACCAGTTCTTTCCCCAGGTGGGCGAGTCGGTGGTCAAATTACTTCGACGTTTGGATGTCGAAGTCACCTTCAATCCCGCGCAAACCTGTTGTGGCCAGCCGGCCTTCAACACCGGCTACTGGGATGAAGCTCGCACTGTGGCTTCAAAGGTACTCAACCTTTTTGATGACGCGGATTATGTGGTGTGCCCATCGGGGTCTTGCACCTCGATGGTGCGCGCGTTTTACTCCGAACTGTTCGCGCACGATCCCGAGCGCCTCGAAAAATGCCGGCAATTGCGCGGGCGGTTCTTCGAGTTTTCGGAATTCCTGGTCAACGTCTTGAAGGTTGAAGATGTGGGAGCGAGTTTTCCCCACCGCGTGACCTATCACGACTCCTGCCACCTTCTGCGCGAGTTGGGAGTCGAGGAACAGCCGCGCAAGCTGCTGCAGAAGGTGCGTGGCATCGACTTTGTGGAGATGGAAGGATTCCAGGTGTGCTGCGGCTTCGGGGGGACGTTTGCCGTCAAGTTTCCTGAAGTCTCGGCCGCCATGGGCCAGGACAAGCTCGGCTTTGCCATGCGAACCGACGCCGAATACCTGGTCGCTAACGACTCTGGATGCCTGATGCACCTGGCGGGAATGATTCATCGCCAGGGATTGGCGCTCAAGACGCTGCATCTGGCGGAGGTGCTGGCGCAGAAGCCCTAGGTGGTATGTGGGGCCTCCGCCTACCCCCTCACCCGGCCCGCCCCGGCTGATGAAAACGCCGGCGGCGGACCACCCTCTCCCCCAACGGGGAGAGGGATGGAATCGTCGCTTTTTTGGCTTTCGACTCTCGACTCTCAACTATGTCCGACACTGGCGTTCACAGCAACGAAGTTCACGAACTTGGTAACAAGAACCTTGCCGACCCGCATCTTCAGGAGGCTTATCGCTCTTCCACCCTCCGTCTCTACACCCATCGCTTGGAGGCGGTCAGCGGAGTGCCGGGCTGGGAACGGCTGCGCGAGCGGGCTCGTGAACTGAAGCGGGAAGTGATTGAACACCTCGATTATTACCTCGAACAGTTTGCAGACAACGCGGAGCGGCGCGGCGGCCAGGTGCACTGGGCCGAGACAGCCGAAGACGCCTGCCGCATCGTCCTGGAAATCGCGCAGCAATGCGGGGCGCGCGAAATCGTCAAGGCCAAATCGATGGTAGGGGAAGAAGTCGAACTGAACCACGCGCTCGAAGCGCAAGGCATCCGCCCCGTCGAGACTGACCTGGGCGAGTTCATTATCCAACTCGAGGGCAACCGGCCCGCCCACATCGTGGCGCCGGCCATTCATCTGACGCGGCACGACGTGTCAGACCTCTTCGCCTCCCATCTCAAGTCCGAGCGCACGGAAGTGCCGGAGCGCCTGACGGCGATCGCGCGCCAGGTGCTGCGCGAGCGGTTTGCGCGGGCGGAAATGGGCGTGAGCGGCGCCAATTTTCTGGTGGCGGAAACCGGCACCGTGGTGCTGATCGAGAATGAAGGGAACATCCGCCTTACCACCACCGCGCCGCGTGTGCACGTGGCGCTGGTAGGAATCGAAAAGCTGATTCCCCGCTTTGCGGATCTGGGCGTTTTCCTGCGGCTGCTGGGACGTTCGGGCACCGGCCAAAAGCTGACCACGTACACCTCGATGCTCAGCGGGCCGCGCCGTCCGGGTGAGGACGGCCCCGACCAGATGCACGTGGTGCTGGTGGACAATGGGCGCGTGGCCACGCTGGCCGATCCTAAAATGCGGGAAGCGCTTTATTGCATTCGCTGCGGCGCCTGCCTCAACACCTGCCCGGTCTATCGCAAAATCGGCGGGCATGCTTACGGCTGGGTCTACAGCGGTCCCATCGGGGCGCTGGTCACACCTGAGTTCACCAGCCTCGGGCAGGCGCGAGAGTTGCCGTTCGCTTCCTCGCTGTGCGGCGCCTGCCGCGAAGTCTGTCCCGTCAAGATCAACATTCCCGATCTGTTGTTGCATTTGCGGAGCGAGGCTCAACGAGTGGCGCCCGCGCCTCGCGCCAAAGGCGCCCTGATGCGCGAAAAGACCATGATGCGCTTGTGGGCGTGGGCCTTCTCGCGTCCTTGGGCGTACACGCTGGGCGGACGGCTGGCGCGCTGGGGCCAGTTCGTGCTCGCCCGCTCCGGGTGGATTAGAAGAGTCCCGCTTTATCCGGCGTCCCGCTGGACCGACGCGCGCGATGTCCCCGCCTTGGCGAAGAAATCCTTTCGCGAACGCTGGAAGGAGATTCGCGGCGTATAATGCAGGCCATGCAAGCTCTAGCTAGAATCCCGCCCAGCCCGCTTAAGCTCTGGACGGACGGAACCATCCGAGTGGGATCGTCGCAAGTGCTCCTCGACGCCGTGGTGCAGCAATTCAAACGGGGCGCCACTTCCGCCCAGATCCAGCGCCACTTCCCCTCCCTCGCCCTCGGGGACGTTTACGGCGCCATCACCTATTATCTCGAGCACCTCGAGGGCATTGAAACCTACCTCGCGGAACAAGAGGAACGGCAGGCAGAGGAGGTTCAACGCGTAGGCTAAACTGGCGAAGCTTCTCTGCTCCGATCCACCCGGCCAAGTGGGTTCTTTGTCACATTTGACTTCGGCTCTTCTCCCGTGTACGATTTGAATGTGTACGGAGACACCCAGGAGATGGTGCTATGCCCAGACGAGCGGTTGAAGATAACAGCCGGATGTCTTTGCGAATTCGAGCTGAGGACAAGGCCCTGCTCTTGCGCGCGGTTGCACTCGTGCACACCGATCTAACCGACTTTGTGCTTCGACACGCCTTGCTTGCGGCAAGAACGGTCATCAGGGAGGCGGAGCATGTGCAGCTTTCCTCTAGGGATAGTTTGCGGGTCCTCAAGCTCCTGGAGAACCCGCCTGCGCCGAATTCAAAAGTGCTGACAGCCGCTCGCGGGCTGCCAAAGCGGGTCTAGCGGTGGCGGCGTGGCACGAAGAGCCAATCAGCAAGAGGCACGATCGCGAAGCATTCGACTGCGGAGAAGAAGCGCTGAACGAGTTCCTGCGCCGCTACGCCCGTCAGAGCCACAATCTGGGAAGCGCAAAAACCTTCCTTGCAATCGACGGCGCCGACAACGAAACCATTATCGGCTTCTACACGCTGACTCCCGCGTCCGTTGAATATGCCCGGACGCCCGATGTAATACGGCGCAGGCTGGCACGACACGACGTGCCGGGCTTCCGCCTGGCGCGCTTGGCTGTGGACCGACGGTTTCAAGGTCACGGGATCGGTGGGCAGCTGTTGCTTTCGGCAGGCAGACGCTGTTTGCTGGCGGCCGAAGCGGTTGGCGGCGTCGTGCTCGTGATCGACGCAAAGAATGAGACTGCGGCGCGATGGTACGCCAGCTATGGCGCCATGCCACTTCTGGACGCGCCACTTACTCTCCTGCTGCCACTCGCGACTGTGGAGTCCGCACTCAAAAAAGCGGCGAAATACTAGGGCGGGGATACAGAGTCTTCTCGTCCGCGGGCCCTGGGGCTCGTATGCGACTACGAGGGCGCTTGTGGTCCTTCTCAGGCGGAGCGGACCCCCTCACCCGGCCCGCGCCGGCTGATGAAAGCGCCGTCGCGGGCGACCCTCTCCCCCAAGGGGGCGAGGGTGGCCCTTCTTACCTTGCGTCTCGCTTCGCGCTGCTTACTTCTGCCTTCTTGCTTCTAACTTCTTGATTCCTGCTTCTTGCTTCTTGATTCTCACTCCTGACTCCTGGCTCCTGACTCCTGACTTCTGCCCTTCAGAACTTCACTCGAATCGTTTTTATTTCGTGGGGGGCCACCGGCACCCGCACCTTCGTTCCTTCCACACCGAACGATTTGGGTGGAACGTACTTGTCCCATTCGAGCAGGTCCGTCTCGCGCGCGAGCTGAGGCGCCCGATTGAAGGTGAGGATGGCGTCGGCGGTTTTACCGTCGGTCTCGTACAAGCGCACGATGAAGTCCTTCGAATCTTCAGCTTTCTTGACCGCCTCGACCACGACGTTTGCAGGCTCGACATTTAGAGCGCTAAACGTTCTGCCAAGTTCGCCAGAGTGCGAGGGTTCGAATCTCACCAGGAACGGCGCATTGAAGGCGACGCCAAGCCGAGTCGGGGCCAAATCCTGCCAGCCACCGCGATGGGGAACGAGCGCGTATTTCACGTGGTGGATTCCCACCAGCGGCTCATCGGACTGGTCCGACCACATCTCCGGCGTGTCGGGGTAGCCGCGGCGCGGCCCGCGGACGAGGCTCATGCGGAGCACATTCTGCTGGAAGGAGAACCCGTATTTCGAATCGTTCAGCAGAGTCACGCCGTGGCTTCCGCTTTGGTCGGTCACGTCCACCCAGCGCTGCGCGGCGACTTCAAATTTGGTGCGGTCCGCGATGTCCCAGCCGCGCGCCGGTTCTTCGAGTCGGGTTTTCGGATCTTCCTGGAAGGTGTAATCGAAGCGCTGGATGGAGCCGAAGGGAATCTCATAGGTTGCATACGCGCTCGAGAGGTGAAGCGGGAAGGCGACCTTGGCGAAGTGGTAATGCTCGTGCCAGTCGGCGCGAAACTCGAAGTCCACGCGGTCCGAGTGGCTATAGAGGATAATGTCCTGCTCGAAGGACGACTTGCCAAACTGCTTTTTCACTCGCACCACAGCGCGCACCGGGCCCTGCTCGATCAGCTTCACGCTTTCGGCCTTATCCAGTTTGTGAACGTCGCCCAGGTAGATATTCCACGCAGGCTCGCCCTCGGGCGCGTTGGGTGGGCGATCGTCCCAGACTTCCAGTGCATTTCCTTGCTGATTCGCCGCCAGAAAATTCGCCTCGCTTCCCTTGCGCGCCAGCGATTTGAGGTTCCCGGTGTTTTCGTCGAGTTCGATCTCGAGCGCGCTGTTGGCCAGCCTCAGCCCTGAGACCACCAGGTCGGTTGGGAAGTCCGGCTTGCTCGGGCTGGAAACCAGGCGAAACTGTTTGAAGCCAAGGCCGGGAACGTCCTCGGCAAAAAAGATCGCTTGGTCCGCGCCGTCGTCCTTGATGAGTTGGTAGGGAACCAGCCGCCCGGCGGCATCTACGATCTTGAATGAGCTGGGCAGCGCGGACCCGCGATTATCGGGCCCGCGGCTTTCATTCAAATCCAGCGAAACCAGGTCGGTCCTTGTCCATGGCGAGGGGTTAAAAATCAGGACGGCAAGGCCCTCCCCCTGAGTGTTCGCCCGAGCGGTAATCGAAGCCAACGCGGCCTCGAGCAGCTTGCCGCCCTCGATTTTCAGGTCCGTGTAATCGGTCGCCGCATCGCGATAGACTTCGCCAATGGCCGAGCCGTCGATGTTATCGTGCACCTGGCCGAAGAGCAGCTTCTCCCACATTGGCTGCAGGGCGGCCTGCGGGTAGGTGTGGCCGAACTCGGTGGCCACCGCCGCAAACTTCTCCGTATTCATGAGCAAGACTTCGCAGCGGCGATTGTCGCGCTTCACCTGCGAATCCGTAGTGTAAGTGCCGCGATGCGTTTTGACGTAAAGTTCGTCGTTGACTACCGGAAAGCCGGCGCTGGCGGGCAGCGCCTTGATATCTTCGAAATAGGTTTGCGCCTTCGAGAAACGGACTTTGGGGAAGCCGGGCATGTGCATCAATTCACTGGCTCGATCGACCATCTCCGGCATGGGGCCGCCGCCATGGTCGCCATGCCCGTAGAGGATCAGGAGCTTATCCACGCCGTGCTTGGCTTTGAGCACCGCCAATTCCTGCAGCATCTCGTCCGGAATGACTTCCTGGTTGTAGTCGCCGACGGTGTGAAACGCCAGGACGCGCGAGCCGTCCGAAGCCTGCCACCAGAAGAGGTGATAAGGAAACGGCACGGGAGGATTGTTTCGTTCCACTTGCCATTTCAGCTTGTGCGTCACGAAATAGTCGATCCCGCACTTGCGGTAGATCTGCGGCATGTTCCAGTTGAAGCCGAAAACGTCCGGCAGCCAGCCCACCTTGACATCCACGCCGAACTTCTCTTTGAAGAAGCGCTTCGCATAGAGATGCTGGCGCACCAGCGACTCGCCGTTGGGAATATTCGTGTTGTGCTCGACCCACTGGCCGCCGACAATCTCCCATTGGCCCGCTGCGACCCTTTCCTTGATGCCCTGAAAAACATCGGGGTAGTACCGCTCCATCCATTTGTAGAGTTGCGCGGCGCTTTGGGCATAGATAAAGTCAGGGTGCTTGTCCATCATCTGCATGACGCTGCGAAAGGTCAGCGGACACACCTCGTGGATGGTTTCGCTTCTCGGCCAGAGCCAGGAGGGATCGATATGGGCGTGGCCAACCAGGTAGATCTCACCTTCCTGGGAGAAAAGATATGTCGCCCTGCAGGACAGGATGGCACAAAGCAGGAGAGCGTGACTTAAGCGCTTGAACATTCCCAACCTCCGTCGAATGCTGTTTGGTGCCTCAGGGGCGACGGCGATGCAAAATCGCCGGCGCCCGGAAATCCAGACCAGCAATATACGCCGGAGGCAAAGTACGGGCAACTCTCGAGCTTGAGCGCCTAAGCCCCCACGAGGGCTGAGACGACGCGCCGTCATCCTGAGCGTTTGCGCCGAACGCAAATGCAGAGATTCTTCGTTCCGCTCTCTCGAAAGTCTGTCATTCTGAGCGAAGCGAAGAATCTGCATTCGTTCGCCTCCGACCGGAACTGCAGATCCTTCGCTGCGCTCAGGATGACAGGGTCGCGAATTGAGATGTACACTCGACATCCCTTACCGCCGAGAAAGTCACAGCCTCTCAGCCGCGTTGTGGACTACTTTCCGGGCGGGTCTCCATTTTTCTGCATTTTTCCCTTGACAGAGCGGTGCACACGTGATAGCCTATGGTGGTGGTCTGTGAAATGGACATTATTGCCGCAAGTGGCCGCCGCCCCGCCCAGTGGCTGGAAAACCTGGAATGGTCTCGGTCAGACGGCAAACCAGAGAAAAACAAAAAATGGAAAATAGTGGGAACGAAGCTAAGAAGTATCTGAAAACAAAGGACATCACTTTTTTAACTGTGCGGAATTTGCATTCCATTCCGCACATTTCGTGCACAAAAGGGAGCGAAATAGCGCATTTTACACCAAACGAAGGGAAGACTCTGGACTAGCAACTGCCGCAGAAAAGTGACAAGATGTCGGCTACGATTGAATCGGTAGCCGCCCTCGTGCGCTTTGTGGTAGCAATCTAGCGGAAAGGAAGGAACCATGTTTTGTCATCCACCGCTCGGGGCTGTGTTTCATCACGCCCATCGGCTCTGGCTGCTTTCGTTCATCGTGGTCTCACTCTTGGCGCCCGCTGTGTTAAGCAGTCAGGAGACGAAGCCCCGCGAACCTCCCAAGACGAAGACTGACGACATCAAAGAACGGATACAGGACGTGGAAGTCGCCGATCCTTACCGCTGGCTCGAGGACCAGCAAAGCCCTGAGACGCGCGCTTGGATCAGTGCCGAGAACAAATACACGCGTGCCAATCTCGACCTCTGGCCCGGCCGTGCGGCCTTGAAGCAGCGGCTGACGGAGCTGATGAAGGTGGAGTTCATCAGCGCGCCTGTGGAGCGGAACGGCAAGTACTTTTTCAAGCGCCGAGCGGCGGACCAGGACCAGGGCGTGCTGTATCTGCGGACGGGACCGGAAGGCAAGGACGAGGTGCTGGTGGATCCGAATCCGCTTAGTGCGGATAAGAACATCTCAGTGGATCTCCGCGAGGTTTCGAAAGACGGAACGCTCGTGGCGTACAGCCTCAGGAACGGAGGAGAGGACCAGACCACGATTCGTTTCCTCGATGTGAGGAGTCGAACGGAGCTGAAGGATGAATTGCCGAGGCGGCGCTATTTCAGCGTCGGGATTAAACCGGACAAGAGCGGCCTTTACTACTCCTGGGAGGCGCCGGAGGGTCCACGCCTCAGCTACCACACCATGGGCAGCGACCCTGGCCAAGACCGTGAAATCTTCGGCAAGGGCTATGGACCCGACAAGATCATCGGCTGTGAGTTATCAGAAGACGGGCGTTACCTGACCATTACAGTCTTCTACGGAGCAGCGTCCGAGCGAACGGAAGTCTACTTCCAGGACATCGAAAAGAAAGGACCGATTCGCCCCCTCGTTAACGACATTCCGGCTAGATTCGAGGGCCAGGTAGGAGGCGACCACGTCTATCTTCAAACCAATTGGAAAGCGCCTAAAGGACGAGTCCTCAAGGCTGACCTCGGGGATCCAGCGCGCGATAAATGGCGCGAAATCGTGCCTGAAAGTGATGCGCCCATCGAATCGTTCTCTCTCGTAGGCGCAAGACTTTTCGTGAAATACACGCGGAATGCCAGTTCCGAGGTCAAAGTTTTCGATGCTGATGGTGCGCACGTGCGAGACCTCGAGCTTCCTTCGATTGGATCGGTGGACGAAATCAGCGGCCGCTGGACGAGCCAGGAAGCGTTCTATGATTTTTCGTCGTTCCCGATTCCGCGGACGATCTACCGCTGTGACACCGATAGCGGGAAGCAAAGCGTGTGGGCGCAGATTCACGTTCCAATTAACGCATCGCGGTTGGAACTGAAGCAGGTGTGGTACACGTCCAAGGACAAGACGCGCATCCCGATGTTCCTGATGTACCGCAAGGGGACGAAACTGGATGGCAACAACCCGACGCTGATGACCGGCTACGGCGGATTCAACATCAGTCTCACCCCGTATTTCTCCGCGAGTGCGGCGCTCTGGGCCGACCAGGGGGGCATCTTCGCCCAGCCCAACCTTCGTGGCGGCGGCGAATTTGGGGAGGCGTGGCATCGTGCGGGAATGCTGGGCAAGAAACAAAATGTGTTTGACGACTTTATCGCTGCGGCCGAGTGGCTCATCAGCAACCACTACACTCAACCCTCCAAGCTGGCCATCGAAGGAAGCAGCAACGGCGGCCTTCTGGTGGGCGCAGCGCTCACACAGCGTCCCGACCTCTTCCAAGCGGTGATTTGCGGTTACCCCCTCCTCGACATGCTGCGCTATCAGAACTTTTTTGTGGCCAAATACTGGGTTCCCGAGTATGGGTCCGCCGATGATCCTGCCCAGTTCAAATACATCTACGCCTACTCGCCATACCAGCACGTCAAGCGGGGAGCGAAATACCCCGCCGTGCTCTTCGTGACCGGCGATGGGGATACGCGCGTCGCGCCTCTGCACGCGCGCAAGATGGCTGCGTTGCTGCAAGCGGATTCGGGCTCGGATCGGCCCGTGCTGCTTCGCTACGACACAGAGGCAGGCCATTCCCAGGGTGTATCCATTACGAAGGCCATCGAGGAAACGACGGACGAGCTTGGGTTTCTCTTTTGGCAGCTCAATGCGCGGTTCGAGGCTTCGGATCCGAGGTGAGGACTAATATGGCTTGGATCAAGACCATCGAACCGAATGACGCGACGGGTGAACTCGAGACCGAATATTCCCTGGCGATCAAGCGGGCGGGCAAGGTTTTCAACATCTTGAAGGTGCAAAGCCTGAACCCCGCCAGCCTGCGCGCTTCCATGCAATTGTATCTCGCTACGATGTACGGTCCCTCCGGCCTGACGCGTGCCGACCGGGAAATGCTGGCGACTGTGGTTTCCTGGGCCAATGATTGCTTTTATTGAATCGAAGCGCACGGAGAGGATCTCCGTCAGGAAACAGGCGACCAAGAGCTTGCCGAGCACGTTAAGCACGACTACCATCGGGCCAAGCTTACCGCGCGGCAGAAAGCCCTGTGCAATTTCGCCGTGAAGGTGACCCGCGCACCGGCCTCCGTGCGGCGGCGGGATATCGAATCCCTGCGGAAACGGGGCTTCACTGACCGCGATATCCTGGATGCAGTGCAGGTGATTTCATATTTCAATTACATCAATCGCGTCGCTGATGCGTTGGGTATTGAGCCGGAAACGGAAATGGGCCGAAAGGCAGGGAACAGGGATTAGGGTTTAGGGATTAGGGACTAGGGATTAGTACGGTTCCCTATTCCCTAACCCCTAACCCCTA
>Ga0187781_10003715_pt1 | contig 11431 bp, 9 predicted proteins | sample 0715_SJ02_MP02_2_FD_132447 | JGI IMG/M metagenome (GOLD analysis project Ga0187781, IMG submission 132447) | Tropical peat soil microbial communities from peatlands in Department of Meta, Colombia - 0715_SJ02_MP02_20_MG | ecosystem: Environmental > Terrestrial > Soil > Wetlands > Peat | place...
AACCACGAAGATGATCACTGCCATTCCCAGAGCCTCAGCTATGAACAATCTCCACGTGGTCCATCCCGGCCCTGGCTGGAGCACGGCGTACATCACGGGCGGCTCAGACACAACCGGGCCCCATACTTCCCGAGCCGCAATGACGCCGAAAACGGAACCCAGCAACTGGGCGATAGAGTAGGGAAACACTCCCGCACCGGGGAACACTCCAAAGCGCCACATGGCCAGTGATATTGCAGGATTCACGTGGCCTCCAGACATCTTCCCCGGAGGACTGAGAATAAGGCCGGCGAGGAGGAGGCCCACAGCTCCGCCTACGGCCAATAGTTGCACGTGAATCAGTGGTATGGCGCGTGAGATGGGCGATGGCCCAATTATCCATCTCACAGCACTCGTAACACCAAAAAGCAGAACACAGGTGAGGACCAACTCGATCGCGCTATCTCTCATCAAGCAGATAAACGTCCTCTCTCCTGCGCCCTTGGACGTGCCGACCGACTGATCCATTTGCCACCCAACCTTTGACATTGGTGTTAGAAAGCGAAACAAACGCATCTGAGGCTTCCGAGCCTTAGTTCCCGAAAGTCGGCCCCGCATTGCGTCGACGCCGGATAGAGGAATTAATGCCGGAAATAATTATCGCCTTGCGCGTTTTTTGGGCGTGCCGATCGCCTTATTGATGGCGCGAGAAAGGTCGTCAAATTCAAATGGTCCGTCATGACGTCGCCCGTTGACAAAAAAGGTTGGAGTGCCATTCACTCCGCTGCGCACGCCACCGCTGAAGTCTGCTCTTACACGCTCTGTGTACTCCCCGGTTTCAAGCGCCTGTTGTAGGAGGCCGGGAGTCAAACCGATTTGTTGCGCGAGCTCCAAGTACAGCGATACGCCCAACCGGTTCTGGTTTTCGAACAAAAGATCGTGCATTTCCCAGAATTTTCCTTGCGCGCCCGCGAATTCAGCCGATTCAGCGGCTGACTCGGCGTTTGGGTGCATCGCGCTCAAGGGAAAATTCCGGAAGACCAGGCACAGCCGCTCTCCAAAGTGCTTCTGGAGACGCTTGACAATGGGATAGGCGTGCCCGCAATGCGGGCATTCATAATCCCCATACTCGACCAATGTCACTTGCGCATCTGCCTCGCCCTGCATGTGGTCCTGGGAAGTAACCGGAATGCTTAGCGTGGCCATTTCTCCTCCTACTTGGGCAGTCCTTCCAGGGCACGAAGGATTCCATCGGCGCCTGGATTTACAGCAATCGGAGAACGGTAGCTCCAGGCGATCATTCCGTTCTTGTCAATTACAAACAGTGCGCGCTCACAAACACCCTCAGCGCTTCTATAAGCACCGTACTTGCGAGCCACGGCGCCCTTGGGTTCAAAATCCGCGAGGAGAGGAAAGTGCAGGTGGCGAGCTTCAGCAAAAGCCTGATGACACCAAACACCGTCCACCGAAATACCAACTAGCTGGGCGCCGAACTTTTCGAATTCGGGAAGGGTTTCGTTGTAAAGGGCCATCTGGTCGCCACAGGCGGGACTCCAGTCGGCGGGATAGAACGCCAGAATTGCTGGCCGTCCCCGCAAGTCTCTCAAGGAAAGGGTTTGGTCAGAAGTGACGGGTAAGGTGAAAGCCGGGGCTGCGACCCCGGGAGGAAGGACCCCGCCCCTAGCAGCCGCTCTTTTCGCAGCGGAATGTGCACTTTTCGCTCTCATATTTGATTCCATCCTTTTGCTTCCTGTCTTGCCCACGGAAGCAGGATTTGGCTACCTGCAATAAAAAAGTTGCCACTATTGCGATCCGCCGAGTCGTGCCCATTTGAATGAATTTGCTGCCCTTTAAGTTATTATGGCATACCATGTACCGACTTCCTATGGTGAGTGAGAATGAGTCTAAATTATTGTAAATCGCACTGGTGAAGTGGACGAATTCCACGATGCATGCGTAGGGCCAGCCTTGACTTCCGCGGGAGCGCGGCCATCTCGGCCGCTTTTGCTTTAGTTGCGGGCTGGAAGGCCTCACTCCAATACTGCCGAGCGTCAGGGCTGTAACAAACGAGCGCGGACCTTATCGCTACTGTTTCCGCCGCGTCGACTGCTGGCCTACCGATGGCCGTCGACCAAGGCTGGCCATGCCCTCATGATCCTCCCATCATCTGAATGATGGGAAGCCGGGCGCAGACCTCGCTGTTTGAGGTCAGTGATGCCCCGAAGGGGCACCCCAAAGAATGCCGTAACGCCTACGCGCTTGCACTTGCGCCACGCTTCTGGCCTTCGAAAAACGCCAGCAGTTCCGCATTGATTTGGTCCTTATGGGTAGAGCACATGCCATGGGGCGCGCCGGCAATCACCTTAAGCGTGGCGCCCTTGACAAGCTTCGCGGAAAGCATCGCCGAGTCGGCAATCGGCACGATCTGATCGTCGTCTCCGTGTAGGATCAGCGTCGGCACATCAAACTTCTTGAGATCTTCCGTCATGTCCGTCTCGGAAAAGGCCTTGATGCAATCGTAAGCGGCCTTGAGCCCGCACCACATCCCCTGGAGCCAGAACGAATCGCGCAAGCCTTGCGAGACCTTGGAATTCGGCCGGTTGGCGCCGTAGAAAGGCGCGCTGAGATCCTTGAAAAACTGCGAGCGGTCGCTGTGCACTCCGGCGCGGATCTGGTCGAACACCTCGAGGGGCAAACCGCCCGGATTCGCCGGTGTCTTCAGCATCAGCGGGGGCACCGCACCAATGAGCACGGCCGCCGAAACCCGCTTGCTCCCATGGCGGCCGATGTAGCGGGCAACTTCACCACCGCCCGTGGAGTGGCCGACGTGGATCGCCTGCTGAAGGTTCAGCGTATTGACCAGCGCCGCCAGGTCGTCGGCATAGGTGTCCATATCATTGCCATTCCAAGGCTGATACGACCGCCCATGGCCACGCCGGTCGTGCGCGATGCAGCGGTACCCCCGAGAAGCCAAAAACATCATCTGGTCTTCCCACGCGTCCGCGCTCAAGGGCCAGCCATGGCTGAAGACAACCGGCTGTCCCTTCCCCCAGTCCTTGTAATAGAGGTCAATGTTGCTTGAGTTTTCTTTCCCGACAGTAACGTATGCCATCTGGTTTCTCCTCTCTTGGTTGTGATTTGAAGCCGTCTTATAAAGTCGCCCTCAACTAGCGTCAGTGGTGTCCGGCATGTTCCCTGTCCACGATTACTCGCATAGAAGAGAGGAGTTGTCCTCGTGTGGAATTCACCGCCCAGGAATAAACTCGACGCACCGCGATCCTCAGGATCTCGGGAGCAATCAGAGCCAAGCTGACCGCAGTGAACAAAAGACCCCCGAGCATGACGACAAGCAAAATACAGAGGCAACCCTCTTCTAATACGTAAGCCACTTTCGCCTCGAAATCCCGTCTGGCAGATGCACGCTCTACAACTGCCGGTGCTCGCTCAAAACCTTGGCCATCGATCTTGTCTTATCCTTTTAGCCCTGTGAGGTAATTATACACCAGAAAGGCGCGCAACATTTGTTCCACACTTGCCAATGGTCATTGGCGAAGTACGAGGTTTGGAACCCGGTCGCCACAATCGACGAAGCCAAATCGAAGCGCGCACCATCAGCCACTGTGACGGGCTGCTTGGTGGTGTCGAGATTAACAACTCCGCCCAGCAACACGCGGATGTACCCAGACAAATCGAGGTGCGAACCATACCTTGACGCATGCACTACCTCATGCTAGTTTCGCGCTGCTCTGCGTCAGGAGGCGTCGCTATGAACGCGGTTGTTGGGTCGTCCGTTCCATCCGAGGAGGTGACATCACGCACCGCCATACTTGAGGTCTCGCTGTTTCGCCTGTACACGTTGCGGGCCGCGTACCTTGTGATGGCCGTAGGACTGGGCGTGTATATCTGGCCCGCCGTCATCCACCACACCAATGGGTTCGCGGCAACGCAAGGGGTCCGATTCGCCTTGCTCGCTGGCCTCGGCGCGACCGCCGCATTGGGACTCCGATACCCAGTGCAAATGTTGCCTGTATTGTTGTTCGAGCTGATCTGGAAGGCGATATATCTCGTAGCCTTTGCGCTGCCGCTATGGTCCGCCCACGAGATCAATGCGGCGACGGCAGAAGATATCAAAGCCGTCCTAATGGCTGTCATTTTTGTTCCCCTGATCCCGTGGCGCTATGTGTTCGCGCATTATGTCCTGAGGCATGGTGATCGGTGGAAATAAGCCGTGGCGACAAGCGTGGTCCCCTGTTTCCCCGCGGGCATGGAACAACATATCGCTTCAGAGCTTTGGTCACGCACTCTCTGATTTGCGCTTCATCTCTAAATAGTCGGCTACCGGATGCCGACGGTGGAGGAGGAGGCAGAAGGCCCCACCCCGTGCACCGATATCGCGAGGTGCGTCCGAATCCCCCCTTGCCCACCCGCACTTGGCGCCACCTCCGCGCGTAGGCCGTTTATCGTCCAAGTTTTGGCGTGGCGTGTCTTCGGCGGTTGACAGGCAGAGTAGCCGACAAGCCTCCCGCGCCGCAGGAAATCCTACCGCAGGCTGTGGTAGTGTCTAAGTTAGGGGTAGCGCCGACCCCGCAGGGGCGGGGTCGGCAAATGCTGGCATCGCGCCTGCGGGACCAGCGCTACTTTCAAATTTGGACACTCGCCATGCTCTTGCCCTGTTGACTCGCACCCCTGTTGAAGTAGTATAGTAGCTGGAAGAGGGCAACAGAATCTCTAATGGCAAACATGAATCGCGCGGAATGGAAGAACTCTGCAAAAGAGGGCAACGTCACCTCGACTGACCGAGTTGTTTCGCATTACCGTATCCTTGATAAACTCGGTGGCGGCGGGATGGGTGTGGTTTACAAGGCCGAGGACATCACTTTGTCTCGACTCGTGGCTCTCAAGTTTCTTCCCGATCAATGGTCTCAGGATCATCAGGCTCTGGAGCGCTTTCAGCGCGAAGCACGCACTGCTGCCGGGTTGAACCATCCCAACATTTGCACGGTTTATGAGATCGGCGAACATGAGGGCCGTCACTTCATTGCCATGGAGTTGCTCGAGGGCGAAACCCTGAAGTACGTAGTGGCGGAAAAGCCTCTGCCGCCCGACCGGCTAATGGACCTGGCCATCGAGATTGCCGATGCGCTGGCAGCAGCGCATTCCAAGGGAATTGTGCACCGTGACATCAAGCCGGCCAACATCTTCGTCGTCGTGCGCGGTCATGCCAAGATTCTGGATTTCGGCCTGGCGAAACTGGCGACCCGGCGGGACCTGGTGGCCGGAGCCGCGACCGCGATGGACGGCCAAACTCTCGACGATAACTTGACGATCCCAGGCACGGCCTTGGGAACCGTCGCCTACATGTCGCCGGAGCAAGCCCTGGGGAAAGAGGTCGATGCACGGTCTGACCTTTTCAGTTTCGGGGTCGTGCTTTACGAGATGGCCACGGGGCGGCAAGCATTTGAGGGGAGTACTTCAGCAGCCATATCGGATGCCATCCTGAACCGCGCGCCAGCCCCGGTGGTGCGGCTGAATCCCAGCTTGCCTGCGGAAGTGGAGCGGATCATCAACAAGGCCTTGGAGAAAAACCGCGACTGGCGTTACCAGAGCGCCGCGGAACTGTTGTCCGACCTGAAGCGGCTGAAGCGCGACACTGATTCCGGCCGCGAAGCCGCCCTGCGTGACCACTCCGCCGCCGCAACCGAAGCACCGGAAAAATCCGTCGCCGTCCTTTACTTTGAAAACCTGGCAGGGGGCAAAGAGGATGAGTACTTTCGTGACGGAATCACTGAAGATGTCATAACCGAGCTTGCCAATATTGAGGGCTTGCGAGTTTTTCCACGTGCCGCCGTATTGGCCTTTCGCGACAAGGCGGTCACGGGTCCGCAGATAGGCCGGGAGCTGAATGCCGCCTACGTGCTTCACGGCAGTCTGAGGCGCGCCGGGAACCGCCTCCGCATCACCGCGCAATTAGTCGAGGTGCGAAGCGGCCACACCACCTGGGCGAAGCGCTACGATCGGGAAATGAAGGACATCTTCGAAGTGCAAGACGAGATTGCCCGGAGCATCGCGCAGGCGCTGGAAGTGGTGCTGACGGAAAAGGCCCAGCAGGAGATCGAGAAAGTTCCCACCGCCAACGTCCAGGCCTACGACTACTACTTGCGCGGCCGCAGCTTTGCGCGGCGAGAAACGCGCACCGACCTGGAATTTGCCATGCAGATGTTCATGCAGGCCATTGCCCTCGACCCGACCTTCGCCCTGGCACACGCGGCCATCGCCAACGCTTGCGGAACCCTCTACGAATGGCACGAACGCAACTCGGGTTGGATCGAAAAGGGGCTGGCCGCCTGCGATCGCGCCCTGGCGCTGGAGCCGAAGCTCGTGGACGCACTCGTCGCCCGCGCGCGGGTCTTCTACGCCCAAAAAAAGTACGAAGAAGCGATCCAACTCGCGTGCACGGCCATCGAGCGCAAGCCGGATTGCCCCGGCGCCTATAACGTTCTGGGCCGCGCCTACTTCGCTACCGGTCGATTTCAGGAGGCGGTGGCGCTGGTGGATCGCGCCATGGAGGTCATTGGCGATGATTACAATACCTATATCCCCTTAATCACCGCCACGGAAAACCTGGGGCAAAAAGATTCCGCCAACCGGCTGCGGGAGCGGCACATCGGCGTTTTGAAGCGGCAGCTCGAGCTGGTGCCTGAGGATGTGCGGGCCCGGATTCTGCTTGCCTCGACTTACGCCTGGGTCGGAAACCGGGAGGACGCCATCCGCCAGCTCGATATGGCTGTGGCGCTTCGCCCCGCAGACGCGAATGTCCTGTACAACGCCGCATGCACCTACGCTGTGATGGGTTTGAAAGCCGAAGCCCTATCGCTGCTGAAGCGGGCGGGCGCTGCCGGCTATCTAAACTGGGATTGGTTGCGCCGCGACCCGGATCTGACCTGCCTGCACGAGGATCCGGAATTCTTGCGCCTTATCGAGCAAGGTAATCGCGATAGTTGACCGCGCTATGTGATGAGCCAGGGGTGTGTTTGTTCTCGCCACCGCGCCGAGCGCACAGAAGTCAATCTGAGAATTGGTCCTATAGACTCAACAAGTTCTCGCACCTGAAAACCAGCCCTTGACGACACGCAAAAACTTCTGCAACCATTCCCACGGGGTGAGTTATCTAACAAAAGAGTGCCCAAATGGCCTGAACCAAAACCCGGCCAAAGAGGTCGGAGGATGGAGCTTGCCCTCGCAAAGCCCGGGGCACCTAGTTCGGGAAACTTCTTCTCGTGAGGTAAAATGATGAAGGCAACACAACTACTTCACAATCTGGGCCAGAGTATCTGGCTCGACAACATTACGCGAGAGCTACTTGATAGCGGCACTCTCGATTGTTACATACGGGAATTGTCGGTAACAGGACTAACCTCCAATCCGACGATTTTCGACCACGCCATCAAAAACAGCGCGGCTTACGATGTCGCGATTCGCGAAGGGCTGGGCAAGGGCAAATCGGGTGAGGCGCTTTTCTTCGAATTGGCGCTCGAGGATATTAGTCGGGCCGCCGCCCTGTTCCGGCCCGTTCATGATCAGACAAATGGTGTGGACGGCTGGGTGTCACTCGAAGTATCGCCTTTGCTCGCCTACAACACTGCCAGTACGTTGGACGCAGCCAAGGATTTGCATGCGCGGGCGCGACTGCCTAACCTGTTTATTAAGATCCCCGGAACGAAGCAGGGTTTGCCGGCCATCGAAGACGCCATCTTCGCCGGTCTCCCGATCAATGTTACCTTGCTGTTCTCACGCGAACACTACCTCGCGGCTGCCGAGGCCTACTTGCGCGGCATCGAGCGCCGTGTCGAGGCCGGCCTGAATCCCAACGTCGGTTCCGTGGCCTCGTTGTTTGTAAGTCGCTGGGACGTGGCAGTGATGGGCAAGGAGCCGGAGTCGCTGCGGGATCAGCTTGGCATCGCCATCGCCAAACGGACGTATAAAGCGTACCGCAGCCTGCTGGACTCACCTCGCTGGCAGCGCGTTTTCAACTCCGGTGCATGCCCCCAACGGCTGCTCTGGGCCAGCACGGGAACTAAGGATCCCAAGGCCCTCGACGTCCTTTACGTCAAGGCTCTTGCCGCGCCCTTTACTGTGAATACTATGCCGGAGGGTACTTTGAAAGCCCTCGCCGATCACGGCGAGTTGAGCGCCATCCTGCCGCCTGATGGCGGCGACAGCGAGGAAGTGCTAGCGCAATTTGCCAGAACTGGAATCGATGTCGATGCCCTGGCCGCGCAGCTTCAGGAGGAAGGGGCAACGTCCTTCATCAAGTCCTGGAATGATCTGATGGGCGTGATTGTCTCGAAGAGCGCGGCACTCAAGCAGACCGTCGCCGGATAATGGTTTCCAAGCTCAACAACGCAGCCCTCTCCCTTGGGACTGATCGTTACCCGTATCTTTCGCTGGACACCAGGGGTCGATGGCTTGGCGTGGCCCGATGTTATATCGCCCCTTCAGGGCTTCCCAGAAGAAAGAAAGGGACTCCTGGACCCGCGCCGTTGGCCTGGGCTGTGTTAGGGCGCCCCGTTGAGGCTCAGGCTGGCAGGAGTGGCGGCTCACACGCCAGTGTTCAGCAAAAAATATGGGACATGCCGAGCCCTAAGGGAGAAGGCTGAATAGCTCGGTTTTGCTGCAAAGAGAAACGCTGAAAACGGAAGGAGAACACACATGGCGACACCGGCGGCCACGCCTAGTCCAAGGGAGGGCCTCGAACTGCTTACGCAACGGAAGGCCTGGAAGGCCCTCCAAAGTCACTATAAAAAGGTTCGTGACCTACATCTGCGAGACCTCTTCGCGCAGGACCCGGAGCGGGGCGAGCGATTCACTGCCGAGGCCGTGGGCCTCTTCCTCGACTACTCGAAGAACCGCATCACCGACAAAACTCTCAAGCTGCTCATCCGGTTGGCTGAAGAATCGCGTCTCGAATCCCGCATCGACGCGATGTTTCGCGGAGAGAAGATCAACATCACCGAGAAGCGGGCGGTCCTGCATGTAGCGCTGCGGGCTCCCCAAGGATCTTCCATATTGGTTGATGGCGTAAACGTAGTGCCGCAAGTTCACGCCGTACTGGATAAGATGACTGATTTCGCCAACCGCCTCCGAAGCGGGGAGTGGAAAGGGTACAACGGCAAGCCCATTCGCAACGTCATCAACATCGGCATTGGCGGCTCCGACCTTGGTCCGGTAATGGCCTGCGAGGCGCTGAAGCACTACAGCGACCGCACCCGTACCTTCCGCTTCGTTTCCAACGTGGATGGAACCGACTTCGCGGAGGCGGTCCGCGACCTCGACCCTGCGGAGACCCTCTTCATTGTCTCTTCGAAAACCTTCACCACCCTCGAAACCATGACCAACGCCCACACCGCTCGCGCTTGGTCACTCGAGGGCCTGGGTGGCGACGAGAAGTCGGTCGCCAAGCATTTTGTTGCGGTATCGACAAACGCTGTGGAGGTGGCGAAGTTCGGTATCGACACTGCTAACATGTTCGGTTTCTGGGATTGGGTGGGCGGGCGTTACTCCATGGACTCGGCGATTGGACTGTCGACCATGCTGGCCATTGGACCGGAGCTCTTCCGTGCCATGCTCGACGGCTTCCATCAGATGGACGAGCATTTCCGCACCACGCCTTTCAAACGCAACCTGCCAGTGCTCATGGCCCTTCTTTCCATCTGGAACAACGATTTCTTCGGCGCTCAGACGGTCGCGGTTTTGCCCTACGAGCAGTACCTGAAGCGATTCCCAGCTTATCTCCAGCAATTGACGATGGAAAGCAACGGCAAGCACGTGACGCTGGATGGGACGCAGGTCACCTACCCGACAGGGCCTATTTATTGGGGTGAGCCGGGGACCAACGGCCAACACTCTTTCTACCAGTTGATCCATCAGGGCACCCGCCTCATTCCCTGCGACTTCATCGCCTTCGGACAAGCACTCAACCCCCTGGGGCGGGACCACGACCTACTTTTGGCGAACGTCTTCGCCCAAAGCGAGGCGCTGGCCTTCGGCAAGACGCCTGAGCAAGTTAAGGCCGAGGGCACGCCGGATTGGCTGGTGCCCCACCGGGTCTTCGAGGGCAACCGCCCGTCCAACACCATCATCGCGGATCGGCTCACGCCGGAGGCGCTCGGCAAGCTCGTGGCACTTTACGAGCACAGCGTCTTCACCCAGGGCACGATCTGGCAGATCGACTCCTTCGACCAGTGGGGCGTGGAACTTGGCAAGGTGCTGGCCCAGCGCATTGTTCCGGAACTCGAGAGCCCGCAAGAGCCTGCGCTCGGCCACGATTCTTCAACGAATAATCTCATCCGCCGCTACCGGAAATTCAAGGAGGCATGAAGGCTCCGGAGAGAGGGCTGCGTGAAACTTGAAGTGTTTGATGATGTCGATGCCGTGGCGCGAGCCGGTGCGGCAACCATCGCCTCCGCCGCTCGCGCGGCGAGCGCGGCACGTGGCCGCTTTGCGCTGGCAGTCAGCGGTGGCCACACTCCATGGATCATGCTGCGGGCGCTGGCAAGCGAGGACGTCCCCTGGGCCAGCGTGCATGTATTTCAGGTTGATGAGCGCGTGGCCCCCGACGGTCACGCGGATCGGAACCTCACCCACTTGCGCGAAAGCTTGCTCCAGCGTGTCCCTCTGCGTGCGGAGCAGATTCATGCCATGCCCGTGGAATCGAATAATCTGGAGACCGCAGCCCTCGAGTATGCCCAGGTCCTCCGGGCAATCTCGGGATCCCCGCCTGTGCTCGACCTCGTCCATTTGGGACTCGGCCCGGACGGGCACACGGCCTCGCTGGTGCCGGGCGATGCGGTACTAAGCGTTGCCGACGCGGACGTGGCGCTGACCGGAGTCTATCAAGGGCGGCGCCGAATGACCCTAACCTACCCGGTGATCAATCGCGCTCGACGCATACTTTGGGTCGTGACCGGGAGTGAGAAGGCAGAAGCGCTGCACCGGCTCTCGCAGGGCGACCCCTCGATTCCCGCCGGGCGCGTGAGCCGCGAGCAGGCTCTGGCGCTGGTCGACCGTGCGGCAGCGGGAGACTTGAACGATAAAAACACACGAGGAGCATAGCATGCATCTGGGAATTTGCACGGACCATGGCGGATTTGGTTTGAAAGAAGACCTGGTTGCACGCCTTCGCGCGGCAGGGCATGAGGTAGTTGATTTCGGTGCCCACAGCCTGGACCCCGGTGACGATTATCCCGACTTCGTCATCCCGCTGGCGCGAGCTGTGGCGGAAGGAAAGGTCGAGCGTGGGGTGGCGGTGTGCGGAAGCGGGGTCGGAGCGTCGGTGTGCGCTAACAAGATCCCGGGAGTCCGTGCCGCTCTTGTGCACGACCACTTCTCTGCCTGGCAAGGGGTCGAGGACGACCACATGAACATTATCTGTATGGGCGGCCGGGTCGTGGCA
>Ga0187781_10003716_pt1 | contig 11428 bp, 9 predicted proteins | sample 0715_SJ02_MP02_2_FD_132447 | JGI IMG/M metagenome (GOLD analysis project Ga0187781, IMG submission 132447) | Tropical peat soil microbial communities from peatlands in Department of Meta, Colombia - 0715_SJ02_MP02_20_MG | ecosystem: Environmental > Terrestrial > Soil > Wetlands > Peat | place...
ATGAACTGCGGCAGGCGCGGGAGATGACGCAGGTGCATCTGGCGAAGATTCTCGGCGTCAACCAGGCTGCCATTTCGAAGCTCGAACGGCGCGCAGATATGTATGTGAGCACGCTGCAGGATTTCGTCCGGGCGCTCGGCGGGGAACTTAAGATCACAGCGAAGTTTCCCGAGGGCACGGTGGAGATTCGGCAGTTTGAGGAGCGCGGGTGACGGCAGCCGAAGGATCTGCGCGGGGAAACAGCCCCGGTAACCTTTGCTATTTGTAGCCGGACTGTTCCAGACGGCGCAGGAGCAAGGACACGAAACTCAGGTGGTCAAGACAAATATCTGGGTCATCCAAGATTCCGGGGTCGTGTGCCCTCGGGTTGCGAATGCCCTTCATGCCGCCAGCGAATACGAATCGAAACCCTTCTTGTTCGTCTTTTTCGCTAATTGTCAGCAACGCATTAAGTTTGATTTTCGGCGTCGTGCCGTCGAATGCAGCCATCATTAACTTGAACCCTGATTCCGTAGTTACGCCGGAATGCCGTTGAATCTCTTTGTCAAGGTGTTTGAAAGCTAGTTCCGTGGCTTGCGGGAAATATCCGTCATCGAAAAGCTCACGGACTTTGGCTGGCAGGTCAGTATGAATGTTCCGGCTCTCGAAGGATGCAGCGCTGGGGTTTCCGGAACGGTAAGCGGCGGTGGCGCAGCCGAATAAGCCTTTGCCACGGCGCGCGAGATAGCCTCAAATTTCTTGAGGCTACTTGGCATTCAGCAGGTTCTCCCGAATGCTTCGAAAAATCTTGTCGTAGGTATCTTGGTCTCCTGCAGGCGGGAGATTCACCTCGATACGCACAGTGAGGCCAATGTCGCGTTTGTCGCCGTTGCCGTTTTGCTGGTTGGAGTTTGCTGCCTTACCCGCCGCTGGTTTCTCGGCTTTGGGCTTGTCGGCGCTCTTCTTTGCAGGGTTTTTCGGCCCAGCCGGCGCCGGGATAGTTCCGTGGCCAGCGAAGCCAGCTAAGAGCTGGAATGTAGAAGCTTGTAGGCGCCCGACCAAATCTGTTGTTTTATCCTTGTTACGAAAAAACGCTATCAGCTTGTCACCATCGAGACCCCACGCGGCATCTTTGTGCAATGCGAAAAGGTCGGCATATGCGGTCGTGACCATTTTTTCGAAATCTCTCTGGAAATCAGCGTCGTTGTGATGCGAAAAAACGGTCACGGCGTTATCGGTTTGCTTGCCTTCGCTGTCAATTGCGCCGAGGAATCGCAAGACGTTGATGACATAGCTCTCGTTCTTCGGAGCGATGCCCAGTTGCTTCAATGTGTCCGCTGTGACGGTCGCTGGGAAGGATTTTCGGAATTGGGTAATGGCGGCGGCAATTCCGCCGGGGCCCGGAGAGTATGGATGTCTGTCGGCCAAGGGTAGGTTTCTCCTTTTTGGTCATCTTAGCACCGGCCGGCAGCGTAGGAACAACTTACAACCGCTAATTGTGAAGCGGTTTCTAGCCTACGTTCGAAAGTTGCGCTTCCGTCACTATAGTCTTTGCGCTGCGGCGGGATCTTGGTTTTTTGCGGGTTACTATTTCTACGTCGCGATCGAGGGCGTTTAGGAAATGCATTAGGCGTTCTACGGAAAATCCATCCAGGCGGTAGTTCATCAGGGCGGAAATTTTTGGCTGGTTGACTTCCAGCAGGCTTGCGGCTGCGGTCTGCGAGAGGGGGCGCGACTGGAGGATTTGATTGATTGCTACGGCCAGGCGCACTCTGGTTTGCTTTTCTTCGGCGTCACGTAGGGCTAGATCGGCGAATACGTTGCCGGAGCTTGGAATCACCTCGTCGCGTTTTCTTCCCTGTGCAATTACGTAGTCCCCTAAATCGTGAAGTACGCCTTGTGATTATCCTAGTTCTGGGATGGATAGTCCATCGTCATTTGCGGCGCAGGCGGGCCGTCAATACGAGGGTAGGGGTCCTTCGACTTCGCGGGGCTGCGCTTCGCTTACCCCGCTTCGCTCAGGATGACAGCTTGGTAGATTTGCTTCGGGTCGAAGGCCACCGGGGCTAAAGCCCTGTTCCATGGCGAACATTTACGCGGGGCTGAAGCCCCGCTCTTCCACCTTGGTTGGCTTCCGCCATCTTAGCGCGGCGCACCTCTGCTACACTCCCCCTCATGCCTACTGTTACCTACCTCGAAGCCATCCGGCAGGGGATTTGGGAGGAGATGGAACGCGATCCTTCCGTCTTTTGCATTGGCGAGGATATTGGGATTTATGGCGGGGCGTTCAAGGTCACCGAAGGCTTCATTGACCGGTTTGGGCCGGAGCGGGTGATTGATACTCCGATTGCCGAGTCGGCGATTGTGGGCGCGGCGTTTGGGGCGTCGCTGACAGGGATGCGGCCGGTGGCCGAGTTTCAGTTCATGGATTTTTTGCCGTGCGCATTCAACCAGATTGTGAACATGGTGGCGAAGGCGCATTACCGGTGGGGAGCGCCGGCTCCGGTGGTGATTCGCGGGCCGAGCGGCGGGAACGTGCATGGCGGGCCGTTTCATTCGCAGAATCCGGAGATGTGGTTTGTGCACGCGCCGGGGCTGAAGGTGGTGTGTCCGGCGACGGCGTATGACGCGAAGGGGTTGATCAAGGCGGCGATTCGCGATAACAATCCCGTAATTTTTTTCGAGCACAAATATTTGTACCGGCGGATCAAGGAAGAGATTCCGGCGGAGGATTATGTGGTCGAGATCGGGAAGGCTCGGGTGGCGCGGGAGGGCCGGGATTTGAGCGTCATTACGTATGCGGCGATGCTGCACGTGGCGCTGGAGGCGGCTTCGATTCTGGCCGCTGAAGGGATTGAGGTTGAGGTGGTGGATTTGAGGACGGTTTCGCCGCTGGATCGCGCGGCGATTCGGGCCACCGTGGAAAAGACGAACAAGGTGATCATTCTGCATGAGCACGCGCGAACCGGTGGACTGGCGGGCGAAGTGACGGCGATCATCAATGAAGAAGCGTTCGACTCGCTGGATGGACCGATTGTGAGGCTGGCGTCGCAGGATTCGCCGGTGCCGTTTTCGCCTCCGCAGGAAGAGTATTTTTTGCCGAAGGTGAGCGATGTGGTACGGGAGGCGCGGCGGTTGAGGGCGTATTGAGTCCGGGCTCCGTGGTGGGAAAAGCTTGAACCACGGAGGACACGGAGACACGGAGGACGAGCGCTTGCGCCAGCCAAGATCGGATGGGCTCGCGCTACCCTAAAATCCGCACCCTAACGCCTCCACCCCATCGAGCCAAAGTCGGGCTCGCTGGGGACCCGGCCACACAAACCGCGACGTTAGGATGGGGCACCCTCATGGGTCGTATCGAGTGGGCTGCGTTAAAGTGCTTTCGTCGCGGCAACGGCTGAGGTCGCAGAGTTTCCAAGCGGAGAGCGCTATAGCATTTTTCTTGATGGTGTAGAGCGCATAACCTCAGCGGCTAAAGCCGCCAAGTCTTTGTGCCCGTTTGCGGCACGACTGAAGTCGTGCGCTTCCCGATCACAATTTGCACTCTACAGCAATGGGCAGTGCGAGAAATGCTCTAGCTTTCATCCGCAACTGGATTTCTCAGCACGCCAACGCCGTCTATAGATACCTCGATCACATCGCCCGAAACCACCGGTCCAACTCCTTTGGGGGTTCCGGTTGCGATCAGATCGCCGGGCTGGAGGGTCATGATGCGCGAGATGTAGCGAATGACGACATCGAGGGAAAAGATGAAATCGCGCGTGTTGCCGGACTGGCGCACCTCCCCATTGACGCGGGTTTCGACCTGCACTCCCGTCCAGGGATCGAGTCCATCGGTGACCAGCGGGCCAACCGGACAGAAGGTGTCAAAACCTTTGGCACGCGTCCACTGTCCGTCCTTGTTCTGGAGATCGCGCGCGGTGAAATCATCCACGCAGGTGAAACCGAGAATGTAGGGACGGACGTCCTCGTCGTCGCGCAGCCGCCGGGCGCGGCGGGCGATGACAACGCCCAGTTCGCCTTCGTAATCGGTGCGCTCGGAAACCTTCGGCCGCACGATCGTCGCTCCGGGAGCGAGCAGCGCGCTCGGCGGCTTGAAGAACAGGAGCGGCTCGGTTGGAATATCGTGGCCGAGTTCGGCGGCGTGCTCACGGTAGTTGCGGCCGACGCAGATAATCTTCGAGGGCTCAAGCGGAGGCAAAAGCGAAGCCCGCGCCAAAGGAAGCGGGTCCATGCGCCGGCTCGGCAAGCCTTCCACGTCGCCGTCGCTCGCCTGCGGCGGCTTGAGCAGCAGACGCGTGATGGCATCGTTGCCGGCCACCGATTCGACAAACCCGTAGTGAGCGGAACCATTCAGCTGAAAGCGGCAGTATTTCATCGCTCTCTATCTAAACACGCCAGGAAGGAAATTGGGCACTAAAACATGCTGGAAGGGAATTGGCGGGAAGTCACGAATCGCGGCGCTGCCCCGGTAATGGCGGGAAAGCGCGCGCAGCCTTCGGCCGTTGCCCGGCGGATTCGCTAATGCCAGCCTCAGTTGCTCGCCGGCACCGTCTCATTGGCTTCCTCGGACTTCGCGCTCTCGTTGCCGCGGACATCGACGGCGGAGACCGAGTAAACGTAAGTCTTGTCCGGGCTGACCGCGGTGTCGCGATACGATGGCGTCTTCACCAGCTCGGCGTTCACCTTTATCGCCGCCGCGGCGGAAGCCCCCGCTTCTCGCCGATAGACGTTATAGCCCGCGAGATCGGCGCTCGCGACCGGCGCCCAGATAAGGTCGATGAACGGCTTTTGCCCTTCGCCGGAATAGACGGCCTGCAGTCCGGTTGGGACGGCCGGCGGAAACACATCGTGCGCGACGACGCGCACCGTTGAGCTATCGTCGCCCTCAACCTGCACCTCGCCTTGTTGACGCGTAACGATGCTGACCGGGGTGACGCGATACAGATACGTCCTCTCCCACTCGATGGCATCGAGAAACTGCGCCGGGCCTGCCGAGCCGGCAGGAACTTCACCCGCGATCGTTTCCTTGCCGCTGCCCTCATCGCGGCGGTAAATGCGATACCGAAACTGCGCGCCGGGGCTGGTGGCAGGTTCGCCGGCGCTCGTCCAGGTAAGCAGCGCACCATCCTCGTTAAGCTGCAGGGCAAGATCCGTCGGGGCGGGCGCTACCTTGATCGCCGGCACGTGCACGCGGTTCGAAGGCCCAGCGCCCTGGCCACTGCGGTTCAAGACCGCAACCGCATAGGTAACATCGGCCTCCGCATTGTCGCTGAGCAAGCTGGCGGGAACAGAGTCGGTAAACGTCTGCGGAGTAGATTTGGTCTGAGCGCTCCCTTTGTCCTTTGATCTCTTGGCTGGCACCGGCGGAGCAGGAATTGTCGCAGCGGGAGTTGCGCATGCCGTGAAGTCGGCCGCCGTGCTCCGGCAAACCTGAGTTGGCCCCAAGGAACGTACGGTTTCCTGGTCCGTGGTCCGTCGTGGCTGGCTCCAGGTGAGCAGGACGTTGTTGCCTTTGCGCAGGGCGCGCAGATCCGATGGCGGCTTGGGCAGTTCCAGCGACGGCGGCAAAGGCATGCCGGTCTGGGCGCAGCTCGATAACATGCAGCAGAGCGCCACCAGACCAAAGAGCGCAGTTGTACTTGCTTTCATGCGGAAATGAAAAGGGTAGCAGACGGCGCGGGCGCTTGCTTCATGCCAGCAATTCACGCACCCCTTCACGAAACACCCGGCTGTGGTACTGCACGTCTTCGGGATCGGTGGCGGGCGACATCAACGCCATATTGTGGAAGGGCGTGAGCAGGATGCCGCGATTCATGGCGTAGAGATGCAGGAAGCGCTCCAGCTCGAAATCCATCGCATTATGGGCCTCGGTTCCGTTCCTTGGTTCATTGGGCGCAAACAAATACTCGGCGCGACAGCCCAGCCGAGTCACGTGCCAGGGGAGGCGGTGGTCGTTGATGACCTTCTGCACCCCGGCGGTCCACGATTCGGCAAGCGGCATCATCCGATCGAACGCCTCTTTCGTCAAGACCTTGGTGAGGGTCGCGCGCATGGCGGCGAGCGAAAGCGCATTCCCAGCCAGCGTTCCGCCGATGCCGCCCGTGTCACAACCCTCCAGGCTTTGACTCTTGGCGATCCTATCCGCGACTTGCTGCGAAAAGCCATACACCGCGGCGGGAACGCCGCCGCCGATGGCCTTCCCGAGCACCAGGAAATCGGGATCCAGCGTTTCGGCGCGCGTATAGCCGCCCGGCCCGGCGCAGATGGTGTGGGTTTCGTCGAGGATAAGCAGAGCGCCATGCTTGCGGGTCAGTTCGCGAAGCGCCTGATGAAAACCGGCTGCAGGATGGACGATGCCGACATTCGTGAGGACGGGCTCTGCCAGCACGCAGGCAACGTCACCGTGCGCCAGCGCCTGCTCGAGCGCGGGGACATCGTTGAACTCGACGACCCGCGTCGTCATGGAGGGATCGACGGGCGGCCCGATATTGCCGCGGCGTGGACCCGAGGTTCCGTCGGGATGCAGGGTGATAAAAGTCTCGTCGACGGTGCCGTGGTAACACCAGTTGAAAACGAGTATCTTCGGGCGGCGGGTAATCTGGCGGGCCAGGCGGATGGAGAAGCGGTTCGCGTCGGTCGCGGTGAGCGCGAATTGCCAGTACTTCAGGCCAAAGCGCTGCTGCAAGTCTTCCGCGACAAACACCGCATCTTCCGAGGGCAGCATCAACGTGATGCCGCGCTTCGCCTGCTCCTCGACGGCCTTGATCGCGGCAAACGGCGAGTGTCCAGTCATGGCTCCGGTGTCGCCGAGGCAAAAATCGATGTAGCGGTGGCCGTCCAGATCGTGAAAATGTGCGCCCTGCGCCTCGCGCACCACGGGCGGAAACGCGCCCGCCCATTTCACCATCCAGTTCATGGGTACGCCGGACAGCATCGATTTCTGGCTGCGCTCGAAAACGGCTTTGGATTTAGGGCGTTCGTCCAGATAGCGCTTCTGCTCTCGCTCCATCAGGGACTTGAGGCGGGTGCGGTCAAGGGTAGGCATGGGTCGGGACCGGAGATTATGAATTGCGGAAGCTTAGCAGAAAAGAACAAGAAACAACACCGGACAGAGAGACAAGTCGCGAAGAATCGGAGTTCCGATCCGGCGTTTCTACGCTGTTGTTGAACGGGGTTACAGGATGTAGCGGCTCAGATCCTGATCCTTCACGATCTCGCTGAGCATTTTCTGCACGTAAGCGGCATCGACGGTGATTTGCTGACCCTTCTTATCGGGCGCTTCAAAGCTGATCTCGTCGAGTACGCGCTCCATGATGGTGTGCAGACGGCGCGCGCCGATGTTTTCCGTGCCCTCGTTCACACGGAAGGCGAAGCGCGCCACTTCTTCCAGAGCCTCTTTGGTGAATTCCAGCTTCACGCCCTCGGTTTCAAGCAGCGCCGTGTGCTGCTTGGTGAGCGACGACTTCGGCTCGGTAAGAATGCGGATGAAATCCTCCATAGTCAGCGATTGCAGCTCGACGCGGATCGGGAAACGCCCCTGCAGCTCGGGAATCAGGTCGCTCGGTTTGGAAACGTGGAAGGCGCCGGCGGCAACGAACAGGATGTGGTCGGTGCGCACCATGCCGTAACGCGTGTTGACCGTGGTGCCTTCGACAATCGGCAAGATGTCGCGCTGCACGCCTTCGCGCGAAACGTCCGGCCCGTGGCCGCTTTCGCGCCCGGCAATCTTGTCGATTTCGTCGAGGAAGATGATGCCGGAGTTCTCGACGCGGTCGATGGCCACGCGCGTGACCTGGTCCATATCAATCAGGCGCTGCTCTTCTTCCTGGATCAGGTACTCGAAAGCCTCGTTGACCTTCATCTTCCGCTTTTTGGTGCGCTGGCCGAAGATGTTGGGCAGCATGTCCTTGATATTGACGTCCATCTCCTCAATGCCCTGGTTGGAGATGATTTCGAATGACGGAAAATTGCGCTCGCGGGTTTCGATTTCCACCATGCGGTCGTCGAGCTTACCTTCGCGCAGCTGTTGGCGCAGTTTTTCGCGGGTGCGGTTCGAGGATTCCGTCAGGCTGGTGCTCGCGTCGATGACCACTCCTCCCGATCCCGACGAAGAAGATGAATCGGATCGCGGCGACGCCGGGGGCAACAGAATATCGAGCAGGCGCTCTTCCGCATTCAGCTCCGCCTTATCGGCCACATCTTCAAGCTTCTCTTCGCGGATCATGTCGATGGCAATCTCGACCAGATCGCGGATCATCGATTCGACATCGCGGCCCACATAGCCGACCTCGGTAAACTTCGACGCCTCGACTTTCAAAAACGGAGAATTCGCAAGTTTGGCCAATCGGCGCGCGATTTCGGTTTTGCCCACGCCCGTCGGCCCGATCATGATGATGTTTTTGGGGATGACTTCTTCGGCCAGTTCGGGCGAGAGTTTCTGCCGGCGCATACGGTTGCGCAGGGCAATGGCAACGGCGCGCTTGGCGTCTTTCTGTCCGACAACGTACTTGTCGAGCTCGGCCACGATTTCGCGCGGCGTCAGCTCGTCGAGCGTGACTTGTTCTTCTTCGGCGGTTCCGGGTAAATAAATAGCCATGTCAGTTCTCAGTTCTCAGTTCTCAGTTCTCGGAAAAAACCTAAGAACCAACCGATTCGCAGTGAGAACTGGGAACCGGGGACTGAGAACTTCCTACAGCTCTTCAATCGTCACCTTGTCATTTGTATAGATGCACATGCGGCCGGCAATCTTCATCGATTCTTCGGCAATTTCACGCGCCGAGAGCTTCGTATGGTCGGCGAGCGCCTGCGCGGCCGCCTGCGCAAACGGGCCTCCGGAGCCAATGGCGGCGATGCCGGTATCGGGCTCGATCACATCGCCCTGCCCGCTTAGCAGAAACGTTTGTTCCTTGTCGGAGACGAGCAGCAACGCTTCGAGATGACGGAGATATTTGTCGGTGCGCCAGTCCTTGGCCAGTTCGACGGCCGAGCGCCCGAGGTTGCCGTGATACTGCTCGAGCTTTGCTTCAAAGCGGCTGAAGAGAGAAAAAGCGTCAGCGGTCGATCCCGCAAATCCAGCCAGAATCTTGTCCTGATAGAGCCGGCGGATCTTTTTCGCCCCATGCTTGATAACGTGCTCGCCAAGCGTGACCTGACCGTCTCCGGCCAGGACGACCTTGCCGTCGCGGCGGACGCAAAGAACAGTCGTGGATCGGATGAGGCGCGTGCGGGGGCTTTGCCGCGTGTGGGCATTCCTGCCCATGTGATTACTCGTGTGGGGCGGGCATTCTTGCCTGCCTTCGTTTTCCATGTTCGCCAATACAGCCTCACTCTTTCTCATGAGCGCAATTTTTTATTATACAAGGTGCAACTTCCGACCTGACGAAGAGCGACCGAGGCCCGTGTGGGGCGGGCATTCCTGCCCGCCTACCCTCCCATCACCCAAAGCCATGGATAATCCTCCGGCCTCGCCACCAATCCTCTTCGCACCGGATTCTGTCGAATATATTCAAGCTTTTCGTCGAAACTCTCATTCGAACGCAGAACATGATCGAATGACTCATCCTGCCATAACGCGCCTCGAGTCCCCGTCGACCGATTTACCCTCCTAGCCGCCGGGCCTTTTGCAAGCTTGAGAATATCTTTCAGAGGGAACGGCCAGCCGTCCGCCTTCCGCATCGGGTTCAACAACATATGCACGTGCTCTGGCATGACCACTATGGCGTGGAGGTGCATGGTCCGGTTCTTCCCCGCCAGACAGTGTGCAAGCACAATAGATCGCGCCGCAGGCGTCAGTGGTTCCTGGGTGCGCGTCCGAAACGTCACGAATATTGGCCGATCGACCTTCTGGTAGTGGGGCAGTTTCCGCCGGTACTCATAGGGATTCAACTTTAGCTTGATCATAAAAGCTGATCATTGCGTGCTCGACATGGAAATTTCGGTGATAGAAGAACCCAACAATTGTGAGGTTTCGAGAGGCGGGCAGGAATGCCCGCCCCACACGGGACGCGTCTCCAACGGGTCGGTTAGCGCAATCCTTTACTGTAAAATCCAAGCAGCGCACTGCGGGAGCCACTGCTTTTGTCGTTCCTTGAAGATCTAAACCCACAACAACGCGAGGCCGTCGAGACCACCGAGGGCCCGGTGCTCATTCTCGCCGGCGCGGGCAGCGGCAAAACCCGCGTCATCACTTACCGCATCGCGTACCTGATCGAAAAAATGGGCGTTATGCCCGAATCGATTCTCGCCGTCACCTTCACCAACAAAGCTGCAAGCGAAATGGCCGAGCGCGTGGAAAAACTCGTCGGCCACCTCAGCATTGCCAAGCCCGTCATCTCGACCTTCCATTCTTTCTGCGTACGCATTCTGCGCCGCGACATCGAAGCGCTTCGCATCCCCTCTACCATCCCCGGGCAGCTGCCGATCGGCCTCACGAAAACTTTCGTGATCTACGACGAGACCGACCAGCAACAAGTGGTCAAGAGCGTCATGCGGCGGCTTGGCCTCGACGACAAAGAACTGACGCCGCGCGCGGTACTCGCGCGCATTTCCTGGGCCAAGAATCACATGCTCGATCCGCAGGAAATTTATTTGCAGTCAGCTGACCCGAAGACCGAGCGCATCGCCCACATCTACGAGGAGTACCGCAAGGAACTGCGCAAGGCCAACGCCATGGACTTTGACGATCTTCTGCTCGAAGCCATGCGCCTGCTGAAGTCCCTGGCGGCGGTGCGCGAATATTACAACCGGCGCTTTCAATACATTCTCGTCGATGAATATCAGGACACGAACCGCCCGCAGTATGAGCTGATGCGGCTGCTGGCTGCCGATCGCCACAATGTGTGCGCCGTCGGCGACGAGGATCAGTCGATTTATTCCTGGCGGGGCGCCGACATTCGCAACATTCTCGAATTCGAGCGCGATTTTCCCGAGGCGAAGATCGTTCGCTTGGAGCAAAACTACCGCTCCACGCAAAACATCTTGCAGGCCGCTTCCGCGGTCGTCGCGAATAATGTCCGGCGCAAAGGCAAGAACCTCTGGACCTCGCGTCAGGGCGGAGCCAAGGTCGGATACTACGAAGCCCCCGATGGCGAAAACGAAGCTTTGTTTGCCGCCGACACCGTCAATCGCTATGTGCAGCAGACAATCGAGAACGCGGAAACCGCGCGCGCGGCCGTGCTCTATCGCACCAATTCGCAGTCGCGCCTGTTTGAAGAGGCCATGCGCCGCTACGGCCTCAAATACCACGTGGTGGGCGGCTTCTCGTTCTACGAGCGCGCCGAGATCAAAGACATGATCTCGTATTTGAAAGTCATCCAGAATCCCGACGATTCCGTTTCGCTCTTGCGCGTCATCAACACGCCTGCGCGCGGAATCGGCAAAACAACGATCGAAACTGTCGAGCGCCTCGCTCTTGAGACCGGTCTTTCTCTCTGGGGCGGGATCGGCG
>Ga0187781_10003717_pt1 | contig 11427 bp, 7 predicted proteins | sample 0715_SJ02_MP02_2_FD_132447 | JGI IMG/M metagenome (GOLD analysis project Ga0187781, IMG submission 132447) | Tropical peat soil microbial communities from peatlands in Department of Meta, Colombia - 0715_SJ02_MP02_20_MG | ecosystem: Environmental > Terrestrial > Soil > Wetlands > Peat | place...
AGCGATCCGCTCCGGCGCCCTCGGGGATTTTACGACCGGCCAGTTCAACAACCAGGTTGCCATTCGCGCGATCGCGCAAGCAGCAGGAAGCGGGGCTTCACCGCTGCGGCAAATAGTTGCGCTCCAACGCGTCGAGGGAAGGGTGATTTGACGAAAGAATTGGGGCAAGCCGGCGACTGAGCCACTTCAGCATGAGTTGTATGACCGCTCAACGAGCATCCGCGAGAGACTACCACGGCATCTCATCAACAAAAGTCATTTTGATTTGTGGCCATCCGGTTCCTTGAGAGAATCGCTTGAGAGAGTTTTCACTTCTTTGAGAGTTTGCAGCGTTCGAGTTCCTGCACGGAGGCATCCAATGGAAATTGCGAATTTCCGAGAACGAAGGAGCTGGGCCATCTACCTGTCCGTCGCTGCTTTGGCCGTTTCCATAGCCTCGTGGAGCCGCTCGAGTTTTCCCGGGGCGTCGGCGCAGAACAATGACGACTCCTGGAAAAGCGAGCGGCAATATCCACCGTTGGTCTTCTCCAGCAACGCCTGGCTGGATTGCTCAATCTCCGCCAACGAGAACGGCAGACAAGCGATGACCACGGTTTCCGGGCAGGGCTTTTCGTTTGATGCGGTCATGCTGCCGATCAAGAACAGTCGGCTGCAACTCACGGGCCAGAACGGGATGATGTACAAATTCGACTCGTTTCCGAGCACGGCCGTCAAAGCCCATTTCACGGGCCTGGGCGACGGGATGATTACGGAGATGAAGTCGGAGGTCGAAGTGTCGGTGTCACGTTTCAAGCAACCCGGCGGAACGGGCACGGCCATCCATTTCACGGCTGCGGACATTGCCGCCGATTCGGCCTACGTGGAATTTACCGGCGTATTCGTCCGCACGAGCGATCACAAGCCCTTTCCGTTTCGCTTGCTGTTCGGCAAGGTTTCCGATGGAAGCGGAACCGTCGTTCCCTTCAGTCCTGCACCGGATACGACCATCCTTCGCAAGCAGGTGACGCTGGGCAGCGTGCGCCTCCCAGCTGCAGTCACAACGGCCCTCTACGAAGCCGAAGATAACGTAGCGAAGCTCAAGCTCCCTTAACCCGCTGTAGCGTTGCACGCAGGCCGCACTTCGGTGGCGGAGTGGAGGCGAACGTAGCGCAAGAAGTCGCGGCGGACTTCCTTCAACAACTCAGGGCTGAATTGGCGCGCTATTTCGAGATTGCGCCGCGCCATGGACCTCAACCCACCGGAATTGGCTGCAACTTCCAGAATTTTTTCGGCAAGTGCCGCAGGATCGCTCGGTGGAACAAGTTCGTCTGCGGCGAGCAGCTCGGGAATTCCTCCTACATCAGAGCCAATGCACGGGCAGCCGCGGGCCATGGCTTCGAGCAGCGCGCGCGGCAGACCTTCTGCGCGCGAAGGCATCACGAATAAATCCACGGAGTCGAGAAAATCGAAGATAGGCGGGCCGGAGGGCAACTGACCGGCCAGCCTTGTTCTATCTTCTATTCCCAATCGCTGCGCCAATGCTCGCATCTGCGGTGCATGGCGGCCGCCACCGACGAGTGTGAGTTCGAGATTCAGTCCACGGTTGCGACAGAAGGCTGCGGCGCGGAGAAGCACGTCAGGACCTTTGTACATCTGCGCGAGGCTGCCGATGAAGCCGATGCGCAGCGGATTGCCGCCATGGCTGCTGGGCGCGGCCAATTCGTCGAGGCGGCGATAGCGCTTTTCGATTGTTTCGGGCTTGGCAAAAGCGAAATCCATGAGCGCGTCGGAAAATCCGACGGAATAGGCATCCTTCGCGGGTGGATAGCGGCGCTGAAGAGCGTTTTGCGTCACGTAGTGAATGGCCATCGCGCCTGCACACATTTTTTTCAGATTGCGCGTGGCCGTGCGGCGAAACACCGGCCGAAAAATGCCGGGCCACGTTCCCGGGCCAAGCGCGTCCCAGGGATCCCCCACAACTTCGAGCGCGTACTTTTTTCCCTGGCTCATCAACTCCTGCCACGCGAGGCGGCCGACGAGTCCCGGCACGCGGGGGATAAAGGCATCGCATCGCGCGACTGTTTCACGCACGCGACACCGCAGGTCCGGCAGATTTTTCAGATATTGCCAAGGCCCGTGATAATCGGAGAGCGCACAGAAAGAGATGCAGGGGCCATCCGCGCGCGCTGCTTCTGATGCATTGTTTTGATTCGCGGCAACACGAGCCAGGATGACGACTTCGTCGAAAGCCTCCAGGTAATTGGCCCACGAGGAGTACTTGGCCGGGCCGTCAGCATAAATTTTGTCGCCTGGGCCGCGCGAAAAGTGCCCCTCAGATGTGATCAGGAGCCGCACAAGGTCCGTCCCCTTCAGACTTGGTTGAATTTGGGCTCCTTGGCTGTGGGACCCGGTTTGTCGGCTCTTCCAAACCGTGAAATCACAGTATTGCGCGTGGAGGAAAGCCAGATCAGCCCAAGACAGAGGAGGCCCCACACAGCGGGCCGGAAAAATTCCCTGAAGTCATTTCGAATCGTCCACAGCAGGGGTCCAACGAGAAGCGCCCACATGGCGAGAGAGTAAGAGCTTCGGATCGAAAGTTGTTCGAGCCGGACGAGCAAAATGCTCAACAAAAAGAAGTACACGACGACACCGGCCATCCCAAAGTTCATATATGGCTCCGCGATGCCGGAGAATCCCATTCCTTCATGATTCTTATAAGCCCATGGATCAACTATGGCAGTAACCCAATGGCCGGGGGGAAGGTCTTCGATATTTTCAGTCGCGGGAGCCTCCCATCGAAGAGCGAGATTCGGAAGCACCCCCTTAAGCGCTGTTAAGTAGGTTTTACCGTAGCGGTAATTGTCTGGCCCAATCAGGTCGAGCGTCTCGGTGAGGGGGCGGAATGCACCGCCTACCTCCGCCGGGCCGTCCAAGATACTCATGTCGTGAAGCGAAGTGCTCAACGAGCGCTCGTCCAGCGGCTCCTCTCTGATCACCCTCACCATGGGGACCGCTATCAACAGAATTAATCCCGTTACAAACGGTGCCCAACGGGGCCACCTAACGCCTTTTTTGTAGGCGACGGCAAAGACCAACAATGCAGCGGTGATCGCCGGGCTTCGAAACCCGAGGTAGAAGAAAGTCAGGAACCAAAAGCCTGTATAAGCGTACGTGATACGCATCTGGCGTTTGGATGCCCCCGCAACCGTCAGGCAAAGGCCAATGAGAGCCACGGTCATGCCCGTTCCAAAAAATCTTGGGTCCGACTCAGCCCGGAGACGAAAAGTTTCGGAATATGTGAGCCGCTCGTAGCCAACCGAACCGAGCCGCACGAGTCCAATCAGGAACATAACCGACCCAAAAAGAAACAGGGCGCTGCCCACTCTAAAAATCTTGGGGTCATCGAGCGTCTGCTCTTCACGGGAAGTGCATGTTATGCGGAAGCCCTGCCCGCCAAGAGCCGTGAGAATGCCCAACTGAAAGATCAGAATTGAATAAGTAATCATCGTAAGAGCGTGAGAGAGACCGAAAGGGATAAAACCGGGAATGTTCGTGATGTCATAAATCCCGAGTGCCCAAGGCACTACGATGCCCAGGTGAAAAAGTCCCAGCAGCTCAAGGTAGAGCATTGGGGCCGTATTAAAACGCAATCCAAGCACGAAGCGGGAAAACACCAATGAAGCTAAAAGGATTACCGCCGTGGTCAGAGCTGCCGAAACATCATTCTCGTCTAGGTGGAGGTGCCACAGTGCAATCATCGCGACACAACTCCAGGCGACAATGAAGACTGCCCTCAAGAATGAGTATTGAGCGCCCATGTGCAGACTACTCTCCCCAGCCAAGATAAAGATCGAAAAGCCTCCTAACACTCCGATGAGCGCAAAAATCGGTTTGAGCTAGGCCGTGCAAGGCTACGCCACATGAGATCCTTGGCTTTGCGAGAGCGTCGAGGGCACCTGCCGCCCATTCCTCAGGCGCCTTCGACAAAGAAAGTTGAGTTATCTGCTGGGGCAGAATCTTCGCCTCCTCCGTAACTGCGTCGGAGAGAACGCACCGCAGTCCTGCGGCCTGCGCCTCAACCAACGTCACTGGCAGTCCTTCCCAAATTGAGGGAAAAACGAAAGCGTCCATCGCCCCGCGCATCAGGCGGGGAACGTCGGTGCGAATGCCAGCAAAGTGCATCCTCCCGTTGAACCCCAGCGTTGCAGCGCGAGACTCGACGTGGGGACGCAGCGGTCCATCACCGACCAAGAGAAAGTGAGTTTCCGGCCGCCTCTTAATCATTTCGTTCGCGACATCCAAGAAGAATTGATGATTCTTCGGCGGGACGAAGCGCCCGACGTGCCCGACCACCGGTGCATCGTCTGGAATTCCAAATTCCCTACGGACTTCGCTTTTGGCTAAGGGCGATTGAAAGGCACTCAAATCGATTCCGCAGTGCAAGACCTGAATACGCGGATCGGAGGGCCAAGAGTCGCCGAATAATTTGGCAGCGGCAAGTTTGGAAGCGGCCAAACCGTGCGTAGCGTAGCGGCTGATCCAGGCGCGCATCCATTTGCGATAGGAGCGACGGGCAAGAGAATCGGGCTTGCCGTCGTTGCTGGTGTGGCTGTGGGCGATGCGAATGGGAACGCCGTCGGCGCTGGCCCAACGGAGGACGGCGCCGGAAAAGAGATGCACGTGGCTGTGGACCACATCATAGCGTCCATCGCGAAGAATCCGGCGGAAGCGGCTGGGGAAGGAGGCGGGGCTCCCATCCCGGGGGCAAGGCAGAATCTTGCCGCCAAGTTTCTCGACTTCGCTTGCGAAGAGGCCGGGGTGGTCGCCGAAGGTGCAGAAGTGAAATTCGAAGCGATCGCGATCGATGTTGCGCAACACATTCATCAGCCAGGTCTCAACTCCGCCGGGATCCATCGTGCCCAGGGCATGCAAGACGCGAATCTTTTTCGAGGACTCGGAATGAAGAGAGGTTCTGCGCGCGGACTTGCGCACGAGAATTTTTTCATAGAAGGCGGCGGTTTCGCGGCCGGTGCGCTCGACATCAAAGAGGCGGCGTGCGAGGTTTTGCCCCGCGAGAGCGCGGCGGCGAGCCTCATCGCGATTTTCAAGCGCCTCGAGCATGGCCCGGGCGAGCGCGGCCGGCGAGCGTGGCGGGACAAGCCAGCCTGTTTCGCCGTCGTGGATCAAATCGGGCAAGCCTCCGACCTTGGTCGCCACCACAGGAACGCCGCAGAGCAGCGGTTCGACCGCGCCGCCGACATTTTCGGAAAGCGACGGCACTACCGCCAGATCAAGGTCCGGGTAGAGCGCGGGAACGTCGCGCCTTATGCCCAAAAATTTCAGTGAGCCGTCGCAATCTCGCGAGCCGAGATAGCGCAAGCGATTCTCGTAGCGGGCGGCGCTGCTCCACGGCCCTCCGATAATGACGCCCCGAATTTCGGGGCGCACTTCACGGGCGATGCGAAGGGCCGCGATGAAATCCTCGTGGCCCTTCAAGCCGCGCCCCTCGCCGAGGAACCATTTCGGGGCGTACATGTAAGCGACCATGCCGACCAGAGGAACCTGCCTGGAAATGCCGAGCTCCCGGCGCAGGCGGCCCGCAGGTAAATCATCGAAGCGGGTCACGTCGATGCCCGAGTAGGAGAGAAAAACGCGTTCGGGTGGAATTCCGAGTTCCAGATATTTTCGCCGCGTCCATTCACACGTGGCGATCCAGTGGTCGCGCGGGCCGGCGAGTCGGGTTTCGAGTGACGCGAAGAAATTGTTTTCGAGGTGAAGCGGGCCGGGCACGAGAAAGACGCGCGAGATTGGCGAATTTTTTCCGAGGGCCGCACGCACAATGAGCGTCGTGCCGACGTGATGCGTTTGGATCAAATCGGGGGCGACTTCGCGCACGAGGCGGCGGCAGGAGCCGAGCACCGCGGGAGCTTCCCACGGGCGGCGCGCGGGCAAATCGAGCTTGGCGGCGACCACGCGAGCGCCTGCCTCGCGATACCGCGGCGCGAAGCCCTCGGTATCAGAAGGCAGCGCGACCACAACTTCGACGCCCAACGAACAAAGGACGCGCACCTGTTCGTAGGCCCAGCCGGCCCCGACGGCTGTCTTGACGATGTGCAACACCTTCATGGGAGGGCTCATTCTAGCTCCGAATGAAGAGCGCGGCGGATGGATTTGCACAGGGGCCGGCCGGCGAGGATTCATCGCGCTGCTCTGCGGGCAAAGAGGGTGAAATTCACTGCGGAGAAGCGGTGGACATTCGAGAGGCGTGGTGGTAAAAAACTCCGAGCGGCCCATCGGAAGCTGTTCTCCGGAAGGCGGTGCCTGTGACCTCACTCGCCATCAAGCCTCGAAACACAAAAGAGAGGATACTTTCGACGGTCAGTCGCGGGCTTGCGTGTGTGCTCGCCGCGCAGCTTGCATTCTTTCCCGCCGCAGCGCGGGGAGCGGCGTCGACTCAGGACCAGCAGAAGGAGCCGCTCGGATCGTTGAGCATCATCGGCGGGGCGCTGGTGAACGGATCGCAGCCTCCCGCCGAATCCACAATATTCTCGGGCGACTCGCTGCGCACGGGCGCGGACGGCACGGCTACGTTTACCACCGGCGGAAAGGGCTCGCTCAAAATTTTTCCCGCAAGCCAGGTTGAGTTTCCGGGCAATCCGCAATTCATGGCCGATCTAAAGGCGGGCACGGCGGTGATGAGTTCGCAAAGCGGGTCCACGGGCATAAGCGTGCGCGCGGGAAAATCCGTGGTCGTGGCGGTGACGGCGGGAGAGCAGTCCACGTCGAAAATCGAGGCCGCGGCAGACGGATCGTTTCTTATCACGTGCCTTGACGGAAGTGTGGGCGTAATACCGCTCGAAGGGGCAAACGGCCTGTTCATACAGGCGGGCCAGTTTGTCAGCATTTCGCCGACGGGCGACCTGAACGCGGTGGAAAAGCCGCCCGCACGGGGTGCGCCGCCGACCCCCCCGGCGCCGAGTACGCCAACCACACAAACCACACAAACATCCTCTTCAAAAAATACCCACGTGGGATGGATTATCCTCGCCGTGGCCGGCGGCGTGGGCGCGGCTGTCGCTGCCGCCAAAGCGGGTGGCGGAGGCGGCGCGCCCGCAGTCAGCCAATCCAGCCAATAAAGCTGCGCGGTTTCACACCTCAAAGCAAATGAGTCGCAGGGAAGGGTGCGCCTAGTTCGAATGAGGCTGGGAATTCTGGAGATGGAAGACGACGGTGATGTCCTCTTCGGTCTCGACGGCTTGCCCGCCAAGGAATGTCGGCTTGAAACGCCACTCAAGAATTGCATTGATGGCTGGAGCCGCGAGCAACTGCGGCCCGCTCAGGAGCGACACGCTCTGAATTGCGCCATCTTTTCCAATGATGGCGTGGAGCTTTACGGTTCCCTCGATTCGCTGGCGCCGGAATTCCTCGGGATAAGGCACAGGCGCGGCGCGTGAAATTAGCTGGCCGAGCTGAAGGCTGGTACCGAGTTTCGGCGGCTGGAATTTCATGTCGACCGGGACTCGGATGGAGGGAAACGGCGGGAACGTGACCGAAACTGATCCCTCAGGGATGAACGCGATTTCCGGTTCTTTTGGCGCGGGCGCCAGATTTTCTTTGGCCAAGACCGGTACCGAAGGCGCACTTTCGACCGGGACCGGGGTTGAAGATGGTTGCGGGCTCGGCGCCACCGGCTGAACCGCCGCAGTTTCTGGGGTTGGCAAAGCAATCTTTCTTGCCGCGGATGTTGCCGGGCTCGCAGGCGGATGCGCAGCAGTAGCGGATGCGCTCCGCGCGGTGTCCGCTGCAGAATTCACCGCGCGACTCTGATTGGGTACCGCGGAGAGCGCGGCATCGCGGCCTGCTGTGCGCGGCTTCTCGGCGGTACTGCTGGAGGCCTGCGCAATGTCTCTTGCCGGCGGCGGGGGAATCTTGGCCGCATCGGAGTGAGTTTCTTCCTTAATCACGCTTGGCGCAGGGACGCCGTTCTGCGTGCTCAGCCGCGCCGCAAACCAGCCGATGGAAAAGGAAATGGCCACGAGCACCGCGATGGACGCCACAATTGTCTGCCAGGCACGGCGAGACAGACTGAGATTCAACCAGGCAAGTAGAGGCTTCCGCGCAGGTCTAGTCTGCGAAGCACCAGCTCCCCCGGGCATGCGGCGACTGGGTGGAGGAAGCGGGATTGGGATATCCGCAGGGGGCTGGGGCTCCGGAGAAACCGAGATCGGAACTGCAGCGGCGACCATTGGCTGCGGTTCAACGGAATGGGCAAGGATGACGGGCTCAGGGGCGGGCGTCTCGGATTGTGCCGACTCTACCGTGCCGGCTGTGTCCAAAGCTGGTGCAATTTCTTCGCGCACGGGTGTCTGCGCGGGTTGGCCTTCTGGCGTGGGGGCGCCTGTCGCGACCCACTCTCTCAATTTCGCGCGGTCACCCTCTGGCAGATCAATAAATTGGATTCTGGCTTCTTTCTTTGATTCCGACATCCAGACGACTTTTCCACCTGCCTCAATCCAGTCCGCGGATTGAGGCAATTGGAAACGCATCAATGGAATATGATCCGAGGTGAGAGCGCACGCTGCCTGCACGTGGAGGCCGTCCTCACTCGAATTCAGGATGATCCCGCCGTTGTACTCGCCGAGCCCAACGTACGAGAGTAATTTCACCTGCCGGCGTACGTGAGCGCGACGATCAGAAGATTGGGGGGGTGGTTCCGCACTGCCGCCCTTCGCGGGAATTTCTTCGGAGTGCTGCTCAATTGCGTGAGTGACAGGCGATTCCTCTTGAACCGAGGAGTGCTCCGCCGTGGCGGAGGAAAGCAAATGCAGCACTGGTTCCACTCCAGCTAGATCCGGAGGGGCGGGATCGAGCGGCAGAGGAAAATCGAGCGTTGGAAGTTCAGGAGCCGGAGGCGCGACTTCTTGCGGTTTCGGGGCCGGCGGCAGAGGCACAGCTTTCCTTGAAACCTCGCGATCGTTCCGCGGAGATTCCCTCGCAGCCACTTCCATCGAGATCCAATTCTTGATTCGATCGCGGAGCTCGTCGGTCAAATCCAGAAACCGTATTCCGGCATCCTTTTTGGATTCGCCGATCCAGGTGATTTGGCTATTGATTTCGGTCCAGTCGCGCGAGCGCGGCAATTGGATGCGGACTCGCGGAATACCTTCGACGTCCATGACGGCGACGGCTGCAAGGGCCAGGCCGCCTTCGCTGACGTTGAGGACGATTCCGCCGTTGTCGCCGCCAAGCTCGACATAGGCGATGGAGGAAACGGGCTGCCTCGGGTGGGCGCGCCTGTCCGCGATGCCGAGAGTACTCCCCGCATCCGGTGAAATGCCGGACGTGTGTCCCTCAGATTGCAAAACCAGCCCCCCGAATGCCCTTGAGCACGGGATTATACGCCCGCCTGCAGCGGCCTTCAATCAAGTCTGCCTGGAGCAGGCTCGCTGCCGGCTGAGCCCGTGATTATTGGGTTGGTTCGAGTGTGATGTGGTCGATCCAGACGGTGCCGGCGACGTGATTATCGAATTTATGGCTGGCCGGACGAGCCAGCCTGACCACAAGTAGGCGAGTATCCGGGCCGGTCTTGAAGGTAAAGTGCCGCTCGGACCAGCTTGAAGCACCGACCATGTTTTCGGACGAGAGGAAGAGCTTCGCCATGTCGTAGGCATCGTAAATTTGGAATCGGGGGCCGCTGTCTGTGGTGATTCCCTTGACGCGCATGTAGCCGGAGAATCGGTACTGCGTGCCGGGCGCGGCGGGGACGTACTGATACACGTGCCAATAGTCGAGGTTTTGTGTCCCGTCGAAATCGATTCGAAGAGAGCGCACACCGTCGTAGGCTTCGACCGAATCCACACTGACGACGGCCCCTTCGATCGGGGCGGCGCGCCAGTCCAAACCACCATCGAGGATTTCGAATTCAAAACTCCCGTTCGTCACCAGATTGCCGGCAGGAGCGGGCAGATGAATTTGATCGGGGAAGCGCTTGGCCAGCGCGGACCACGACTCGACGAGGGCGGCTGTTTCATGACGCTGGATGAGGCTATCGAGGTAAGGAAATGATCGGCGAAGCTCGAACGGCAGATTCAGTTCGAGCAGCCGGGCCCAAACGATTTCGGCGCCTTCCAACCTGTTGGTTTCGGCGAGAAAATCCAGATAATCGAGATAGAAAGGCGCGCGAGTTGGGAGCATCCCGTCGAGGACGGCGCGAGTATCAGTGGTGGCGTTCGTCGCGAGCGCGAAGACATCGCGGCGCGGCACGCTCTCTCCCGCCAGAACTTCTCGCAGCGCGCGCAGCCCCGCCGGAACATCGCGTGCGCGAATATAGAAATTCGCCAGTCTCCAATTGATTTCCGGCGAATGAGGAAAAAGCTGCTGGGCGCGCTGGAACGCACGAAGAGCTTCTTCGCGACGGCCGGCCCACTCGTAAGCCGCGCCCAGATCGGCCCAGTAATGCGCGTCGAACGGACTCAACTGCGTGGCGGTTTGGTAGAGGTGGACAATCTCCTGCGGGTCGCCTTTGTCCTCATAGAAATGCTTGAGTGTTCCGAGAGCGTCGTAATATTGCGCGTTCGCCGGGTCCCAGCGGATCGCGGCTTCGATTCCCTCAGGCGTGTGTTTCCGGAAATACCAGGCGGCGATTCCCTGTCTTCCCGCCAGGTAAATGCAACACAGCAGCACAATAAGGATGCAGATTCGAAGCACGAAGGAACGCCAGGTCATGGCGGTTCAATCTAATCATTTCCGCGCGGCGAGGGAAGCGAAAGCGGCAGGAGTCCTGGCAGGCGCGGGCGGGCTCCCGACAACGTCGGGACAGCTCGAACCGCAAACCTGGCCGACCAAGTCGGCCCGCTCTAGCCCTTCCCGGCTTCGATTAGGTTGCGGATCATCCGAGCTGATTTCCACCCCTTGATTTCGTACTCGCGGCGGCGGGCGTCTGCCAGCGAGCCGAATTCCTCAGTGCGCACGAGCTCCCAAAGTCCGCGTCGCCAGCGAGTGCGAGTGAGCGTGCTCGCTCAAGCGCCGATCGAGATCATTTGTCGAACCGACATAAAAACGGCCAGTGGATTTACTGCGAAGGATGTAAACGCATGGCATTGCGGAAACTCGAGAGATGGTAGGCTCGTGGGGACTCGAACCCCAGACCTCCACCGTGTCAAGGTGGCGCTCTAACCAACTGAGCTACGAGCCTGCACAGCCACTTAGCATCCAAACCGAAAGATGGCCGCCCCTTGCCCGAATCGAGTCGCAGACCTGGCCGACGCAGTCTGTCGGCCCGCTCTAGCCAACTGAGCTACGGGCCTAGTGGCTGCTGTAATCTTAGCACAGCGATGCCGCGCGAGACGGCGGGACGCGAAAAGTGCGGCGCGGTTTGAGTCTCAGACGGAAGCGAGCGGGCTATTGAGCCTTCACCACCTCGCCGCCTTTCATCACGAATTGCACGCT
>Ga0187781_10003718_pt1 | contig 11426 bp, 8 predicted proteins | sample 0715_SJ02_MP02_2_FD_132447 | JGI IMG/M metagenome (GOLD analysis project Ga0187781, IMG submission 132447) | Tropical peat soil microbial communities from peatlands in Department of Meta, Colombia - 0715_SJ02_MP02_20_MG | ecosystem: Environmental > Terrestrial > Soil > Wetlands > Peat | place...
CAGCGCCGTCGAGTTGGAGTGCCAGGCGGACCTCGGGCCCATGTTCCGGGAGTGGACCACGGAGACTGGAATTCCCGGCGACTTCCGGCTCCGCTATCAAACGGCCGGTTCGCCCGGAGCAAAATGAAAAGGAGCGGTGATGAGAGACTTTCACAGCCTCACCGAAAAAGAAATCCTGGCGCTGGCAATCTCCCTGGAGGAAGAGGACGAACGCGTCTACTCCGATTACGTCGAAGGTCTGAGGCAGGATTTTCCCTCTACTGCCACTGTGTTTGAAGAGATGCGCAAGCAGGAAACCGGGCACCGTCAGCGCCTGATCGAACTCTTCCGCGCGCGCTTCGGCGACCACATCCCTCTGATCCGGCGGCAGGACGTGAAGGGTTTCGTTATACGCCAGCCGCTGTGGCTCTCGCAACCGCTGAACCTCAAAAAGATCCGGGGACAGGCCAGCGCGATGGAAGTGGAAACACGGCGCTTCTACGAGCGTGCCGCGGCGCGCTCGGCTGATGCCGGCATCCGCCAGTTGTTCGACGACCTGGCGCAGGAAGAACGGGCGCACGCGGAACGCGCGGAATCGCTCGAGAAGGAAAAACTTGGCCCCGGGGAAGTGGAAAAAGAGGAGGACGCAAAGCGCCGGTTATTCGTCCTGCAAATCATCCAGCCCGGGCTGGCCGGGTTGATGGACGGTTCCGTCTCGACGCTCGCTCCCGTATTTGCCGCCGCGTTCGCCACGCGCAACAGTTGGGACGCATTCGCGGTCGGCCTGGCTGCCTCAGTGGGCGCTGGAATCAGCATGGGGTTCGCCGAGGCGCTCTCCGACGACGGAAGCCTGACGGGACGCGGGCGGCCGCTGCTGCGAGGCATTGTCGAAGGGCTGATGACCACGCTCGGCGGAATCGGGCATACGCTTCCTTACCTCCTCCAGGATTTTCGCGTGGCGACTCTGGTAGCGGTGATTATTGTGATCGCGGAGCTGGCTATCATTTCCTGGGTGCGCCACAAATATATGGACACGCCGCCGTTGACCGCCGCGGTGCAGGTGGGTCTCGGCGGAGCGCTAGTGTACGCAACGGGCATACTGATCGGGAGTTCATGACCACTGCGCCACGGGGGAGTGTGCTATCGTTTCTCGAATTGCACGCCATAATCCGGGGGGAAATGAATCGTGAGACAGGTGATCACAACCGACGCTGCACCGAAGGCTATCGGCCCATATTCGCAGGCCATTCGCTCGGCCGGACTGCTCTTCCTGGCAGGACAAATTGCGCTCGACCCGGCGACGATGCAGCTCGTCGAAGGCGACATCGCAAAGCAGACCGAACGCGTGCTGGAAAACATCAAAGGCATCCTGGCGGCTGCGGGCAGTTCGCTCGACCGCGTGGTGAAGACCACCGTGTTTTTGAAGGACATGAACGAATTCGCAGCCATGAACGAAGTGTACGGGAAATATTTTCCGCAGAGCCCACCCGCGCGCTCCACGGTGGAGGCCGCGCGGCTGCCGCGCGACGCGCGTGTGGAAATCGAAGTGATCGCGCTCGCTTGAGACTTCGAGCAGCCAACCGTGCCCTCGTGAACATTCTCAGGATGGATGTGAGCTAAAGCATTGTCGATCGCCACGAAAGTACTGTTCTTTGCGGGAGTCGTGTTTTCCTTTAGTGGACTCGTGTCGCCACCGATCGCGCTGACTGCGGGAATCCTGCTGGGACTCTCGCTCGGACATCCGTACGGAAAGCAGAGCAGCAAGGCCGCGAAGTTTCTCCTGCAAGCTTCTGTAGTCGCGCTCGGATTCGGGATGAATCTGCCGGACGTGCTGAAAGCGGGGCGAAGCGGGTTCGTCTATACCGCGGTGGGAATCAGCTTTGCGCTTGCTGTGGGACTGGCGCTTGGCCGTCTGGTGCGCGTTCCGGAAACGCCCTCGTTCCTGATTTCCTCCGGGACGGCGATCTGCGGGGGAAGCGCCATCGCGGCTGTCGCGCCTATCCTGCAGGCGAGCGGAGAGGAAATGTCGGTAGCGCTGGGCACCGTGTTCATTCTGAATTCGATAGCCCTCTTCATTTTTCCGCCGATTGGAACGGCGCTGCACCTAACCGAGCCGCAGTTCGGATTGTGGGCGGCGCTGGCGATCCACGACACGAGTTCGGTGGTGGGCGCGGCCACACGATACGGCGCCGTGGCGCTGGTTATTGCGACCACCGTGAAGTTGGCGCGTGCGCTTTGGATTTTGCCGCTTTCGCTGGGCACTGCTGCAGTGCGGCGGAAGCACTCGACACTGCAGATTCCGTGGTTCATTTTCCTGTTCTGCCTTGCCGCCGTGTTGAATTCCTACTTGCCGGGAATCAGTCGGGCGACGCACCTGCTCAGCCAGGGTGGAAAACTCGGGCTGACGGCGACGCTTTTCCTGATCGGAACAGGTATCTCGCGCGCGGCACTGCGCCATGTGGGCTGGCGTCCGCTGCTGCAGGGCGTGCTGTTGTGGCTGCTGGTCGGAGCAGGTTCACTCCTGCTGATCCGTGCAGGCATCATCGGCCTCGCATCGTGATGGCGGTGCGATTCTGGCCGGAGTGGAGGCCGGAAGTTCAGCCGGAAATCGGCTGTGTGCTACGATAAAGGTCTGCGAGATGGGCCTGTAGCTCAGGTGGTTAGAGCGCGCCCCTGATAAGGGCGAGGTCGGATGTTCGAGTCATCCCAGGCCCACCATTCCTTTCAATCAGTTAGCGGGATCCTGGGGAGTCTACCTCCGAAATTGGTTCCTATAGTGCTTCAGGCGTGCGGGATGCAGCTGGGCATTTACTATGGCGGAGATGGACCCCGCCACGAGGAACGAACCCACGAATCATTAAAACAAGAAAATTACGTTTACTATATATTTATCAGAGCTTGCTCCTGGATTTGTTGACTTGCCTTGGGCCGCCACCTAAGATTGGGGCACCATGGCGGGCTCCGATGCGCGCCTCGGGCGAACTATCTCCCACTACCGCATCTTGCAGAAGCTCGGCGGAGGCGGTATGGGTGTGGTTTATAAAGCTGAGGATACCAGGCTCGGCCGCTTCATTGCTCTGAAATTCCTACCGGAAGACATCGCCCACGACTCCCAGGCCATCGAACGCTTCCGGCGTGAAGCGAAGTTGGCGTCGGCCTTGAATCACCCGAACATCTGCACGATCTACGACATATGCGAGCAGGACGGACTGCACTTCATCGCGATGGAGTTTATGGAGGGCCAGACGCTCAAACATGTCATCGCCGGCAATCGTCTCCCTTTCGCACGCGTGTTGGAGATCGCAATTGAAATCGTTGACGCGCTGGACGCAGCGCATGAGAAAGGCATTATCCACCGCGATATCAAGCCAGCCAATTTGTTCCTGACGGAGCGCGGCCATGCGAAGGTGCTCGACTTTGGCTTGGCCAAACTTGCTCTGTCCCGCGCGATCGCCAAAGGTGCAAGCGCTTCGGCAGCGGCCACAATGACCGCCGAGGATCAGCTGACTTCTCCCGGCGCAGCGATCGGCACGGTCGCCTTCATGTCCCCGGAACAAGTGCGTGGCGAGGAGCTCGATTCGCGCACCGACCTATTCTCGTTTGGATTGGTGCTCTACGAACTGGCCTCGGGCCGTCCCGCGTTCTCCGGTACCACCTCAGGTAACATCATTGCGGGAATTCTTAATAGTGCACCGACTCCGCTTACGTCTCTGAACCCTTCCATCCCGTCGGGGATGCAGGAAATCATCAACAAGGCTATCGAAAAGAACAAAGAACTCCGTTACCAGCACGCTTCGGAGCTCCGGACAGACCTTCAACGCCTGCAACGGGACATGGCTTCAGGAGCGCCATCCGCCCTCGCTCTCCCAACTCCCTCGTTTTGGACGGCTTTCGATGAGCCTTTCAGACGGCTTCACAGGGCCGATCGCAACGCAGCCGGCTACCGTCCGGACGTGCTGCTTCTTTTCATTAGTGCCGGAGGCGGAGGCGAGGCGTGGGACGCTCTCCCGATCGAAGTCCTGTCGAGAGCAAAGATCGATATCGACATCCTGTCGGCTGACTATCCCGAACGTCAATTGACGGAGAAAAGAAGAGGAACAGCGGTAGCGGAGCTGCAGACCCTTTTCGCAACAACCTTGGCCAATTACAAAGACATTTGGGTCGTGCTGCGAAACACAGATGTGATCATAAAGAGATGTCTGCTCGCTGACGCTGAAGATCTTCCATCCGGTTTGGTACCCCGGCTGCTGGAAGACGCATTCACTTGCCGGTGCCGGGGTATTGTAAGCGTATCGAAAAACCGCCCCAGCCGGGGCAGCGATGTCTCTATCTCAACCGCGTTCGAGAAGCACCTTGCACTCTACGACATGGCGGGCCTCCCCACGCCCGAAGTTGCGCACTTTCCCGCCACTTTCTCATACCCGTCTGAGACCGAAGCCAGGCCGGATGCTTCCGGTCAGCGGCAGAGCGCGTCAGCGAGCACGGGCCTAACGAGGCCGCTGACAGCGTACCTCGCCGACCATCTTTCAGTATTCCGGCGCTATGAGGCAGCAGCAATCGCACGTCAGACCATCTCCCGCGCGTGCGCGTTAGACTCGCAGGTCCGGAGGCTTTTCGGAGATCAGACATTACCGAGAAGCAGTGTTGAGCTACTGCCTCCCGGTGACAGCCAGTCTGAATTGCTCCAACGACTGACCGCGGCAGCCAGCGCGTCAGCGCCGCAATCTCTGCGAGTCATAACTGGCGCCGCGGGCATGGGCAAGTCTGTGCTCCTGCGGGTGCTTGCACGCCGCTTGGCGGCGGCCTGGCTCCGTGGAACTCCACGCGCCCCGCTCCCTCTTTTCTTTCCTCTCGGCCAATTCAAGCTCAATCCGTCTGACCCGAACCCAGAACATGTCTGGGGACTTCTCGTCCGCGAATGGACGGAGTGGGTGAACGATCTTTTGTTGTCCCATGCCACCGACGATGAGCGAAATAGACGTGAGTTGATTTCCGTGAGCGATCAGTGGGTCGTCAACCAGCTTCGCTCCTGTCCAACAACCTTGATACTGGATGGCGTGGATGAATTCATGCTCAACCATCCCCATCTCTCCTTCACTGATTTCGCGTCGCTCATTCGCTGCATTCGGACGGAATTCGGCGAGAATGCGCGCCTGCTGACACTTCTGGCCATGCGAAGCACGGCAAGGGATTTGACTCTGATCGCAGAGTCGGAATCTCAGATTCTCACGCTGCGGCGCATGTCGCAGTCGGAAGCTTCCGAAATCTTCCCTTCGGCGATGGCCAAGGTTCGAAATACTTCGGATTCACAGGTGCAACAACTCTTGCTGACGCCACTCATTCTGGGCTCGTTCGAGGAATCCGCCCCCCAGCTCAATCCGGAGGCCTATCTGAATCGGGCGGCGCTCATTCACGCCGCACTAGCGGCGATTATGGCATCGCTTAAGCGAGCCTGGTCCGGCCAGCCTTATTCGACGACGGCTTGGATCAATGCGCTTTCCCTTGTCGCATGGCTGCACTACCGGGAACTTCACGTGGAAATCGATGACAGTTACGTGGCAGAGGCCGCTGCGCGTGAGATCGACAATTGGACCAGGAACTGTTCCAACGAAGCGAAGAGGGAGGTTGTGGCCGGATTCCGGATCCTGCTGGATCCAAAATCCCGGTCGACCTTGCTGCGCCAGTCCGTCCTCTTTCCCGTTCGAGACAATACCTACCGGTTCAAGCACAAGGAGTGGGGCGATTATCTCGTGTCGCGGTACGCTGTTATGTGTATTCGTCACGGACAGTTCGACGAATTGTCCGTCAGGGCTCTAAATCACGACATATACATAATGGCAGGTCAGCAGCTCCAGGAAACTGACGTCGATCAGCGCATCGTTCATGCCTTGGTCGATCGATCAAGCGCCGAGGGGCGATTTCTGATACTCGGCAATTTCGCTCAGATGCTTGGCGATTCTTTTGCTCCGCTCACGGGCGAAGTTCTGGACGAGGAGATCTTTGCCAGGCTCCAGCAGTTCCCAATTGTGGTAAGGTTCGCCATGCTGAGTGCCTTGAGTTCGCGCGTGTTGCTAGGCGATAAGCGGGATGGCTGGAGCGGACATATCAGGCCAGTCCTGCTGAGAGCGCTGAGCCGGCATGCCTTCGACGTGCAGGAAAACGCGCTGGTGAGGAGCATGTGTTGGTGTTTCCTGAAAGCTTTGGGGAATACGCATGCCCCCTGGCCGGAACTGTGGCACAGCGCGCAAGAGTGCCTCGAGACTTTATCCGTAATCGCCAGCCGGGCGGGGGAGCACTTTGCAGCCGATGAGCGGCAACGTTCGATTCAAGCGGCGTTCATGCGGATTCAGTATTATGCACTCGAAATTCCCAGCCGTGTCATCTCCACGATTCACTACCTGTATCCCCTGGTGCTGGCTTTTCATCGCGAAATACCCCTGGAGAGGACCGTTGCCGTTGAACTTCCCTCTTTGCTTTCCGACCCGCGACTCGACGCTGTCTATCGCGACCATCCCGTTCCCGAGATCGCGGCGATCTGGAACCGCTGCAAGGAACTCTTTGAAGGCGCGGTGGCACGCACGCCGTGCGCGCGGAACTCGTCATGAGTGCAGCCCGAACGAGTGTTGACAGGTGGCCTGCGTGGAGGGGCCGGTTCAGCCGGAGTCAGGCTTTGACCGTGCTCTTTTTCCATATTTTGGTTCTGTTCGCACCGTTTACCTACGGAAGGCTGGAATTCTTCCTATTTGTGCTCACGACATATGGCATTTTGCAATTTGGTTTGGTATTGGGCTACCATCGGCAGCTTTCCCACCGTTGCTTTGCAACCTACCCATGGTTGAGACGCACACTGAGCTTGCTCGGCACACTGGCCATGCAGAGCGGTCCGATTACTTGGGTTGCGATACATCGCACACATCACCGCATCGCTGAGCAACCGTTGGATCCGCATAGCCCCAAACACGGGCTGAGCTGGGCCCACTTTTTCTGGACATTCTTCGATCATCCGAAATTGAGCCAGGCTCCAGAGCGAATCCTGATTGCTCGTGATCTTCACGGCGACAGATTCATTCGTTTCTGCGAGGAGAAATTCATTCTGCTGAACGCTGCGGCGACCGTGGGAGTCGTCATGATCGGCTTCGGGTTAGGAGGGCTGTCGAGGGCCTTCTCTTTCCTGGTTTGGATCGTTGCCCTGAGGACGGTTTGTCTGTGGCATATCACATTTCTCGTAAATTCGGTGGGCCATACACTGGGGTATCGAAACTTCAACACTCCGGACGACAGCCATAATGTGTGGATTCTCGGGCTTCTGGCGCTCGGCGATGGCTGGCACAACAATCATCACGCCTTTCCCGCATGCGCCGCGCACGGCCGTCGCTGGTTCGAGATAGACCTCACCTACATCCTCATCCTGCTGCTCGAGCGGTGCGGTGTCGTCTGGCGAGTTCGGCATGCACTTTCGAACTGGAGAACTCAATCGCAGAACTATCGGGCCAATGAACCTGGCTATTCCTCGTAGATTCTTCGGAAAGGAAGACCACGATGAATTATTCCGAAATACGATTCGAGCGCCAGAATAGGACTGCGATCATTAGACTGAACCGGCCCGCAGTTCGCAACTGCATCGGACCGGTCACCCATGAAGAGTTAATCGATGCGTGGCGAACGTTCAGGGACGACCCCGACCTCTACGTGGCAGTTCTGACCGGTACGGGTGATCAGGCGTTTTGCGCGGGCGCGGATCTAAGCGCGGTGGAGGCACTGGCTCTTCACGCACAGGAAAATCGCTACGACAGCTCGAGCGACGAAGCCCCGGGGATTCTGGGCCCCTCGCGATGGACGAAAATCTACAAACCGATCATTGCCGCCATCAACGGGGTTGCGTTTGCCGGGGGACTCGAGTGGGCCTGTTTTGCCGATATTCGAATCGCGGAAGAGCACGCCCAGTTTGGGGTAACAAATCGGAGATGGAACATCGGACTCGGGGATGGTGGCACGCAGCGCCTCTCCAGAATCGTGGGTCTGGGGCGTGCCCTCGATTTGATCATTACCGGGCGGGTGATCAGTGCCCGAGAGGCCGAGCAAATTGGTCTGGTCACCAGCGTTGTCCCGAAGGGACAGAGCTTGCCCAAAGCATTAGAGCTGGCCGAGTTCATTGCCTCCCTGCCACAGGAAGCGATACGTACCGACAAGGAAGCGACACTGCGGGGTTTTGGTGAGCCCCTCGCCGAGGGATTGCGCATCGAGGCAGAGTGCTTCAGGAAACTTCCGTTGAATCTGCTCGTCACTGGAGCCGCTCGCTTCAAGCGCAAGGAACATCCGGACCAGGGATTCGCGGAGGGATTTCGCACACCCGGACTCATCTCGCGCTTCCACAAACCCGGTGAATAAGGAGATTGGCTACCATGGATAATTCCAGTTCCGCCCACGCCGTGGCAGCTCGGCGAGTTCTTTCCGAGATCCTCGCGGACTTTCGCCGGAGTGACTACCGCGTACGCCTTTGGGACGGGTCGGAGTGGAGCTCTGCGCCCGGGGGGGGACAGGGCAAGCCCTCGTTCACGCTGGTGTTCCATCACCCCGGAAGCGTGCGCAGCATGTTTGAATACAGGTCGATGCTCAAGTTAGGCGAAGCCTTCATGTCCGATTCCTTCGAGGTCGAAGGAGATCTACTGGCCGCCTGCGAACTGGGTGATTACCTGTTGCGCTTAAGGGTGCCCTCGACCAAGAAGGCGAAACTGGCCTGGCAGCTTCGCGGATTCCCAAAGGAGTCGACCAGGACAGCAGGCCGGCTTCCGGCCTCCCGTTCCGGCAAGCTCGGCTCGCGAGGCCGACTGAAGGACGCCATTGCCTATCACTACGACCTGCCCGTGGAGTTCTGGAAGCTTTGGCTTGATCCGACGCTTGCTTACAGCTGCGCATACTTCAAGAGTCAGGATGATTCCCTCGACGAAGCGCAGCTGAACAAGCTCGATTACGTTTGCCGGAAGCTGTATCTCTCGAAGGGAGAAAGCCTCCTGGATCTCGGATGCGGATGGGGAGGGCTCGTTGTGTTTGCGGCCAAGAATTATGGAGTGCGGGCCACTGGCATCACACTCAGCCGCGCACAGGCGGATTACGGCTCCCGGCTCGTCCGGCAGCTCGGGCTTGAGAAGCAGTGTGAGATACGGCATCTCGATTTTCGTGATTATCAATGCCCGGAAAGATACGACAAGGTTGCCTGCGTGGGCGCGATTGAGCATGTGCCACCCGAACAACTGAGGGCTTACTTCGAACATGCAAGGAACCTGCTCAAACCCGGAGGATTGTTCTTCAGTCATGGCATCACCTCATCGTTTGTGCCGGATCTGCCTTCAGGACCCTCGTTTGTGGACGCGTTTGTTTTTCCCGACCATGGGGTTACAACGCTTGGGCGGCACATAATGGCTGCGGAAGAGGCTGGTTTCGAGGTTCGCGATGTCGAGTGTTTGCGAGAGCACTACCTGCGGACTTGCATCGAATGGCTCCGCAGAATCGAAGTGAATGAGCGGGGTCTGGCGGAGACGGCGAACAGGGCTACCCAACGGCTGTTCCGGTTATACGTTGCCGCGCAGGCCTACTATTTTAAGACAGGTGCGTACAGCCTCCATCAGACGCTGCTCGCAAATGTGGACGCGAAACCTGCGTTGATGCCCCTGACACGGGCAGGTTGGTACGACTCGCACGTTCCAACTTCCAGGGAATATCACCACCTGCCTGCCGGCTCTACCCGCGCTGCGGAGCAACCAGTCCGGGCAACAGTGCGGGACTAAGTAAGGGTTCCGGAGGCGGGGCCTCCAAAACCGGCCTGCGGGTTCCGAACGGTTTATCAGCCTGCCGACCGGTCCCATTCGGGACTTTCGGGCATGAATGGGTGCCTCTGTGCAACCAATTGTGCAACCAGGTCCGCTGTCCTGGGACGTATAAGCCGCATTTCCGTTCCTCCAGTGGAGTCTATGAGGACAAAGGCAAAGGACAACCTACTGAACCGTCAAAGCGAGTGTAACGCTGTGACTCACGGCGGAAGTGCCCAGGCCTCCGGTGGCGGTGATGGTGACAATGGAAGTGGTAGCGGGAGGCGGCGTATTCATCGTCGTCGAACTCGAACTGCTGCCGCCACAGGCACTCATGGCCACGAGGCCGAGGAACACTCCGAGCAGGGCGAAATGGCGCGCGTAACGGCGGGTGCGCGGCCACACTAGGAAGAGCACAAACGCCAGACTCAACCCCGCAAGCGGACGAACGAAGGCGAAGTCCGGAGAGCGAGCGAGAGCCGCGGCGGAAGTGATCGTGAACGTCACCGCGTCCGTCGCCGAAGCGGCACCGTTGAGCATGACCGAGGCCGGCTGGAAGCTACATGCGACGGAAGTCGGAAGTCCGGAGCAGGCAAACGTGATGGCCTGAAAGAATGGCAGACCCGGCGACTGGCTGATGACCAATTGAGCGGAAGCCGGTGCGCCGTTCGCTACAGTCAAATTGCCAGGGTTCGTGGAGATCAGGAAGTTCGGATTGCCGACAATGAGCGTTTCGGCCGTGGAGGTGGACGAAAGAAAATTCATGTTGCCAGAGTAAGTAGCGGTGATGGAGTTCGTCCCGTTGGGAAGCTGATTAGTGGTAAATGTGGCCAGGAGATTCATTACCGGCACCGGAGTTCCGAGAGCCATCCCATTGTCAAAAAACTGAACGGTGCCCGTGGGTCCGCCCTGGCCGAAGAGCGGAAAGACGACGGCCTCGAGAGTGACCGTACTTCCCGGAAGGACGCCTTCCGGCACGAGCGCGAGGGTCTGCGTTTCGTCCTGGCCAATCGTGACGCTCAAGTGTCCCGCACTACTGGCCATGAAACTCGCATCACCGGAATAGCTGGCCATGATCGAGTGGGTTCCCACGGCGAGCGAGGTGAACGGAACCTGGGCATTGCCCTGAATATTGAGCGGCACAGAGATCAACGTAGAAGTGCTTCCATTGAACGTGTCGGAAAACGTCACGGTGCCCGTCGCGTTTCCCCGGCCCGAGGCGCCCGCCACCACAACCTGAAAATTCAGCAGAACGCTATACGAGGCGGAAACGACCGGAGGGTTGCCAGTCTCGGTGCCCCCGAGGATCGAAAACGAAAGGGTGCTCACTTCCGGCAGGACGCTGACAGCGACAGCATTCGAAGTGCCAGCGCTGAACACGGCGTCACCACTGTACGCTGCCGTCACCGAGTAGGAGCCTCCCGGAAGCGTCACGGCGGTGGAAGAGACCGCGCCGGCCACGAGCGGGCCGAGATTCACCGCCGGTCCGCTGCTGGTAAGGAGCGACACTTCGCCCGTGGGCGTTCCCATGCCCGCAGCAGGAGAAACGGTGGCGGAGGCGGTGACGAGTAGGCCATGAGTGAAGCTGGTGGGAGTGATCTGCAAGTTCGTGCTGCTCGACCGCAACGTCGCATTCGACCA
>Ga0187781_10003719_pt1 | contig 11424 bp, 7 predicted proteins | sample 0715_SJ02_MP02_2_FD_132447 | JGI IMG/M metagenome (GOLD analysis project Ga0187781, IMG submission 132447) | Tropical peat soil microbial communities from peatlands in Department of Meta, Colombia - 0715_SJ02_MP02_20_MG | ecosystem: Environmental > Terrestrial > Soil > Wetlands > Peat | place...
ACAACGATGTTCCATTCTGTTTCCACTACCTGGGTCCCGGCGCTCAACTCGGCGGGCCCGAGATCATGACCGAAATGTTCGTCCGCGACATCGAGCAGGGCATCGCCGACACCGGCATCAAGGCGGGCATCCTCAAATGCGCCACCGACGAGCCCGGCATTACCCCCGGCGTCGAGCGGGTGCTTCGCGCCGTCGCCCAAGCGCACAAGCGCACCGGGGTGCCGATCTCCACGCACACCCACGCCGGGCTGCGGCGCGGGCTCGAGCAACAGCGCATCTTCGAAGAAGAGGGTGTCGACCTGAGCCGGGTGATCATCGGCCACTCCGGCGACTCCACCGACATCGGCTACCTCGAAGAGCTCATCGCGCCCGGCTCCTACCTCGGGATGGACCGGTTCGGCATCGACGTGATCCTGCCGTTCGAGGAGCGGGTGAACATCGTGGCGCGGATGTGCGAACGCGGCCACGCCGACAAGATGGTGCTCTCCCACGACGCCAACTGTTATTTCGACGCACTGCCCGAGGACCTGCTGCCGGTGGCCGCCCCCAATTGGAATTACCTGCACATCCACGACGACGTGATCCCCGCATTGAAGGAGCGCGGGGTCACTGACGAGCAGCTGAACACCATGCTCGTCGACAACCCGCGGCGCATCTTCGAGCGACAGGGCAGCTATCAATGACGCAGAGTGCGCCGGTCCCACCGATCGGTACTCAGATTTCCGCGCTGGCCGCGCTCGCTCCCGACGAGCCGGCAGTTACCTGTGACGGGCGTACGCTGACCCGCGGCGAACTGGAGCGCTCGACCAACCGGCTGGCCCGCGCCTACGCGGAGCGCGGCGTCGGCGTCGGCGACTACGTGACCATCGTGCTGCCCAACTCCGTCGAGTGTGTACAGGCCATGGTGGCGTGCTGGAAGCTGGGCGCGGTGCCGCAGCCGCTGTCCGCTCGGCTGCCGGACGCGGAGTTCGAAGGCCTGCTGGAACTGCGGCCACGCGCGCTGCTCGTGGGGCGAACGCACCCCGGAATACCAAGTGTTCCTAAAGGTTTCGTTCCCGACCAGGCGTTGTCGGATGGACCGTTGCCGGAAGCGGTGTCACCGTGCTGGAGGTCGATCGCCTCCGGCGGCAGCACCGGCCGGCCGAAGCTCATCGAGGCGGGCGGCGACAGCCGGCTCGGGCCGGCACTGGGGTACGCCGTGGGTAACCAGCAGGGCGATACCGCGCTGGTGCCGGTGCCGCTGACGCACACCACCGGCTTCACCGCCGCGGCGATCGCGTTGATCATGCGCAACCACCTCGTGCTGATGGGCCGGTTCGACCCGCACGGGTTCCTGCGGGTGATCACCGAGCATCGCCCGCAGCTCGTCACCGCGGTGCCGACGATGATGCAGCGGGCGCTGCCGGTCTACCGCACCGATCCGGATTCCTATGACCTGTCGTCGATCCAGCGGTTTTGGCACCTCGCGGCGCCGTGTCCGCCGGCTATCAAGCAGGCGTGGATCGATCTGCTGGGTCCCGAAAGGGTCTGGGAGCTTTACGGCGGCACCGAATTTCAGGCGATGACCTTCATCTCCGGCGACCAATGGCTGACCCATCCCGGATCGGTCGGTGTGGTGGTCATGGGCGAGATGAAGGTGCTCGACGACGACGGTAACCCGTGTCCGCCCGGTGTGGTCGGCGAGATCTACATGCGGCCCAGCCCGGGCAGTGTGCCGTCGTACCGGTACATCGGCACGACGGCGAAATCCCGCGACGGCTGGGACTCGTTGGGCGACCTGGGCCATTTCGACGAGGACGGGTTCTTGTACCTGTCCGATCGCCGGGTCGACATGTTCACCGTCGGCGGCCGCAACGTCTACCCGGCTGAAATCGAGAACGCGCTGTCGGCGCACCCGGATGTGCTGTCCTGCCTGGTTGTTGGTGTGCCTCACGACGATCTCGGCCAAGTGCCCTATGCCCTGGTTGAGGCAGGATCGGTGCTGGACGAGCAGGCGGTGCAGGCGTTTCTGCGCGACCGGATCGCCGGCTACAAGGTGCCGGCCAGTATCGAGTTCGTCGACAGGCCGTTGCGCGACGACGCCGGGAAGGCGCGGCGCTCGGCGGTCCGCGCCGAGGTCATGGCGCGATTGCGTCCTCTTGGCGCGGGCTGACGGCGCTGTCGGGCACCGGCGCTGGCCGCTGTCTTCTGCGAGATTCCCAGCGCCGCAATGCTTCTCGGCACGGTGACTCGACAAGCGCATAGCTCACCGCGGCGATGGCAATCGCGAAGATCAGCGTCAGCACCAGCACCTCGGGCATGCGCCCCCTAAACGAAAATTCACCGATCACCGGGAACACCATGGTCAGCGCCGCAAGATGCCAGATGAAGATTCCGTACGACCAGCGCCCCAGCGTCACCATCGGCCTGGTACCCAAGAGCCGATGGCCGGTGTCGGGCCGGTCCAGCACCAGCGGCGCCACCAGACCCGCCGCCACCAACGCACCCATCGCGGTCTTCACCGTGAACTGCGCGGCGGTGCTCGGGACCAGCCCCGCGGGCCCGGCCAGCGGTGAGGCGGCCACCAGATAAGCCACCGCCGCGACGACGGCCATAAGCACCCGACGTCGGGCCAGCCGATGCGGCCACCCGAGCGGGCTGTGCACCCACTCCGCGAGCAGCATCCCCGCGGCGAACCAGGAGAAGAATGCCGGCGGCCAGTTCAACGGATTGAGCCCGGCCGGAGCGGCGAAGGGAATCCAGCCCCAAAACCAGCTGACGACACCGAGACCGGCGATCGCCGGCACCCGGGCACGGACCGGCAGCCGGGCCGCCAACAACGCAAGGATCGGCAACGCCAGATAGAAGGTGACCTCTACCGACAGGCTCCACATCTGGGTCAGCCCGTGTGTCAATGTCAACGGCACGTAGACCTGGGTAAGCGAGAGGTTCGCCAGCCAGACCGTCAGGTTCGGGTGATCAGCCTCCGGCAGCAGGGTCAGGATCACGACGACGGCGACCAGGTACGCCGGCATGATGCGGACCACCCGCGATCGCAGGTAGTGACCGGTCGACGGGCGCGAGCCCAGGCCGCGCGCCGCCGCAGCATGTCCGCGCCACAACAAGAACCCCGACAACGCGAAGAACACCGCGACCGCCAGATCGAAGCGACCGAACAACCGGCCGTCGACCCCAGCCGAGTGCCCGGTCTGGAATGCAACGTGGGTGATGACGACGCCGATGGCCGCGCAGGCCCGCATTCCTTCTACGGCGGGCAGGAAGCTGCGAGTTCCCCCAACCTGCCGGGCGACGGTCATGACGACAGTCTGCCTGTGATGCTTGTCCGGCAATTCGGGTACACCCCGTTTGCCCACCTTAGGGACCTAAATCGCAACCTTAAATTTTGCTGTTAGGGTCGAACGAGTTTTGCTTCGCTGGCCCCCGGGTCGGGGCGGTCGCGACGGACGGGTTTAGTGGTCCCGAACCGAATGAGACCAGAAGGAGGTCACGGCGACGTGAACCGAGCAGTCATGCTGCGGGTGGCCGCGTGCGGGATCATGGGACTCGGAGCCGCTTTGCTCATCGCCGCGTTGCTGCTGTGGACGTACACCAGCAGCAGGATCACCAAGATCCCGCTCGATCTGAATGCCACGTTGATCAGTGACGGCACTGGCACCGCGATCGACCCGGCGTCGATGAACAGTCAGAACCTGGCGGTCAACAAGAACGTGCCGCTGGTATCCCAGCAGCAGATCGACGTCGAATCCCCGGCCAACGCCGATGTCGTCACGCTCCAAGTCGGTAACTCGGTTCGGCGCAGCGACAAACAAAAGGACACCGGCCTGCTGCTCGCACTCGTCGACACCGTCACCCTCGACCGCAAAACTGCGATGGCGGTTTCCGATGACACCCATCCCGGCGGCGCCGTCCAGAAGCCGCGCGGCTTCAACGACGAAAATCCGCCCACCAACATCGCGTTGCCGCACGACGGACTGTCCTACCGATTCCCGTTCCATACCGAGAAGAGGACGTATCCGTATTTCGACCCGATCGCGCAGAAGGCGTTCGATGCCAACTACAGCGGAGAAGACGACGTCAACGGCCTGACCACCTACAAGTTCACCCAAGACGTCGGCTACGACGCCGACGGCAAGTTGGCCGAGCCGATCAAGTACCCGTCGCTGTACCCCAACGACGAGGACAGCAAGGTGACCGCGACCGCGGCGATGTGGGGCGTGCCCGGCGATCCGGACGAGAGGATCACCATGACCCGCTACTACGCGGCGCAGCGGACCTTCTGGGTAGACCCGGAGTCAGGGACCATCGTCAAAGAAGATGACCACGCCAATCACTACTTTGCCCGCGATCCGTTGAAGCCCGAGATGACCATGGTCGAATACAAGGTCACCTCCAACGAAGAGACCGTCGAGTCGCAGGTGAATACGGCCCGTAACGAGCGTGACCGGTTGGCGTTGTGGTCCCGGGTGCTGCCGATCAGCTTCACCGCGTCCGGCGTGATCGCGCTGATCGGCGGGCTGGTGCTCGGCTCGTTTAGCTTGCGGACCGAGTCGGCGTTGCTCGACCCCGGACTGGACACTGCCGACCACGGCTTCTTCGGCCGCGGCGAGCCGCCGGCCGCACGAGTGCCCGGCGCCGAGGCCGAAACCGAGAAGCTGCCAACACCGCCCAAGGACCTACATCGAGACTCCGGGCCACCCGGCGCGGGCCCGGCGAGCTCGGGAAGCCCACCGACTTCCGGTCCGCCTGACAGGTCCTAACCCGGCGTGAGGCCGGTACCCCACTGGGTTCTGCAGTGGTCTCGTCCGGGGTATGCGCTGGCGTTGGCGCTGCTGGTGGTTGCGCCGCTGATCAGCCCCGGGTATTTGCTGTTGCGCGATGCAGTGTCCACGCCGCGGTCGTATCTATCCGACAGCGCGCTCGGGCTGGTCGCGGCCCCGCGGGCCACGCCGCAGGATTTCGCCGTCGCGTTGGCGTCGCACTGCGTCGATGGCGGCATCGTGGTCAAGACGTTGCTCGTCGCGGGACTGTGGCTGGCGGGCTGGGGCGCCGCCCGGTTGGCCATACAGGTGTTGCCAGAAGCCGGTGCCGGCGGCCAGTTTGTCGCGATCACGCTGGCGATCTGGAATCCATATGTCGGTGAACGGCTGCTCCAGGGGCACTGGAGCCTGCTGCTCGGCTACGGTTGCCTGCCCTGGGTGGCGACGAATGTGTTGGCACTACGATCGCGGGACCGGCCCGTCTGGCCGCGGCTTTTCGGGTTGGCGTTCTGGATCGCGCTGGCCGGGCTGACCCCGACCGGGTTGATCCTTGCGGCTGTAGTCGGACTGGTTTGCGTCGCTGCGCCTGTCGGGGGCCCGGGGGGGCCCAGGCCGCGCTGGATGTGTGCCGCCGTCGTGTCGGGCGCGGCCCTGGTGGCGGCACTGCCGTGGTTGACGGCCGCGGCACTGGGCTTGTCATCGGGGGACGGCGTCTGGACGCAGACCCCGGACGTTGCCGCGTTCGCCGCCCGTGCCGAGCCCGGTCTGGGCACGCTGGGCAGCTTGGCCAGCCTAGGCGGGATCTGGAACGACGACGCCGTACCGGCCTCGCGGGCAACACTTTTCGCTGTCGTTTCGGCAACGGTGCTGCTTGTTGTGGTGGCCACCGGGCTGCCGACGGTGGTGCGCCGCCGGGCGGCGATGCCGTTGGTGGTGTTGGCAGCGGTGTCCGTGCTGATACCCGCCGCACTGGCCACCGGGCCGGGGCTGGCCACGCTGCACACGATGGTCGAAGCCGCGCCCGGCCTGGGCGTCTTTCGCGACGGGCAGAAGTGGGTGGCACTGGCGTTGCCCGGATACGCACTCGCGGGAGCAGGCACAGTCCTGACGGTGCGGCGCTGGCTAAGTTGTTTGGGGCCGGTGGTTCCCGCGCTCGTGTGCTGCGCCGCGCTGCTGCTCTCCCTTCCGGATTTAGTGTGGGGCGTCGGGGGAAAGGTTAAGCCGGTGCATTACCCGACCGACTGGGCAACCGTCGCGGCTTTGATCAACCGTGATCCCGACGCGGTCGCGGTGTTGCCGGCCGATACCATGCGGCGCTTCGCCTGGTCCGGGCCGGCGCCGGTGCTGGATCCGCTGCCGCGCTGGGTGCGCGCCGACGTGCTGATGACCGGCGACTTGATCATTTCGGGTGTGACGGTTCCCGGTGAGGGAAACCGGGCGCGCGGGGTGCAGCGGCTGCTGTTGGCGGGCGCCGATCCGGTCGCACTTCGTCGGGCGGGCGTGGGATGGCTGGTGATCGAGACGGGCACCCCCGGCGATATGGGCTTGGCTGCAAGGACTTTCGAGCGACTACCGGTGACCTATCGCGGGCGTGATCTAATGCTGTATCGAGTCGGCGGCAAGGCAGCAGGCGTGCCCGCCGACCGTCGACTGCTCGCGGCGATCGCGCACTTGGCGTGGTTGGAGATGCTCATCGGCGGGGCCATCGGGACGGCGGTAGCCGGCTGGCGGCAGCATGTTCGTCGGGGCCCGCGACCCTACAGAGATACCTGATGCCGCCGAAGCCGTAATCCGAGCGAACAGATTGGATCCACGCCGGAATGAGCACAAAGCGCAACCCGGCTACGAGGCATCTGCCCGAGGGGCTATGCCCAACACACCGCTTCCAGAATCGGCGCACTGGGATGACGAGGGCGGCGATGAGCAGCACGACAACGGGGCGCACTGAGACAAGGTCGAAGTTAGACCACTCCGCTCACACGGTCGCCGGCCATCACCGACTCCAATACCGTACGCATCGCGTCAGCGCTTTGCCGCCAAGAGAATTCGGCGCTGCGCGCCTGCGCCTTGACGCCGAGTTGATCACGCAGCACCGGATCAGTCAGCAATTGCTGCAGCCGATTCACCAACTCGGCGCAGCTGTCGACCAGCACCCCGGTCACCCCGTCGATGATCGAGTCGGCCAACCCGCCGGAGGATCGGTAGCCGATTGTGGGCACCGCGTGTTGGGCCGCCTCGATGACCGCCAGACCCCAGCCTTCTTTGCGCGACGGCAACACGTGCACCCAAGACCGTTGCATGACATGGTGTTTGGTGACGTCATCGACATGGCCGTGAAACGTCACCGCGTCGCTGATCCCCAAGCGTGCGGCGTGGTCGACCAAGCGCCGCCACCACCACCCGCCGCCGACGATGTCGAGATGCAGCCCCGGTATCGATGGCCGCAGCAGCGCCACCGCAGCCAACGCGTCCTCGATCTGCTTGTGCGGCACTAACCGAGACAACACCAACGCGCGCGGGTTACCCGCCCGTGGTCCACGCAGAGACGCCTCGGGTGCCTCGTCGAGACCGTTGCGCACCAACGCGATTCGCTCACTGGCAACACCCAGGCCGACCAAGTCGCGGGCCGACGGCAACGACACCGTCACGTACTGGTTGCGGCGGTGCGCCCTCGGCGACAACCGCGACTCCACAAACCAGCCGAGCCGACCGAAAAACCAGCCGGCCACCGGCCACTGCTCGCGATGGCAGTGGTGCACCAGCACCGCGACCCGCCGGCCATAGATCAGCCGCGCCAGAAACGGCAAGCCGTTCTGGGTGTCGATTACCACATCGGGTCGGACCCGCCCCAGCGGCCCCAGCCCGAGCCTGGACGCCGCCATCGCCAACAGCGCCCAGACGTATACCGAGTACCGCCCGCCCGCACGGTTGATCCGCACACCGTCGATGACTTCCCGACGTGCCGCGCCGGGGTAACGGGCGGTGCGCAACGTGACCGCGACGCCGGACGCGGCCAGCTGGGCGCCGATGCGCTGCAGATAGGTTTCGCTGCCACCGCCCTGCGGGTGGCCGATATCGCGCCAGCACAGCAGCAATACCGAGCGCAGACGAGACATCACGGGTCAGCCTAGCCGGGCGACGATGCGCGCCGCGAAAGCGGCGGGCTGAGGAGTCCGGCAATCAGCCCAGCCGGGCGACGATGCGCGCCGCGAAAGCGGCGGGCTGAGGAGTCCGGCAATCAGCCCGGCGGGCGCAAACGTGAAGTCAGCTCGGCCGTAGGGTTGGCCGGTGGCCGTGACCGACGTGTTTGCCCAGCGAGCGACCCTGCGCCGGTCGGTGCGACTGCTGTCAGAGTTCCGCTACGAGCAGCCTGATCCGGCCCGGTTCTACCACGCGCTGGCGGTCGACACCGCTGTTATGGTGTGCGACTTCTGGCGGTCCGCCCACGGCGAGTCTCCGGCTGGTCGCACGCTGCTCGACGTCGGTGGCGGGCCGGGATACTTCGCGACGGCCTTTACCGACGCCGGGCTTCGGTACATCGGCGTGGAACCCGATCCAAACGAAATGCACACGGCCGGGCCGTCTTTGGCAGCCGCAACTGGCACATTCGTCCGCGCCTCGGGCATGGCGCTGCCGTTCGCCGATGACTCGGTGGACATCTGCCTGTCGTCCAATGTCGCCGAGCACGTAGCGCGGCCCTGGCGGCTCGGCGCCGAGATGCTGCGGGTCACCAAGCCAGGCGGTCTCGCGGTGCTGTCCTACACGGTCTGGCTCGGCCCGTTCGGCGGCCACGAGATGGGCCTGACGCACTATCTCGGCGGGGCGCGCGCCGCGGCGCGCTACACCCGCAAACACGGTCATCGTCCGAAAAACGATTACGGATCGTCGTTGTTCGCGATATCGGCGGCCGACGGCCTGAATTGGGCGGCCAGCACTGGCGCCTTGGTCGCCGCTTTCCCCCGCTACCACCCTCGATGGGCATGGTGGCTGACGTCGGTGCCCGTGCTACGGGAGTTCCTGGTGAGCAATCTCGTGCTGGTCCTTCAGCCACAATACTGAAACATGTTCTCGTTTTGCTTCGGCTTGGGTAGGGTGGCCGATATGAGCGACAGCGCTAAAACGGAGTACGACAAGCTTTTCATTGGCGGCAAGTGGACGGAGCCGTCGACCTCCGAAGTCATCGAGGTGCACTGCCCGGCCACCGGCGAGTACGTCGGCAAGGTGCCGCTGGCGGCCGCGGCCGACGTCGACGCGGCAGTCGCTGCGGCCCGCGCGGCATTCGACAGCGGCCCCTGGCCCACGACGCCGCCGAAAGACCGCGCGGCCGTCCTCGCCAACGCGCTCAAGCTGATGGAGGAGCGCAAGGATGGCTTCACCAAGCTGCTCGGCCTCGAGACCGGCCAGCCACCGACCTCTGTCGAGACGATGCAGTGGATGAGCGGGATCGGGGCGATGAACTTTTTCGCCGGCCCCGCCGTCGACCAGGTCAAGTGGCAGGAGATCCGCAACGGCGGCTACGGGCAGACCATCGTCCGTCGCGAGCCGCTCGGCGTGGTCGGCGCGATCGTGGCGTGGAACGTGCCGCTATTCCTCGCGATCAACAAGCTGGGTCCGGCGCTACTGGCCGGCTGCACGGTGGTGCTCAAGCCAGCCGCCGAAACCCCGTTGAGCACAAATGCTTTGGCGGAGGTGTTCGCTGAGGCCGGCCTGCCAGAGGGTGTGCTGTCGGTAGTACCCGGCGGGGTCGAGACCGGCCAGGCGCTGACGTCCAATCGAGACATCGACGTCTTCTCCTTCACCGGCAGCTCGGGCGTCGGCAAGGAGATCGGCCGCCGCGCGGCGGAGATGCTCAAGCCGTGCACCCTGGAACTCGGCGGCAAATCGGCGGCCATCCTCCTCGACGACGTCGACCTGGCCGGCTCGATCCCCATGCTGGTGTTCTCCGGAATCATGAACACCGGACAGGCCTGCGTGGCCCAGACCCGAATACTGGCACCCCGCTCGCGCTACGACGAAATCGTGGACGCGGTAAGCGCTTTCGTGCAGGCGCTGCCAGTCGGGACGCCGTCAGACCCGGCCGCCCAGATCGGGTCGCTGATTTCGGAGAAACAGCGCGCCCGCGTCGAGGGCTACATCGCCAAGGGCGTCGAGGAGGGCGCGCGGCTGGTGTGCGGCGGCGGCCGTCCCGAAGGGCTGGACAACGGCTTCTTCGTGCAGCCCACCGTGTTCGCTGATGTCGACAACAAGATGACAATCGCCCAGGAGGAGATCTTCGGGCCGGTGCTCAGCATCATCCCCTACGACACCGAGGAAGATGCGATCAAGATCGCCAACGATTCGGTGTACGGCCTGGCCGGCAGCGTGTGGACCACCAATGTGCCACGAGGTATCGAGATCTCGGAGAAGATCCGCACCGGGACATACGCGATCAACTGGTACGCCTTCGATCCGTGTTGTCCGTTTGGCGGCTACAAGAACTCCGGCATCGGCCGGGAGAACGGGCCGGAGGGCGTCGAGCACTTCACCCAACAGAAGAGCGTGCTGATGCCGATGGGCTACACCATCGAGAGCTGAGGACCGGCGACCGTCACGCTAGCGTGACGCTGGGCGCCGTTCGGCCAATAGCGCCAGACGTTGGTCCAGGTTGGCGTGGAAGTGTCCGATCGCGCTTTCGTGTCGTCCGAACTCCACAAACGCATTCGCCCCGGAGCGCAAGCCGCGCTGCACACCCATCGACATTTCGTTGTCCTCCAACACACCCCGCTCGAGCAGGGTGGGGACAGTGCCGGCGCCGTCTTGTTCCGCTGCCGCGATCAGAGCCACTTCGGCAAACTCGGGCGTGACGACGGTATAGGTGGTCATCATCGAGTGGTCGATATCGATCGGGTCGACCACGACCACCGTCACCTGATCCGGAAACGTCGCGATCATCGCGTTCGGGAACAGCTGATAGACGAACGTCATGCGCTGCTTGGTGGTCCACGTCGACTCTGGGCGGTGACGGAGTCTTTCAATGTTGCGGTATGGGAATGTGATTCGACTATTCGGGCCGAATGTTTCCACCACGTTGAGATCGTCGTACTGTAGCGGGAAGAACGTCTCACGGTGCGTTGAGCGAATGTGATAGCCCTCCCCGAATTGCTCGATGAGCACCTTCCAATTTATGTTTCGCACCGCGGACTCCGTGACGACGAGGCGCTGGGCCGGCACGAGTTTGTCGCGCCACGGACTGCCTTCGGTCAGCGCCGCCATCGCGTCGTCAGCAAATGCCCGCAACGAGGGCTGCGCCGCATCGGAGTCCAGCGCACCGATGACGATGAGACCATCGACCTCACTGCTGGTGACTTCGACCAGGCCGCGCATCGAGATGTTCAAATCCGGGAAGGCGTCCGCGTGCGGAACATGGGCGAGCGTGCCATCGAGACGATAAGTCCAGCCGTGGTACCGGCACACTAGCGCGTGAGAGCATCCGGTGCCCTCGACCAGAGCCATCCCGCGATGACGGCAGGCGTTACGGAATACCCGTGCCCGCCGATCGCTGCCGCGGACCGCGAACAGCGGCGTACCGAAGCAGACGCGTTCGACATGGTCCCCTGGGTTCGGGATGGCTGCCGACGGAATGAACACGCTGGGAAACGAGCGCAGCACCCGCAGTTCATCCGCGAAT
>Ga0187781_10003720_pt1 | contig 11424 bp, 13 predicted proteins | sample 0715_SJ02_MP02_2_FD_132447 | JGI IMG/M metagenome (GOLD analysis project Ga0187781, IMG submission 132447) | Tropical peat soil microbial communities from peatlands in Department of Meta, Colombia - 0715_SJ02_MP02_20_MG | ecosystem: Environmental > Terrestrial > Soil > Wetlands > Peat | place...
ATGGTTTCGACAACCGAAAGCGGCGCTTCGCGCCCCACTACTCCTCAGTAGCTCAATGGCAGAGCATCCGGCTGTTAACCGGAGGGTTGTAGGTTCGAGTCCTACCTGAGGAGCCATTCTTTTGTGTCAGTTAGCACGTGAGGCCCCAGCACTGGAGTCCGATACCGGGGAAAATACCGGGGACCCCGCCTGAATTTCGGGCCTACTGATGCTCTCAACCGCGCTCCGCAACTCCTCCAAAGCGAAGTGACCATAGCGGGCTGCCATGCGCACCATCGTGGCCGCACTCCAGCCGACAATCTTGGCAACCTTCGCAATCGGTACGCCAGCATCAAGCATTCGAGATACCGCCGTGTGGCGCAGATCGTGGAAGCGACAGATGAGAGGTTCAATCTGCCTCTCTACGGCCTTGGCTTCGCCGTTCTCTTCCGGTAGACCCCGAAGAATTTTCGCAGCGCGCAACTTTGCGGCTTCCCATGCTTCTTTCACGTCTCCGATTGGAACCGTTGGATTAGTCTGATATGACTTCGGCTCGAACTTGTCTCCGGCTGCCCCGTAACGCTCTTTCGGGAAGACGTAATGCTCGGGTTGGCGTTCGGGGAAGTGGTTCGCCCAAAAACTCAGGGTTGCCATCGCGCGCGGGTTGAGGGGTATGATTCGCCCGGTCCCTGAGGGGGTCTTATCCTTGCCGAACTGGACGCAGCGGTTTGCAAAGCTGACGTTTCCCCATTGCAGAGTGCGGATCACCCCGAAACGTGCGCCAGTCTCAATTGCGAGCGTCACAAAGGGCAGCAGAGAGCGAGAGCGGGACAGGCTGCACGCTTTGAGCAATGCGCGCTCCTCTTCCGCTGTAATAGCTCGTCCTACGTCATCCCGCGTAGGTAGCATTCGCACATCGGGTTGTAGCCGTGCCCATTGTCCATGCCGCTTCAGGATGGCGCGAAGAGTCCCGATTTCCAGATTTACGGTCTTTGGTGATGCTCCATCGGCGAGGCGCTTCTGCTGGTATCGGGCAATGTCCCGCGCGTCAATGTCGCACACTAGCTTCTGGCCTAGCTCGGGTTTCAGGTGCGCGAGGTTCGTCTTTTCGATCACAACGGTTTTGGGTGCGAGGCTACTACGCTTCATCTCGACCCAAGAATCAGCGGCAACCGAGAGCAAGCGCGGACGCTCACGCTTGCGGACTCCTCCGGCACCTTCCTCCAGTTCTCGCCGTCTCCTGTCCTCGATCTTCTGCGCGAGGGTTTTGGAGCGCGTGCCGGTACTCTCACGAATGCGCTGCCCATTGAAGTGAAAGTCCATCGTCCACACCTTCGAGTTTTTGTACCTGAAAAGTGCCATGTTCCTACTTCCTTCCTGCGCGCTGTCGTGCGCGTTTATTTCTCTGCCAGACCCTTGCTGTTGCCCGATGTGCGCATTCGTGCGTGCAGTATTTCCGCAAGTGAGCACTCTCGGCCCGGAACACTTTCCGGCACTCCTGGCAACACACAATCGGGTGCTTCGTGAATTCGTCGTACCAAACCATCCAGCGGAGAGCATCTTCCAAAGTGGAGATTGTCCAATCTGCTTCTACGTAACGTCGGCCGCGACTGCGGCAGCAGACAAGATGTGCACCTTGCGGTCCAACCTGAGCAAGTGAAACTAGGAAATCCGTGGCGGTGCGGACCGCTCGAAGGTCTGCGTTTCTTACCCAATCTAGGATGTCCCCGCTGATCCCGAACTTGTGCCTCAGAAATGGCATTACAGGTGGTTCATCAGAGTGAAGAGCCGAGTTGCGTGCGTCTTCGTACTCTGCTTCTGCGAATTCCTGCAAAGCTGCCCGTTCGTCTTCAGCCCACTTGAAAGCGGCCAATAAATCCACTAGCGCCTTGAGCCATCGTTGAAAGGCGCGGCAGTAACTCAAGGGCAGGGACACGAGACCAGTTGGTGTTGCTTGGAAATTCGGTATGTAGAGCGGACCCCAAGCGCGCATGAAGGCAATCAGATCGTGGTCTGTTAATGCATTAGCGAAGCGGATGTGCAGATCGCACTTGTACGCCTGCGTCAGAGAATAAGTCTGCTCCGGTGCCAACGTGCAAGCGAGGGCACCATCTCGCAAAGTCACGCGCTGACAGCGAACCCATCTGTCCCTATCCCAGCTGTTGATATGATTGTTGACTTCCATATCAATAAACAATCCCATAATGTCAGAGCACATGGCAGAAGTCAAGAGCCATCCGGTGAAGAAATGAACAAGCTACTGAACGTGGAAGAATTTGCGGCGGCTATCGGCCTAAAACCAGCCACAGTTCGTCAACAGGTGTGGCGTCGTCAGGTTGAGTTTGTCCGCGTTGGCCGTGCCATTCGATTTAAGCCCGAAACCGCGAAGAGGATCATCGAGCGTGGCACTGTCCCCGCCCGAGAGGTGAGTGCCCGATAGCATTCCTCAAGCCCACATTGATTGATGTCAGACTCAGGATTCCGCAACGTAGTCACCGTAGTCACTTTTTCGCAGGGGCATAGTGGATTGAGCAACGAACGGGAAAGGTCGGGCAAGCGTCGGAAACAGCTTTCAGCTGCGGAGTGTCTCGCCAGGATCAAGCCCCCGTTGCCGGTTCGCCGCTTTCTGATCTCTTGGGACGCGGAAACGAAGATACTCCGGCTCGGGTGTGGTTACGGGAACGGGGCAGTGCTCGTGCGCTCCGACCGGAAACTGGAGCGGAGCAAGCTAGTCAACGCTCCCGCTGCCAGGCTCTCTGCCGAATGCGTCAGGCGGTTCGTCTCCGGCAAATTCAGAGTCGAGAGCGGCCAACTTTTGAGCGGCTGCCAGACGTTGCTTCGCAACTATCTCTACTTCCCTGACGAGAGGCTCTACGTTTTCCTGGCTGTCTGGTGCATCGCGACCTATGTGTATCCGCTATTCAGCCACTTCGGATACTTGTTTTTGCACTCGGCATTCAAACGTTGCGGCAAGACCCGCGTTGAGGAAGTTCTTTCACATCTCTGCTTCGAAGCTACGGTTCCGTTGAACGCCCCGACCGTGCCCACAATCCGAGACACAGCAGCCGAGGGGCGCACGATGGTACTCGATACCTTGGAACGATGGAAGGGCAAGTGTTCCGAGGCCTACAGCGCCGCGATGGAATTGCTTGACGCGGGATTTCGTAACGGAGGCACTGTGGCGAAGATGGTGCCTCAAGAAAACGGGGGCTGGCGAAGGGAGATGTTTCCTGTGTATGCGCCCTACGTGCTGGCTGCTATCGCCAAGGAGTCTCTTACGGACACGGCACTAGACCGCTCCTTCGTCATCGAAATGCATCGCAAGCCAATCACGATCAAGAAGCAGAACTACAACTTCCAACGCTGCGAGAAGGAATGCTCGCCAGCACGGGATGCGATCTACAAGGGGGCACTGGAGAACGCTTCGGCGCTTGCTGACTGCTACAACGGTGCCGATCTGGAGCATGACGTTGACGCATTGCAATTGAATGACCGCGCTGCCGACATCTGGAAACCTCTGTTGGCCGTCGCTCGCGTTCTGGGAAGCGCCGAAGCCTGGCAAGCGCTGACAACTCTGGCCGTCGAAATGGACCGTGATTCCGAGGCGCTAGATCGGGAACGAATCCGAGCCACCGCAGCATCACTGCGCAAACGAGCGGCCATCATTTCCGAAACCATCAGGCGCGGGCAAGAGTTCGGTGGGCCAGGTGGGAGGGATGATGTGGAGTTGCATGGCTAATGTGATTTGCACCGGCACAACAAGTGTCTCGAACACCATGGCCCTTATCTACAACTCCGTCCCTATCCTTCTCTCTACCATTGTGTGTCAGCTTGAGACCGGAGCGATGCGTCCACAAGCAGCGTGTGCACAACACCCCTTTTGTCACGTTCTGTCACCGGAGGAAAAGTCCGGGCCGCGTGTTAATCAATATCGCTCAGTCACACGTCATAGCGCGAGCATGTGACAAACGAAGGTGACATTTCCATATCGGCCAATGTGACATTTCAGGTCAGCGGTGGAACTCCATTGCGCCGCGCCGCTGTGCCTGATATATCGTGTGCATGGGCTCGATGAGTCACGGTCGTGCGGTGCCGGGCGGTACGCTGGCGGCGGCATTGGCCGACATCGCCGAGCGACGGCGCAAGGATCCGAAGTGGCGATCCGTCTTGGACCCGACCTACACCGGGCCTGACCCCCGTTTGTTGGAGAGGATGACTGAGGCTGAATTTGAAGCCTACCAGGAGAAAAAGCGCCGCTGGCTACGTGGCGAGATACCGCTTCCTGGGCTGTCGATGCCGCTGGCGACTCCGATGCCGCTGGCGACTCCAACTGCTTTACAACCACTCCACGCAACTAAATCGGAAGACGATAAGGCGATAACGTTTGGCCAGCGAATCCGCAACCTTCGATACGCGGTCGGTTGGACTCAACGTGAACTTGCTTGGCAGCTAGGAATCAGTACGCGCACGGTGATTCGGCATGAGCAGGGTTGCAGGCACCGTCCGCGATCATCGACGCTGCTAACCTTGGAGGAACTGGAATCAAGTTATGCATGGCAATGAAGTGCCCTCACTGACTAGCTAAGCATGATTTACGAACACCTCACCACCGCCTGCCCTTATTACAGACGGACGGAACGTAGCACCGAATAGGAAGCCGACAACCACTGCCACCACCAGCTTGAGGGATTTCATGGTACTGGCTGAATTTGCTCTGGTCGTGGTGTGAGAGTGGCAGGTTAATTGCCGAACTCTGCTCTGCGTTTGCGCTCCATTTCCTGTGACCAGTAGCGCCAGACACCACGGATCGCGAAGGCTATCAGGAGTGCGGCAAGGACAGCCCAGAAAATTCCCCCAGTTAAAATCGAACATGGGTATGATTTAATCACAAAAGGAAAAGCCCGGATGCCAGTCCGGGCCGTCGTATCGTGACGTGCTCATGCCCACATTAGGGTCGAGGTCTGTCCTGTGTCAACTTCTCAGTTCGATTCGTCCGACGGACGCAGACGCGGTAAGCAGACGAAAGTAACTTCACACCCAAGAGGGAGAGAGAATGTAACGCACTCCCCATACGATTCTGGAGAAAGACCGCTTCGTATCAAGGCTTCTTCTGTAAGCACGTCACGCGCGTTCTCAACGTATGAAAGGTCAACAAAAGCCCTGCCTTTATCACCGCCGACAGACAGGCGACTGTCGTCAAACCCATCTATCTTGCCCGTGAACGTGGCTCCGGCTACGCCGTTCACTCGGAAAGATACTTGTATCTCAGCGCAAGCGGCGGCCCATTTTTTGACCAACTCTCTTCCGGCAGCGACAGCAGACGAACTCATATTTATCTTCCTTGCTCAGTTCCAGGGCATCAGCCGAGCCGCGCGGTTAGCCGCGATATTTCACTGGCAGTGCCAGCGGCCATTGCGGGCGTTACTCGCGGCGATGAATGAATGCGGCAGAAAATATAGTGCGCGAAGTGTACATGTGCGTCAACTAGTTTATTGCCGGCACAACCGCAGTCTTGTCCTCTACACAAGGATTGATCAAACCCGACGGCTTGGGAATGATATGTGAGCAAGGCAAGAAGTTTAGCGGGGCGGTGTCCCAGAAGGTTGCAGCGGATTTTGAAAAGTACCTAGCGGCTCCACACGGACAAAGGGTACCGGAGAATGGCAGCACGCTGTTAGCTGATCTCGCCGCCTAGGCAAACTAAAAAGCCGCCCCGCGCAGGACGGCTTCTTAGGTCGTTTTTATTTCGTGCGGCCCGAGGTATCAGGTTGTCACGGTGAAACTGGTGGTGCTCGTCGCTGTCCCTCCCGGAGTCGTGATCTTTATCTTTCCTGTCTTTGCCCCCGTGGGCACGGTTGCCGTTACTTGCGTGTCGGAGTTCACCGTGAAGCTGGTTGCCTTCACGCCGCCAAGCGTGACTGCCGTCGTTTGCGTGAGGCTCACGCCGGTGATGGTCACGACAGTGCCCACCGGTCCGCTGGTCGGACTGAAGCTCAAAATCTGAGGGGTCACCTTAAATACCTGGTTGCTGGTCAGCTTTGTCCCAGCGGTGGTCACGGTCACTGACCCGGTCAGTGCGCCTGCGGGAACGGTTGCAATCAGTGCGGTCGATCCGTCAAGCGTGACACTGGTGGCTTGCACGCCTCTGAACTTCACGACAGAAGAACTCGTGAAGCCTTGGCCGAGGATGTCGATCGTCTTGCCCTCCGGGCCGTAGTTCGTAACGAGTTTTACGAACGGAGCCAGTCCATCGGCGACGGTGTAGACCGTTCCTACGCTTTGAGGACCTCCGTTCGCAGTGGTTCCGTAGAAGGCTCCGCTGGTGTCTTGCGCTAGACCCCAGGGGCCCCAAGACGTGTTTCCACCTGTAAATTCATACAGTGTGGTCAGCACGCCCGCTGGCGTCATTTGAAACAGGGTACCGCAGCCAGTAGTGCAATCTTCGCCACCGGCTTGGGCAACGCCGTAGAAATTGCCGTCGGCGCCGAGGATTACTCCCGAGTTTTCCGCCGAGCCCAGGTTTCCAGCAGTTCCATAGTCAAAGCTATGCAGGCTGGTCAGCGTTCCACCCACGGTCAGTTCGAAGAACGTGCCGTTCCCGTATTCGCCTCCCCCGGCAGTCGTGCCGTAGAGATCTCCATTAGCGCCTTGAAGCAGCGGTCCACCGGGATTCGATCCGTCGAGACAATTCGTTAGGCTGCAAAAAGTGTAAAGCGTAATCTCTTTGCCCCCCGGCGTGATTTCGGCAATGAAGCCAGGTTGCCCCACTCCCCCGGAAACGGTGATATAGAAATTGCCATTGTTCGCCTGCACCACGCCCGTAGGGTATTGGGCGACAAACGAAGGCCAGCTATATAGCGTGGTGAGTTTACCCGCGGGCGTGAGCCGGAAGAAGGTAATCGTCGTCGTTCCCGTTGCCCCGTAGAGATTTCCGTCTGTGCCTTGAATGAGAGACGTGCCTATGCTCGGATTGGCGCCATCGGCGCATCCAGGCAAAGAGCAGAAACTGTAAATCGTTGTCAGCTTGCCGGCAGGAGTGATTTTGAAAACGGTGCCAGAGTTGTGCGCGCCCCCGCCAATGGTAGTCCCGTAAAGGTCCCCGCCAATCACGAGCGTGAGGCCGGCCTCAGGTTTGTCGCCATCCGGGCAACCGCTCTGTTCGCAGAAGTTCCACAGAGTCGTCAGCGCTCCCGAGGGGCTGATCTTGAAAATGATTCCCTGATCGTACGCGCCGCCTAGTTCTGTTGTCCCGTAGAGGTTGCCGTCAAGGTCTTGCACGAGTGTCACGTCAATGGGGTTTTGACCGTTGGTGCCATCAAAGTTGGCAAGGTCCTGATACGTGGCCTGCGCCGAAGCAATCGACGCAACAATACAGAGCAAAGCTATGACTAGAGCCGATCTCACGATGCAAGCGGTTCCAACAAAACGCCCTTGCCCCCCGTTCAAACACAAACTGACGCTCTCTTTCATCTCAAATCTTGCACACATGGACGGACTCCCCTTATAGAAATCTCCGTACCCGGTGGTCTTCGCCCTGAACGCTGCAGCTCAGGAAACTGTACTGTATTCCTTCACGGGCGGGCCGGTCAAGGTCTAGTCCTGGTTATCACAATTTAATGGAATGAATTGTATTGACCATATGTTCGTACCTGGTCTAGTTTGGGGTTGGGTTAGGTGGACCCCAGACCACATGACTGCCAGTAGCCTTGAGCCAGCCTGACAAAATCGGCGATAAGAGATTGCCCTAATGAACCACCAAACAGAAGGCTTCTCATTGATAAGCGTGAGTGTTGCCGCGCAGCCCAGCAGAAAAAATACTCCGAAACTGAGTAGGACAAATTCCATATAGACCTCCCTGTGATCTGCATGATTTAATCACAAAAGGAAAAGCCCGGATGCCAGTCCAGGCTTCAACTCAAGAAATCTGTTGTCGGCGTCCTTCCCAGCCGCGTCTGAGGAGAATTATGTCATACTCACAGCCAACTAGTCTTACTGTACAGGCCCTTCGTGCTCTTTCAGCAGCGATTCAAGAAGTTGGGCCTCCATGGGTTTACCTAGCAGGTCAAGAACGGCTCGCAGTTTCTGAAAGTCAGGCAGAGCCTCGATCTTTTCCCGCTCTCGATGAAAAGCAGCCTCGCTAAACAAGTGGTTTGCAATTCCGAGATTGAACAGGACCGTATAGCCCGTCTGCAGTTCGTAAATCTTGTTGCCAAACACGCGCATTACAAGCAGGAACAGTTTTTCATCCATCAGGATTTTTCTCCTTATGCCAGCAGATTATCTAGAGGCCAGATGCTAGTGGAGATGCCTGCCGCCATCGCCGCTCAGCGACGAATGCACACGGCAGAAATTATAGTGGGCGAAGTGCCAAGAGCGAGCGGTCATAGAGTGGAGTCAACAAGCGTCGCTCTCGGGTGTTGGCGCGTTTCACCGCGCGGCAACCCATGCCTTCCGCTGCAGCAGACTTCACGGCGCTGACCAAGAAATCTTGCCGTTGTCCGAATAGAACCGCAGAGCAGACCTGCCAGGTCTGGGATCACTGATAATTTCAACGAGGGGTTTGTGTCTTCCATTTCCAAACCGAAGTCCGTCAATGGTCAGTGCCGCTCGGTCCTCTCCCTGTTCGTCCGTCAGCCAAATGGCGGGATCAGTGGCTTTCATGTCTATTGCCACACCAGCGGACTCCGGCGTCCCGATGGTGACTCTTGCGCGGCCTTGACTGTCACGGAGAATGATTTTCTCGGCTTCGATTGTTCGTGGCGTCTTGTCCGCTCCCACGAGCAGAAGCACGGCCAGACCGAGAGCACATCCGATTCCGATGAGCTTCAGCAGCCGATTCTCCCGTTCAAGCCTTCCAACACGCTTTGTCAATAGCTCGACCTCAGATGTCATTTGTGGATAGACCATCCTTCCGGGACGAAGTACCGGCCCGGTTTTCCTTTGCGGGCGAATTAATTCAATCACACTCCTCCATTTGGCGCGATACTACGCTGTGCACCAATGGCCGATGTTTCCATACTCGATCTGTTCTGGCTAATCCTGAAATTCTTGGCCGCGCTAGGTCTGGTATGCCTGATTTTCTTGGTATTTTACTTGATTGCGACGGTTGCATTCAGGTTCTTGCGAGGCTTGCCAGAGGTCTTTAGCGGCGAGGCGTCCACAGGACTTATAGTTGGCTGGGTTTTGGTGATCGTTGCGCTGATTTCAATTGTATTCGCGTTAGGACCGAGCGTGCTCGAAAGAATCCACACGGTACTACCAAGGCGCTGAATTGGGTGAGCGCGGGGTCAGGAACGTCTCTCTCGTGAATGTGGAGAAGATCGGGCGAGGGTTGCGAACGAGTCTCGCAAAACTGTTTGAACGGCTGTAACGTCCGTTCTTGGGGTGGCCGTCTCGCGTTTGATGGCTCGCCTTTGACGCGCCCAAAAGCAGCGCATTCGAACTTATTTTGGGGTAGGCCCGCCTGAACCGGGGCCAACAAAACGGGTCACGTTTGCGTAAACGCCTGGTTCCCTTTGTGCTCGTAGATCGCCGTGATAACGCCTGTCGAAGACACGGCTCGAACGAATGTGAAGTGGGCGGTACTCTAAAATACAATCACCGAATGCCGGACATACTGAACGAGATCGCGGAGCGAACGAAGCGCTCCATGAGCCACGAGGCGGGCCACGCTCTGGCCGCTTACGACTACGGTTTCGGTGCTGAAGAGTTTTTCGTCGAGGTTGCCAATGACCCAACAGGCGCAACCTATCGCGGGCGTATCGGTCTTCGATTTGTTTCGGATGAAGAAATCAAAAAAATGGACGAGGCCAAAAAGCGTTGCTATGGCATTGTCTGTGCCGCAGGGGCGGCTGGGGAATTTGTGGCGCTTGGCAACGTTGCGCAACAGAACTTACATGACGAATCGAAGGATCGGCGGCTTCTGGCACGATTTACAGCCGCTCCTATCGAAGAATTTATTGAGGACGCCAAGATCATCGTCGGGGGGAGACGGGAAGTTCACCGTAAGGTTGCCGAGTATCTGGAAACCAAGTTCTGGGAGTGGATCAAGGCGCACCCTGAGACGCCCGATGGTCGTTATACCGTGCTGGACAAACAAGCTATGGGCCTGATGTTCGCGCAAGTTCAGGACGCTGCGAATCGCCTGATGGACGAAAAGTACGGCAAGGGTGATATCCGCCGGGCGTGGATAACTACGTGGGCACATGAGGCAGGACATGCAGTGGTCGCAGAGCATTTCGGACTGCCACTGCAGAGAGTCGTCATCCGTGTGGCTCCAGATGGTTACACCACCATGATGTGTATTTATGATTGGGAAAATCACAGACCGTCCAAGGGGGACACAGTCGCCTCAAGCGCTTTCAAGGTCAGTGTGGCCGCAGCCGCTGGCACCGCAGCGGAAATCCTCCTTGATGGGAAACCCAATCCCGCCAGCTTCGACGCGCAAAACCCCGACAATGTTCAAATCCTGACGCTCGCCCAGAAGCTTGGCGCACCGGAAGGAACAAGCATCGAAACGTTCATCCCTTGTGCTAAGGAAACCCTAGAATTCCATAGAGAAGTGTTCGACAAAACGTCTGAATTTTTCCTCCAACGAGCGGACGCCCTTCTCGCAGAGTCGGCAAAACCTGAGAACTACGGGAAGGATTTAATCGTCGCCTCCCGCAAAGAATTGGACGGCCTTCTCAAGCGAGTCAGGGAAGGGGAGAATCCAAAGGCGTTTTCCTTCAGGGGGACCATTTGGAGCTGCTCGCACTCTACCGGGTGGATGGCCTTTTGCCAATCCGGGATGAACGGAAAAGTCACAGCACCGACCTGGAAAGAACTAGTGGCCAGCATTAAGTCCGCTGTGCGCAGCAAGATCAACGAGACGAAATGACCAGTCTTGTTCCATTCGGAAAAATCTGAATTTTATTATTTTTTTTTGTGGGTGGGCGATGGGGCAAGGGTGTCGCCAGCGTCGCGATGCCGCCTGCCCGGACAACTCAGCATGGCATACCGGGGAAAATACCGGGGACCCCTGACAGAAAATCGTAGCAATCGGCAGCACTCGCGCATCGTTCCGTGCGACGCATAAACACTTGAGTTACAGCAGTCACATGCAAGCGCAGTAATCAGTAGAAAATGACTTCTCTCCTCCTGTTAACCGGAGGGTTGTAGGTTCGAGTCCTACCTGAGGAGCCATTCTTTTGCCCGCATAAAACCTGAGTAATATTGACTTCCCGCTTCTATTGCCCTACTCGCCGCACGGGAAGCCCAATGGCCATCACCATCTATCGCCGGCACAATGCCGACTGCCTGCACAAAGGCGGATCGTTATTGCATTCGTACTGGGGCTTGTCCTTGGGCCGTGGTTGATGCGCCCAGCACTTGCAGGACAAAACGGTCGCTCCTGTCGCAGATTTTTCTGTCACTGTTTCAAGTAACGAAGCGCAACACATCCTG
>Ga0187781_10003722_pt1 | contig 11422 bp, 7 predicted proteins | sample 0715_SJ02_MP02_2_FD_132447 | JGI IMG/M metagenome (GOLD analysis project Ga0187781, IMG submission 132447) | Tropical peat soil microbial communities from peatlands in Department of Meta, Colombia - 0715_SJ02_MP02_20_MG | ecosystem: Environmental > Terrestrial > Soil > Wetlands > Peat | place...
ACCGATCAGCAGCGTGAACGGCGTATTGTGGGAAACCGCAAGCAGCCGCTCGAAATAGCCGTACTGGCCGCCGGAATCCTTGATGCCGGCGAACATGCCTGTGCCGAGCAGAGCAGTTGCCGTGTCGATCGTAATCTCGTTGGTGAACGCGGGAATGTTGTAAAGGAAGATGCGAGTCGCATTGCCCACGGCAGCGGCAAATTGCAGATAGAATTCGTGAATCTCCTCCTGGGCGTAGCGGAAGAAATACGGCGGCATCAGCAGCAATCCCGCGGCGCCGGCCGCCGCTGCTTCCCGGCCCAACTCGACCGCGCCATCGAAGGTAGAATGTGCGACACCGACCAGCACCGGCACTCGGCTGCGTTTCACGGCCAACTGCACCAGACGAATGCGGTCATCAAAGGCGAGGTGTAGAAATTCCCCTGTGGAACCCAGCAGCGCAATGCCATCCACTCGGGCGCCGGCGAGGAAATCTATGAGTTCGAGCGCCGCGCCTACGTCAGCTTCGTGACTTTTATCGCGATGAGGCGTGACGGCGGCGACATAGACGCCGCCGATGGCTGTATCGGGAGACATTCGGCGGGCTACTGGATCAGCGGTGTCACCAGAATCTTGCGGAACTCCACAGGCCCGTGGTCGCCTTGCAGAATGAACGGCCCGGGCTTGCCTTCGTCAGCATTGCCGGCAATGGCGGTCAAACCTTCGATCTCCTGCTTGTCAATGACTTTTTGGTCATTCAAAACCACCGTCACCGTGCGGCCCACCAGGCGGATATCGTAGGCCTGCCACTCTCCGGCCGGTTTGCTCGCATTCACGGCAGGAGCGATACGGCTATAGAGTGCGCCGTTGCTGTGTTTGTTCGGAGGCTTCCCGTAATCCTCGAGAATCTGCACCTCATAACGGCCGCGCAGGCCAATGCCGCTGTTGCTATGCTCCCCGACCCGAAATTCGACGTGCAGCTTGAAATTCCAGAACGTCGCGCCCGACACCAAATTGTTTGCGTGGGCGACGTTCGCCATAGCATCATCTTTCACGATCCAGCCTAGCGCCAGATTGGGGATCATGCCCTGCCATCCGGAAAGATCCTTGTGATTGAACAGCTCAACCGGCGTTCCGTCACGCCATGAGCCATCATCCTTATCGGTGATTTCGGGGGCGCGGACGCCGACCCACTTGAGCTCTTCACCACCAGAGGAGCGCATCAAGCCCTCCAGCTTGCCGTCCGCTGTCAGGCGGGCGCTGTAATCGCGACGCATCTGCTGGCCGCTGCGAGCGTCCTTGTAATCGAAACTGAAGCGCAACTCACCGTTTTGAATCGCAAGGTGCGGGATGTCGTTCATGTCGCCGCCTGGGAAGCCGACGAATCTTCCCTGAGGTGAGGTTGTTCCTGCCCCGCTGACCTCGAGCCACCATGCGCGGGCGCGCGATTCCTCGGGCACGGTAATGTCCCAGCGGCCGTTGAATTGCGCATCGCCGGCAAATGCCGGAAGCAGAAAGACCAGCGGCAACAATTTGCGCATAAGATTCTGCGCTTAATCTAGCACGGAGCGCGCGCCTCCGTCTTCCTCATTTGGTGCGAGCTGGATCATCGCACGCGGGTGAGACGGCCTTGCGGAAAATCGAATAGGTAATCCATTCGGGCGAGTTCGCTTGCGGGCAGGTGTTGCTGGTTCTGGAGGAAGACTTGGATGCTGCGGTCCCGCCACGCGAGGTTGGCGATGAAGAATGCGTCCCAGCCTTCAGGAAAGGGATCGTTGACGAAGGCAACGCGGCTCCCTGGCGGCGGCTGGAACGGCAAATTGCGTAGCTCCTCAATGAGGTTCCAAGTCTTCTCGCCCTCGCCGAAATAGTCGCGCGCTATCTTGTGATGGCGGACTGCCGTCACGCTGGTGTAGTAGAAGAGCGCGCCGGAGAGGATCAGGAGTACAGCCGCCGGCGCCGGGAGCCACGCAAACAAAGGCTCATGGGCCAGGCGGCGCGCAATCGCCTCGCACCCCGTAGCCACGATCATGCTCCAGCCGGCCAGGAGGATGTAAATGCAGCCGGGGCCGTGCGGCGGCAGGAAGTTGAGGGGGAGCGGCGTGGCCATCACCCAGACCAGCAACAGGAGCAGACGGCCGTTGCGCTTGAGGAGCCCAAGATAAAGCAGCACGGCCCAAATCGCCAGGACCGACCACGGGCGAAACCATGTCGTGCAAAAAATCGCATTTAGAAACCGCTGGCTGGATTCCGCAAACCGCGTCCAGGTAAACACGGGATGATAGGCGTCAATTTGGACAAGTCCGTCGCGCCCGTAGGTTTTGAATGTGATGAAGGTGGCGGTCAGTATGCCGGCAGCTACAAGCGGTCCGGAATGGGTGAACCAGTGCCGGGCAATGCCGCGGACGTTCTGTGCGCCCCGTGATGCTTCGAGCAACTCATACGCGCACACCATAACGGGCAGCGAAACTGCCATCTCCTTGGAATCAAGGGCGCAAATGTAAAGCGCCAGGAATGCGCAGCTCTGGCGGAACGTGAGGCGCCGGCTGGAATTCCGATGATTCACGTAGTAAAGGAAGGCCGCGAAATAGAAGACCGCGCAGAGAATGTCATAGATGAAGGATCCGCTGTGCGTCAGGCTCACGAGCTCCGGGTGGTAAACGGCGACCATTACCGCGAGTGTGGCGGCAGCCATCGACCCTGTAAGCCGGGCAGCCAGCCGGAGCAACAGCAGAGATACAAAGAGCAAGATGGCCAATCGCACCACGGTATAGGGCCATGGATTGAAGCCGAAAGTGTGGAAGAGCGGCAGGTAGTAAAGGCCGCCCATGGGACGAATCATCTTGCGCCAGAAGAGAACAATGTTGCAGAGGACTTTCCACCGGCCGGGCTCCCAATACCAGTAGATGTTCATCATCTCGTCGGAAGAAAAATGCACGTAGACGGCACGCCAGGTCGTAGCGAGGAAGAACAGGGCGACCGCCACGGCCGAGGCAATGTCCGCACCAAAGGAGCGCCGAGAGATAGGGGCCTCGTCCGCGGAATCCAGTAAAACATGTTGCAGTACGGCTGTAGCCATGATGGAGAAACCTATGGGCGCGGTGGCGGCTTTCGCACACGCCGTCCGGAGGGGACGGCGCGTCGCTGACGTGTTTGCGGGAGAAACCGTGCCTTAGACGGTTGCGTCCTTAGCGCGGCTCTGTTACTAATGACCCGGCCAAGTGGTTTTCCACTACACCGGTTTTCTCGGCCGCTTTGGAAATCCGGGGCTCGAGCGGCCGGCTCCTGACGCGGAACCAGGCTGCCAGGTAGTCGTCGGAGGCTACGCGCCGCTCCATGATGCAGCCGCGCTTGGCCATGGCCTGCGGCCAGCATTCCGCCAACCGCCAGAATGCCGGCAGCGAACTGGGCTCGTAGAACAAGCAACCTCCAATCACAAGCAGATCGCGCGCGGTGGCGCGAAGCCAGTTGCGCGCGTAGAGGTCGGCCGTCATATTCTTGATGCGCATCAGGAAGCGGTTCTTCACCGAATGCATCTTGAGAATCGCCGGAGCGTCACGACGGGAGCCGTTGGTCATCCGCCGCACATGATGGGCAACTGCTTGTGGCGTATAAATGCAGTGCCAGCCGAGCAACTGCGCGCGCCAGGCGACATCGGCATCTTCACGATAGGCGAAGAAGTCGGGATCGAAGAACCCGTCATTCTGAGAAACATTGTCAATCATTTCACGGCGGTAAAGAGCCGCCGCGGCGCAGGCCCCGAAGACGTACTCGGCCTGGTTGAAGCGGCCGTCATCGGGCTCGTTCCAGCCGCGGTCGAAGTGCCGCATGCCGGGGGTAAAGAATATGCCCGCGGAATCGACGCGTGGGGCGCGCGGCACAGTGAAATCGCGCCGCATCCGCAGCAGCTTTCCACAAACCGAGCCGACGCGCGTGTCCAAGCCGCCCGCTTCCACCAGGCGCGTAATAAAGCCGGGTTGTAACACCACATCAGGATTTAGCGTGAGGATCCAAGAGCCCCCGCTGGCGGCAATGGCCTGGTTCTGCCCGGCCGCGAATCCGGTATTCCGGTCATTCTTGATCAGAAGGATCCGGTCTTCATAACCAGCGAGTATCCGCCGGGACTCGTCTTCGGATGCATTATCGACTACAATGACTTCCAGAGCCTCGTACTCCTGCCCGAACACCGCGTCAAGGCAGCGTCCGATGAACGGACCGCTGTTGTGCGTAACCAACGTGACGCTAACTAATTCCGATTTCATGGCGTCCTGACTGAAAAGACCCGGCGAAGCGCATTCCGCCTACAGGCGCGCCGGTTAAATTTCTTGCCGGCCGGTGTAGTGGAAACCGGCTGGCCTGGGTCAATGGATAGATAGCGTGTTCCCCGATTCCCTGCTGGAAAAGCTGACGGGCGTTCTCCCTGCGGAGCAGAGCCGAGCCAGCTTGCAGGACGAGGTGGCACAACTGTTCGAGGAGATGCGTGACGGGGTGTTTCGCTACGTGTTGAGCCTGGGGCTACATCCGCCACAAGCGCAGGAGGCCACGCAGGAGGTGTTCCTCCGGCTTTACACGGCCCTGAAGCGCAGCGAGCCTATTCAGAACCGGCGTGCCTGGGTGGTGCGTGTGGCTCACAACCTTGCCTTGAAATTGCGGACGCAGCAGAATTCACAAACACCGTTCGAGCCGGATATCGAAGCCCGGTTCGCGGATCCGGATTTGAACCCGGAGCAGAGCCTGTTGGAACGCGAGCGGATGTTGCGCTTCCATCGCGCCATGGAGAATCTCTCCGACCAGCAACGGCGGTGCTTGCACCTGCGGCTGGAAGGGTTGCGGTATCCGGAGATCGCGTCCGTGCTCGGGATCAGCGCGTCGGCGGTCGGTGAATTTCTGCGCCGCGCCATCGTCAGGCTGAGAAAGGCGGCCCATGAGTAGCCTGGGAATGCCGCACCCCACCGAAGAGCAACTGCTGCATTTCGCTGATGGCGAACTGGCGGCGCTCGCGAGTGAGGATATCCGCGGCCACTTGAAGGCCTGCTGGCAGTGCCGCCACGAACTCGAAGAGATCGAACAGACTATCAGCGAATGCGTACGCTATCGTAAGGTTGTTCTCGATAGTTGCCTGCCGGTCCCGCCGCAGCCTTGGTTTGACATCTATCCGCGCCTGGCGGCGATCGACGAGTCACAGAAGCGCCAGCGTTGGCTGAGCCGCATCATCCAGCCGCTTGCCGCCGCGTGGAGTTACCCGCGGCGGTGGGTGCCCGCTATCGCGACTGTCGTGCTGATCGCGCTCGTGGTCGAGCAGTTCCGGCAGGCGCCCTCTGTGCAGGCGGCCGAGCTTCTGCGCAAGGCAGTGGCTGCGGCAGAGTCACGGCCACGAGCCGCGCGCCGCATTCGAATCCGCACGCGCACAGAGCATCTCACGCGTGTCGTGGCCGGTTCCACGGCCCCTGTTAACAGAAGTTCGGATGCCGGCGCCATCGGACTCGAATCCCTCTTCCAGGCCGCGCACTACAGTTGGGAAGACCCGTTGAGCGCCCAGTCTTTTGCGGCATGGCGCGACCAGCTGGCTGACAAGCGGGATGAGGTGACCGTGGAACCGGGGAACTACCGGTTGCGCACGACCACGGATTCGGGAGAACTCGCGGACGCGACACTGAAGCTGAGTTCGGTGGATCTGCATGCCGTAGAGGGCACGCTGCAATTTCGCAATCGCGAACTGGTGGAGATCAGCGAGCTGCCCGATGGGCCCGTGTCTTCCTTGGAGGCCTCGCGTCCGGCCGCGGCTGCTCCGGTTTTGCCCGTTCACCCATCGCGCTTCACGCCACCGCCGGAATCCTTGGCAGCGATAGCCACGCCGGGCGACGAACTGGCGGTTTTGGCCGCCCTGCACCGGCTGGGCGCCGATCTCGGAGATCCGATTGAGGTGGCCCGCGCAGGCGGAGAGGTCGTGGTGACGGGCACGGGAATCGGGCTCGATCGCCAGCAGGAGATTATCGAGGAACTGCGCGCCATGCCGCGAGTTGCCGTGCGATTCTCCTCGGAACCCACCGAAAGCTTCGCGCCTGAAGAGCGCAGCCCGAGCCGCATTTCCGTCGGCGCCGGCGCCGGCCCTCTGCAACTGGAGCTCGAGAAGCGCCTGCGCGGCCGCGCTGCGTTCGAACAGTTTGCCGATCAAGTTTTCGACATGACCGATGCGTTCATGGAGCGCGCCCACGCCTTGCGTCGTCTCGCGCAAAGCTTTCCCCCTGACGTCGAAACGCAGCTGACCGCGCCACAAAGGCAACTTCTGGAGCGGCTCCGCCAGGAGCACGCCAGGGCGCTATTGGAATATGTCACTGGCGCCGAGGGCCACATTCGCTCCGCGCTTGGCGTCACTCTTGAGAACAGGCCGCCTGTAAACGCACCCGGAAAGTGGCAGGCCGAGACCGAACCATTGTTTGCCGAGGCGCAGCACGTGGAATCCATGTTGGTTGCTCTTCTGGGCGGCTCTCCAGACCAGATGCAATCTCCCGAACTGCCGGCCCAGGCGGCGGCGAGCCTGGCGCAGCTCAGGAAGCGCGCTGAGAATTATCAACGCCCCGCATCGGGGCAATGAGGAAAGAAATGCTGCGGCGGCTGGCGGTGCCTCTCTTTCTTGGCAGTTGCTTCACCACCGTGCTGCTTTCGCAGTCTCTCACGCACCTGGCGGGGACAATCCGCGATCCCACCGACGCCGCCGTGCCAGACGCGGCGGTAACCGTTGTGAACCAGGACACCGGCTTTCGCCGGCTCACACGATCGCAGTCCGACGGCGGTTACGACGTGGTCTCGCTGGAGCCGGGTCTATATAAGATCACGGTCCGGCACCCGGGATTCCGCACGCTGATCCGCCTGGGAGTGCGGGTGGATCTGGCACAGCCGGTGCGCGTAGACTTCAACCTGCCTCTGGGAAGCATGCAGGAATCGATTACTGTGCAGGATTCGCCCCCTGCGCCAGTCTTAGAGGATACGGCGGCCGGAACGTTGATCACGCAGGACGAGATCGAGCGCATGCCGTTGAGCGGGCAGAACGTCACCAGCCTGCTGGAGTTTGTTCCCGGCACCATCATCACGCCGGCCACGCGCGGAGAGTCGGGCCAATTCACGGCGGGCGGGCAGCGGCCCAATGCCAACAATTTCACTGTCGACGGTGTTAGTGCGAACACCGGAGTCAGTGCCGGTGGCCTGCCCGCACAGGCCACCGGTGGAGCACTGCCCGCCATGACGGCCCTGGGCAGCCTGCATGGCCTGCTTTCGCTCGATGCCATAAGCGACTTCCGCGTGCAAACCTCCACCACGGCGCCGGACTTCGGCAGTCTGCCTGGTGCTCAGATCGTGCTCAATAGCCGTTCCGGAACGAACGAGTTTCACGGCTCCGCTTTTGACTACCTGCGCAACCAGGCCCTCGACGCGAATAACTGGTTCGCCAACAGCCAGGGCGACGGGCGCGCGCCCGACCGGATGAATGACTTCGGTGGTTCGCTGGGAGGACCCTTGTGGCGCGATCGCGCCTTCTTCTTCGTCTCTTACGAAGGAATGCGCCTCCTGGCTCCCTTCACGTGGAGTACTGCCGTTCCGGACGCCATCACGCGAGCTGATGCTTCGAGTTCAATCAGTCCCCTGCTCAGTCTGTTTCCGCTTCCCAACGGACAGAATCTCGGCTCCGGCCTGGCCGAGTGGACGGGACAAGCCGGCCGGCCGGCGAGGTTCAATACCGCCAATGTGCGCATCGATCACGCGCTCACGTCGCGCATCACATGGTTCGGGCGGTACAGCCAGACGCCATCCTGGAGCGAATTCGGGATCACACAGGTCGATCAGATTGGCATGAGTTCGCGAGGCCTCACGCTAGGCGTTGACGCACGCCTACGATCCAACTTGGTCTTCGACCTTCACATGAACGCTTCCGATGCCTCCCTGAGCTCGTCGTGGAGCATGCTCGGTTCCTCGCCGTGCAGTTTGCAGCCGGTGGTGTATGCCTTGTTGCGTGCCGGCGATGCCTGCAACTACCTGCTGCGATTTTCTATCGCCGGTGTGGGACAGGTCGTTTCCGGCGACGAGGCTCGCCAGAAACAGACTCAGTGGCAAGCCTCACCGGTGGTGATGTGGACTCATCGATCTCACGAAATCCGGCTAGGCGCTGATTATCTGGAGGTCGTCCCGGCCAGGCGCGACCTCAGCCCCAGCCTCGGAGTGATCGCCGACAGCCTCGCCGACACGGTGAATACCGCGAGCGTGTGGTTGGCACTTGGTGCCCCACAGACCAGCCACAGCGTTTTAAAGGAAGATTCAGTCTTTGCCCAGGATACGTGGCGCATTCATCCACGGATCACTGCCTCTTTCGGCTTACGCTGGGAGTTCACACCGCCGCCGGACCTGAACCCCACACCTTCCCTTTTTGTGCACGCATCCGGTCCTTCCTATGTCTTTTCGGGTCAGCAGGCCATCTGGCAGCGTACCTACGCGAATCTGGCGCCTCGTTTTGGTCTGGCATACCGTCCCTCCGCCGGTACTGTGCTGCGCGCCGGCTGGGGAATCTACTACGATTCCGGCCTCAGCATCGCCACGGATCTGGTGAACGGCGGGCCGTTCAGCCTGGCGCAATACACCAGCGCGCAATATGGCATTTTCCCGTCCACATTGACCTACGGTTTCGTGCCAGGCCTGCGTCTGCCCTCGGTGAGACAGTGGAGCGGCGCCATGGAACACGCGTTTGGCAGCCATCAAACCGTCTCGGCCGTTTATGAAGGGGCATCCGGTCTCGAACTCCTCCGGCGGGAATTCGAAGACCCCCAGGAGGTGACCTCCTTAACGCTGCTGGCACTGGCAACGAATCACGGTCTCTCCAGTTACAACGCCCTCGACTTTCAATATCGGCTCAAAGCGGCGCACGGGCTCAGTGGCCTGGCGTCCTACTCCTGGTCCCACTCCATCGACAACAGCTCATCCGACTCCATGCTCTACTGGATTGCATCCGGCTTGACTGCCTCGGGCGATCGCGCTTCTTCCGACTTCGATGTGCGCCATGCCTTCGAAGCGTCACTGAGTTACGAAACTCCGCGCAGCGCGGGCAAGTCATTTCACTCGTCTCTTCTGCACGGCTGGGGACTGGACGGCATTATCCACGCCCGCACTGGATTTCCCATTACTGTGCTCGACTCAGATTACTCGCAGGCGCTCAGCTTTGCGAACGTCTTTCGGCCCAACTTGGTGCCAGGCCAACCGATCTGGCTGGCTGATCCCTCAGTTCCCGGCGGCCGCCGCCTGAACAGCGCGGCATTTCAGCCTGCCCTGAATCAGATGCAAGGTGACCTCGGCCGCAATGCGATCGCGGGCTTCGGAATGTGGCAAGTCGACTTGGCTTTGCGCCGCGATTTCCCCCTCCACGACCAGCGCTCCCTCCAGTTCCGGATTGAAGCCTTCAACCTGCTAAACCATCCGGACTTTGCTGATCCGATCGCGTATCTCTCCAGCCCGCTTTTCGGCCAGTCGCCTTCGATGCTGAACATGATGCTCGGCACCGGCAGCCCCGGGAGCGGCTTGACGCCGGTTTTCCAAAACGGCGGTGCCAGATCGATCCAGGTCATGTTGCGTTTTCGATTCTGAGCAGCAAGAACGCGTAATCGGTTGCCGAAGCTGATACGAGTCTGCTGCAATCGTGTGCAGTGAAGCCAACATCCAGAGTGGTCCCGGCTCTGTTGCCCGTAGTAGCGCTTCTCATCCTCTACGGGCGTGTGCTGCGGGCCTGGTTTCAGTTTGACGATTTCGCGTGGCTGAGCCTGCGCAACACGCTCGCCAATGGCCGAAGCATCTGGTGGGCTTTGTTCTCTCCGCAGGCCCAGGGCACCATACGGCCGCTGAGTGAGCGCCTGTACTTTCTCGCCTTCTCTCACGGAGTCACCCCCGATCCCCTTCCATTTCGGATCATGGCGCTGCTCACCGTGTCTGTTTGTGCGGTCTTGATTGTTCACTTAGCTCAAAGAACCGGCGCCAGCCCTTGGACTCCTTGCTTCGTGGGCCTTCTTTGGGTTTCGAACCCCAATCTGGCGGTGCCGCTGGTTTGGGCTTCGGCGTACAACCAGGCGCTCTACTCACTCTTCGTCTTGACTGGTCTGATCGCGCTAATGCGCTACCTCAAGCAACATCGTCCGATCGATCTCGTACTGCTCTGGGCGTCGCTCATTCTCGCCCTTGGCGCGAACGAGTCAGGCATAGTGTTGTCAGCGATCGCAGTGCTTTACATAACGATCTTCGACAGAAGAAGCTCGCGTTTGGCCGCTTCTTTGACTGCCTTTTCCGCCGCGTACGTTGTGATTCACATTTTCCTGGCGTCCATTCCGCACTCTGGCCCGTATACATTTGACCTCGGCCTGAGGCCTGTGCTTTCTTCCTTTGCGAGTTACTGGTTACTAGTCCTCGGGCTCACCAAGTACGAGCAGATACACGGCATCTCACCCTTGCTCCCGAATCTCGCAGCGGTGATGATCGCTGCTGCATTACTAGCCGCTCTGCTGGTATGTGCCCACCGCCGAAACTGGATGCCGGTTTTCTGGTTTGGAATGTACGTGCTCACGCTGGCCCCGGTCGTCGCTTTCCCGCAGCACGTGATGGACTACTACCTTTTTCTTCCATCGGCCGCATTGGCATTGACTATCGCAGCGGTGCTGGATGAGTTTCGTGCATCACGCCGCGTCGCGGTACCCGTTCTTACCGCGGCCCTGATCTATTCGGCAGCCGTCACGATACCTACCGCACGGTTCGTTTGCGACTGGAATGTGGAACGATCGTTGCAAGTGAGAGCGCGGGCCGAGGCCGTGCTCCAGGCGGCGTCTGAGCTTCGCGCCCGTTACCCGTCCGCAAACCTTTACTTGCAAGGTCTCGACGACGAGCAGTACTGGGTAGCGTTTTGTTACGGCTCTCTTGCCAAAAAGGCCCTCCAGCAAATCTACCTGGCGCCCGGCGCTCAAAAAGACATCCGTGAGCCTCCGCCCGAGTGGTGCTCGATGAAATATCAGCCGGAAAATGCCCGCGCAAGCGGAGATGCTACGAGCGTTGTCCTGAACATAAAGACCGGTCGCACTTGTTACACGCTCACGCCGTGCAAGGACGTTCGCGGTTCAGAAGTACAATAAGTGGAGATGGTCTCGCGCCGTCCCCTGGGTGCCGGATTCTGGGCACTCATCGGGGCAACTTTCCTCGGATTTCTTGGAATCGGAACCGCGTTGCCGGCACTCGGGCCCCACGTCCGCCACGATCTCGGCGGCTCCGATCAGACGGTCGGCTTCGTCATCGGTATTTTCTCGTTCGTGGCCCTGGCCAGCCGCTTTGTCTCCGGGCCTTTAGCCGATCGCAAGGGCCGCAAGATTGCTTTCCTCACTGGATTGATGAGCTGCGCCCTCGCCGGTATGGCCTACCTGGCGCCGCT
>Ga0187781_10003723_pt1 | contig 11422 bp, 7 predicted proteins | sample 0715_SJ02_MP02_2_FD_132447 | JGI IMG/M metagenome (GOLD analysis project Ga0187781, IMG submission 132447) | Tropical peat soil microbial communities from peatlands in Department of Meta, Colombia - 0715_SJ02_MP02_20_MG | ecosystem: Environmental > Terrestrial > Soil > Wetlands > Peat | place...
CACCCAGGTGAAGGACCAGATCCTGGGCCAGCCCGGGATCCGCGACGCCGACGTCTCGATCGTCTGGGACGAGGCCTGGACCACGGACCGGCTCTCGCCCCGGGCGCGGAGCATCCTGCGCTTCCTGCCGCCGCCCGCGGCCGTCCCGGACCGGGATGCCTACATCGCCGCCCACAGTCACCCAAAGGAGTTCCCGCAATGATCGACGATGCCTTCGTGTTCGACTGCGTGGCGCACGTCTTCAACTTCGACCCGAAGAACGCGTTCGGCCAGGCGGGCCTGCTGTTCGACAACCACCTGTACGCGTTCCACAACGCCCTGACCCCGGAAGATGACCGGCATAAGCTGCCGCCAGAAGAGTTCTTGCGGGAGTGGACGCCCTCGGACATCCGCAAGATGGTGTTCGAGGAATCGGACACCGACATGCTGGTGGCGATGCCGTTGCCGCTGACCGATCTGTTCCGCGACGGCCTGTCACCCTGGGAGGCCTGCGCCGACCTGGCCAGCCGCGACCCGGACCGCACCGTCTTCTGGGGCTCGGTGAACCCGCTCGAGGGACGCAGGGCGCTCGACCTGATGGAGCGTCAGGTCGGGGAGTTCGGCGCCCGCGCGTTCAAGTTCTACAACGTCCGCTACGACTACGGGAAGCCGTATCCGTGGCGGATGGACGACCCGAACATCGCGTTCCCGATCTTCGAGAAGGCCCAGGAACTCGGCGTGAACCTGATCGGCGTGCACAAGGGCGTCCCGCTCGGCCCGCAACCGATCGAGCACACCCAGACCTGGGACATGGACGGGGCCGCGGCCAACTTCCCCGATATCAACTTCGTCATCTTCCACGTCGGGCTGCCGTTCCTCGACGAGACCTGCTGGCAGCTCATCCGGTACCCGAACCTGTACGCCTCGATCGCGGCCACGATCAACTTCGTGGTCCGGGCACCCCGGATGTTCGCCGAGATCCTCGGCAAGCTGCTGTTCTGGTGCGGCGAGGACAAGATCATCTACGGCTCGGAGGCACCGCTGTTCCATCCGCAGTGGGCACTGCGCGCGTTCATGGACTTCCAGATCCCCGAGGACCTGTGCGCCGGGTACGGCTACCCGCAGCTCACCGACCAGGCCAAGCGCAAGATCCTGGGCGAGAACCTGCTGCGCCTGCACGGCATGGACCTGGCCGAGGCGAAAGCCAGGCTTCGCACCCAGCCTTAAGGGGGCCCGAAGGCGGCCCGAGGGGGGTGAATCCCGGGTTTCACCACGTTTCCAGGACGCTCTCGGGGTGACGTGGGCGCGGGCTAATCTGAGGCCGGGGGGCAGTAGCTCGGCCGGGAAGTTCTGGTAGGCGACGGGAACGAGCCAGCGGCGGATCGCGGCCGTGCCGACCGAGGTGTAGGCCGGTGCCGTGGTGGCCGGCCACGGCCCGCCGTGGTGCTGGGCCGGGACCACGGCCACGCCGGTCGGCCAGCCGTTGAACACGATCCGCCCGGCCACGTGCTCCAGGACCGCGACCACCTGGCTGACCAGTTCCAGGTCGTCCGGCGACTCCGCGTCCGCGTGCACGGTGCCGACCAGGTTGCCGGCCAGCGAGGCGAGCACCGGGAGCAGGTCCGCGACCGACGGGTAGGTGATGACCAGCCCGGCCGGGCCAAACCGCTCGCGGGACAGCACTGCGAGATCGGCGGCGAACTCCTTCAGGGCGAGCTGGAACACCCGCGGCGTGGCACCCCACGGTCCCGCCCCGGGCTGGCCGGCCGCCAGCTCGGTGACACCCGGGTGATCGGCCGCCTCGGCCACCGCGTCCTCGTAGCCCGCGAAGATCCGGCCGGACAGCATCGGCCCGCCCGACGAGGCGCCGACCGCCTCGGTGATCGCGGACAGCAGCCCCACGTCCTCGGGGACGAAGAGCAGGCCCGGGTTGGTGCAGAACTGGCCGGTGCCCAGGGTCAGCGACGCGACGTAGCCGGTGGCGACGTCGGCAGGCCGGGCGAACGCGGCTCCGGGCAGCACCACGCTGGGGTTGACCGAGCCGAGCTCGCCGTAGAACGGGATCGGGACCGGCCGCCCCGCGCAGATCCTGGCCAGCGCCAGCCCGCCGGCCGTGGACCCGGTGAACCCGGCCGCCGCGATGTCCGGATGCCGGAGCAGCCGCAGGCCCGCCTCGACGCCGTGCACCAGCCCGAACGTCCCGGCAGGCGCCCCGGCCGAGGCCAACGCCGCTTTGACGACCTCGGCGGTCACGTCGGAGGTGACGGGGTGAGCCTCGTGCGCCTTGACCACGACCGGGCAGCCCGCGGCCAGCGCTGAGGCGGTGTCGCCGCCCGCTACCGAGAACGCGAACGGGAAGTTGGACGCGGCGAACACGGCGACCGGGCCGACCGGCCGGGTGATCCGCCGCACATCGGGGACGACACCTTCGGCTGGGGTGACGACGGCGTCCACGTAACTCGGTGCCGACCCGGGGGGACGACCCTGCTGGCTTGGCCGCCCGTGGCGGCGGGCTCTGTCCCCCCCGCTGCCGCGCAGCATGCCCGCGAACATGCGCAGCTGCACGGTGGTCCGCCTCACCTCGCCGGTGAGCCGCTCGCCGCCGAGTGCGGTCTCGGTGTCGGCGATCACGGCCAGCTCGCCGGCCCGGTCGTCCAGCGCGTCAGCCACGGCCTCCAGCGCCTGCGCCCGCCTGGCCAGCGCGGTGCCGGCGCCCCATTCGGCCGCCGCGGCCCGCGCCGAGGCCACGATCGCGTCGAGCTCGGCATCGGTCGTCTCGGCAACCGGTTCCCCCACCGGCTCCGCGGTGCGGGGGTCAAACCCCTGGATCATGAGGTCACCTTACTTCGGGTCGGGCTCCGGGTTGCGGCCGCGCCGGGCCAGGAAGCCGAAGTCGCAGCCTTCGTTGGCCTGGGTGATGTGCTCGCTGAACAGGGCGCCGTAGCCACGCTCGAACTTCGGCGCGGGGGGCTGCCATTGCTCGCGTCGTCGAGCCAGGGTCCGTTCGGAAATATCCAAGGAGAGCTCACGGGCGGCGACGTCCAGCGTGATGAGGTCCCCGGTCCAGACGAGAGCCAGCGGACCCCCGACGAACGACTCAGGAGCCACATGCAGCACGCAGGCCCCGTAGCTGGTGCCGCTCATCCGCGCGTCGGAGATGCGCACCATGTCGCGGACGCCCTGGGCCAGCAGGTAGTCGGGGATGGGCAGCATGCCGTACTCGGGCATGCCGGGACCGCCCTTCGGGCCGGCATTGCGCAGGACCAGGACTGAGTCGGGGGTGATGTTCAGGGCCGGGTCGTTGATGCGTTCGGTCAGCACGCGGTAGTCGTCGAAGACGACGGCGGGGCCGGTGTGCTTGAGCAGGCGAGGTTCGGCCGCGATGTGCTTGATCACCGCGCCGTCGGGCGCCAGGTTCCCGCGCAGCACCGCGACCCCGCCCTCGGCGGCCAGCGCGGTCTCGGGCGTCCGGATGACGTCATCGTTATAGACGGGTGCTTCAGTGATTTTCTCACCGAACGGGCCGTCGTTCACCGTGGTCCGGTCCAGGTGCAGCGCCCCGGGGACCTTGGCCAGCTGGCCGAGCAGCGCGGGCAGCCCGCCGGCGTAGTAGAAGTCCTCCATCAGGTACGTCCCGCTCGGCCGGATGTTGGCCAGCCAGGGCACCCGGCGGGAGATCGCGTCGAAGTCGTCCAGGGTCAGGTCCACGCCGGCCCGGCCGGCCATCGCGATCAGGTGGATGAACGCGTTTGTGGAGCCGCCCAGCGCGAGCACGGTCGCCACCGCGTCCTCGAACGCCTCGCGGGTCAGGATCTTGTCCGGGGTCAGGTCGGCCCAGGCCATCTCCACGATGCGGCGGCCGGTGGCGGCGGCCATCCGGTAGTGGGCCGAGTCAACCGCGGGTATGGAGGCCATCCCGGTCAGGGTCATGCCGAGGGCCTCGGCGGCCGAGGTCATGGTGGAGGCGGTGCCCATCGTCATGCAATGGCCCGGCGAGCGGGCGATGCCGCACTCCAGGTCGGCCAGCTCGCACTCGCCGACCAGCCCGGCCCGCGCGTCGTCCCAGAACTTCCACATGTCGGTGCCGCTACCCACGGGCTGGCCGCGGAAGTTACCGCGCAGCATCGGGCCCGCGGTCAGGTAGATGGCCGGGATGTTGGCGCTGGCCGCGCCCATGAGCAGCGCGGGGGTGGTCTTGTCGCAGCCGCCCATCAGCACCGCCCCGTCGGCCGGGTAAGAGCGCAGCAGTTCCTCGGCCTCCATGGCCAGGAGGTTCCTGTACATCATCGGGGTCGGCTTCTGGAAGGTCTCGCTGAGGGTGGCGACCGGCATCTCGACCGGGAAGCCGCCGGCCTCGAGCACGCCCCGCTTGACCTGCTCGGCCCGCTGCCGGAGGTGCATGTGGCAGGGGTTCAGCTCTGACCAGGTATTCAGGATGAGGATGAGCGGCTTGCCCAGGTGCTCTTCGGCCTCGACGCCGAGCTGGCGCATCCGCGAGCGATGGCCGAACGCCCGCAGTCCCGACGTCCGCTCACCGCCGAACCAGCGATAGCTGCGAAGCTCCTCGGGCTTTTTCATGTCAGGTCCTCGGGCACGACCACCGCCGTGGCGAGAACGCGGCGCAGGGTGCCGGCCGCGTCCGGGGTGAGGCTCATGAGTGGTTCTCCTAGTGTCGTGGCGTGGTTCCTCGTGACTACGCCTACGTCAGGCCGAGTAAGAGTGTCAATCTGGCCGGGGCCCGAGCCTGCACGGTGCGGGAGGGTTACGCTGGGGTTAGCACGTGGTTGCGTCTAGGGTTCCGCTGGCCGTCCGTTTCTGCTGCGACCACAATCAGGGCGGCCGGGACTGGACCGAGCGGCGCCGCGACCCGGCTGAACCGGCCGACGCCGGCCGGCTCCGAAGGCCGGGGTACACCTGACGGGATAGAAGCCCTGAGGGCTCCTGTTCGGCCTGCCTGAGGAGCCCCGTTGGACCCGTCGACCACCCTCTCGCTCACCGTCACCCTCGTGGTCCTGGCCGCCGCCGTCACGCATGCCACCTGGAACGCCATTGCACACGGCATCAGGGACCAGACGCTCGCCTTCGCACTCATCGGCCTGGGCGGCATCGCCGTCTCGATCCCGCTCGTCATCGTGGCCGCCATGCCCCGGTCATCGGCGTGGCCGTACCTGCTGGCGTCGGTGGCGATTCACGTGTTCTACAACCTGCTGCTGATGCAGTGTTACCGGCTGGGTGAGTTCAGCCAGGTCTACCCGCTGGCCCGCGGCATCTCCCCGCTGGTGGTCACGATCCTGGCCGCGGTGTTCGTGCACGAGCACCTGGCGCTCCCCCAGATCGGAGGCGTGGCCATCGTCTCGGCCGGCCTGGCCTTCCTGGTCTTCGCCGGACGCCGTCCTGGCCGTGCGGGGGGGTCTGCGCCCGCCGCCACAGGCGGCCAGGTCAGCAACGTCGTCCCTCCGGGCCAACACCGCGGAGCCCTCCTGGCCGCCGTCGGCACCGGTTTGACCATCGCGGCCTACACCACGGTCGACGGCGTCGGCGTGCGGCTGTCGGCGAGCCCGGTCGGCTACATCGGCTGGCTGATCCTGCTCGAGAGCCTCTGCGTGCCGATGTTCGCGGCGGTCCGGCGGCGCGAGGTGCTGCTGAAGCAGCCGCGGCGGATCCTGCTCTCTGGCCTGGCCGCCGGGGCGCTGAGCGTGCTCGCCTACGGCTTGGTGCTGTGGGCGCAAACCCGGGGAGCGCTGGCCCCCATCGCCGCGCTGCGCGAGACCAGCGTGATCTTCGGCGCGATCATCGGCACGCTGGTGTTCCGCGAGCCGTTCGGCCGGGCCCGCATCGCGGCGACCGTCCTGGTCGTAACCGGCATCGTGCTGCTCAATGTGGCTTGATGCGCTCAGCCGACCAGGTCGTCCGCGGCGGCGGCGAACACGGCGGTGTGGGCGTCCGCGTCGGCTTCGGTGGTGGCCGGGCACATCAGCGCCATGTTGTGGAACGGCGTCATCAAGATGCCGCGGTTGATCATGTACAGGTGCAGGTACTCGTCGAGTTCGGCGTCAGCGGCGGCTTCGGACTGGCCTCCAGTGCGCGGCGGCTCAGGGCAGAACCGGTACTCGGCGCGCGCGCCGAGCTGCGCGATGGTCCACGGCAGGCGGCGGCTGTCCAGGACGGATCGCACGCCCGCGGTGAACCGGGTGGCCACCGCGATCATGCCGTCGAAGGCCTCGTCGGTCAGCACCTCGCCGAGGGTGGCCCGCATGGCGGCGACCGACAGCGCGTTGCCGGCGAGCGTGCCGCCGACACCGCCGGTGTCCTCGATGTCCGCCGCCCGGTCGGCGAGAATCCGCTCGGCCAGCTCGGCGGTGAGGCCATAGGCGCCGGCCGGGATACCGCCGGCAATCGACTTGCCGATGGTGACCATGTCCGGCTCCAGGCCCCACGCGGCGGTGCAGCCGCCGGGCCCGGCGCTGAACGTGTGGGTCTCGTCGTTTATCAGCAGGGTGCCATGCTGGCGGGTCAGCTTGCGGACGGTGTCCAGGTACCCGGCCTCGGGCAGGACGATGCCGACGTTGGTCAGCGCGGGCTCCATCAGTACGGCCGCGACGTCGCCGGGCGACAGCTCCCGTTCCAGCGCGACGGGATCGTTGAACTCCACCACCCGGGTCGTCTCGCGCGGATCGACCGGTGCGCCCACGTTGCCCGCCCGGGACCGCGGGCCGGTCGGTGTCGCGACGATGAACGCCTCGTCGACGCTGCCGTGGTAGCAGTAGCTGAACACGGCGATCTTCGGCCGCCGGGTGAGCTGCCGGGCCAGCCGGATCGCCCAGCGGTTGGCGTCGGTACCGGTGAGCGTGAAACTCCACTGAGCCACGCCGAAGCGCCGGCTGAGCTCGGCCGCGACCCACTCCGCGTCCTGCGTGGGGAGCATGGTCGTGGCCCCGCCGAGTTCGGCGTACCGGCGGGACACCGCGGCCTGCACCGCCGTGGGCGAGTGCCCGGCCATCGCACCGGTATCGCCGAGGCAGAAGTCGATGAACTCGTGGCCGTCGATATCGGTGAGGCGGGCGCCTGACGCCGTGGCGTGATAGAGCGGGAACCCGCCTGACCACATTCGCATCCAGGTCATCGGCACCCGGCCGAGCAGGTGATTGCCGGCCGCCGCGAACGCGTCCCGCGAAGCGGGGAAGTTGGCCCAGTACGCCGCGCGCTCGCGGTCGATCAGCGCGGTGAGGCGGTCTCGGTCGATGGTGACCATGCGGCCGGACGTGGAGGGAGGCATGCAGGGAGCCTACGCGGGGTTCTGCCGGTTGGCGGGGCGCAGTTGGCGGGGCGCAGTTGGCGGGGCGCAGTTGGCGGGGCACGGTCCGCGGGCACGGTCCGCAGCACAGGAGGGTGCCCGGCGGTGCAGGGTTCCGCCGGGCACCGGGGCCGATATCCGATCGACCTGTTCCTACCCAGGGAAACGACGCGGACACGTATATGGATCGAATACGACCGCCGCACGTAAGCATTTCTTCACAATCAGACATTTGCCGGGCCCCGCAGTTTGGCCGGGACTCGCGGCTCGGCCGGGGCTCGGCCATCGGCCGAAGCGCAGCCGCGGGCTTCAGCCGCGGGCTTCAGCCGTGGGCCTTGCCGTAGTCCACGGTCAGCCAGCGCTCGGGGGTCATTTTGAACACGACCTGGCCGCCGGTCGGATTGGCCGAGACGTAGGCGTCGCCGCCCTCGGGACCCAGGTACCGCCGCGCCAGGTCCAGCCGCTCGTCGTGACTGGCCTCGTCAAGCGTCACCGGACCCTCGACGGTGACGTACTTGTAGGGCGGGCGCTCGTCCTGAGCGCACAGGCTGAACCGGCCTGCCAACCGGATGGCCGCCGCCTTGCGGGTGCCACCGCCGGTGATCACGTCCACCGTGCCGCCGGGCTGATAGGAGTACCAGACCGGCACGGCCAGCGGACCGCCACCGTCAACCGAGGCCACGCTGAGTACTCCGACGTGCACTGCGGCGAGGAACTGCTCCCGTTCCTCGCGGCTCATGGCCACCGACATCGCATCTCCCGTTTCGCTCGGCCGACAGTCGTCAGTCGCAGTCTCCCATCTGCCCGCCCGCGTGCCAGACTTCAGCCATGCAGACGGTCGAAGGGAAGAGGTTATGGTCGAGCCTTACCAAGCGGTGGGCCTGGTGCCCACCATGCGCGGCATCCGCCACCGCGACGAGATACAGGTGAACATCGAGCATCTGTCGCACCTGATCAAGGCGGCGTCGTGGCTGTCCAGCATGGATCTGCCGGTGCGGCTCATCGCCGTCCCCGAAGGCGCCCTGCAGGGTTTCAACGATGAGGTCCTCGACCTCGACCATGAGGAGTTCGCCCGCGAGTGCGCGATCGACATCCCCGGGCCCGAGACGGATGCGCTCGGGGCGTTGGCCCGCCAGTGGAACACCTTCCTGATGGCCCAGGCCAAGGCCCACCATCCCGAGTTCCCTGGACGCTTCTTCAACGTCGGCTTCATCCTCAACCCCGATGGCGAGATCATCCTCCGGCACCACAAGGTGGTGCCACTCCTGCCCGTCGAGCAATCGGTGACGCCGCACAACGTGTGGGACAAGTGGATCGAGTTGTACGGCCGCAATCTCGACGCCTTCTATCCCGTGGCCGACACCGAGATCGGCCGCCTCGGGTTCCTGATGGCCAACGAGGGCTCGTACCCGGAAAACGCCCGCGGCTTGGCCATGAACGGCGCCGAGGTGGTGTACCGCGGTCCGTACCCGCACCCGCACGTCGGCAACGGCCTATTCGAGGTCCAGAATCGAGCGCGGGCGCTGGACAACAACTTTTTCCTGATCGCGTGCAACGTCGGCACGTACTACCTGCACACCGACTCCGATGTCCCGATCGACACGTTCGGGGGCGGATCGCTCGTGGTCGACTACCGGGGCCAGATTGTCGGCCGGCACGACTATAGCGGCGGATCCTCCTGGGTCGCCGGGACCATTGACGTCGAGGCCCTGCGCAAGTTCCGGGCCAGCGCGCAGTGGGACAACTGGATCAAGGACCTGACCACCGAGCAGTACCAGCTCATCTACGAAGAGCCGATCTACCCGAAGAACCTCTACCTGGACCGCGCCCCTTACACCAACGACGAGTACCGCCGCGAGGTCATCGCCCGGCAGATCGAGCTGATGCACGAGCGCGACATCTGGCGGCGCCCGGATAAGGAGTGACGGCGAACCTCGGCCCGGGCCCGGATCTGGGCCTAGCCGGTTCCGGGTCCGGTCCGGTTGGTAGCATGCGGTTCGTACCGCACTGGTAGCGGCCTCCGTCATTCGTGCTCGGCATGCCCAGGAGGCCTGCCCATGTCATCCATCCAGGTGCGGCCGTTCCGCCGCAGCGACCGGGACCAGCTCACCCGGCTGGTCAACGCCCACGCAGAGGCCGTCGTGCCGGGCATGAGCGTGTCAGTGAACACCGTCCTGGCCTCGCTGGAACGCCAGCCCGGGGAGTTCATCGAGGATCCGTGGGTAGCCGAGCGGGTCACCCTGGTGGCCGAGCAGCAAAACCGGGTCGCGGCCGCCGCGCACCTGCTCCGGTACTACTCGGACGAGCAGGCTGACGTGTCGGCACGGGACCTCGGGGATATCAGCTGGCTGCTCTACTGGCCCGGGGCTCCGGCGGGTGATCCCTACTGGCTCGACGCGGCCCCGGCCGCTCATGCCCTGATCGCGGCGTGCCTAGCCCGGTTCGAGGACTGGGGCGTCAGCCGGCAGCAGGCCGGCGGGGAACTGCCCGTCCATGGCGTCTACGGGGTGCCTGAGCAGTGGCCGCACATCCGCGCGCTCTACCAGGAGGCCGGGTTCTCTCATACCGGCCACACCGAGATCGTCTACCTGGCCCGGATAGATGACCTGCCGCGGCCGGCCGGTCCCCCGCTCGCCGGGCTGTCGGTGCGCCGCTCGGTCGGCACCAACGGCTGCCGTCTGTCTGCCGTGCTCGGCCAGGAGGTGATCGGCCATATCGAGGTAGAAACCTTCAACGAACCAGAACGGCTCGCCCGGTCGGCCGGCTGGGCCGACGTCGGGAACCTGCGGGTCAGCGAGCCGTACCGCCGCCGCGGCGTCGGGTCGTGGCTGCTCGGCCGGGCCGCCGACTGGCTCCGGCTGGCCCACGTGGACTGCCTCCTGGACTACGCCTGGCTCGAGGGAACGGATCCGGGCGGGGTCAGCTACGAGGACTACCGGGCGTTCCTCCCGGCCGTGGGCTTCTGTGAGCTCACCCGCACTCAGCGCGGGTGGACACGCCCGGCTGAACCGACCGGGGACCGCCGGGCTTGACCGAAGTGTGGATCGAGGCCCGGGCCGGGCACCGCTACTGGATGATGGGCGCGTTGTAGGTGAACTGTTCGGCGTTGGAGGTGCCGTACGGGGTCGTCACGGTGACGTTGACCGTGCCCTTACCGGGCGGGCTCGTCACGGTGATCTGCGTCGCGCTGTCGGCGGTTATCGTCGCGGCCAACCCGCCGAAGCTTACCTCGGTGGCCCCGGCCAGGTTGGTGCCGGTGATCGTCACGGTCGTACCGCCCGTCGTGTACCCGCTGCTCGGGGATATCCCGGTCAGCGCGGGTGATGGGACGACGTAGGTGAACTGGGCGGCGGTGGTCCCCCCCGGGGTCACCACGATGACGTTGACGGTGCCTGCACCACCCGGCGGGCTCGTCACGGTGATCTGCGTCGCGGTGTCGGCGGTGATCGTCGCGGCCGCGCCGCCGAAAGTCACGCCTTTGGCGCCGGCCAGGCCAGTGCCGGTGATCGTCACGGTCGTACCGCCCTCGGTGGACCCGCTACTCGGGGATATGCCGGTCAGCACGGGCGACGGCGGCGACGACGAGGAGGCAGAGGAGGATGCCGAAGCCTTGGGCGAAGTCGAAGCCTTCGGCGAAGCGGAAGCCTTGGCCGAAGCCGAAGCCGAAGCCGAGGACGATGACGAAGCCGAGGACGAGGACGCCGATGCCGATGATGAGCCCGAGGACGAGGACCCCGACGATGAATGCAGGCCCGCGGCGACGGACGGCCCGGATGAGCCCGAGGAAGAATGCGAAGCCGAGGACCCCGGCGGCAGGAGCGTGACCTGCTGCACGGTGGTGGGGTGGATTGAGGCGCTGAGCTTGGCTGACGAGTTCCGGTTGACGGCGAAGGCCGTGCCTGCCGCTAGCAAGGCGACCGCGGCGCCGGCCGCCACGACAGCCGCGACCGGGCCCAGACGGCGGTTCCGGAGGTGCAAGAGGTGCCGGAGGTGCCGAATGTGCATGAGGTGCCACAGATGGCGGGATTCCCGGGATTGCCGGGCTCCCCGGGACAAGGTGACCTTGTCCACCGCCGGGCTGTGCAGGCCCGGCGATGCGCCCGAGGGCCACAGCGCGGCCAGCAGCAGCGCCGCCTCGCCCAGGTGCGA
>Ga0187781_10003724_pt1 | contig 11420 bp, 10 predicted proteins | sample 0715_SJ02_MP02_2_FD_132447 | JGI IMG/M metagenome (GOLD analysis project Ga0187781, IMG submission 132447) | Tropical peat soil microbial communities from peatlands in Department of Meta, Colombia - 0715_SJ02_MP02_20_MG | ecosystem: Environmental > Terrestrial > Soil > Wetlands > Peat | place...
CACGATCGTCCGCTGCAAACGCGGCCAAAGCTCATCGGTATAGCCATTGGTCGCGAGCACGACGTGCGCGGCGCTGACCGAGCCGTGATCGGTCTGCGCCTCCCAGGCCCCGCCCGCCTGCCGAAGCCGCCGCACCTGGGTGCCGCCGTGCACGGCGGCCCCGGCACGCTGCGCGGCGCGCGCAAGCCCGCGCGCAAAGCTCAGGGGATTCAGGTCCCCACCCCGCCGATCGAGCATGGCCGCGACGTAGCGGTCGTGGCCGGTTGCACTCTTGATCCCTGCACGATCGAGGAGCTCGACGGGCGCGCCGCGGCGGGCCCATTGATCGACTGTCACACGAATCGCCGCCGCGTGCCGCTCACCCACCGCGGCGCGCAGTGTGCCGTTCTGTCGCGCGTCGCATTCGATGGCGTTACGCCGGATGAGGTCAAACACGAACTGCGGCGCGCCGCCCGAAAGAGCATTCATGCGCCTTCCTAGCTCGATTCCGAAGTCGCGCTCGACAGCGTCGGGATCGTGCTTCAGCCCAGGATTGACTTGGCCTCCGTTGCGTCCGGAGGCTCCCCAGCCCGGCTCCCGCGCCTCGAGCAGGATGACCTTCGCGCCGCCCTCCGCGGCGTGCAGCGCCGTGGAAAGCCCGGTGATTCCGCCGCCCACGACCACGATGTCGGCGCGCGCATCGCCCTCGAGCGGTGGGGTCGATGGAGCAGGCCCCGCGGTGTCTTGGTATAAGTTCGCCATGTAGCGACTACCCGCCGTCGAGCGTTCAGCCCCTCGTTGCCTCGGCTCGGGCCCGCAGCCTATGATGCGGCGGCACACGATAGGGAGTTCCCATGCAGTACCGGGGGCTGTTCGGTCTCATCGTCTTGGTCGCCGATGTGTGGGCGATCGTCAACATCTTTCAGAGCGGCAAGGGCACTGCCGACAAGGTGTTGTGGACGGTGTTGGTCATCCTGCTGTCGGTGCTGGGATTTATTCTTTGGTTTTTTCTCGGTCCGCGAACCGCGAGAGCCTAGCGGGCATCCTCACGCGCCCCTCACCGGCCTGCCTCACGCGCGCTGCCGACGCTCCAGCAGCATCGCCGCCTCGTAGGAGCTATCGCGCAAGGCAGAATCGATCGAGGCGAGCAGTCGCTGAGATTCGGCGGCTGGCACATTGGCTGCCGTTCCCAGATGAAAAACCGTCGTATCCAGCGCACGCTGCAAGTTGTATGCGCGATCCGTGTCCGTGGAGCCCGACTTCGACGACAGAACGCGACGATCCAGCAACCTCAAATCGTTGGTCAAGGCGGCCAGCTGCCGCTGGCAGCGCTCCACCGCCGCCAAACCCTTGGGACTTCCGAACCCTGCAAACGTGCGCAAATCCTCGCGCGCACCCTTGAGCACCCGATCCAACCGATCAAACCACTCGATCCACGACAGCGAACTTTGCATACGTTCGGTTCCTTTGGGGTATTCGGGGGAGCCGCATCAAAGGTGCGCCGATAAGCGCTATTATTTTGGACGCTCAGGGTACCCGGGTTCCCGGAGCCTCGCTACTCTCGCGTGCAGCCGCCAACCCTCGGGCAACGGCACTCGGGAGCAGAGGTCGCGATGGATCGGATACTGTGCATATGTCCAGGTGGCGAAGGAGAGGACTGCCGTACTCGAGCGCCCGGCGACTCTTCATTCGATTTGGAGCTCTAAAGGATCCTTGATCGATGAGCACGAACCCTGAAATCAATCGCCGCGTGGTGCTGGCCGCGCGTCCTCGGGCTCAAGCGGACCTCGGCTGCTTTCGCCTCGAGGCTCGACCCATCGCGGCGCTGCGCGAAGGGGAACTATTGCTGCGTACGCTTTGGCTCTCCCTCGATCCGTACATGCGCGGACGGATGAGCGATGCGCCCTCCTACGCACCGCCGGTCGCCGTGGGCGAAGTCATGATCGGGGGAACCGTCGCTCGCGTGGAGCGATCGCTGAACGCGAATTTCTCCGTAGGTGAGCTCGTACTGGCGGCAAGCGGCTGGCAGGAGTTCGAGGTCAGCGACGGGCGGGGGCTCACCAAGCTGCCCGCGGGTCTCACATCGCCCTCGCAGGCCCTCGGCATCCTCGGGATGCCGGGCTTCACCGCTTACATCGGTCTGCTCGATATCGGCAAGCCCCGGCCCGAGGAGACTGTCGTCGTCGCCGCAGCCACGGGCGCCGTCGGTTCGGTCGTCGGACAGATTGCGAAACTCAAGGGCTGCCGAGTCGTCGGCATCGCGGGCGGTGCCGAGAAATGCGCTTGGGCGGTTCGCGAGCTCGGGTTCGATGCGTGCGTCGATCATCACTCGGCGGCTCTCGGGGAGGAGCTCGCGGCCGCGTGCTCGCGCGGAATCGACGTGTACTATGAAAACGTCGGCGGCAAAGTATTTCGCGCCGTGCTGCCCCTGTTGAATGCCCATGCACGCGTCCCGGTTTGCGGGCTGATCTCCCTGTACGACGAGGCGCCGCGAGCCGTCGAAGCCGATTCCGCGCAAGCGCTCCTGCGGACAATCCTCGTCAAGCGCACCTCGGTTCGCGGCTTCATCATTTCCGACGGCTTCGATCATCGACGCGCGGACTTTCTCGACACGATGAGTCACTGGCTCCGCGAGGGCAAGATCAAGTATCGCGAGGACATCGTCGAGGGTCTCGAGAACGCACCGAGCGCCTTTCTCGGACTCTTGGCGGGTCGGAATTTCGGGAAGCTGATCGTTCGAGTCGGCGACCTCGAGCGCGCTCGGCCGGGCGAACGAGCGGCGCAAGGAGCCGCGGGTTGAGCTCGGGCTCGGCCGCCGATGCGAACGCCCTTCTGCGCGTCGCGCAGATGGAGGAGGCGGATCGGCTCACCGTGGCCGCCGGTACGCCCGGCATCGAGCTCATGCTGAGCGCTGGAAGAGCCGTCGCGGGCGAGATCGTCCGGCGTTGGCCGGTCCGTCCGGTCAGCGTCCTGTGTGGACCCGGCAACAACGGCGGCGATGGCTTCGTCGTCGCGAGCGTACTGGCGGCTCGAGGATGGCCGGTGCGCGTGGGGTCGATGGGGCCGATCGAGCGCTTGCGGGGCGATGCGCGCCACCATGCCGAGCGCTGGCGCGGCGCGGTCGAGCCCTTATCCGCGCAGCTCCTCGAAGGTGCCGAGCTCGTGGTTGATGCGCTGTTCGGTTCCGGACTCGGCCGACCGCTCTCATCCGATGTCCTGCCGACGCTCGAGGCCGCCGCTCGGCGAGCCCTGCCCGTGATCGCCGTCGACGTGCCGAGCGGTCTTGAGGGCGACACGGGCGCCTCGCTGGGTGCCATCGCGGCCGAATGCACCGTGACCTTTACTCGCAAGAAGCCGGGCCACGTGCTCTTGCCAGGTCGTGAGCTCTGCGGCGCGACCGTGGTCGCCGACATCGGCACACCGCTCGCCGTGCTCGAGCGCATCACGGTCGATACCTGGGAGAACCACCCTGCGCTGTGGCGCCATCGGCTGCCGCGGCTCAGCGTCACGGGGAACAAATACACGCGCGGCCACGCCCTGTTGGTCGGCGGTTACCCGACCACCGGCGCGGCACGCATGGCGGCGCGCGCGGCGGCGCGCACCGGCGCCGGCCTCACCACGATCGCGGTCCCCCACGCGGCGCTTTCCGTGTACGCCGCGACGCTCGAGAGCGTCATGGTGCGGCCGCTCGCGAGGCGAGAGGATCTCGATCGGCTCTTGGCGGACGAGCGCTTCACGGCGTTCCTCATCGGACCCGGTGCCGGGGTGACCGATGCCACTCGTGAGCACGCGCTCGCGATGCTCGGGAGCGGTCGTCCCGTGCTCATCGATGCGGATGGGATCAGCGTATTCGCCAAGGACCCGTCCGCCTTGCAGGCCGCCATCCGTGGCCCCTGCGTGCTGACTCCGCACGAGGGCGAATTTGCCCGCCTGTTCGACTCGACCGGCGACAAGCTGCGGCGCGCACGCGCGGCGGCATCGACGAGCCGCGCAGTGGTCGTGCTGAAAGGCGCCGACACCGTGATAGCCGCGCCGGACGGCCGCGCGATCATCAACTCCAACGCTCCGGCGACCCTCGCGACCGCGGGGTCGGGCGATGTTCTCGGAGGAGTGATCTTGGGGCTGCTCGCGCAGGGCATGGACGCCTTCTGGGCGGCCGCGGCGGGCGTGTGGATGCATGGCGCGGCGGCGGCCGACTTTGGTCCGGGATTGCTCGCCGAGGACCTTCCGGATCTGTTGCCGGCCGTCTTGCGACGATTGCGAGATGGGGGCTGTTGAGGCCATGCGGATCGTGGGGCGTTGCGCGCTCGCGCGGCGTCGGCGGTTCTAGGAGTCGACTCTGAGCAGCCTGATCGGTTGGTTTCACGTCACGGCCCACTCGCTCGCCATCGTGCTCAGCCTTCTCACCTATGTGCTGACCACGCGGGTCGAGGGCGAGCGGCGACCGCCCTCGATCGCGATTGCCTGGGTGTTCGGGCTGATCACGTTGCCGTATCTCGCCCTGCCCGCTTACCTCCTATTCGGCCGCAGAAAGCTTCAGCGCAAGATCTCGCCCTGCCTGTCGCCGCGAACGGCTGCGAAGCACTGGGCCGAGGATCTCATCGAGAGCTTTGGTCTGCCGCCGGCCGCGCCCGCACTGGTACGCATGCATCGAGATGGCGCCGAGGCGCGCAACGCTCTGCACGAGGTGATGAGTCGCGCCACTCAGCGCCTCGATATCTGTACCTATATTTTGGGCAATGACGAGTTCGGCACGGAAACCACTGCGCGCATGATCGCCTGCGTGGAGCGCGGCGTCCGGGTCCGATTCCTCATCGACGGCGTCGGCGCGATTCAGCTGCCGAGATCCTGGTTCAAGCGCATGCACACCGCCGGGGCGGAGACGGCGATATTCTCCCCGCTCCTCGCGCGCCGGACCCCGGGGCCGCGCAACTTGCGCAACCACCGCAAATGGGTGCTGGCCGACGGAGAGCATTTGTGGTCGGGCGGACGCAATCTCGCCGCCGAGTATTTCTGCGGCGCCCCCGGCAAGGCGGCGTGGCTCGATCTGTCCTTCGATCTCACGGGGGCGGTGGCAGCCTCGGCGGCCAATCAGTTCGAGACCGACTGGGCCGCTGCGGGCGGGGCGCCGGGGCCTCGCATCGCTGTGCTCAAGCGCGACTACCCGGGCGGGCGCTCGCAGTTCCTGCCGAGCGGTCCGGATCAGACCGAGGACACCGTACGCGCCTTGCTCATCGACGCGTGCTATCACGCGAGGCGGCGGATGATCGCGGTCACTCCGTATTTCGTGCCCGATTCGAGCCTGGAGGCGGCCATGCGCCTCGCCGCGCGGCGCGGCGTGAAAATCGATCTGTGCATCCCCGCCAAATCGAATCATCGCTTGGCGGATTTCGTGCGCAACCGCTCGCTGCGTGCGCTCTCGAGCGCCGGTGTGTCGATCCATCTGCTGCCCTACATGAATCACGCCAAGGCCATGGTGTTTGACGATGACCTCGCGCTATGCGGTTCAACGAACCTGGATTCGCGCAGCCTGCTGCTCAATTATGAGTCGGCCGTCGTATTCTACGGGGCACACGAGATCGAATGGTTGGCCGAGTGGATCGGCGGTTTGTTTCCCGGTGCACGCGCCTTCGATGACCAGCGGCCGAGCCTCGTGCGCGACGTTTGCGAAGGGCTTCTGCTCACAATCGCCTATCAATTGTGAGCGAGTCGTGCTAATGGAGTTCCAGCGCCTGACGGGGTCGAAGGCGGCCGGCACCCGGGGCATCAGAGCCGGACGGGTACGCGCGCTGCGCGGGAGCATACGTCGTAGGAAGTCGCCTACGGCGGATGATTGCTCCGCCCCTGCGCTCGCATAGTATTCTTTTTTCGGGGTCGCGCGGCGGGTATCTCGAAGTGGAGTTCAAGGATTATTACAAGGTGATGGGGGTGGCGCGTGACGCCACCGAGGCGCAAATCAAGCAGGCGTACCGCAGACTTGCGCGCAAATACCATCCGGACGTCAGCAAGGAGCCGAACGCCGAGGCGCGCTTCAAGGAGGTCGGCGAGGCCTACGAGGTGCTGCGCGATCCCGAGAAGCGTGCGGCATACGATCGGCTGGGAACCGGGCCACGCCCCGGCGAGGAATTCCGCCCGCCCCCCGATTGGGGTTCCGGTTTCGAGTGGAGCGGCGCCGGCCCCGGCGCCGGTCCGGGAGGGCAGGATTACAGCGACTTCTTCGAGGCCTTGTTCGGACGGGCGCGCGCAGGAGCGGCCCACCGCCGCGGCTTCGACTCGGGGCGCGGCGAGGATCATCACGCCCGGGTGCTGTTGGATCTGGACGCTTCGCTCAACGGCGGCTCGCGAAGCTTGACCCTGCGCGTCCCCGAAATCGACGCCGAGGGACACATCACCACCAAGGAGCGCGTGCTCAACGTCCAAGTGCCCAAGGGCATTTTGCCGGGCCAGACGATTCGACTCGCAGGTCAAGGCGCCCGGCCTCACGGCGAAGGGAGCCCCGGCGATCTGTACATCGAGGTCGACTTTCAACCGCACTCCCTGTATCGAATCGACGGTCGGGACCTCTATCTGGACCTGCCCGTTACACCCTGGGAAGCGGCGCTGGGAGCGAGCGTGAAGACACCGACGCCGACCGGCATCGTCGACTTGAAGATCCCAGCAGGATCGCGCGCCGGCACTAAGCTGCGGCTCAAGGGTCGCGGCATACCCTCTGCGCCTCCCGGCGATTTTTATGTCGTGTTGCAGATCGCATTGCCGGAGCCCCGCGACGAGAAGTCCAAGGCAGCCTACCGCGCGCTGGCTGACGCGATGCCCTTCAATCCTCGCTCGAGCCTAGGAGTGTAATCATCATGTCACTACCCGATGAGGAGTCGCTACTGGGCGAGATCGTCGAGGAGGCCGCGGTCTTTCGCGTCGCGGACCTGAGTCGAATGCTCTGCGTGGAGGAACGGCACATCGTCGAGCTGGTCGAGGAAGGGGTGTTGCGCACACTCGACGTCGAGACTGCCGAGTGGCGCTTCGGCGGCGAGGCGCTGCGCCGCGCACGCATCGCGCTCAATCTGGAGCGCGATCTCGGAATCAATCTTCCGGGCGTCGCGCTCGTTCTCGAGCTGCTCGATGAGCTGGAACAACTGCGCCGCGAGCGCCCGGCGGGACTTCCATGAGCTCGCTCGATTCCGATGCCTTCGTATTCTTCGGCGCCACGGGTGATCTCGCCTTCAAGAAGATTTTCCCCGCGCTGCACGCCTTGGTGCTGCGGGGCGGCTTGACCATTCCGATCATCGGCATGGCGCGCGCCGGCTGGAATCTCGAGAAACTGAGAGCGCGCGCTCGAGCGAGTCTCGAGCAAGCGGGTGAGTTCGACGCGCAAGGCTTCGAGAGGCTGTCCGCGCAGCTGCGCTACGTGGACGGGGACTACTCTGATCCGGCCACATACCGGCGGCTCCGTGAGGAGTTGGGCCTCTCGGGCCGCCCGATTCATTATCTTGCGATTCCGCCGAGCCTGTTCGAAAGCGTCGTGCAGGGGCTCGCACGATCGGGGTGCGCGCAGAACGCGCGCGTGATCGTCGAGAAGCCGTTCGGCCGCGATCTCGCGACCGCCCAAGCGCTCGACCGGACGCTCCACGAGGTGTTCCCCGAGGAGTCGATCTTTCGCATCGACCACTACCTGGGCAAGGAGGCGGTGCAAAACCTGCTGTACTTCCGGTTCGCGAACAGCTTCTTGGAGCCGATCTGGAATCGCGAATACGTGAGGGATGTGCAAATCACGATGGCGGAATCCTTCGGTGTCGAGGGCCGCGGCGGGTTCTACGAGGAGGTCGGCGCGATCCGCGACGTCGTGCAGAATCACCTGCTGCAGGTGGTCTCGCTCCTCGCCATGGACCCTCCGGCCGGTCACGCGCCCCAAGCGCTGCAGGCGGAGAAGCTGCGGCTATTTCGCGCGATGCGCGCGCTCGATCCCAAGGAGGTCGTGCGCGGCCAGTTTCGCGGCTACCGATCGGAGAAAGGCGTGCACGAGGCATCCGAGGTGGAAACCTTTGCGGCCCTGCGGCTCTACATCGACACCTGGCGCTGGGCGGAGGTTCCCTTCTACATTCGCGCGGGCAAGTGCCTGCCGGTGACGGTCACGGAGGTCATCGTGACCTTGAGGAAGCCGCCGCTCGCCGTCTTCGATGACGTCGGGGACACGCGTCGCAATTACTTTCGCCTGCGCTTGAGCCCCGATGTCGTCATCGGCACCGGTGCGTTGGTCAAGCAGACGGGCGAGGAGATGCGTGGCGAGCCCGTCGAGCTCATCGCACGGCACCACGCGCCGCACGAGAAATCCCCCTACGAGCGCCTGCTCGGCGATGCGGTGTGCGGCGATACCTCCTTGTTCACGCAGGATGAATCGGTCGAGGCCGCCTGGCGCGTCGTCGATCCGGTCCTGCGCGCGCCGCTCCCGGTGGTGCAGTACGAGCCGGGCACCTGGGGCCCGGCAGCCGCCGACCGCGTGGTCTTGGACGACCAGACCTGGCACAACCCTTCTGCCGAGGCCAAGGCACCGTGCTGAGCAGCGAAATCGTGTTCCTCGTGGATGTCGACAATACCTTGCTCGACAACGACCGCTTTCAAGCCGATCTCGGCTCGAGACTCGAGCACTCATTCGGCTGCGATGCGCGGCGACGCTACTGGGAGATGTTCGAGTCTCTGCGCGAGAGGTACGGATTCGCCGATTATCTCGGAAGCTTGCAGCAGTTTCGCGCCGAATTCGACGACGACCCTGGTCTGTTGGGGATGTCGGGCTTTCTGCTCGAGTATCCCTTCCGCTCGATCCTCTATCCGCAGGCGCTCGAGGTCGTTCGGCATTTGCGCGCGATCGGCCGGCCCGTCGTGCTGTCCGATGGCGATGTGGTCTTTCAGCCGCGTAAGATCGACCATGCGGGCATCTGGGACGCGGTGGACGGCGCCGTGCTGATTTATCTGCACAAGGAGAAGGCATTGGATCACGTTCGGCGGCGCTATCCGGCGCCGCACTATGTGGCGATCGACGACAAGCCGAACCTTTTGGCCGCGATGAAGGCTCAGCTCGGGGATGAGCTCACCACCGTTTTCGTTCGCCAGGGCCACTATGCGTTGGCTTCCGGGTCTGCGAGCGTGCAGCCCCCGCCCGATCGGGTGATCGAGCGCGTCGGCGAGCTTTTAACCTTCGACCTATCCGACTTCGAGGTGTCATCATGACCATGACGGAAAAGCTGCACGGGCTGGGCCAGAGTCTGTGGCTCGACAACATCACCCGCGAGATGCTCGATAACGGCACGCTCCGCCGCTACATCAACGAGCTCTCGATCACCGGCCTCACCTCGAATCCGACCATATTCGACGAGGCGATCGGCAGCTCGTCGGTGTACGACGGCAGCATTCGCGAGAAGGCCCGCGCCGGACTCTCGGGCGAGAGCTTGTTCGTGGAACTGGCACTCGAGGACCTGCGCCGCGCGGCCGATTTGTTTCGGCCGATTTTCGACCGCACCGGCGGACTCGACGGTTGGGTGTCGATGGAGGTATCGCCGCTTCTTGCGGATGATACGCGCTCGACGCTCGAGGCGGCGCGCAGTATCCATGCACAAGCCAAGCGTCCTAATCTCCTCGTCAAGATACCGGGCACACCGGCGGGCGTGCCGGCCATCGAGGAAGCCATATTCTGCGGCATTCCGGTGAACGTCACGTTGCTCTTTTCCCGCGAGCACTACCTTGCGGTGGCGGAAGCGTACATGCGCGGCATCGAGCGGCGCATCGCCGCGGGCCTCGATCCGCGAGTAGGCTCGGTCGCTTCGCTGTTCGTGAGCCGCTGGGACCGCGCCGTGAGCGACAAGGTGCCCCCGGAGCTGCGCAATCGCTTGGGCGTGGCCATCGCGCGGCGCACCTATCGCGCTCACTGCGATCTCATCGCGGGCAAGCGCTGGCGGGCGCTCGCCGCGAAAGGAGCGCTCAAGCAACGGATGCTCTGGGCCAGCACGGGAACCAAGGATCCGAAGGCCTCGCCCGCGTTGTACGTCGATGCGCTCGCCGCTCCCGAGACCATCGACACGATGCCGGAGAAGACGCTCCTCGCTTTCGCGGCGCAGGGGAGCGTCGGGGCGCCGATGCGCGTCGACGGCGACGATGCCGAGGAGGTTCTGGCGAGCTTCGCCAAGGCCGGGATCGACGTCGACGCGCTCGCCGCGAAGCTGCAGCTCGAAGGCGCGCAGTCCTTCGTGAAGTCGTGGCAGGAACTCATGCGGAGCATCGCCGGCAAGAGCGCGGCGCTGGTCACGGCATGAGCGCGCGCATCGACCCGCTTGCGGGCAAGCCCGCGCCGCAGGATCGCTTAGTCGATGTTCCGCGGCTCGTCACGGCGTACTACAGCGAGCGGCCGGACCCGAGCGTTGCGGCACAGCGCGTCGCGTTCGGGACCTCGGGCCATCGGGGCTCCGCGTTCGACTTGAGCTTCAACGAAACCCATTTGCTCGCGATCTCTCAGGCGATCTGTGATTATCGCAAGCAGCGCGGCATCGACGGGCCGCTCTTCCTGGGCTTCGATACCCACGCGCTGTCGGCGCCGGCATTCGCCACCGCCCTCGAAGTGCTCGCGGCAAACGGCGTCGAGATCATGACCGCCGCGGGCGACGAGTACACGCCCACGCCCGCCGTCTCGCACGCCATTCTCAATTACAACCGCGCGCGCACCTCGGGTCTCGCCGACGGTATCGTCATCACGCCCTCGCACAATCCGCCGGGCGACGGGGGCTTCAAGTACAACCCGCCCGACGGAGGACCCGCGGATACCGAGATCACCGGATGGATCGAGGCGAAGGCCAACGGCCTCATGCGGGATGGCCTGCGGGGAGTCTCGCGCGTAGACTTCGCCAAGGCGCGCCGCGCCCCTACGACGCACTCGCACGACTACCTGAGCGAGTACGTGGACGATCTCGGTCAGGTCATCGACATGGAGGTGATCCGCGGCTCGCGCATACGCATGGGAGTCGATCCGCTGGGAGGCGCCGGGGTGCACTACTGGGCGCGCATCGCCGATCGCTACCGGCTCGATCTGCAGGTGGTAGGCGATGCCGTGGATCCGACGTTTCGATTCATGTCGCTCGATTGGGACGGGAAGATTCGCATGGATCCGTCCTCGCCGTACGCGATGCAGCGGCTGCTCGCGCTCAAGGACGCATACGACATCGCCTTCGCCTGCGATACCGACCACGACCGGCACGGCATCGTGACGCGAAGCAGCGGCCTGTTGCCGCCCAACCATTACCTGTCGACGGCCATCGACTATCTGTTCAGGCATCGCCCGAGTTGGAAAAAGGCCGCGGGTGTGGGTAAGACCATCGTGAGCAGCGCCATGATCGATCGAGTGGCACAGCGGCTGCAGCGCCGGCTTTACGAGGTCCCGGTCGGCTTCAAATGGTTCGTGGCGG
>Ga0187781_10003725_pt1 | contig 11411 bp, 12 predicted proteins | sample 0715_SJ02_MP02_2_FD_132447 | JGI IMG/M metagenome (GOLD analysis project Ga0187781, IMG submission 132447) | Tropical peat soil microbial communities from peatlands in Department of Meta, Colombia - 0715_SJ02_MP02_20_MG | ecosystem: Environmental > Terrestrial > Soil > Wetlands > Peat | place...
TAGCGCCACAACCAGAAGCACCATCGGCAAGAAGAATAACCTGTGACGAGTGGGCATAAATTCTCCGTCCTCTATTAGGAATGGAGGCCGGGCGGGGCCGGGGCCGAGCTGGCGACGGATTGGGCGGCGCGGGCTTCACCGTCCAGCCTCCAACACGCCCTTGCGAGCGCTGAGGTAACCGGCGACGGTGTCCTTCCCCATTTTGTTGATCACTAATTGCACAGATTCCCACATGGCCCGGATCGGGAAAACTACGGGCTCGTTAATCGCCAAGTCAGCGGGATACTCGTAATTCTCCGCAAAGATGCTTAACGCACAACGAGACCTTTTTGAATCGACCTTTTTCAATTGCAAGTGGATGTCAGGCGCCACCTCTGTGCGATTACCGGACCGAACGAGGGTAAACTCCACGTAATCGCGCTTGCCGAGCTTACGCAGCGATTCGATCTCATTGTGGTCGCGGGCGATGACCGCGCCCGGCTGGCTGACCTTCATGGTCGAGGCTTCCGCGCTTTCGTGCTGCTCGTTCTGCATCGCATCAGGAGCTTGGTGCGCGGAGAGATCCTGTTTGGTGGGCGGCGGAGAGGTCGCTTGGGGGTTGGCGGTGAGGGTCGTACGGTTTTCCTGAGAGTTCCGGGTGGTTACCGTGGAGTTCTGGGGCGTTGGCGACACTTCCCCCGAGGGCGGTTGCTGCGCGGCTGCCGATCGGGCTTCCTCGGGAACCGGCTGGCCAGCCCGCGGATTCGGCGCGGCCTGATGCTCAGGTTGCAGTTCCTTGCTTGCGTTATTGAGCTTCGTTTGCGCATGGGCAGGGGATGCAACCGCCCGATCCCCACTGTCTCTCCCCACCAGATTGGCCTTTGGGGAAGCATGACCAAGGGATGCCATCGGATGAACGCCTTGATCCAGGGCCGCGCGTTGTTCATCGATGGCCGCTTGCATAGCTGCCTGAGCGGCCTTCGCTCGTTCTTCGCGTTGCTCGCCCAAAGTGGTCAAATCGGCAATTCGCTTCAAGGCGTAGAACTGTAACGCCACGAGGAGTCCCAGTACGCCGAAGACGGTAAAAGCCATGGGACGGGCGATGCGTTGGATCCGGCTGATCGTTCTTAGTTCACCCGCGACCCGCGCCCTCAACGTTTCCGTTTCTTGACTCTCTGGCTTCTCCTCGCTCACGATCACCTCTGTCGGAGGTTCTCGATCTCGTCGTAGGAATTGCCCTGCATCCATGACCTACCTCTTCAAGACTTCCTGGTCTTTCAAGCTGAGCACCTGGTCCTTCGAGAACGAGCGGACACCAAGAGCCCGGTGCGGCCCGGGACCCTCGCCCGCCATTCCGATCAAGACTTGCAAACATACTCACACTCGCCTGTTGCGAGCTAAGACCCCGACGGGGCCCGCCTTGCCGTACTCCCGGGTTAGCGGTCACAAGTACACTTCCCAGCAGTACGTGCGACTGCGTCACCGAGTGGCGTCACCGCGCCGCCGCCCGGTTGTCCATTGCGATGCCCGCGCGCTCGTTCACCCGCCCAATCTCCAGACGGTCCCCCACTTGGGTTCCACTGCGAAAGACAGTGTAAGGGGGTAGTTCAAGTACGCTTTGGGCCTTGAGAGTGACTCTCGAGATGCGGAAGGGACGCAGATACTCCTCAGTGTGAACCACGCATCCATCACGGTCGAGGAAAACCAGGTCGATGGCGAACAACATCCCGATGGTGTGGACACCGTGTGAGGGAACAATCCATAAGCCGTGCCCCGGACGGGCCCAGCGCCGCGTCTTTCCCAACAGGCCGATCAGGCGGCTGAAGTAGCCGTCCGCCATCTTGGCTTCCGTGGCGACAAATGTCTCGCGCGTCGTGTTGTAAACATAATAACGATTGGAGTTTTGACTCGCCATAAACGTTCGTCGCAGGGCTCACCTTCGAGAGCTACACCTTTCGTAGTGGAGTCGCTCGCGCCTTCTATTGGGATGCCTTATTCCGCCGTCTCCAGATAATAATGAACAAAACAACCACAGCGCCAATGCCGGCTACAACTCGAATCGTGGTTAAGTCCATCGCTTTCTCCTTATTTGAATTTGACTACGTGCTTTCAATTCGGTTCCGGTGCGAATCACCGGACCTTCGTATCTGAATCACAGGAAATGCCGATATATGCTGATAATGGCAGGGCCAAGAATCACCACAAATAGCGCCGGGAAAATGAAAAACACCAACGGGGGAATCATCTTCACAGTCGCTTTGGCGGCGAGTTCTTCCGCGCGCTGGCGCCGCTTGGTCCGCAACTCATCCGAGTGCACGCGTAGCGACTGAGCAATACTCGTGCCGAAACGTTCGGTTTGAACCAACATCGCCACCAGCGCTTTGATGTCTTCAACGCCTGTGCGGGTGGCCAACTCGCGCAAGGCTTCGACGCGTGTCCTCCCAATTCGAATCTCGGCGTTGACCAAATCAAGTTCCTCGCAGAGCGCTGGATGGACGATGCGCAGCTCCTGGGTCACGCGCAGGAACGACTGATCGAGCGCGAGGCCGGCCTCCACGCACACCACCAGCAGATCCAGGCAGTCCGCTAAGGAAAGGCGGAGTAATTGTTGGCGGCGGCGCACGCGCGCAGTCAACCAAAACTCGGGAAGCATATACCCCCCGACGGCGGCAAAGGACAGAATAAAGATGGGGCTCTGCTTGTACAGGCCGGTGAAATAAACCAAGGCCAGCAATCCCAGGGGCATGAGCACCTTGACTCCCTGCATGGCCATGACCGATTCCGGACGGCGATAGCCCGCCCGCACCATAAGGCGTTGAGTGTGCGGGATCCGCTTGCTCGACGAGGGAATCAACTTGCCGACATCACCTAGCACCTGCCGGACCTTCTGCTTTTGCTTCTCCCGGAAGCCGGCCTGCTTCTCCGTGGAGGGAGGCTGCCAGAGCCGGGTCAGGCGCTCGGCAGCGGGCACATTCCCTCCGGAAAAACCATACGCCACCGCAAGCACGATGAGAACCACCGCCCCAAACGCCACGCCACTCGTCGCCCAGATCATATTCCTGTTTCCCTCCAAGCTTCACACTTGGATGTTCACGACCCTCCAGAGCACAAAGGAGCCGACGAGTTGCAAGGCCGCGGCTCCTCCGAGCATGAAGTGACCGATCGGGTCCGTAAACAGTACGTTCACGTAATCAGGATTCACCGTCCGCATGAGCAAGACCATCGCGGGAGGCAAAGCGATGAGGATGCCCGCAGTCAGTCGCCCCTGGGCAGTGCGAACCCTCACGTCCCGCAGCAGCTTGAAGCGGTCCCGGATCACACTCGACAGGTCATCCAAGATCGCCGCGAGATTGCCGCCGGTTTCTTTGTGAATAAGAAGCGCCGTCACGAAAAACCGCACATCGACAATCGGCACTCGCTCCGCCAGGTTCGTCAAAGCGTCTCTCAAGGGCAGGCCGAAGCTCTGTTCGTCGAAGACGAGCTTGAACTCTCCCGCCACCGGATCGGGCAGCTCCGTCGAAACCATCTCCAAACCGGTAGTAAACGCGTGGCCAGCCCGCACGGCGCGGCCGAGCAGGTCGACCGCCTCAGGAAAAGACTTCTCAAACGCCCTCATGCGACTGGTGCGCCTGAAAGCGACGTAGGCGATCGGAATCACAGCTCCGATCGCACCTAGAAGGATGGCCAGAATCGGGTTAGGATAAAAGTACATGACGGCTATGTAGATGCCCAGGCCCAGTACCGCACACATCAAGATCAGCTTGCCGGGCAAAATTTCAAGTCCGGCTTGGGCAATGAAGCCGCGCAGCCGCCCCGCCCACCTCGCGCGCGCGAGCCAGCGGTTGAGCAGCGGCATACCGCTAAGGACTTCGTCACGAAGCACCTTTAATTGTGGAGAGCCGGTGCCAGTGCCGGAGCCGCGCCCGACTCCTCTTTCAATAGCCTCCAGGCGGCGCTCGATCACGTTCTTGCGTCGTCCGCCCACCAGCCCGAAGCCCAAGAGCAGGACAAGAGCGACGAATGCGAAGGTCAGAACTGCTATCCCAAAGTCCATGCTTGGCCCCTCAATAGCTTCCAGGACGATCAAACATTCCCATCGGCAACCGGATCCCTGCCGCCAGCAGCCGCTCCGACAACCTGGGACGTATGCCCGTGGGGAGAAACTCGCCCAGCACGTCCCCCTTTTCTCCGATGCCGGTTTTCTTGAACTCGAAGATATCCTGCATAGTCACGATGTCCCCTTCCATGCCCACGACTTCCGAGATGTTGGTGACTTTGCGCGAGCCATCACTAAGGCGGGACACCTGGATGATCAAGTCCAGCGCCGAAGAGACTTGACGCCGGATAGCGCTCTCGGGAATATTCAAATTGGCCATCGCCACCATGGTTTCCAAGCGAGTCAGCGCGTCGCGCGGAGTGTTGGCGTGGATGGTGGTTAACGACCCGTCGTAGCCCGTGTTCATGGCCTGGAGCATGTCCAAGGCTTCGTCGCCACGCACCTCGCCTACCACGATGCGGTCGGGCCGCATACGCAAGGAGTTGATCACCAACTGGCGCTGCCGGACAGCCCCTTTCCCTTCCACGTTGGGAGGCCGTGTCTCCAAGCGCACCACGTGCTCCTGGTGAAGCTGCAGTTCGGCGGCATCCTCGATGGTAATAATGCGCTCGCGATTAGAGATGAACGACGAGAGGACGTTCAGCAAGGTTGTCTTGCCGGCGCCGGTGCCGCCCGAAATCAAACAGTTCATGCGCCCGTACACACACCCCCTAAGCATCTCCAGCATGGGGGCGGTCAGGGTGCGATTTTGCAGAAGTTCGTCTGCGGTCAGTGGGTCTCTTCCAAAACGGCGAATGGAAAGGATAGGCCCGTCGATGGCAAGGGGGGGAATGATAGCGTTGACACGGGAGCCATCCTGAAGGCGGGCGTCAACCATCGGCGAAGACTCGTCCACCCGGCGTCCCACAGCCGAAATAATGCGGTCGATGATGGACATCAGATGGGCGTCGTCGCGAAACTGGACCGAGGTCTTCTCCAGCAGCCCGTTGCGTTCGATATACACGCTATTGTGGGTATTCACCAGAATGTCAGAGATGGTGTGGTCGTGCAGCAGCGGCTCCAGAGGCCCCAAGCCGAAGACCTCGTCGAGCACCTCCAGGGAGAGCCGTTCTCTCTCCTGAAAGGTCATGGGGGTGTTTTCTTCGGAAGCCAATTTCTCGACGATCTCCGTGACTTCCTTCCGCACCCCTTCGCGACCAACTTGCACCACATGGTCCATATCCATCCGCTGGATCAGCTTGCGGTGGATAGCCACCTTGACCGCGTTGAAGTCGGAGCGTACTCCAATAGTTGTCGCCACCGATCAATTCACCTCGTCGATATGGAGCTAAGAAAGTTCAAAAACGAGCCGCGCTTCGCCTCTACGGCAAGAGAAACTCCCACCAACTGGGAGGCCATCTGGCGAAATCTGGATACAAGAGGATCGTTGTGGTCCCACGCCAACGGCGCCCCAAGATTCACTGCCATGCTTACCCGGCGAAAGTCGTTGGGGATGCGCGCGAAGATCGAACGCTTAGCCTTCTTCTCGAAGGCCTTCAAAGCTTCCTCATCGGGCCGATGCCAGCGATTAATGATGATCTGGATCCGGGCCGGGTCGAGACCGAAAGAAGCCAGCGCGGACAGATGCCGCTCGAGCGACCAAAGTCCGGGGACGTCAGCCTGCGTCACCAGGAGGATCGTCCGCGCGAGGTGCAGGACAGGACTCCACTCCGATGTGTATACTGAACCCATGTCCATGACCAGATAATCGCAACAGTTCTGGGCCACGTTCACCACTCGGGGGAGTGTTGTCACCGGAATATGCTGCCACTCGTCTGGGTCGGTGACCCCTCCTAATACCTCCAGGCCACTCTTGTGGCGTGTCAGTAGCCCGGCGAGGAGGTAGCTATCAAGTCGTTCCAGGTTTTCGAGGGCGGCCCGAATAGAGAAGCGCGGCTGAAGATCAAGCAAAAGTGAAACGAGGCCCAGGGGGCGCCCAAGATCGAGCAGAACCGAGCGCTTGTCGGCAATGGCAGCCAATTGTACCGCGAGATTAACCGCGACGGTGGTCGTGCCCACACCCCCCTTGGCGCCCAACACCGCGATCGCTTTCTCGGCCACCTCCGGCTCCGTTTCGGAACCTCGCTGCTGAACATGACGTTGCAGAAGCTCGCGCAGCAAAGTGGCCTCGATGGGGTGACTCAGAAACTCTTGCATGCCGCTGCGCATAGCTTGCATCAGCAATCCCGGGCTGGGGTTCTGCACCGGAGAGTAGCCTATCAGGCAAGCCGACGGACGCAGCCTGCGCAAGTGAGCGGCGAATTCGAAACAGGGTTCCAGGTCGCGCGTGAGGTCGATTAGCACCACATCGGGCACCATTTCTCCAGGAGCCGGATGCCGGCCGGGCTCGATCCCCCATTCGGAGATGGACTTCACCAACCCCGTTTGCTCCAGGCACGCCCGCAAGTAGCTCCCGTTCTTGGGCACGATACTGGCCACCGATGCTGTCAACATCCCATATACCTCAATGCGGTTTCGTAAACGTCCTCATCATTTCTTTATCGGCGACCTCGTTCCCACACTTGCGGGGGGCAGGAAGGGCGCAGGGAAATACGGGGGAACGGGCGCCTGAGCCGCCTCGAGCGGCTTCACAATCCGCGGCGTCACCAGCACCATCAATTCGTTCCGGGACTTCTGCAGGGAACGGCTCTGAAAGAACTTGCCCAGTATGGGAATGTCTCCGAGCCCTGGGATCTTGTCCGCAACCTCCGTTACCCGGTTGTCCACCAATCCCGCAATGGCGAAGCTCTGCCCGTCCTTGAGTTCCATCTCGGCTTCTACCCGCTGCGTGGAGAGTGCCGGAATCGTATAGCCGGAAAAGGTGAGGGCGTTGGTATAGTCGAGCGAGCTCACTTCCGGCCGCACCTTGAGATGAATATTCCCCTCGGGTGTGAGGACCGGTGTGAAATAGAGCCTTACGCCGAATTCCCTGAACTGGATCGTGACGGTTGGCAGAGTCCCGGCGCCACCCCCCTGGACGACCGGAAAGGGAAATTCCCCGCCTGAAATGAAGCTCGCTTCCTTTCCGCTTTCGGTCAGAAGGTTAGGCTCAGCCAGGATCTCGAGCAGGTTGCGCTGTTGCAGTGCCTGGATCGTAGCGGCTAGGTTGAGCTGAGGGTTGTATAAGAAAATGTTGAGCAGACTGCTTAAAGTGAATCCGGACGAAGTCGCCGTGGTGGTACCGTTCGCCAGAGTGGTTACGATGCCGCTTCCGGGGGTGGGCAACAGGCCGCCCTCGAGCGTGGGCGGACCAAACTGCTGCGTAGAAACCGAGCCCAATGTTTTCCCGCCCGGCAAGAAGAGGTTAGCGCCGAGTTGGCTCAATGCGGCGCGTTGCACCTCCGCGAATTTGACCTGAATCAAAACCTCACCGGGCTTAGCGGGGGGCGGGACCGCAAGCAGGCTCACCGACTTGGTTGATGCTACCTTGGCCATCTCGAGCATCTTGTCGGCTATATCTTTGGAGGTCACCGCTCCTGACAGCACCACCACGTCCTTTTGCGCCTCGACCCGGACTGGCTGGTCAGGAAAAGCCTGGCGAAACTGGTCGGCTAAGCCGCGGATGTCGAGATCCACGTAGATGTCGAATTCCTGGCTTTGGCCCGTCTCATCCCACAACACCAGCGAGACGGCGCCCGGAATTTTGCCGTTGATCAGGAGCTGGGTGGGACTCACCGCCAAGGCATCGATAACGCTGGGGTCGGCCACCGAGATGCGCTTGATGCGCGCTGGCGAGGTAATCACCAACGAACGCCCCACCAACACATGCAAGGTCTCGCCTTCTTCCGGCGCTTGCGGCGCTTGGGGCTGCTGCGCCGGAGGGGGCTGCGGGGCCTGCGACGCCCCGAGCGCTGCGAATGTCAATATCATCGCCAATGCGATGCCAACGAGTGATGCGTAATGTCCCTTGCTGGTCTTCACGCTTCTCATGTGCCGCCGCCTATTGATGGACCTGTTGACCTGCAAAGCTCTGACTCACGTGCTTGTCCCCTTGGATCACGTCGATTACGTAGGCCTCCGGCGGCTTGGGTGCCGGTGGAGGAGCCTCACGACGGACCTTAGGTGCCTGGGGCCGAGGGGGTGGAGCTCCTGCGAACAAACTGGCACGGTCCACCGGGGGCGGGTTCACTTGCTTGGTGTCAATGGTGTTACGGAGGGCCAAGTGGATTTTCCCCTCGGTGCTCGCCATGGTTACCTTTTCCGCCTCTTCGGGCGTCACGAGCAAGGTCACCACCGTGTACGTCTGCGGCTTACCTTCCCGATCCGGCTCCGACTTCTGCCCCACCGCCAGCACTCGCAGGTCTTGAAGTATGGTGCGTGTAATGCTATCGCCACCCTGCGTATTGCCGGTCACCAGTACGTCAACCATGGTTCCCGGCACCACGAAGCCGGCGACTGACACCACGTCATCGACACGCACGGAGATGGCCCGCGTGCCCTCGGGAATCGCTACCGAAAGCCCTCCCCCAGCCTCTTTCGGTGCCAACTTTTCTTCCAGGATGAGCTCGTTTTCTACCACCGGCGTGATCAAAGCTCGATCCAGACAATCGTTGATTCGCACAAACGCCCCGTGGGGCTTTGTGGCGTCAGGCCAAGGGATCTCGCGCAAATCTGCGGTGGTCAGACGTTGTCCCAACTCGATACGCTTCGCCGCCACCACGATCTTGCCGGTCGGCTCTGTCTTCGTCACCGTCGCCATCTTTGCGTTGCGAAGCTGAATAAATACGTAGCGGGCGGCCACCAAGCCGAACACCAGCGCCACTAACAATCCAAGAGCTAATCGTTTCTGGTCCATTGCTCACCTTATAACGGTGGTTTATGAGTGCCCTCTTTCCTAACCGTAGCGCGGACCAACGGTTCTGAAATCCGCGGCTTTGCCTCTACGAGCGCAGAATCCTTAAAGCAGATAGCGTGCCAAACAATAGCAATGTCGAAACCGCTGCGGCCACGCCAAAAGGCAGTTTCATCAGCTCCGGGTTGTCGAGCGTGAGGTTGTGCCGCTGGCCCCGCACACCAAATGTGATCAAAATCACGAAAAGAACCCCCACATGATAGAGGGTCTCCTTCACACGCCCGTGGCGAATCATCTGGACTGTGGCCATTGCTCCAGCAATGAAAATCGTCCCCAGTAGGACTACGAGCAGCTTGCTCGGCCCCAGCAACGCACCAAGACCGCCCATCAGCTTCCAATCGCCCGCCCCCAAGCCGCGCAACAGCACAAAAGGCAGCAACAAGGCGAGTCCCAGGGCCGCGCCCTCAAGCCCTGCCTTCGTTCCCTGCCACCCCCAAGCCAAGGTGTTAGCCACAAGCCCCGCCCCTAGGGCGGGCACAGTGAGCCAGTTGGGAATGCGGCGCACGCGCCAGTCCAGCCACCCCGCCCACACCGCGAGCGAAAGAGCCAAGCTGGCGAGCACAAGAGTCCAAGCGAGATTCCAAGCGGCACTATGCATGGTCCCTCTTTACTGGCTTGTCAGGATCGTTTCTATCTTGCGGTCGGATGCTAGCTGAAGTCATTTTGCGGCTTATTATAGAAGGCGCTAATATGCTTTTTCAAATACGTCAAGATACACATCCACCCGCACCGTTGAACCCCGTGGGCAACGAGCCGCTAGCTCAGGCTACCGGACGCGTTTGCGAACACAGTGCTGACTGCGCTACCCACGGAACTCATCGCTGCAGTGGCGGCAAGGGCAATTAAAACCAGGAGCAGAGCGTATTCCGTGAGGTCCTGTCCTTCTTCTTCCTGCCACAACCGATGAAACATAGATCCGCCCTCGTAGGAATCGACGCCATTGGCCCTGCGGGCCAAAGTAGTAACACCGTTCTCCATGAGGCACGGGCCGACATGAAGCCCCGCGCTATATGGAGACACACAGGCGACTCTTTTTGTTTTCCTGGCCGCTCGACGGGCGTCAGAGCCCTCTCGCGGCCAGGAAAACGTGGGCGAATACGTGTGCCGAAGCTCCTAGCCAGCGTCCTAGGAAAGGCTACCCGATGCGTTATTGAATACGGTGCTGACAGCCTTGCCCACGGCGCTCATCGCTGCAGTAGCAGCCAGCGCAATCAGAACCAGGAGCAGAGCATATTCCGTCAGGTCCTGGCCTTCTTCTTCCTTCCACAGCCTCATGAATAGATTCTTCATTGGGTTATTCCCCTCCATGTTTGAAACTGTCGTTGCGTTGATACTCCTCAACCGACACCAGGGTTAAGAGCACTCAGGCTGCCAAACGGCGTGGCGGACACCGAGACGCAATTCTCTTGTGTATTGTGGTCATCATGTCCAGAATCAGGCGCAGGGCGGGGGTAAGGCGTCGGGCGGTCCCTCGAAGCGTCACCTTTTGTAGACAGGTCTCCGCATCTTATTCAACCAAAAGGTTACTAAGTTTTAAAAGCAGTAATATATCAACTGAAATATTAATGGGGATCGGAAATGCGCGACTGGAAAAGTGAGTTTCGAAATTAGAAATTACAAAAACGAAACTCGTCGGTAGATGGATAAACACGCCGTTAGAACGCCAAACTGACTTGCTGCCCGGATTTCAATCTTCTAATCTCTTGTCTCTTCGGATGGCAATCTAAGTGCGTCCTGTGATAGGCGTTGAGTGCAGAAAGGGGAGTTACAGATAGGACTTTCGAGTTTCGTCATTCGAGTTTCGATTTTCGAGTTTCCAGTTTCTTGTCTCAGGTTTCGATTTTCTAATTTTCAGTTTCCACTCTGAATAATGTTTCTGATTGAGTCTTGCCTGGCTGTTGCTGCGGTGGTAGTCGCGTTCGCCTTCCCGAATCTTGGATCCCGCTGGTTCGAGGTGTGTGAACGCGCCTTCGCCAAGCTTGCACAAAGGCATGGGCTGGCGGTCGCGATCGTGGGGCTTGCAGCCCTCGCGGCGCGTGCGGCGCTGCTGCCCATCCTGCACGTTCCCCAACCCGGTGGCCACGACGACTTCGCCTACCTCCTCCTGGCGAACACTTTCGCGCACGGAAGATTGACCAACCCCACTCACCCCATGTGGGTCCACTTCGAGAGTTTCCATATCATCTGGCAGCCGACCTACACGGCGATGTTCTATCCCGCCCAGGGCGTAATCATGGCGCTGGGTCAGGTCACCATGGGGCACCCCTTCTGGGGCGTGTGGCTGAGCGTGGGCCTGATGTGCGCTGCTATCTGCTGGATGCTGCAAGGTTGGCTCCCGCCTGGATGGGCACTCCTGGGCGGGCTGTTGGCGGCAATCAGACTCGGGACCTTCAGCTACTGGGCGAATAGCTACTTCGGAGGGGCAGTCGCGGCAACGGGCGGAGCGCTGGTGTTGGGGGCGCTGCCGCGCATCAAGCAGTCGCA
>Ga0187781_10003726_pt1 | contig 11405 bp, 9 predicted proteins | sample 0715_SJ02_MP02_2_FD_132447 | JGI IMG/M metagenome (GOLD analysis project Ga0187781, IMG submission 132447) | Tropical peat soil microbial communities from peatlands in Department of Meta, Colombia - 0715_SJ02_MP02_20_MG | ecosystem: Environmental > Terrestrial > Soil > Wetlands > Peat | place...
CTGGATCAGCATGTCGAGCGCGCTCGTCGGCTCGTCGAGCACGACGAAGGTCGGCTCGAGCACGATGGCGCGCGCCACCGCGATGCGCTGGCGCTGGCCGCCGGAAAATTCGTGCGGGAAGCGGAAGCGCCAGGCCGGATCGAGGCCGACATCGGTGAGCGCGCGCACCACGCGCTCGTCGCGTTCGCGCTCGCTCATGGCCGGATGATGGACCTCCAGGCCTTCCTTGATGATGTCGGCGACCGACAGGCGCGGCGACAGCGAGCCATATGGATCCTGAAACACGATCTGCATGTCGCGGCGGAACGGCCGCATCTGCTTGAAGCGCAGCCCCTGCAGCTGGTTGCCCATGAACACGATCGGGCCGTCCGAGGAGATCAGCCGCAGCAGTGCCAGCCCGAGCGTGGTCTTGCCGGAGCCGGATTCGCCGACCACGCCGAGCGTCTCGCCCTTGCGCAGCTCGACGCTGATGCCGTCGACCGCCTTGATGTGGCCGACCACCTTGCGCAACACGCCGCGCTTGATCGGAAACCAGACTTTCAGGTCCGTCGTCTGCAGCACCATCGGCGCATTCGGCTGCGGCGGCGCCGGGTCCGGTTTTGGCTCGGCGGCAATGAGCGCGCGCGTGTAGGGGTGCGTTGGCGCGGCAAATACCCGCGCGACCTCGCCCTGTTCGACGATCTCGCCTTCCTTCATCACGCAGACCTTCTGCGCGATCTTGCGCACGATGCCGAGGTCGTGGGTGATGAAAAGAAGCGACATGCCGAGCCGCTTCTGAATGTCCTGCAGCAGCTTGAGAATTTGCGCCTGCACGGTGACGTCGAGCGCGGTGGTCGGCTCGTCGGCAATGAGCAGATCGGGCTCGTTGGCGAGCGCCATGGCGATCATGACGCGCTGGCGCTGGCCGCCGGAAAGCTGATGCGGATAGCTCGCAAGCCGCGTTTCGGGCTCGGGAATGCCGACCTGGGTGAGCACCTCCAGCGTGCGCCGCAGCGCGGCGTCACCGGTGAGCCCGCGATGCAGCAGCAGAATCTCGCCGATCTGCTTCTCGATCGTGTGCAGCGGATTGAGCGAGGTCATCGGCTCCTGGAACACGATGGTGATGTCGTCGCCGCGCACCTTGCGCATCTCCCGCTCGGAGAGCGGCAGCAGATCGCGGCCCTTGAAGAGGATGCTGCCGGAGGGGTGATGCGCCGACGGATAGGGCAGCAGCTTGAGAACCGAGAGCGCGGTCACCGATTTGCCGGAGCCGGATTCGCCGACCAGCGCCACGGTCTCGCCCTGACCGATGTCGAACGACACCCGGTCGACGGCAAGCGTCTGCCGCGCGCCGGAGCCGAAAGCGACCGAAAGGTCGCGGATGGAGAGGAGGGGCGCGCTCATCGAAACGTCTTTCTCGGATCGAAGGCGTCGCGCACCGCTTCGCCGACGAAAATCAACAGCGAGAGCATGAGCGCGACCGTGAAAAAGCCGGTCAGGCCGAGCCAGGGCGCCTGCACGTTGGCTTTGCCTTGCGACAACAGTTCGCCGAGCGAGGGCGAGCCCGGCGGCAGCCCGAAGCCGAGGAAGTCGAGCGCGGTCAGCGTCATCACCGACGACGACATGATGAAGGGCAGAAACGTCAGCGTCGCCACCATCGCGTTCGGCAGCAAGTGCCGGAACATGATGACGGTATTGGACACGCCGAGCGCGCGCGCCGCCTGGATATATTCGAAATTGCGGCCGCGCAGGAATTCGGCGCGCACCAATCCCACCAGCCGCACCCAGGAGAACAGCAACAGAATCCCGAGCAGCACGAAAAAGCCGGGTACCAGCACCGAGGAGATGATCAGCAGCAGATAAAGCTCCGGCACCGAGGTCCAGATCTCGATGAAGCGCTGGAATAGAAGATCGGTCCAGCCGCCGAAATAGCCCTGCACCGCGCCGGCGGCGACGCCGATGATCGATGAGAATATGGTCAGGATCAGGCCGAACAATACCGAGATGCGGAAGCCGTAAATCAGCCGCGCCAGCACGTCGCGGCCCTGATCGTCGGTGCCGAGCCAATTGTATTCCAGATCGCTGCAGCTTTTCAGGCCCTTGCGCTCGACCACCGACTTGCATTGCGCTTCGGTCAGCATCCAGGTCGGCGGCGAGGGCGCCGGCGTCGGCAGGTCGAGATTGTGCGTCGAGTAGGAGTAACGGATCGGCGGCCAGATCATGAAGCCGCCTTTGTCGGCGATCAGCTTCTGCAAATAGGGGTCGCGATAGTCCGCGGCGGTTTCGAAGTCGCCGCCGAATGTCGTTTCCGGATAGGTGAAGACCACCGGGAAATAAGACTTGCCGGCGAAACTTATAAAAAGCGGCTTGTCATTGGCGATGAATTCCGCGAACAGCGTGACAAAAAACAACACCAGGAAAATCCACAACGACCAGTAGCCGCGGCGGTTGGTCTTGAAGTTCTGCCAGCGCCTTTTGTTGAGCGGCGACGGCGTAAGGCGTCCGGGCAGCGGCTCGATGCCGAGCGGACCGGTCGGCTCGGCGTCCGGGCTGACCTGGCCCGGCACGAGCGCGGTCTTGCCGTCCTTGCTGACCGGGTGAGGGGCGGTCTTGACGTCCAACTCACACCTCCCGCGTTTCGAAATCGATGCGCGGGTCGATCCACGTATAGGTCAGGTCGGAGATCAAATTCACGACGAGCCCGACGAGCGCGAAGATATAGAGATTGGCGAACACCACCGGATAGTCGCGATTGAGCACGCTCTCGAAGCTCAAGAGCCCGAGCCCGTCGAGCGAGAAGATCGTCTCGATCAACAGCGAGCCGGCGAAGAAGGCGCTCACGAACGCGCTGGGAAATCCGGCGATGACCAAGAGCATGGCGTTGCGGAAAATATGCCCGTACAGCACCTGCCGCTCCGAGCAGCCCTTGGCGCGCGCGGTCAGAACGTATTGCTTGCGCAATTCTTCCAGGAACGAGTTTTTGGTCAAGAGCGTCATGGTGGCGAAGGCGGCGAGCGCCATCGACACGATCGGCAAGGTCAGGTGCCAGAAATAGTCGAGAATCTTCAGCCACCACGGAAAATCCGCCCAGCCGTCGGAGGTCAATCCGCGCAGCGGAAAGATATTGAGGAACGAGCCGCCGGCGAACAGGATGATCAAAAGGATCGCGAACAGGAATCCGGGAATGGCGTAGCCGATGATGATCACGCCGGACGTCCACACATCGAACGGCGAGCCGTCGTGCACGGCTTTGCGGATGCCGAGCGGGATCGAGATCAGATAGCTTAGAAGCGTCATCCACAGCCCGAGCGAGATCGAGACCGGCAGCTTCTCCTTGATGAGCTGCAGCACGCTCACGTCGCGGAAATAGCTCTTGCCGAAATCGAAGCGCACATAGTTCCACAGCATGATGAAGAAGCGCTGATAGGCCGGCTTGTCGAAGCCGAACTGCTTTTCCAGGCTCTTGATGAACGCCGGATCGAGTCCCTGCGCGCCGCGATATTTCGAGTTGATGTCCATCTGCGCGCCGCTTTGCGGCGCGCCGCGCGAGCCGAAATCGCCGCCGGCGGAACCGGAGATGCGCGAGGTTGCGCCGGTATCGTTACCGGAAAGTTGCGCGATCACGCGTTCCACCGGTCCGCCGGGCGCGAACTGCACCACGACGAACGACACCAGCATGATCCCGATGATGGTCGGGATCATGAACAGGACCCGGCGGATGATGTATGCGCTCATTCTTATCCAATCATTTTCCCCTCCCCCTTGTGGGGAGGGGTAGGGGTGGGGGTCGCCAAGTCAGTCGCAGGCGTTCGCGCTCGCGTGTTGCCTCACTACCCCCCCACCCTCCTCCACAAGGGGGGAGGGACCAGAAGTTTACCCCGCCCGCTGGTTTTTCGCTGCCTTGTCGCGGTCATGCCACCACGTGTCGGGAATACCGCGGAAATAGCGCGGTTGTTCCGGCGGCCGGCCGAACACGTCCCAATAGGCGATCCAGTGGGTCGGCTTGTACCAATGCGGAATCCAATAGCGCCCGCTGCGGATCACGCGGTCGAGCGCGCGGCAGGCGGTTACCAGCGCCGGCCGCGACGGCGCGGCGATGATCGTTTCGATCAGCGCGTCGATCGCCGGATCGGCCATGCCGGCGAGATTGTTGGAGCCTTTCAGCGCCGCAGCCTGCGAGGAAAAATACGACCGCAGCGAGTCGCCGGGCGTGTCCGACAAGCTGAAGCGGTCGACGGTGAGATCGAAATCGAAACCGTCGCGGCGCGCGCGGTATTGCACCGGATCGACCAGGCGCAGCGACGCCTCGATGCCGAGCAGACCGAGATTCTTGATGAACGGCATGTGATGCGGCTGGAAGGTCGGCTCCTCGAGGAGAAATTCGATGACGATCGGCTCGCCGCTGGGCAACATTCGCTTGCCGTCCTTGACCTCGCAGCCGGCGTCCTTGAGAAGCTGCGAGGCCTTGCGCAGCAGCGCGCGGTCCTGGCCCGAGCCGTCGGACACCGGCGGCGCATAGGGCTCGCCGAACACTTCGTCGGGCACGCGGCCGCGGAACGGTTCGAGCAACGCGAGCTCGTCGGCGCCCGGCTTGCCGCTCGCCATCATGTCGGAATTCTGAAACACCGAAACGGTCCGGTCGTAGGCCCCCCACATCAGCGACTTGTTGGTCCATTCGAAATCGAAGGCGTTGGCCAGCGCCTCGCGCAGCCGCGGATCGGCGAATTTCTTGCGCCGCGTATTGATGAACCAGCCTTGCGCGCCGGAGGGCGTCTTGTCCGGAATGATGTCGCGCTTGACGCGGCCGTCCTTGAACGCCGGAAAATCGTAGCGCGTCGCCCAGGTGCGCGAGGTGAATTCCTCACGGAACAGATAGCTGCCGGCGGTGAAGCCTTCGAACCCGACTTCGCGATCGCGGTAATATTCATAGCGCACGATGTCGAAATTGTTCTGGCCGCGCGACACCGGCAGATCGGCACCCCACCAATCGTTCACGCGCTCAAATTCGATGAAGCGGCCGGGCTCGAAGCGGCCGACCTTGTAGGGGCCGGAGCCGAGCGGCGTGTCGAGCGTCGATTCGTCGAACGGCTTTTTGGCGTAATAGGCGCGCGAGAAGATCGGCAGGCCGGCGACGAACAGCGGCACGTCGCGCGCGCGGTTGGGCGCGAAGGTCGCGACCACGCTTTCGTCGTCGGCGGCGTTGGCGCCGGTGAAATCGCGCAAAAGCTGCGTGATGATCGGATGGCCCTTTTCCTTGAGCATGTTGAGCGAGAAGGCGACATCCTGCGCGGTGAGCCGCGTGCCGTCGTGGAATTTCGCTTCCGGCCGGACGAAAAACCGGTAGGTGAGGCCGTCGGCCGAGCGCCGCACCTTCGCAGCTGCAAGACCGTACATCGCGTCCGGCTCGTCGCCCGAGCGCACCATGAGTGAAGCGAATGTCAGCTCCATCCCCTGCGCGGCGTCGCCCCTGAGGATGTAGCTGTTGAGCGAGTTGAAGGTGAGGAAGTTTTGATTGTATTGCCGCGACGGCCCGATCTGCGAAAAGCTGCCGCCCTTCGGCGCCTGCGGATCGACATAGCTGAAATGCGCGAAATCGGCCGGGTAGGCGAGATCGCCGAAGGCCGATAGGCCGTGCGCCTCGATCTCGTCCGCGGCGCCGGCGCTGTTCGTGCCGCGGAGCGCCGCAGCGGCCGCGACGCCGGCGGTGAGCGAGAGAACGCGTCGGCGGGTCAGGTTGAGCATGCGCGGTGCGATCATTCTCTAGCGTCATTCCGGGGCGGCCCGAGAGGGCCGAGCCCGGAATCCATATTCACAGGCGGCGCAAGTACTGCGCTGGCGGTGGTTATGGATTCCGGACAGCCGCTTTGCGGCTTCCGGAATGACTGTTAAGTCGCTCACTACCGGTTCCCGGTCTTCGCCGCCTTCTCCGCATCCCACCACCACACGGTGAGAAAGGCCGGAGAGGCGTATTTCGGCAGCTCGGCGGGATGGCTGAAGCGGTCCCAGCGGGCGGTGCGGGTCTTGCCGTAGGTCCATTGCGGCACGACGTAGTGATTCCACAGCAGCACGCGATCGAGCGCGCGCGTGGCGGCGACCAGATCCTCGCGGCTCTTGGCAAAGATCACTTCCTCGATCATCGCGTCGACCGCCGGATTCTTGATGCCGATGACGTTGTTGGAGCCAGGCTGATCGGCCGCCACCGAGCCCCAGTAGCCGCGCTGCTCGTTGCCGGGCGAGAGCGACTCGCCCCAGGACTGGGTGATGATATCGAAGTCCCAGTTGCGCAGCCGGTTCTCATATTGCGCTTCGTCCACCGTGCGCACACTCACCGTGATGCCGATGCGGTCGAGCGAGGGCTTGTAGAACAGGAACACCCGCTCGAAGCTCGGCTCGTTGGCCAGGAATTCGACGCTGTATGGCTCGCCGGTCTTGGCATCGACGAGCTTGCCGTTGCGCACCTCGTAGCCCGCCTCCTTGAACAGCCGCACCGCTTCGCGCAGGTTGTCGCGCACCGCCTGCGGATTGCCGCCGACCGGATTGGCAAACGGCTTGCTGAAAAGCTCGGGCGGGACCTTGTCGCGCACGGCTTCGAGAATCTCGAGCTCGCGTCCCGCCGGCACGCCGCTCGACGCAAGCTCGGTGCCCTGAAAATAGCTGGCGATGCGCGTATATTGCCCGAAGAAAATCTGCTTGTTCATCTCTTCGAAATCGAACGCGTAGTTGAAGGCAAGCCGCACCCGCGGGTCCTGGAATTTCGGCCGGCGGATGTTGAAGGCGAAGGCCTGCATGACGCCGAAACTGTTGATCGGAAATTCTTCGAGGATGACGCGCTTTTCCTTTACTGCCGGGAAGTCGTAGGCGGTCGCCCAGTTCTTGGCGCTGTTCTCGGTGCGCCAATCGACCGTGTCGGCCTTGAATGCCTCGAGCGCGACCGTCGTGTCGCGGAAATATTCGAACCGCAGCTCTTCGAAATTGTTGGTGCCGAGCGTGACGTTAAGGTTCTTCGCCCAATAATCCGTCACCCGTTCGAAGGCGATGAAGCGGCCGGGCGAAAAGTCCTTGATGCGATAGGGTCCGGAGCCGAGCGGCGGCTCGAGCGTGGTCGCGCCGATATCGCGCTTCTTGCCGTTCTTGTCGGTACCTTCCCACCAATGTTTCGGCAGGACATGGAGCTGGCCGACGATCTGCGGCAATTCGCGGTTGCCGGGCCCGTCGAAGCTGAAGGTGACTTCGCGGTCGCCGGTTTTTTCGAGCTTCACCACGTGGCGATAATAGGCTGCGTAGCGCGGATTGTTTTTTTTGAACACCTCGAAGGAATAGATCACGTCCTCCGCCGTCACCGGCTTGCCGTCGTGCCAGCGCGCCTCGGCGCGCAGCCGGTAGGTGGCCGAGGAAAAGTCTTCCGGATGGCTGACCGCTTCGGCGAGCAGGCCGTATCCGGTCGAGACTTCGTCGAGCGCCGAGACCAGAAGGGTATCGTAGATCAATTCTATGCCGGCCGCTTCCACGCCTTTGACGCCGCTCACCACGCTGTTGAAGCTGTCGAACGTACCGATCACCGCCTCGCGCACGGTGCCGCCTTTCGGCGCGGCCGGATCGACGTAATCAAAGTGCGGAAAGCCCGGCGCATATTTCAGGTCGCCGAACAGCGACAGGCCGTGGCGCCATTTCGCCGCCGCGTCTTTGTCCTGCGCCAGCGCGGTTTCGACAAAAGCGGGGAAGGGAAGCCGCCCGGCGCCAAAAGCGAACAGGGCGGTCGTGAGCAAGGTCCGGCGGTCCAAAGGGCGGTCCAAGAGTTGGCTCCAACAAATGCGCCCCCCAAATGTGGTGAGCGCGGTCAATAGAGCATGATCCGGAAAAGCATGCCCCGGGCTTGATCCGGGGCGATTGCCGGTTTTCCGAAAAAAAACATGCTCCATCAAAGATCTAGAGCGCGACAACAGTTCAACTTGAAGCCGTCGCGCTCCAGGGCTCACGACCAAGGGCGCTGATTATGTACTTTTTGCGAGCGGCGCTAGTGTCCCCGATTCCGAAATTCGCAAACAGTTTGCCGCACGCTTTGCGCGGACTTCGGTATCAAAGGGACACTAGCAAAGTTATGATTCTAGTACTGTTTCCGGATTTGAAGTTTCTGTCTCAGTTTGCCGCTTGCTCGCAGGAACTTCAAATCCGCCGCACTGGGCAGAGCTCCATGCCGCGACGAAATGCGCTTCACATCCGCGTGCGGCCATAGGGAACGCCGCAGCGTTAACCCAAACACAACACCGAGGTTGCCGAACGGTAACGTTCGGCGCGGCTTTCGCTACTTCTTTTCCGACTCGCCTTCCTTCTGCGCGGTGGGCAGCGGCAGCGGGCTCTTCGACAGCGAATTGAGGTACACGATCACGTCGGCCCGCTGCTTTTCGTTCGAAAGCCCGGCAAAGGTCATAGCGGTGCCCGGCACATCAGCGCGCGGATCCTTGAGCCACTTGTTGAGCTCGTCGAAGCTCCAGGTGCCGCCCTTGGCCTTCAGCGCTGCCGAGTAGTTGAACCCGGCCTTGGAGGCAATCTGGCGTCCGACGATGCCGTAGAGATCGGGACCGACTTTCGGGCCCTGGCCCTCCTGTAAATTGTGGCAGGTGCCGCATTGCTTGGCGACCTGGGCGCCGTGTTCGACCGAGGCGCTGGCCAACAGCGTTTCGATCGGCTCTTCGGCGGCCTTTGCGGCTTCGCCGTGGCCTGCCTTTTCCTCCTTGACGGCCACCTCGTAGCCGGGCTTGGCCGGCGCCGGTGTGGAGAAAATCGCGCCGCTGGCGAGGTGGATGGCCATCAGGACCAGGCAGGTTCCCAGCAGGGCGCCGAGATACTTATTGATTTCGAAGGAATTCATCGGGAAATGGCTCCGCAGCGGCGAAGGAGGGGCGGCGCAGAAATAGCCGGTTTGCCGCGCGTCTTGCAACCCGTATAAGCGCTCGCCGCACAAACGGTTGGGACAGCCCGGAAGCGATGGCCGATACGCTCATTCTCATTCCCGCCCGCATGGCCGCGACCCGCCTGCCGGGCAAGCCGCTCGCCGATATCGCAGGCACCCCCATGATTGTGCACGTGCTGCGCCGGGCCGAAGCCGCCGCCGTCGGGCCGGTCGTGGTGGCAACGGATTCGCCCGAGATCGAAGCCGCTGTGCAGAAGGCCGGCGGGCGCGCCGTCATTACCCGCGCCGATCACGCCTCGGGCTCCGACCGCGTGTTCGAAGCGCTGGGCAAGATCGATCCGGCCGGCCGGGCCAAGATCGTCGTCAACGTGCAGGGCGATTTGCCGACGCTCGCATCCGCCGACGTCAAGGCGGCGGTGGCGCTCCTCGCCGACGCGGCCGTGGATATCGGCACGGTGGCGGCCGAAATCACCCGGGCCGCGGAGCGCGACGATCCGAGCGTGGTCAAGGTGGTGGGCAGCCCTGTTGGGCCCGCGCGCTTGCGCGCCCTCTATTTCACCCGCGCCACCGCGCCTTACGGCGAGGGTCCGCTCTACCACCATATCGGCCTTTACGCTTACCGGCGCCGGGCGCTCGAGCGTTTCGTCGGCCTGCCGCCGTCGCCGCTCGAGCGGCGCGAGAAGCTCGAGCAGTTGCGTGCGCTCGAAGCCGGCATGCGCATCGACGTTGCTGTCGTCGACACCGCGCCGCTCGGCGTCGATACGCCGGAGGATTTGGCGCGCGCGCGCGTCATGCTATCGAAACAATCATGAAACCGAGCAAGAAAATCGCATTCCAGGGCGAGGCGGGGGCCAATTCCCACATCGCTTGCATCCAGGCCTATCCGACCTACGAGCCGCTGCCGTGCCCGACCTTCGAGGATGCGTTCGTGGCCGTGCGCTCCGGGCGCGCGGCGCTGGCGATGATCCCGATCGACAATTCGGTCGCCGGGCGGGTGGCCGATATCCACCACCTCATGCCGACCTCCGGCCTGCACATCGTCTCGGAATGGTTTCTGCCGGTCCAGCACCAGCTCATGGCGCCAAAGCGCGCGAGCTTAAAGACCATCAAGACCGTCGAGAGCCACGTGCACGCGCTCGGCCAGTGCCGCAACATCATCCGCGGACTGCGGATCAAACCCGTGGTCGCCGCCGACACCGCCGGCGCGGCGCGCGAGGTGGCGGAAGCGGGCGACATCACGCGTTCGGCGCTTGCGACCAAGCTCGCCGCCAAGATTTACGGCCTCAGGATCCTGCAAAAGGACGTGGCCGACGCCAAGCACAACACCACCCGCTTCGTCGTCCTGGCGCGTAAGCCGAAATGGGCGAGCCGCAAGGAGCCGCTGGTCATGACGACCTTCGTCTTCCAGGTGCGCAACATTCCGGCCGCGCTCTACAAGGCGCTCGGCGGCTTTGCCACCAACGGTATCAACATGACCAAGCTCGAAAGCTACATGATCGAGGGCAATTTCGCCGCCACCCAGTTTTATGCCGATGTGCAGGGCCACCCGAAGGACCGTGCGCTCGAACTGGCGCTGGAGGAGCTCGCCTTCGTCTCGCAGCCGAAGTCGCTGAAGATATTGGGCGTCTATCCCGGGCACCGCTTCCGTGAGACATTTAAATAGGGCATGATTCCCGGGGGAGGGTAACCGGCTTCGAGTTGATCGCGCGGGGGGCAAGCCCGCGACGCGCGGCGGTGCCGCCGCGCTCCGCCGGTTGCGGCTAAGGAATGCAGGCGATGAGCAACGAAGAACCGAAGGTTTGGCGGACGTTGCATTTGAAGTTCACGCTTCCGGGAGCGGATTCCGACCAGCTCCTGTCGATGATGCGGGCGGCGGCGCCGTTCTACCAGATGTTTGGCAATGCGAATTTTCGCTTGCTGCGCAACGCCGACGATTCGACCAAATTCATCCAGGTGATCGAATACGAGACGCCGGAATCCTTCGAGCTCAACCGGCAATCGATGGCGAGCGACGCGCGCTTTCAAGCCTATCTGCAGATGTGGCGCGCGATGCTTCCCGGCGCGCTCGAAGTGGATGTGTATGAGGAGGTTTAGAGCATGATCCCGAAAAGGATGCCCTCGAGCTTCGACCCGATGGGTGGAGACCGGTTTTCGGACAAGATCATGCTCAAAACAAAGAATCCAGACCGCGATCCGATTCCATCGAATTGGATCACGGTCTAGTGTGGCGGATTTGAAGTTCCTCCTATTTTCGCCGCACGCTCTGAGAGGAACTTCAAATCCAAAAGCCACACTACATTCATATCCATATCGTCGCTAGACTAGTATCCTTTTTTGATTCCGAAGTTCGCAGAAAGCACGCCGCAAACTCTTGCGAACTTCGGAATCGGGACACTAGGTCATGGACTCAATTGAGCGGAGCGAGATTCGCACAGCGGCAAGCTGGATGAAAGCCAGGAAGCTTGCGCCAAGCTTGTCGTAGCGTGTGGCGATGCGACGGAACTGCTTGAGCTTA
>Ga0187781_10003728_pt1 | contig 11401 bp, 10 predicted proteins | sample 0715_SJ02_MP02_2_FD_132447 | JGI IMG/M metagenome (GOLD analysis project Ga0187781, IMG submission 132447) | Tropical peat soil microbial communities from peatlands in Department of Meta, Colombia - 0715_SJ02_MP02_20_MG | ecosystem: Environmental > Terrestrial > Soil > Wetlands > Peat | place...
GGCGGCTGTCCTTTCGCCCAGGACGAGTTAGTCGGCAACCTGGCGACTGAGACTGTGATTACCGCCCTTAAGAAGCGCGGCGGGCTGCTTCCCGCGCTCAAACCGCTCGATGCGCTCCTCCAGGCCACTGCCGAAATCGGCTCCAGATACCGGGTTTCGCCGCAGGGCTGAAAAACCTTTGGCCGCGCCTCAGGAAAAAGAATTCTGCACGACGAGCGCAGAAGGCGTATGATTTACCGCAAATAAGCGGCCAAGGATGAAAGGTGCGACCCTTGTGCGTTGCTGCTTCCTGGTTTCGTTCGCGCCCTCCTTGCGGTCGCGAAGGAGAAACTCATGAAGTCACTTCGGTTACTCGTTGTCCTAGCCTTAGCCACAGTGTTCTTGACTTCTTACGCATTCGCCCAGGCACCGGCAATTACAAACGTCAACGTCAAAGACACTCACTGCTATTACAGCGTTGGCGTCAGCACTAAGTTGTGCAGTATCGCGCCTGGCATGACGCTGACAATTCTTGGCAGTAATTTCGGCGCGTCACCCGGTGGCGTTTCACTTTGCAATTGTCCCGCGGCAACGATCGTCACCTGGACTTCCACTCGTATCGTAGTGACGGTCAATGCCGCCACTCCATCCTCAGGCCTTGTCGTCGAAAATGTCGGAGGCGGCGTCAGCAACAGCGTTGCCTACATTGCGCTTGCGCCACTGATCACCAGCATTGCCGTGGGCGGTTGCACGTATATCCCGAATCAAAGCCCGCTCCTTTGTTTGATTAATGCCGGGGATCAGGTCACCATCAACGGCAGCTATTTCGGGCCGGCCAGTGGCGGAGGCTATGCGGCTACCTGCTCCGATTGCGGCGTTTCGCCAACCATCATCAGTTGGGATCCCAATTGGTCGACGGCTCCCTCCCCATACAACAACCAGATCGTGATCACCGCCAATCAGGCGGTTTGCGGCTCCACAATTTCAGTGTGGTTCGACACAATGGGGAGCAACTATGTTCCCTATACGGCTTGTTAAGAGTTACACGCGGGCGCGGACAATCGTCTCGCGCCCGCCCCCCAAGCTACCTGAACCGGTCTCATAGCTGTCTTCGGAGTACCTCAGGGGCTAAAGCCCCAATTTTAACGCGGCCTCGGACGGCGCGGCTGAAGCCGCGCCCTGCCCAAGACCATTTATAAGTCGGCTTGTTGCCCAAGAGCCGCCCAAAGCTCACCTACGAAGCGCGGCTCTTGTATACTTCATGGGTTTCCCGGATGCTTTCGAATCGGTACCCATGAGCTGCAGCACTCTCGATCTCACCTTTGACTCGGGCGTCGCGACCGTTACCCTCAATCGCCCGGATAAGCGCAATGCCATCAGCAGCCAAGTCATTGCCGAACTCGTCCAGGCGCTGGAGGAAGTAAAGCAGTCGGCGGCGCGTGTGCTCATCCTTACCGGTGCGGGCAAGGCATTTTGCTCGGGCATGGATCTTGAAAACCTGAAATCCATGATTGGCCGCAGCCCGGAACAGAGCCTTGAAGACACGCGCACCATGGCCAACCTCTTTCGAACGCTCTACGAATTTCCCAAGCCAACCATTGCCGCCGTAAACGGTCCGGCGATTGCTGGTGGCACGGGTTTGGCCCTGCTGTGCGATTTCACGCTGGCCGTGCCCGAAGCCAAGTTCGGCTACACCGAGGTGCGCATCGGATTTGTGCCTGCCATCGTGGCGACGTTCCTGCTCCGGCAGGTGGGAGAGAAAGTTGCCCGCGACCTTCTGTTCACGGGCAGGATCTTTGACGCGGAAGAGGCGCTGCGGCTTGGCTTGATCACGCAAATCGTCCCAGGTGACACTCTGATGGAACAGGTTCGGCGATTGGCGGCGCAGCTCATGGAATACAGCCCGCTTTCACTCGCTTACACAAAGCGTCTGCTTAGCGAGCACGCCCGTAGCGAACTCGACGCGCAGATCGAAACCGCCATTCGAGAGAACGCCGGCATCCGCGCCACCGCTGATTTCCGCGAGGGCATCAGCTCGTTCCTGGAGAAGCGCAAACCGCATTGGCAGGGCAAATGAACGTGCGCAAAGACCATGGAGTGACCGATGTCGCTGCAGGCTCTGGCCGGCCTTCGACCTCTTCGGGGGATGGGGCGGGTCCCAACGGCGTCAATGAAACCCGGATTCGGGTGCGCTATGCCGAGACCGATCAGATGGGCGTCGTCTATCATTCGAATCATTTCATCTGGTTTGAAATTGGTCGTGTTGAGCTCTTGCGACAACTGGGGTTCAGTTACAAGGAAATGGAAACGTCGGACGAATGCTTTATCGCCGTGGCCGAGGCGCGCTGCCGATATAAGGCGCCGGTGCGTTATGATGACGAAGTTGTTGTGCGCACCCGCTTGAAACATGTGCGCGAAAAAGTAATTCACTTCGGCTATGAGCTGTGGAGCGCAGATGGCCGCCGGCTTCTGGCGGAAGGAGAGACGACGCACATCGTGGCGGACGCGCAGATGAAACCGCGACGGCTACCGGAGAAATACATGCGCGTGTTCGTGGCCGCGATGAAGTCTTAACGGGTTCCGATTAAGTCCCTCGGGGCTAAAGCCCCTGCCGTTTTCAGGGCGAATTGCGGACGGCCTAAAGGCCGTCCCTTTCAAGCAAGACTTAATGAGAGTTTGCTTAAGGCGAAGGTAGTACCATGCAACAGTTTCTTTACAAGCTGCAACTGGTGCGCGGCGACATGCTCGAAACCGGGCCCACGCCAGAGGAGCAGGCCGCTGTGGGCGAGCATTTCGTCTATCTGCAGGACCTCACCGCCAAGGGCGTCATGATCCTGGTTGGCCGCACATTGACCGTCGATAAGAACTCTATGGGCCTCGCCATCTTCCAGGCCGAGTCCGAGGAGGCGGCACGCCAGATCATGAACGGCGATCCCGCGGTACGAAAGGGCATCATGACGGCGACCTTGTTCCCGTTCAAAGTGGTGTTGCAAGGAAAGCAAACTCCAGCGCAACCATAGGAACGCAATTGCAGGCTCTGCACATTAACGGAAACGATCTAACTCCGGAGGCGGTGGACGAGGTTGCCGCCGGAAAGCGCTCCGTTCTTCTTGCCCCCGATGCGCGGGACGCCGTGAACCGGGCGCGGGCTGTGGTGGACGCGCTGGTGGCCGATGACAAGGTTTCCTACGCCATCACCACGGGGGTCGGCAAATTGAGCGAGGTTCGCATCGCCGGCGAGCAGATCCGGGAACTGCAAGTAAACCTCGTCCGCTCGCATGCGGTGGGCGTGGGTGAGCCGCTGACGGCCGCCGAAACGCGAGCCATGATGCTGCTGCGAGCGAACTCGCTGGCCAAGGGAAACTCCGGTGTGCGCGCCCTGGTGATCGACACGATTTGCGAAATGCTGAATCGCGGCGTGACTCCCCTGGTGCCATCGCAGGGGAGCGTGGGCGCGAGCGGCGATCTTGCTCCACTCGCCCACCTTGCCCTCGCCCTCATCGGAGAAGGGGAGTGCGGCGACGGAAAAGACGGAAGCGTCACCAGCGGAGAAGCGCTGCGGCGAACCGGGATCAAGCCGCTGGTGCTGGAAGCGAAGGAAGCGGTGTCGCTCATCAATGGCACGCAGGCCATGCTGGCGGTGGGCACGCTGTTGCTGCTGGCGGCGGAAACGCTGGTTGATTCCGCCGATGTCATTGCCGCCATGTCGTGCGATGCGCTCAAGAGCACCAATGTCGCATTCGACGAACGCATTCACAAAGCACGGCCGCATTCCGGCCAGATACGATCCGCCGCCAATCTCCGCCGCCTGATGGAAGGGAGTGAAATCAACTACTCTCACCGCGACTGCGGACGCGTGCAGGATGCTTATTCCCTGCGCTGCATTCCCCAGGTGCATGGCGCGGTCCGCGATACACTCTCACACTGCCGCACGGTGTTCGAAACGGAGATGAATTCGGCGGTCGACAATCCTCTGGTCTTTGTGAAAAATCCCAAGCTCGCGGATGGCGAGGGCGATGTGATCTCCGGGGGAAACTTCCACGGCCAGCCGCTTGCTTTTGCCCTGGACTTTCTCGCCATCGCGCTGAGCGCGCTTGCGGGCATCAGCGAGCGGCGGCTGGAACGGCTGGTCAATCCGGCGCTGAGCGAGGGGCTGCCGGCATTTCTCGCGGCCGACGCCGGTCTTAACTCCGGGTTCATGATGCCGCAGGTTACCGCCGCCGCCCTGGCCAGCGAAAACAAAGTCCTCGCTCATCCCGCATCGGTCGATTCCATCACGACCTCTGGCAATAAGGAGGATTATGTATCGATGGGGATGACGGCAGCCAATAAGCTGCGCAGAATCGTGGTCAATACACGCAACACGCTGGCCATTGAAGCGATGGCGGCGGCGCAGGCGATCGACCTTCTGGCTCCGCTTAAAACCTCGAAGCCGTTGCAACGGGCGCACTCGGCAATCCGCTCGGTATGCGCAACCAGCGACAGAGACCGTGTTATGTATAAGGACTTTGTCCGGATTGCCGATTTGATTGACGCCGGCGACTTAGTCCGGGTGATCCGCTAGTCGGCGCGCTCATCCCCGGGACTCAGACTCATGTCTAGTTCAGCCCAACAAGCGTTACCGAACCGAGGAAGGTGCCGCAACCGCTTGCACAGTTATTGCAAACAGCGCGGATGATCGCGCAAGATTTTTCCATCGATTCGTTGCGGTTCTCTCCAGAACGGGCTAACATGGCGGTGTTCCAGACGACGGGCTGACGCCGCTTGAGGATGGCGAAGCGGCAGACCGGCTCGCGATTCTTCCGCATTCAGCAAAAGAAGCAAAGCCCAAGCTGCCCTCGGCAGGCTGCGGGAATGCTGTAACAATCTCCCAGGGGAGGGATCTAATGAACAAGAAAACTGTACGCACACTTACCAGCACGCGCTGGTTGTTTGTTGCCACGCTACTCTTGACGGGCTGTGTTTTTGCGTCAGCCAGCTCGACGATAACCCGTAACACGCCCAGCTACGTATCGACATCGAAGAACCTTGGCGCTGCGGATCCATCCCGGACCATCGAAGTTAGCGCCTGGCTCAACATGCACAATCGCAGCCAGTTCGACGCGCTAACCCAGTCGCTTTACGACAAGAGTTCGCCCAACTACCGCCATTGGCTGACGCGAAAAGATCGGGCAAAGTTCATGCCGACCGCGGCAGACGCAAAGGCTGTGCAGCGCTTCTTTGAAGCGCACAATCTGAAGGTCGTCACGGTGGGCGCGGATAACTTTTTCGTGCGCGCTCGCGGAACCGTGGGCGATGTCGAAAAGGCTTTCCATGTTCAACTCAACAAGTACCAGGTAGGGAACAAGGTACTGCGCTCGAACGACCGGGATCCTGTCATCGACGATGACAAGGCAGCCAGTGTGATTGCAGCGGTTTCCGGCCTGGACAACGGCCAGTATGAGCATCCGCTGATGCAGCGCACGGTACTGAGCGGCACTCCACCCGCGGCCGCTGCGCCCAGGGCAAGCGCTGTGCCCAGCGGAAGCCCGGACACTCTTTTCACCAACGTCTGCTTCCCGGGCACCGAGACTGATTCTTTCTCGAACAACGGCAACGGCACGCTTCCGACCGCCACGTACAAGGGGAACTATCTTGGCCTGGAGACCCTAACCAGCCCTGGCTGCGCCTTCACGCCGCCGAACGTCTATGCGGCTTACGGGCTGACTGGTCTGTACGACCAAGAGTACACCGGTGCGGGCCAGACGATCGGCATCATCGACTGGTGCGGTTCTTACACGATTCAAAGCGACGCCAATGCGTTTTCGGCGTACTTCGGACTGCCGGCGTTGACGTCGTCGAACTTCCAAATAACCCCTACCGCGCCCAGCACCTGCGAATCCTGGGACGATGTAGAGATCAACATTGACGTCGAGTGGTCCCATGCCATCGCCCCCGGGGCCAACATCAACCTGATCGTTCCTCCGGATGCCATATTCCAGGACGTTGACCAGGCCGTATACGATGCCGTCACCTATGGGCTCGCCAATGTGATCTCCGGCAGCTACGGCTCGCCCGAGTCATTTACTCCTCCCACCATCGTAGCGACCGAGAACCTGATCAATGAAATCGGCGCTGGCGCCGGAATCTCCACGAATTATGCAAGCGGCGACGAAGGCGACTTCACAATCGAGGGCATCCCGGCAACCGTGAGCGCGCCGGCGGATTCACCGTGGGCGACCGGGGTGGGCGGGGTTACGGCCGCACTCAATGCCGACAATACCATCGCGTGGCAGGCCGGCTGGGGCAACAACCAATCGCTCATTGCCGAAGAGGGTTTCGTAGCCGATCCGCCAACGTATGAGAGCTTCGGCTTCATCGGCGGTTCCGGCGGTGGACCGAGCGCCGTCTTCGCCAGACCGTCGTACCAAAGTAAACTTGGCGGAAAGTTCCGCCAAGTGCCGGATATTTCGTGGCTGGCCGATCCCTATACCGGAGTGGCGATCCTGGTCAGCATTCCCTACCAACAGCCGGCCCAGGTCTGGGAAGTCTACGGCGGCACCAGTGTGTCAGTTCAGATGTTCGGCGCGCTCTGGGCGATTGCCAACGAGGAAGCGGTAGCGGGCGGGGGCTCGGAACTGGGCCTGGCGTCGGAGTATCTCTACTCGCTGCCCAGCGGAGCAGTCACGGACATTGTTCCGGTGGGCACGCCCAAGACCAACGTCACTGCGGTGGTCGTGGACTCGTCTGGAACCACGGCCTACAACGCCAGCGAAGTCGTCGGTGGCGACACTCCCACGAAGTTTGTCAGCGCGTTGTGGGACTATCTGCCCCTCCAAGACACTTCGTTGGTACTCACCTTCGGGACCGATTGCTCGACGGACCCGACCCCGCTTGTCTTTTACGTTGGAACCTTATGCACCTCAACCTCGGCCCTGCATACCAAAGCGGGCTGGGACAACGTAACCGGCGTGGGCACACCCAACGGCCAGGCCTTTGCCGATTCCTTCTACGGGAAGTAAGGCAAGCGCTGCCCTTGATCTTGATTCCGCGTCCCGCAAGGACGCGGATTTTTTATCGCATAGCGGGTTGGATTGGTTAGCGGCGGAGATCGGCAGATGCTATTTCAAACCCGGCTACGCGACTGGCAGCCGGATCATGGGCGCGCGGCCGATCCGTCCAGGCCCAACTCGCCGGCGATACTCTTCATCGCCTCGACACAAAATCTTATGTGGTCTTCGAGTTCCACTCCCAGCTCGGCGGCGCCCTGGAGGATGTCGTTGCGATTCACGCTGCGCGCGAATGCCTTGTCTTTCATCTTTTTTCGCACCGAACTGGCTTCCACTTCGGCCAGCGATTTGCCCGGCTTCACCAGCGCGCAGGCGGTGATAAAGCCGGCCAGTTCATCGCAGGCGAAGAGCGTCTTTTCCATGGGCGTCACTCGGGCTACGCCGGTGTATTCCGCGTGCGAGAGGATGGCGCGGCGCACTTCTTCCGAGTAGCCTTTCTCCTTGAGGATTTCGTTCCCCTTGGAAGGATGTTCCTCCGCAGTCGGGTACTTCTCGTAGTCGAAATCGTGCAGCAGGCCGACGAGGCCCCAGAGTTCTTGGTCGGCGCCGTTCTTGCACGCATAGGCGCGCATGCAGGCTTCGACCGCCAGCGCATGTTTGCGCAGGCTTTCGGACACCGTGAACCCAGTTAGTAAACGCCAGGCTTCTTCCCGCCGATTCGTCATTTTCCGCCCTGATTGCGCTTGATTCTTTCCTGGCGTCGATAGCGGCGCCCGGACCAACCTGCGTTTCCCGTTATTTTCTCTTGACTTCCACAGCTTCTCTCAAGCAGATTACCCTACAGTTGGCTTTACGCCCCAGAACGGCAAAAGCGGCCGTTCCGGGGGGCCCGTTTGAGAGTAGCCTCCTGCTCTGGCACTCCCAAAACCTAGATGGCCACCACACTCGCTCCTGTCGACTCGCGAGAAGTCGTTCGTTGCGATCACTGTAGCCTGGTGCAATTCCGCACCACGAATAGCCTTTGCCGCCGCTGTCACCTGTCTTTGGATGAAGACGAGGCCGAGATCGCGGTTCTAAGCGTGGTTCCCGAGACTCCGCCGGAAACGATCGGTTCTTCCCGGCGCGGTCACCTCAACCTGGCGCACGCGATTCGCTCGCTGCGTTTGCGCAACGGCATGAGTCAGCGTCAACTGGCGATGCGCATGGCTGTCCCGCGCACCTACGTCTCCAAGATCGAGAACGAGAAGGCCACGCCCACGCTTTCTTCATTGGAGCGTTTGGCGCGGGCGCTTGAAGTGAGCGTTCCCATGCTGCTTTCCGGCGGCGAACGCAACCGCCAGGAAGAAATTCGCGAGCTGATGGAAGACTCGTTCGTCTCCGAGGTGCTCCCTTTCGTCTCGCAGCTGAATGGAATGCAGATGTCGAGCATCCTGGCTCAGGTTCGCGATTTGACGGTGCGGCCGCGGCGGACGGCCTGATTCGCTTCGGTCACGAATTTATCCGGGCACACACCAACTGGGTCGCCGGCGTCCTTCGTGGCGCCGGCGTTTTTCTTTGCCTCAGGGCAGCTTCTTTGGGTGCACTTTCTTGCCTAGGGAAGCTCTGATTAAGTCCCTCGGCGGCTAAAGCCGCCGCTGAAAGAGGCTGATTTCTCGGACGGCCTTAAAGGCCGTCCCCTTCAAAGCGGGACTTAATCAGGGTTTGCCTGGCTTTCAGGTTTATAATCGGTCGACGGCACTTCTGCCTGCGGGGGGTGGGGCATATGGGTCTGTATTCTCGCTACGACGGCGCTCACAACCATCCGGTGAATCGTGCACTCCACATGATTGCCATTCCCCTCGGTTTTTCTTCGCTGATTGTGGTCTGGTGGCACTGGATCATCGCCTTAGTGCTGATCCCTGCAGCCTTTGCGCTGGCCTGGCTGGGGCATTTCATCGAGGGCAACAAGCCCGCCTTTCTGACCAATCCCATCCACGTCTTCGTCGCGCCCGTCTGGCTGGCACGACGCATCTCCGGGCGCAGAGGTAACCAGAACGCTTGAGAATTCGCGGCCAGCCTGCGCGCCGATTTTGGTCTTGAGGCGATCCGCGTCGCCGCTGTTTCCCCACTAGCACTGAAGCCATTGATTGCTGCGACCCCGCCTCTCGCGCCCCAAGCCAACCGGTCGGTTCGCCGATTTCTCCCGAGGTGGCTGGTCGTGCTTAAATAAAAACCTGGACGCCAGTTTCGTGCGTCATCTTTTGTGCGTCGTCCCCGGCGCGGCATCCAGTCGGTTTCCGGTGCCGTCCCGCTGCTTCGAAGCGCGAGAAAGCCGGGAATCTCCCCTGAGGAAGCTCTGGATTAAGTCCCTCGGGGCTAAAGCCCCGTGTCATCTTTGGGGGTCTTGCGGACGGCCTAAAGGCCGTCCCCTTCAAAGCAGGACTTAATCAGAGTTTTCTGAGCTCGTCGAATCCAGGCTTGTGTTTCCGGAGGAAACTTGGACTTCCAACTGAACGAAGAACAGCTACACCTGAAAAAGAACGTGCGCGAGTTTGCCGAGCGCGAAATCGCTCCCCATGTCATGACGTGGGACGAGGCCAGCGAGTTTCCGCTGGCGACCATCAAGGAACTGGGCACGCTTGGGCTGATGGGCACGATATTTCCGCCGGAATACGGTGGCGCGGGCATGGGCTATGTCGAATACGTCACGGCCGTTGCCGAGCTCTCGCGTGTGGATGGATCGGTCGGCATTGTCGTCGCCGCTCATACGTCGCTTTGCTCCAACCACATCTTCGTTGCCGGCAACGAAGCGCAAAAAAAGAAGTACGTTTCCAAGCTTGCCACCGGCGAGTTCATCGGTGCGTGGGGGTTAACCGAACCTTCTTCCGGCTCGGACGCGGGCAGCGCGCGCACAACGGCGGCCAAAACCAAAGGCGGGTGGATCCTGAATGGCAGCAAAACCTTCATCACCAACGCGCGCTACGCCGACGTCTTCGTCGTGCTAGCCGTGACCGATCGCGCCGCGCACACTCACGGCCTGTCCGCGTTCATCGTGGAGAAGAACAGCAGGGGCTTCCGGGTGGGCAAGAAGGAAAACAAGCTGGGCTTGCGTGCCAGCGACACCTCGGAGTTGATCTTCGAGGATTGCTTCGTAGCGGAAGAAAATCTGCTCGGCAAGGACGGAGATGGCTTCATCGACGCCATGCGCGTGCTGGATGGCGGGCGCATCTCGATCGCCGCGCTTTCGCTCGGTATGGCGGAAGGCGCCTACGAGTGCGCGCTCAAGTATTCCAAGGAACGGCAGCAGTTCGGCAAAGCGATCAGCGAATTCCAAGCCATCCAGTGGAAGCTCGCCGACATGGCTACGGAAATCGAGGCTGCGAAGCTCCTCACGTATCGCGCCGCTGCCATGAAAGACGCGGGCAAAAAGACCACGCTCGAATCCTCGATGGCCAAACTTTACGCCAGCGAAGTTGCGGTCAGGTGCGCCAACGAGGGGGTGCAGATTCACGGCGGTTACGGCTTCATCAAGGACTATCCTGCGGAAAAGTTCTACCGCGATGTGAAGCTGTGCACGATCGGCGAAGGCACGAGCGAAATTCAGCGGCTGGTGATCGCCCGGCAGTTGCTGAAGGATTAAGCCAGCCTCCTAACTTCCAGCTTCCGGTTCCCTTTGCCTCACACCCTCGTGCCCGGCAGGCAAGGGATGTGGGGCTCGACGCCAATTCATAATGAACCAGCAGTAAATGGCGAGCCCCCTCAGGGGCTAAAGCCCGCGTCTTTTGTGGCCCTGGACGGCACGACTGAAGTCGCGCCCTTCCCAAAACCATTTATGAGATAGCTTCTAAGATGAAGCCACTACGGAACCTGGGGTGATGCATAAGCGTTTCCGATCAGGCAGATAAATAGATTGAATTTCCGCCAGAGCGGCGGAGCCGTTATTGTTATCTTCTTATTCATCTTCACGAAGGAGTCCGAGAAGACTGATGAAGACGATCACGGGGATTTGTCTTGCACTAATTATGTTGATGACGACGGCAGCGCTGGGGCAAGCGGCCCCGGCGCCGGCTCAGACGGCCGCTGCCAGTTCCGGAGGAACTACCGAAAAAACCGCCGTCGATGTGGCGCGCATCGCGAAGCTGGAGCAGGCCACGGCCGAGGCAAAGTCGGCGGGCGACAACGCCTGGATGCTGGTGAGTGCGGCGCTGGTGCTGATGATGACCGGTCCCGGGCTGGCGCTGTTTTACGGCGGGCTGGTGCGGAAGAAGAACGTGCTGGCGACGATGATGCAGAGCTTCGCCATGATGGCGATCGTCACTGTGCTGTGGGCGATGGTGTCATACAGCCTGGCATTCGCACCGGGGAATCATTTCATCGGCGGGCTGAGCAACGTTTTCTTGCGCGGAGTGGGCGCGCAACCCGACGCAGATTATGCAGGCACGATTCCGCTCGAA
>Ga0187781_10003729_pt1 | contig 11395 bp, 11 predicted proteins | sample 0715_SJ02_MP02_2_FD_132447 | JGI IMG/M metagenome (GOLD analysis project Ga0187781, IMG submission 132447) | Tropical peat soil microbial communities from peatlands in Department of Meta, Colombia - 0715_SJ02_MP02_20_MG | ecosystem: Environmental > Terrestrial > Soil > Wetlands > Peat | place...
CGACTTCTACGAGCTGACCGTCGCCCGGCACCGCCACAACGCCACCATCGTCACCTCCAACCGGACCCCCGATGAATGGCTCGCCCTCATGCACGACCAGCTGCTCGCCCAGTCCGCCGTCGACCGGCTCACCTCCACCTGCCACGAGCTCGTCATCGAAGGCGACTCCTACCGCAAACGCCAGCGCCCCAGCCGCCACCCAGCTTGACGGATCCCGCCGCACACCCCAAGATGGCACAGCAGCCGCAAGGGTGGTCCCAAGGTCGTGGCAACGCCCTGGTCCCATGGTCCTGGCAAATGACAGTCAGGCTGGTCGCGGCCGTGTAGTCCTCGTCTGCCTCGGCGTCCCAGCCCCAGCCGGCGGAGCAGAGCGGTATTGTCCAAGTCCCATATCGCCCCTGGCAGCGCGCTGCGCCGGCTCGATGTGCCATCGGGCCGGTTGGGACCGGCCCAATATGACATCGAGCCGGCTAGATCGGGGACGATGTCACATCGGCTCGTCAGAGCTGCGTCAGATCTGGACCGTCGCCTCTATGGTCAGACGGCGGGCGCGGCGTACAGGGGTACATTTGGGACCCTGCCCTATAAAACCCTCAAGTCTCCCCTGAGCCCGAATCCTCCCCGCTAATTCAGCAGGCAGTCGAACTGGTGGTCTAGCTGAGGCTGGCGGGACGAGCGAGGCGTCGCCGCGTGGTGCTTAACCCGCGCATTCCGGGCAGAGGCCGAACAGCTCGACCGTGTGGTCAACCTTGGTGAAGCCGGCCTCGGCGGCGACCCGCTCGGCCCAGTGCTCGACCGCCCGGCCCTCCACCTCCACGCTGCGTCCGCAGTTGCGGCAGGTCAGGTGGTGGTGGTGCACGCTCGTGCCGCACTGCCGGTAGAGGATCTCGCCGTTGGCGTCGCGGATGGCGTCGACGCTGCCCTGCTCGCTGAGCGCCTGCAGGTGCCGGTAGACGGTGGCCAGGCCCACGTGCTCGCCCTTGCGGCGCAGCTCGGCGTGGATCTCCTGGGCGCTGTAGAAGCCGGGCAGCCCCGCCAGCGCCGCGGCCAGCGCCTGGGCCTGCCGCGTCCCGCGCGCCCGGGTCCCGCGCCCAGGCCTGACCTGCACGCGGTCCTCCGGTTCCGGCATCGTCACAGTGGCACCGTACAACCTGAATCCCTGTCCCTCCAACGCCGAAGCGTCCCGGCGTCTCTTTCCGGCGGCCGTGGCCCCTGCCACAGGAGCGTCCCGTCCTCCGTGATCGAGTTGCAGGAGAAATTGAGAATCATTATCATTACCACGCAAGCTCACCTCCATTCCGAACAGGAGGAGTTGCCGGTCATGCGGAGCGGTTACCGGGTCCTGGCGGCGGCGTCGGCCGTCGGCGTGGCGCTGCTGGCCAGCGCCTGCTCCTCGGCGGTCGGCTCGACCCGAGCCGCTCCCGGCGTGATCCTGGCGGTGGGCGCGGAGAACGAGTACGCGAACGTCATCGGTCAGGTCGGCGGGAAGTACGTGCAGGTCAACGCGATCATGAGCAACCCAAACACCGACCCGCACACGTTCGAGGCCAGCGCATCCGTGGCCCGGGAGGTGAGCGCGGCCCAGCTCGTAGTGCAGAACGGCGTCGGCTACGACACGTGGGCGAACACCATCGAGAACGCGTCCCCGAATCCCGCGCGTAAGGTCATCGTGGTGCAGGACCTGCTCGGCCTGCCCACGGACACGCCGAACCCGCACCTGTGGTACACGCCGGGTACGATGCCGGCCGTGGCCAACGCTATCGGGGCCGACCTGGCCGCCCTTCAGCCTGCACACGCCTCGTACTTCAAGGCCAACGCGGCTGCCTTCATCGCCTCGCTCACCGCGTGGGACAACGCCATCGCCGCGTTCAAGGCCAAGTACCCGAACACGCCGGTGGCCACCACCGAGCCGGTGGCCGACTACATGCTCCAGGCGGTGGGCGCGGACAACATGACGCCGTGGGCCCTGCAGGCCGACGTCATGAACGGCACCGACCCGGCGGCGCAGGACGTGACGGTGGAGCGGAGCCTGTTCACCCAGCACAAGGTGAAGGTGTTCCTCTACAACCAGCAGGTGACGGACACGCTGACCGAGTCGTTCATCGCGCTCGCGCAGCAGGACGGCGTCCCTGTGGTCGGCGTCTACGAGACAATGCCGGTGCCCGGCTTCGACTACCAGTCCTGGATGCTTACCGAGGTGCAGGACCTGCAGAAGGCCGTGGTCGACCACATCTCCACGGAGCACCTCCGATGACCGGGGACTTGCTCCGGCTGGAAAACGTCAGCGTCCGCCTCGGCGGCCGGGACATACTGCAGGACGTCTCGTTCGGCATCCGCCCCGGCCAGTTCACCGGCCTCATCGGACCGAACGGCGCGGGCAAGACCACCCTGCTCCGGGTCATCCTCGGGCTACAGCCGGTCACCAGCGGCGAGGTGCTGCTCGACGGCGCGCCGCGGCCGCACCGCGATTCCTCGATCGGGTACGTGCCGCAGAAGCTGGCCATCGAGCCAGACATGCCGCTGCGGGTCAGGGACGTGGTGAGCCTCGGCCTGGACGGAAACAAGTTCGGCATCCGGCTGCCGTCCCGGGCCCGCCGCGAGCTGGTCAGCGACATGCTCACCGCCGTCGGCGCGCAGGGCCACGCCGACGCCCGGATCGGTGAGCTCTCCGGCGGCGAGCAGCAGCGGGTCATGATCGCGCACGCCCTGATCAGCAAGCCGAAGCTGCTGCTGCTCGATGAGCCGCTGGCCAACCTGGACATCTCCAGCGAGCAGGGGATCGTCTCGGTGCTGGCCCGGCTGGCCCGGGCCGAGCAGGTCGCCGTGCTGCTCTCGGCCCACGACATGAACCCGCTGATGCCGGTCATGGACCGGATCGTCTACGTGGCCGCGGGCCGGGTAGCGGTGGGTGACACCGACGAAGTGGTGCAGCCTGAGGTCCTGTCCCGCCTGTACGGGCAGCACGTCGACGTGATCCGCGTGCACGGCCGGATTCTGGTCGTGGCCGCCCCGGAAGGGATCGACGCCGCCGAGCACAGTGCCGTCGAAGACATAGGCGTCGCGCGGTAACCGTGAGGTACATCTTCGAGCCTGGCTTCTTCAGCAGCGGGCCAGTCCATGTAGCCCTGGCCATCGGGGCCGTCATCGCCATCACTTCCGCCGTGGTGGGCGTGTTCACCGTGATCCGGGGGCAGTCCTTCGCCGGCCACTCGCTGGCTGACATCGCCACCACCGGCGGCTCCGGCGCGTTCCTGGTCGGCATCAACCAGTTCTGGGGGTTCCTGGCCTTCGGCACCGGGGCCGCTGCGTTCATGGAGATGATCGGCGTCCAGCGGCGCCGGGGCCGGGACGTGGCCACCGGCGTGGTGCTCGGTGCCGCTCTCGGCCTGGCCGCCCTCTTCCTCTACCTGGGCACCCAGTCCAGCTCCACCACCGGCGCGTCGTTCACCATCTTGTTCGGCTCGATCTTCGTCATCACCACCTCCACCATCCCGGCCCTGATCGTGTCCGCGCTACTCGCGCTGGCTACGGTCGCGGTCCTGGGCCGGGTCCTGCTGCTGAGCTCGCTGAGCTCGGACATCGCCGCGGCCCGCGGTGTGCCGGTGCGGGCCGTCGGGGCGGCCTTCCTGACGGCCCTGGCCATCTCGGTGGCTCTGTCGGCCGTGATCATCGGCGCGGTGCTCAGTACCGCGCTGCTCATCGGGCCCGCCGCCACCGCGCTGCGGCTGGCCAAGAGCCCGGTAAAGGCCACCGTCACCGCGGCCGTCCTGGGCGTGCTGGCCGTCTGGATCGGCATCGTGCTGGCCTACGACAGCTACTACTGGCCGCCCGCCGGCCGCGGCTGGCCGGTCAGCTTCTTCGTGGTGACGTTCGTCGTGCTCGGATACCTGCTCACCTTCCTGCGCCGTCGCACCCGCCGGCCCGCCGCGCAGGACAACTATGATCCGGAGCACGCATGTTCACAGGCCTGATGCTGAACACCTGGATCGCGGGCACGGTGGTCGCGATCATCGCCGGGGTGACGGGCTTCTTCGCCGTGCTGCGCGGATCCACGTTCGCGGCCCACGCGATACCCAACGGGGCGTTCGCCGGGGCGGCCGGGGCCACCCTGCTCGGGTTCAACCCGCTCGCGGGCCTGGCGGTGTTCTCGGTGGCGGGCGCGCTCGGCATCGCCGGGCTGAGCCGCCGGGCCCGTAGCGACGTGGCCACGGCGCTGACCTTGGTGATGATGCTCGGGATCGGCGCGCTGTTCGTCAGCTGGAGCACCGAGTACGCGCAGGAAGCCTACTCGCTGCTGTTCGGCGAGGTGTTCGGCGTCAGCAGCGATGAGGTCCTGCCCATCCTCGCGCTCGGCGTCCTTTCGATCGCGGCGATCGCCGTCATGTTCCGGCCGCTGCTGCTGTCCTCGGCGCTGCCCGAGGTGGCCGAGGCCCGCGGGGTGTCAGCGCGCGGGATGGAGCTCGGGTTCCTGCTCGTCATGGCCCTGGCCACCAGCATGACCGTGCCGGTGGTGGGGGCGCTGCTGATGTTCAGCTTGATGATCGGCCCGTCCGCGGCGGCCCGGTCGGTAACCGCCCGGCCGGTGCTGGCCATGACCCTGGCCGTCGCACTCGCGCTGGTCACGGTCTGGACCGGGATCGTGGTCTCCTACATGTCCAACTGGCCCCTCGGCTTCTTCGTCGGCGTCATGGGTGCCTTCTTCTTCCTGGCCGGCCGGGCCTACGCTGCGGTCCGGAGCGGAGCTCCGACCGGCCAGCGAGCCCGGGCCTAGCGTCCGGGCGAGCGCCGGTACTAGGGCGGGTACCGCAGTGGGGCGCGAAGCGCACCGGGGGGTTCCGGGGGGGTCGTCCCCCCGGGCCAACACTGCGTACCGTAGGTACGTGAACAGGCTTAAGGATTCCACCAGCCCCTATCTGCTGCAGCACGCGAACAATCCGGTGGACTGGTGGCCGTGGACCGACGAGGCCTTCGCGGAGGCGTCCCGGCGCGACGTTCCCGTCATGCTCTCGGTCGGCTACGCCGCCTGCCACTGGTGCCACGTGATGGCCCACGAGTCGTTCGAGGACCCCGAGACCGCACGGCTGCTCAACGAGCACGTGGTCGCGGTCAAGGTGGACCGGGAGGAGCGGCCCGACGTCGACTCGGTCTACATGACCGCGACCCAGGCCATGACCGGCCAGGGCGGCTGGCCGATGACCGTGTTCATGACCCCGGACCGGGAGCCGTTCTTCTGCGGCACCTACTTCCCCCGTGATCGTTTCCAGCAGCTGATCCTGAGCGTCGCGCAGGCCTGGCGCACCCAGCGCGACGGCGTCACCGGCCAGGCCAGGCACGTCACGGCCGCGCTGGCCGAGAACGCGGCCGCGATCACCAGCGCTCTGCGCGGCCCGGCCGGCCAGGGCGATACCGACGCGCGGTTCCGCGACGTCGCGGCCGCTTCGGTGCGCGCGCTCGAGGGTGACTACGACGAGGCCGAAGGCGGGTTCGGCCGCGCGCCGAAGTTCCCGCCGTCGATGGTCCTGGAGTTCCTGCTGCGCCACCATCACCGGACCCAGGATCCCGCCGCGCTGCGGATGGCCGAGGGCACCTGCGGGGCCATGGCCCGCGGCGGGATGTACGACCAGCTCCTGGGCGGCTTTGCCCGGTACTCGACGGACTCCGCCTGGGTGGTTCCGCACTTCGAGAAGATGCTCTACGACAACGCGCTGCTGGCCCGGGTCTATGCGAACCTGTGGCGCGGCACCGGCTCTGACCTGGCCCGGCGGGTGGCGCTGGAGACGTGCGCCTGGATGGTGCACGACATGCGCACCGCCGACGGCGGGCTGGCCGCCTCGCTGGACGCCGACAGCGAGGGCGAGGAGGGCAGGTTCTACGTCTGGCGGCCCGCCGAACTCACCGCCGTCCTCGGCCCCGAGGACGGCGCGTTTGCGGCCCAGTCCTTCGGCGTCACCCCGGCCGGCACCTTCGAGCGCGGCGCCTCGGTCCTGCAGCGCCGCACCGAGCCCGCCGACCCCGCCCGCTTCACCCGCGTCCGGCGGGCGCTGCTGGCCGCCCGCCAGGAGCGGGTCCGCCCCGCCCGAGACGACAAGGTGGTCGCCGCGTGGAACGGCCTGGCCATCTCCGCCCTGGCCGAATGCGGGCTGCTGCTCGGACAGCCGCACCTCATCGAGACCGCCCACATCGCCGCCACCTTGCTGGCCGAGGTGCACATCGCGGGCACGAAGCTCATCCGTACCTCACGCGGCGGCTACGCCGGGGACACCGAGGGCGTCCTGGAGGACTACGCCTGCGTCGCCGAGAGCTTCGGCGTGCTGTCCGGGGTGACCGGCGAGGCGCGCTGGCTGACCCTGGCCGGCCGGCTCCTCGACACCGCGCTCGAGGCCTTCGGGGACGGGGCAGGCGGCTTCTACGACACGGCGGCGGACGGCGAGTCGCTGATCTTCCGCCCGGCCGACGCGGCCGACAACGCCACGCCGTCCGGCACCTTCGCCATGGCCGGCGCGCTGCTCAGCTACGCCGCGCTGACCGGTTCGGCCCGGCACCGGGAGGCCGCCGGGGCGGCCCTCGGCGTGCTGCCGGCCATCGCGGCCCGGTACCCGCGTGCGGCGGGCGCGGGTCTGGCGGTGGCTGAGGCCTGGCTGGCCGGGCCGGCCGAGATCGCGGTGGTCGGCTACGAAGATGACGAACGAACGCACATCTTGCACCAGACAGCGCTGCACGCCGCCCCGCCGGGCGCGGTCCTGGCTCTCGGCGACGGGTCGGAGTATCAGGAGACGGTCCCGCTGCTGGTCGGCCGCAGGCAGGTCGACGGCGCCCCGGCCGCCTACGTCTGCCGCCAGTTCACCTGCCGGGCTCCGGTCACCACCCCGGAGGAGCTCAGGGCGGCGCTGGCCACCCCGTTCTAGCGACAGCCGAGGAGGACTTACTGCGCGGCTACCCGTATCCAGCGGCTGGCCGACCAGCCGTGGGCGGTCGTCGCCGGCAGGACCACCCGGTACTCCACGTGCCCCGACAGCGGGACGAGCACGGTGAACCGCGCCAGGTGATACTGGCCGAGCAGGCGCTCACCGACGCGGCGCCAGACCCCACCCGACAGTTCCTGCAGCACCACGGCGTCGCCGGCCGGCGCGTACGGCACCCAGATCGTCAGCCGGTCCACTCTAGCCAGCAGGCCTGGAACCACGGCAACGTACACGGGCGGGATCACCGTGATGCGTACGGTCTGGCTGACCGCCCCTCCCGGGCCGGCCAGCCGGAACGAGGCATTCGTGGTCAGATGGGTCACGGTCACCGTCACGTCACCGTTGTGGTCGGTCACCGCGCTGCCCGCCGCCTGCCAGCCCGGACCGTTGGCGACGTGCTCGAACAGCTGGACCCGGACTCCGGCCTCGGGCCGTCCGCCGGAAGCCAGCCGACCGGAAAAGACGTCCCCCGCGTTCGCCGGGATCCGGGTCAGCACCGCCACCACGGTCAGGTTCGGCGCGGCGGCCGTCCCGGGGCTGCCGGTCGGGCAGGGGCACGTGGCGGCGGCGGAAGTCCGGTGCGCAGGCGGGATCGTGGCGGCCAGATGAGGCGTGCCGGACGAACGCGCGCCGGACCCGGGCGCGGACCGGGGCGTGTCGGGCACGCCGATGGTGCCGAGCATCCGGTAGGCGATGTGCTGGACCGGTGCGGGCAGGGCGGCCGCGTACGCCGCGGCGATCCCGCCGGCCAGCACGACCGCCGCGGCCGCGGTGCTCATCGAGACGGCGAGCCGATGGCGGCGCGGCCGGCCGCGGCTGCTCCGGAACATCTCCAGCGCGGCTTGCCGTCCGGCCAGTTCGCGGGCGGTCCCGTCCGCGGTCAGGGCCCGGATCAGGCCATCCAGCGCGGGATCGGCAGGCTCGGTCAGGTCGGGAACGTCTGTGCTCACCGATCCACCTCCTCCAGCGCCCGGACGCGGGGGTCCTCCGATAGCGTCCGCAGGCCACGGTGCAGGGCGATGCGCACCGCACCGGGTGACTTGCCGAGCATGCGGGCCACCGCGGCGGTGTCCAGCCCCGCGATGATGCGCAGCGCGACCACCTCCGCCTGATCCGGGGAGAGCCCGGCCACTGCGGCGACCGCCTGCCTGGTCGACAGCCCGTCCAGCACCTCGTCTTCCACCGGGCTGAGATCGGCCACCGGGGCCACGGCCGCGCTCATCAGCCTGAGGCGGGACCGGATGCGGGCTCGGGACGCGTCGATAGCCCGGTGGCGGCCGATCGCGAACAGCCAGCCACGGAATTCGTCCGCTCCGCCGTCGAACCGGCTAAGGTCCCGGACGGCCTGGAGCCAGGTCTCGCTCGCCACGTCATCCGCCTCGTCACAGCCGAGCACCCGCAAGTACCGCAGCAGCCGCGGGTGCAGGTGATCCCACAGACGCAGGAACGCCGTCTCATCACCGGATCTGGCCCGGCTCAGCACGTCGTCGAAGTCGTCAGCCTCAGTCCCCATCGCGTCAGGGATGATCCCACATCCGGCGGGCCCGGCGCGGGCAAACGCATACCAGGCCCGCCGGCACGGACACCTGCACTACTCCGCGACGGCCTAGGCGACCACCTTCACGGTGACCACACCGCTGTGCGTGGGCGCAAACTGCTGGCTGCCGCGGTAAACGAGCTTGTAATGAGCGGTGACACGCGGCCACACGGCGAACGAGATCCATCCCTTCGGGCCGGTGAGCCCGACCCGCACCGGAACCCAATGGCCGAACCAGCGGTCGAGGTAGACGAACTTGTGGGCCAGGCCGTAGTGGTCGGCCACGAGCCGGCCGCTGATGACGTCCTTCTGCCCAGCCTTGATGACGTTCCTGGACTCCACGATCGACAGGGTGGTGTGCACCCGCGGGTGCGCGGGAGCAGCATTGGCCGGGCCGGCCAGCGCCAGCACCGTGGCCGCCGCGACCACTACGCCCGCCAGGGTCCGGGTCAGGGATGTACGCATCCTTTTCCTCCAGATGTCGGCCTCGAGCCCTCGAGGCATCGGGTTACGCGGGGGAGAGCGGCATCGGCCCGGTGTTTGTTACTCACCGGCGGAGGAAATTTTCCGGCGCCCGCGACCCCGGCCCGAGGTGGACGGCTTCGCCGTCGATCGGCATCGTAGATGCGATGCACCTGACGACCGACGTCGCGCGCCGGCGCCTGGTCCACCGACCCCACCGCTGCCGGGTACATCTCACACGTGGCCATCTACCTCGGCAACGGCTGGATGATCCAGGCCCCGCAACCCGGCCCTCACTGGCCCTGCACCTGGTTGACGGGGGTTACGCTGAGTGTAATCATAATTACATGAGTACGCGGCAGGACGACCCCGAGGTGGCGACCACGGCCGCGACGGGCCCCGGCGAGGACGCCGGCGCCGATGCGACCCCCGATTCTGGCGTCGGCGCCGCGGCGAGGGTGCGAGCCTGGTTCCTCGGCCGGCTCCCGGCCGACTGGTTCACCGCCGCACCCGACATCCAGGTCGACCGTGAGGAGATCACCATCGTAGGGGCGCTGGCCGACCCGGCCGCGGCCGGGGACTCCGACGTCGAGCGGGCCGCCGCGGCCGAGGGCCGGATCCGCCGGTTCCGCGAGGAAACCAGGAGCCGCCGGGTCGAGATCGCGCGCGAGGCCGAGCACCGGTTCCGGCGCAAGGTGTCGTGGGGAGTGACCTGCGGTCCGCTGACTGAGATGTTCACCACACTCTCGGTGCCGGTCATGACCAGGCTGCGGCAGTCCGAACGGCGGGTGCTCGACACGCTGGTCGACGCCGGCGTGGCCCGCAGCCGCAGCGACGCGCTGGCCTGGTGCGTCCGGCTGACCGGAGAGAACGCGGACGCGTGGCTGTCCCGGCTGCGTGCCGCGCTGCGGCAGGTCGAGGAAGTGCGGGACCAGGGCCCCGGTCGCGCCTGAGCCGATTCCGGCCCCCGCCATTTGCCGCGCCACCACTCATGCGCCGTATTCCAAGAAGGTAACGATTCTCCGCTCCTCGGGCCCTCCGGGCATGGTCGACGACCCCGAAGATCCTGCCGCTGTGCCTCGGCTGGCCGTCCCGCCGGAACCACATCCGGCGGGCAGAGCGTTCCATCCGTTGGATACCTTCAGAGCTAGGTCAGCACGGTGACGAGGAAGGCCGCGGCATGGGAGTTAAGGATCTGGCCTACCGGATGTACGAACGCAGGCTCCAGGCTTCTTTGTCGCCCGAGGCGATCCCCCGCCACGTCGGGGTGATGTGCGACGGGAACCGGCGATGGGCCAGGTCAGCCGGGTTCCGGGATGTCAGTAACGGCCACCGCAAGGGTGCGGACAAGATCTTCGAGCTGCTCGACTGGTGCCGCGAGACCGGCGTCGAGGTGGTGACCCTGTGGCTGCTCTCCACCGACAACCTGGCCCGGCCCGCCAGCGAGCTGGTGCCGCTGCTGAAGATCATCGAGGACACCGTGCAGGGTCTGGTCGCCGAGCACTGGCACGTGAACCCGGTCGGCGCCCTCGACCTGCTGCCGGGGGAGACGGTGCGGGTGCTCAAGGACGCGGGCGAGGCCACCGCCCACAATCCGGGCCTGCTGGTCAACGTGGCCGTGGGCTACAGCGGCCGGCGCGAGATCGCCGACGCGGTGCGCTCGCTGCTGCAGGAGCACGCGACCCGGGGCACGACGATCGAGGAACTGGCCGAGGTGCTCGACGTCGAGCACATCGCCGAGCACCTCTACACGGCCGGCCAGCCCGACCCCGACCTGGTCATCCGGACCTCCGGCGAGCAGCGGCTGGGCGGCTTCCTGCTCTGGCAGAGCACCCACTCGGAGTTCTATTTCTGCGACGCCTACTGGCCCGCCTTCCGCAAGATCGATTTCTTGCGGGCGCTGCGGTCCTACGCGGCACGGAACCGCAGGTTCGGCATATAGGGGCTTGTCCGCCGGGGTCGGCCAGGGTCCCGAGGGGTGGGGCCCCCCGGAGAGAGCGTCGTCCCCCGGGCTGGCCGAGCCTGCGCGCGCTGCGGTCCGATGCGGCGCGCGACCGCGGGGTGCGGCGCGTTATCGCTGGTTAAACGGGTGGAGACGGGTTAGTAACCTGGCGGTGCTTTTGTCGGCTCGCGTTCGCGGGTACCTTCGGTAGTGGTGGACGGCGCGGCGCCGTCTGCCGGGAGGGCCCTCGGATCTCCAGGCTTCGCGCTTTGCGTGCAGGCGAGATAGAAGGGCCGGTTCGGCCCTTCGAGGGCCCGGCCCGGCCCGTCCGACACGTCTGTGTCCTGTCCGGCGCCGGGCTCCGGCCTGGCGTCCAGGGGAGTCTGCGTGTTCAAATCCGAAGGTCGCCGTACGTACGTACTCGACACCAGCGTCCTGCTCGCCGATCCGGCCGCTATCGCTCGCTTCGATGAGCACAAGGTAGTCCTGCCG
>Ga0187781_10003730_pt1 | contig 11393 bp, 8 predicted proteins | sample 0715_SJ02_MP02_2_FD_132447 | JGI IMG/M metagenome (GOLD analysis project Ga0187781, IMG submission 132447) | Tropical peat soil microbial communities from peatlands in Department of Meta, Colombia - 0715_SJ02_MP02_20_MG | ecosystem: Environmental > Terrestrial > Soil > Wetlands > Peat | place...
AGCTGTTGGCTTTCACCTCGTCGATCGTATCCCAACCCGGTGCACGCAGAAATCCCCCGATCCCGTCCCAGCAGTGCTTACGATAAATCTTGGTCGCACCCCTGACATGAAATGCCGGCGCTTCTTCAAATTCCTTTTGGCCACCGACGATGTAGCAGATAACCCCTCCCCCAACGCCAAGCTTGGGATCGCGGTCAAACTCAGCGAGGCATTTCTCGAAGTAGTCCGTGTCGAATGAGAGATCGCCATCAAACTTGACAACGAATTCCCAGTCGTCGCAACGAATCGCGCGATACCCGTCATTGAAAGCTTCAACGACGCCGCCGCCAGACTTGCGGAAGCCCCGGTCTGTGCGATGGACGGCCCGAATCCAAGGAACTCGGCCGGAATAATCGTCGATGATTTGCGCAGTCTTGTCTTTCGAACCGTCGTCCACGATGATCCACTCCCGCGGCAGAACCGTCTGGCGCAGCATGCTCTCGACGGTTGTCGGAAGGTGCTCTTCCTCGTCGCGCACCGGAGTGACAACTACATAATTCCCAGTTTGTGCTTCCATAGAGTGGTTGGGTCCGAATCGAATTCCTTCAGCTGCTAGACCTTTGCGGTCGTGAGCTTTGCCCAGCTTGGCGGCATGTTCTTCGAAACTTCAATCCCCTGGAAAATGGTGCTTTCCCTCGATCCATATTGATGTACCCAGGTTGCCATCGAGCGCACACCGTCACTCAAAGACTTCTTCTCGTGTTTACCAAACACTCGCTCCGCCTTGGAATGGTCCGAAAACGCGATCTTCACTTCGTTGCGGGCATCCAGGTGAACGACGTTGGATGGAACTCCCATCGCGTCTGCGACCACTTCCGCCAGCTCGTTGACGGTGTAGGGCACATCGGCGCCGACGTTGAAAAGTTGGTTGCGTGCGCCGGGGACATCGACCGACGCTGCAATGATCGGCGCAACGTCGTCGATGTGGGTGAATGCGCGCTGCTGAGTTCCATCTCCAAAGATCGTCATCGGCTCACAACGAAGCAGCTGATTCATGAAGATTCCCACGACGTTGCGGTAGCGATCGCCAATGTTCTGTCGTTCACCATAAACGTTGTGCGGCCGGAAGATGACGTAATCCAGACCAAACATCTCGTGACTCACACGCAGTTCTTGCTCCACGGCCAGCTTGGCAATGCCGTATGAGTCTTCCGGGACTGGAATCATGCCCTCCGACATGGGGCTCTGGCCAGCGCCATAAACTGCAATCGAGGACGTGAAGACGAAACACTTGACGTCGTGGTTCACCGCCGCGTTGATCAGGTTCACCGAGCCAATCAGATTGTTGTTGTAGTTGAAACGCTTGATGAAGTGACTCAGGCCCTCGGCAGCATATGCCGCCAGGTGATAGACATAGTCGAACCTGTGTCGATCGAATAGGCTGCTGATCAGCTCATGATCCATGATCGACCCGCGAACGAAGGTGGCTCCGGAGGGCACATTTTCCTCGAAGCCGCCGCTGAGGTCGTCGAGCACAACCACGTCGTGCCCTATTTTAAGCAAGTGCTCGGTCACGTGAGAGCCCATGAAGCCGGCGCCGCCGGTGACTAAGGAAGTAGGAGTGTGTTCCATTTGTTTCTCCCTATACAGAAAACTGAAAATAAGCGATCTTGCCGACCGTTAAACAGCCTGCACTGTTTTTGAATCCACCGTTTCCTCGAATCCCTCTTCGACAAACCGGATCGGATCCAATCGATCATTCCATGTGACCGCCGCGCGATACATCTCCAGACGCCGTCTGGCGACATCGTTCGGCCGGACCATATTCAACAACCCATAACCGGCCTGGCGAATGCGGAATTTCGCGAGCACGACGCGGCGATACCTCGTCGCGCCACGAGTTCCGTAGTGTTTGTAGAAGTAACGGTAGCCGTTTCGACAGACCTCTATCGCGAAACGCACGGGAAATCGGCCCACCGACTGGCCGCCGAGGTGGGTTATAGAAACCGTAGGGGTGAACAGAATCCGATAGCCAGATTTCCACACACGCCGGCAGAGATCCACTTCCTCAAACTGATAGAAAAACTGCTCGTCGAACCCACGCAATCCTTTCAGGAGGTCGCCGCGCAGCATGACACAACAACCGGACTGCCAGTCCACCTCACGTTCGGTATTTCCTTTCCAGCCTTCGTACTCATCTGACAGAACCGGCCGCTTCAAACGGCCTAGGAACCGCAACCCCAGAGCCGAGACCAGATATCGCGAGATCGTAGGAAAGGGGCGCGCTGAGCGTTGATACGTACCGTCCGGGTTGTGCACGCGACACCCGAACGCCCCGGCCTCGGGATGGCGCCCGGCAAATTCAATCCAACGGTCCAGAGAACCGTCGTGGATGATCGTATCTGGGTTTAGGATTAAAATGTATTCGCCATCGGCTTCCGCGATCCCAGCGTTATTGCCTTTGGCAAAACCCAAGTTGGCCCGGTTCTCCACCACCCGCACGGCCGGAAACTGCGCGCGAATCTTATCCACCGAGCCATCGGTCGACCCGTTGTCGGAGACGATGACTTCGAAGTCGATCTTATGCGTACCCTCAAAGATCGACCGGAGACAATTCTCAATGACCTTCCAGTCATTCCAGCATATGACTACGATAGATAGCCTCATAACATCCTTTAACGTGTCAAATTGTCGCTAGGACATTGCCGGGCAGGGCAGTCGCACGACATCAGTACCGTGGCCTAGGAGGAGGCTCGCACAGGGCGTGCGCTGTCCGACTCATGAACCAACTCATTGGCTGCTTGTGCCTCAAAAGGTAGGAAAGCCCTCATTCCAAGAGGTTGCACACTCATGGTTGCGGCCGAGATCATAGCTAGGAACACGAACCACCACAGTCGCGTTTGGTCGAAATAGTCAATCCCCCAAAAAGCAACCATGTGCCCGAAGAGAGCCGCCCCCAAGCACCAAAAAAACCACTCCTGTCGAAATTTGTGTTCAACTTTTTTCCGCGCCCGCCCAATCATCCCAAACGCTCGCGATACCATGACTATGAACAAAACGAAACCAATTATGCCACCGGAAAGTCCTTCGGAAACAAACTGGTTGCACGCATCCCATGTGTCCGCGCCCCAGTTAGCATTATTTGCCGTTCCCAAAAGCCACCATTCTGAAAAATGTCGCACAAACTGGTCAACCAGCGCGGCCCGATCCCATCCGTGGCCGCCGATAAAGTCGATTCTGGCAAGCAAGAACCACACAGGGGCTTTCATGACTAGTGCCAAGCTCGCCAGAACGATTACGATCCCCCATCGGACAGCGCGCATATGTCTTCGAATTGGCCACATGAACAGAGCCAGAATTCCTCCCAAATATGCGCTCATCGGGGTACTCGCAACCGAGGTCATCACAATCATAGTCGATGCCAACAGTCCAATTGCACCCGACAGTCGCGCCTTTTCACTTTTCCACAGCCAGCAAAACAAGGGCAGCAATGTTGCTCCGAACGAGCCCGCCGTAATCGAGTTTCCAAACGTCCCCTGTGAACGCACCTTCCCTTCCCGCACTAAGGGTACGATCGCCCAGTTATTAATATAGCTAAATGGATTGAAGTGCCTTAGATGCTCGTACAGCATGCACAGCGCCAGCACTGCAGCGACTACCGTCATACTCTTCATCGCCCGTAGGATGTCTTCTTTCGAGCGAATGAAGTACCGAAACACAATGTAACCACCGCAGCTGTCCAACAAAAAGCCGAATTGATTGGCAGCGGCACTACTCTCTCTGTATAGCAAAATAAAAACAACCGCGTGAAGGATCGCCCACGGAAAAAAGACCTTTTCAATCGGGGTCAGACGGGCTCCTAAGAGGCTAAACCGCGATCCCGATTTGTGTTGTAAGACTCGAAGCACGCCCGCTATAATAATGATTCTGAATACAAAGAAATGGAACCCGCCAAGAAACAATTGCTGACCTGCCGGAGTTAGGAAGATAACTATCAATACCGGCGCGACGCCAAGCTTCCGGCGTAATACCAGGACCGACAACACAGCCAGCACCGTAGCAACCAAAACCACGGGGTGCATATTCGACGCGCCCGAGCCACCTCCGAATTGAGAGTGATCGCCCATACCTCTTGGATTTAATTGAAAGAGCGGCAGTTATGCTTTGACAGCGGCTTCTTCGCGGCCGATACTTCTTGCGCACTTTAACGAAGCTGGTAGATCTTTCAGCTCACTAAAATGCTTCAGAAATGTATGACTGTATTCGCGCAAGCATTCACGCCAGTCTCGCATTACGTTTAACCCGCGCGCAGTTAGCTTCACGTTCACCAACATCTCGCTGGCAGGCCTAGGTGCAAAATATTCCTCCCTAAAGAAATCGGAGGACACCTCCTTCACCTGAACTTTGTTGTCCAAACCCAAAAGTCGCACGAACTCCAGAGCTACGTCATATCGCGTCGCTGCCCCAGAACACACTTGGTTGTACACCCCATATAGATCGCTCTCAACTAGTCGCTGAATGCCGGCCGCAAAGTCAACAGTATACGTTGGCGTACCGGACTTGTCGTTGACGACATATATGCAATCACTGCCATTCGTAATCTGTTTGTAGATCTTATTTATAAACTTCTTATCCTTTATTGGTCCTCCACCCATCATCCAGCCGGCACGTAAGACGTAGTGTTTATGTACGTGTTCAGTCGCAAAACGCTCGCCATAGTACTTAGATTTTGCATACATTGAGAGGGGATTTGGCGTGTCAAAGTCGGCGTAATACTCTTGCCTTCCATCGAAAATACCGGCGGTGGATATATAAACATATGTCGCATCTAGCTTGCTAGCAATCAACCCGATGTTTTCTGCTCCCAGAGCGTTCGTCAGCCAAGCTGCTTGGGTCTCGCGTTCGCAGTACTCCATATCGGTAAGAGCGGCTAGGTTGATTATGACATCGGGATTAAACTCTCTAATGGAATCTGATATTCCTTTGTAGTCGCGAACGTCGGCGTAGCCCAACCAGGATGCATTGACGTCAATGTCGGTGGCCTTAACGCGAGCGATTGGAGCAAAATGGGCGTAAACGGCCTCTCCCAGCATGCCTCCGCAACCAGCTATGTAGATCCGCGAACGCTTTGTAATGTTCATCTCACCAGCACCTCATTTCGCCCGTTGAGTTGTGTATCACGTTCCATATTGCGCGCTTTCCTATCTGCTCTTAGGATGTCCCGGTACACCTGAAGAAGTCTCACACCCGCCGCGGGCCACGTGATCTCTTGGACCGTGCGCAGGGACGCACTACGTAGCCTCTCGAGAAGTGCACGGTCCTCATGCAGCATCGTAAAGTGTTGGGCTAACGTGTTAACGTCGCCTACCTTGTGAACAAGCGCATTTTCCATGTGCGTGCAGTAAGCCCCCGAAGCTTCCGAAACAGCAAGGACGCAGCCGCAGCCTCGTGCTTCCGAAGTCACCAGTGCACTTCCTTCCTCGATGCTGGGCAACACAAGAACATCGCTGCTCCGCATCAACTCGGGCAGGTCCCTTCTAAATCCCAGCACCTTAATACTGTGGTGGGCCAGCATAGCAGCGAGTTTTTCTGGATAGCCGGGCAAATACTCCCACACGACAAAGAATGTGCCATTGGCGGAAGCGGGCGACTGCAACCAAGCTGCTAGTGCAAAGTGCAGTCCCTTCCTCGGTGTGCAAGCACCCGCGAATAATACGGTTAATCCTCGCTGGGTCTTCCGCACTTTGATGTCAGGATAATGCGTCTCTTGGCTAAAGCCATACTGATGTCGCACCAACTTTTCCCGTGGAAAGCCCTCATCCAAGAAGGTACGTAAAACAAAGTCTGAGGGGCACATGAGATGGTCTGCCAAGTCATACTCCTGTTCCTCTTTTCGCAAGATCTGTTCGTTGTAGGTGTGCGAATAGCCGCGCGGTGGAACGATGCCCAGCCGCTCGTTTTCCTTCTGGGTCACCTCGTACGCGTATTTTGTGTGAGCGTTAGGTCTCTCCAGCACGGATGCGATGCCCAAGCGCTTCGCAACCCTTAAAGTCTGAAGCGCTGCCATCGGCCACGTGTGAACTATATCAATCTGCCGGCCCAGCTTTTCTAGTCTGCGTGCAACAATCCAGTCGTGCAAAGCCAAAGCACGGATTCTGCCAAGCAGACGGTACGGGATGCGAAACTTACCCCGCGCCAACGTCGGTTGGACCTTTATTCCTGCAGGTACATCTGTATGAATCGCTCCCGGATGAACTAACACATCCGCACCTGCCGCCTTAAGGCCAGCCACGTGGTGCCAGGCTATGGAGTCAATTTGCCGTCCACCTAGCTTGTGCGGAAAACTGTACAGCACTCGAACCTGTTGGTCAGTATGCATGATTCTCTCGCCTCGTCACGACTTCCATCGTTTAACTCACATGCCCGCCTGCCGCCGACTCCGCAACGTTCGAACTCATAGTCACACTTGGGCGTACTGCTGCCGATGGCCACGTGGGTTGTAATCTCGCTGGCATATGACTCAGAAGTAGTAGAGCCAGTCCTTTACAGATAGCCTCCGGATTAACTGAATGTTTCAGAGATCGACATAGCTGACGCTGAGCATCTTCGCTCTTGCCGACACCCATCAGTAACTTCGCATATTCGCGTCGCTTTGAGGCGAAAGCGACTTGGAATTCGCCAAGGAGGCGCTTGTCCGCAGACGTTTTATAACGCTCCTCGAGAAGCTCGAAGACGCGCACTCCAGCGTCAAGATTCCGCAAACGATTTGATGAGAGCGATCCAGGAGTGAACCGGTACGCAACTAAGCGGGTTGGACAATAAAGAATGGGGCCCTTGAGAGCCAAAAGGTAAAAGAGGTAGGCATCGTCACACACTCGCACCGTGTTATCGAATGGTTCTTTTCCAATCGCTTGCAATGTACTTTTCGGAACGCAGCAATAGCTGGGCGAGGCAAACGGTCCAGTCGCTGTAGTGTATCGCTTGAGGAAGTTCGCTGGTTCTATAAGTTCAACATTGGGTACGTGCAAGTCGTCGTGGCACCACCGAATGTCTTGATCTGCTGTGAAATTCGTATGTCCAGTGAAAAAAGCCACTGCAGTCGGGTGGCTTTTGAAGAGATCTTGCTGCGTTTGTAAGTACTGCGGGTGCCACACGTCGTCGGCGTCCAAAAAGGCGATCAGGTCCCCTTGTGCGCGCTTGCAGAGAACGTTGCGCGCAGCGGAGAGGCCCTTGTTTTCTTGCTCGACGACGGTAACTTGCGGCTTGTACAGCTTTAGGATCAACGACGTTTCGTCAGTGCTTCCATCATTGACAACGAGTATTTCGTGTGGCGACACTGTTTGGCTTAGCACGGACTCCAATGTCGTCCTAAGTGTTGCGGCTCCGTTGTAGACAGCAATTGCGACGGTGATTTTCATTTCAGACTTTTCCAGTTTCTGCTCAGAAACACGGCAGCGCGTGGGTAGTTCGGGCCGCCTCCATTGGGTCTGTCGGACTTTTGTCAATTTGAGGGTGGAAGCTAGGCAAGGACTTTCAAGGCTACTGCGGCCACTGCGGAAACCGCAGTTAGGGATGCGAGTGTCGTCGCCTCCGTCCAAAAGGCGCCCATTAAACGAGCCCTGATTCCAACCAGAACTGGAATGTGAGCGAAGACAGGCGAAATCGCAAGAACCCAAACTGCTTCGTGAAAACCAAATTTCCAAAAAGCTACCGTTAATCCGAAGGCCAGAAACGCTAACTTGGTCAGGTTGCTGTACGCAGCGTATTTCGAAGAGCCCAAGGCAAATAGCATTTGCGTTGCAGCTGCTGTGAATAGCTCGAGAGTTGCCCGAAATCCCATCAACTGTATTATCCATCCCGCCATCACGTACTTTGGCCCCAGTAAGATGGCGACGATCCATTTGCCACCCGCGATGAATATGACAGCCAAACAACTGCACAGTACTAGGAGTATGAGCCTTGCTTTCAAGTAGTGGCGAGCCGCCAGATCGTGACTCTCGCGAGCCGACAAGGCAATCATGGGATAGAAAACCTGTTGGAGAATCCGGTGGACTCCAGTCGTGGCGGCCCAAGTTATCGAGAGAGCAAGAGAGAAACAACCCAGAGCCACCAGATCCACGAACTTACCGACCACTAGGCGCTCCGCCTCCCCTGCGAGAAAATACGTGGCCGATGACGCAAACATGCCCGTCCCGAATGCCAAAATGTCCTTAGCAGCGCGCGCATCCCACTCTAATGACATTTTCTGACGACTAATGAAATGGCTGCCGAGAACAAAAGTCGCTTCGGTAGCAACTCTTCCCACCACGAGAGCCCACGCTGTGGGCGAGAAAAAAGCCCAACTGACCGACGTCACCAGTCCGACCCCCTCCGCGCCCATCCGGAGCAGCGTCGGTCTTTCAAGATGCACATGCCTGGTGAGCGTGTAAATAGCGCCACTGGTAAAGCCTGAAGCCAGCACAGTAACTGCGGCTGCGAGCGCTAAAGGAAACACCTCGGATTGGTGATAAAACCTGGCAAACGGATACGCGAGAGCAGAGGCGAGCATCCAAAGAATTGCTCCGCGCCCGGCCTGAATTACGAAAGCGGTATCGATAAACTCACGTTCATCACCTCGGCGATGCTGAATGACATCGGTGCCTATGCCGAGATCGGTAAGCAGATTGAGGCCACTGATAAATACATTAACCAGAGCGACCAATCCGAAGGCCTGGGGCCCGAGCAGATGACGGGCCAGAATCACCATTGAAGCCAGGCGAAGCAACTGGCTTCCCCCGTAGCCAACAAACGTCCAGGCGCTCCCGCGACAAAAAGTGGCCAGTTTGTCCACCTTCGCGTTTCGCAAACCGGGAACACAGCGAGCCGCACTAACGAGAGCCCGTATCGCTCGCGAGTGTCTCGCTTCTAATGTGCTCTCTTGCTGCGGCTCGATTGTGTCCAGATCAAATGAAGCTAAGTCGCTCAAAATGCCTCTTTACCTCTCAATTCTTTACGAACTCACGACAATCCTGCTTCCTACACTCAAGGAGGGTCTGCCCCCAACGCACCCAGGACCGTACGTTGAATACATCTTCTCCTATGGCCCCGCGAAAAGTTTTTACTGCTGCGGTCCAGTCGGCTAACTCCATCTGAGCGACTCCCACGGAGTACAGCATCTTTGATCTGAGGGGCCTTGGAATATCCTCATACTGGTCGAGGAGCAAGCCGATGGCAGTAACCCGGAACCCGGCCATGGCGCTTACTTGCCGGGACAAGTTCGTCTGATGAACCCTGTACAAGACTAACGGGTCCTCCACATAGCCAAACAAGTATTTTCTAGAAATGCGGGCCCAGCAAACCCAATCTTCGAGGGAACGCAGGCGCGGGTCGAAACCACCTGCATAATCGAGACATTCGCGCCTCAAAAGGACGGTCGAATTGCAGACGAAATTTCTGAGACAAAATTGCCGGAATAAGTTGCCGGAGCACTTCTGATGCCTGCCGTGAAACTCTAAACTGTACCGCTGGCCGGTCAGATTTCCGCTGCCGTCAATGATGTGAGCATCTGAGTGCACAACTCCTAGATCAGAATGCCTGCAAAACTGACTTACTTGTACTTCTAGTTTATTCTTTTTCCAAATGTCGTCAGCATCACAGAGTGCAATGAGGTCGCCTGACGCCGCGGCCAATCCACTGTTTCGGGCTCCGGATAGTCCGGTGTTCCTCTTGTGGAATACCGTGATTACTCGACCGTCCTGCCGACTCCATCTGTCCGCGATGTCTTGCGATCCATCTGTCGAACAATCGTCTATGATTATCAACTCTAGGTTATGATGCGACTGCGAAAGAACACTCTCGATCGAGGCAGTGAGATAGCGTGCGTAGTTGTACGACGGCATCAATACGCTGACTTTTTTTAATGAGCTTGGCAATCAGTATCCTGTTTTGTGGAGATTGTGATCGGAGCGCTTAGGCCAACGTAAGTGTTCCTCGGCGAAAAAGAGTGAGTGTGGCCGAAGTCGCGAGTGCATAGGTCATAAGCACGGGGCCCAGGGGACTTTGCTGCGGACGGTGGTTTTAAGTCGTTCGCCCGGAAGTCTGGAGCTGCCGCCGCGCCTCTGATTTGTCGGCAACTTCATAACTACTTGGTAAAGCCGTGTCGCTCTGACGCGCACGCATCACGATGAAGGTCGCAGCCGGAAGATCCCTAGCGCTATTGGAGTAACGGAGACCCGGGCTCCCGATCGACGAAGAAACAACCGGATATTACCACCTGGGGGGCCTACTGCACTACAGCGGCTAAACCTGTAGGAGGGTTAGGCACCGGATTACCCGAGGCGTACTGCAATGCTCCTACATCCCAAGCACCACTCGGTGCACGGGCGCTCTTTGTAATGTCTTGCTGGCATGCGGTTCCAGCGGCGCTGCTGATTCCACTTATCGTACTACAGATGGAGGAATAAAGATTCGTTCCTGCACCGTGCGCGATAGAACTTGCCTGCGGCACAAGGCCGACGCTCAGATTGACATAGACCGGACTGCGGGAGTTCGCTTCATAAGTCCCGCCAAGATCTACGGCGCTATTCGTCGTACTGCTGGAATATATGGAATTCGCGTCCGCCCCGTTGTTGAAATCGGTCACCCAAGTTGAGAGCGAGTTGAAAGTTCCTTGAGTTCCTTGCGGACTGTCATTGACCCAGCCATTGTTCCCGTTCGACATTGCGTAAACGTTGTAGTTCCAGATTCCAGTTCCAGACGGAGCGTAGGTCTGGATGAACTGCCCGCAATAGAGAAACAGATTGTTCATCAAACCAGCGGTCGTCGTCCCGCCAGATTCCCCAAAAAATTGGTTGCCGGGATTCCCTTCCGGCCCGTTGCAGGCATTGGTGTTGTTGAATACCGTGAGCGCTCCCGATTTCACGCCAAAATTGAAATTCTGGTCGCCGGGGCAGCTGGAGTTGGACTGGGTTGTTTGCAGAATAACGTTGTTAAAGAAATAGCCATTGGTAACGACATCGTTCGTGTCGAGATAAAAGTAGCTCGTACCGCCGCACTGATTCGTGCCTTGGAGTTCGCCGTCGAAGATGTTGTTATAGGTTAGAAGGTTCGTGATAGTTTGCGCTGGAGGGCCGTTGGGATACGTCAGATAAATCCCATCATGGTGATATGGACAGGAGGGCGGGCATCCTGACGTATCCCAGTTAGCGAAATCATGGATGTGATTGCCGTAGATAAAGAAGTTGGTGATTGTCGCGGACGAGTTCGCATACTCGATGAACGCCTGCTGCTGGTTGTAGGATTCGTTGTTGTACCAGTAACCATTGTTCGTCCCTGAACCCGGAGCCCAAACGATGGACTGATAAATGTCGTGCTCCAGAATGTCGTGCACCAGGAAGTTGGAGCCAGATCCGTCGCAAAAGATCGTGGTTGAGTTC
>Ga0187781_10003731_pt1 | contig 11391 bp, 10 predicted proteins | sample 0715_SJ02_MP02_2_FD_132447 | JGI IMG/M metagenome (GOLD analysis project Ga0187781, IMG submission 132447) | Tropical peat soil microbial communities from peatlands in Department of Meta, Colombia - 0715_SJ02_MP02_20_MG | ecosystem: Environmental > Terrestrial > Soil > Wetlands > Peat | place...
CCTTCTCGCGCCACTCGCGGATGCCGCCGTCCATCGAGATCACGTTCTTGTAGCCCATCTTCTGCAGATTGTCGGCGGCGAGAGCGGAGCGAAATCCGCCTCCACAATAGAGGATGAGTTCAGTATTGAGATTAGGATATGCGTGCTCGATGTCGCGCTCGATGATGCCCTTGCCGAGATGGACGGCTCCGGGAATGTGGTCGGCGTCGAATTCGCGGTCCTCGCGGACATCGACCAGCACAAACTTGTCTTTTTCGGCAGATCGGCCCCCAGGCCGGCCCTTAGATCGGCGATCCAGCCGCTTTTTCACCTCATCCACGGTGGTTTCGCGGATGCGGCTCTTGGCGTCATTGACGATGGCGAGAAAGCGCGGGGGATGGTCGTGGGCCATGGGGTCCCTCGGGGAAAATCTTAGCAGCTTTGCGGCGCAGCCATCAGCTGTCAGCCATCTCGGTAATGCTGCACTTTGATCCTCAGTCTACTGTCAGCGCGTCGCAAATTGTCCGACCATCTGCGGCTCAACTGCCCGGCGTCATCCCGAAGCCCCGCGTTCACGAGCGGGGCGAGGGATCTTGCGCGCACTATTAGTCAACTTTGTCCAAACTGCACCAGGGCGGCGAAAAACCTCACAAACCCGCTGTGACCTTCCTCCTGGACACTGCACCACGATCGGTGCAATCCTGATTCTGGACTATGTCCTGAACTGCGCCTCACGCCAGGGCGCTCGTAACTAGAAAAACAACATGAAAATTCTAGGAATTTTCGATTTTTTCCCAAATTTTTCCGGGCCCCGCACCTCAAAAAACCCGGCAAAATCAATATTCGCCTCCGTTAAATCCAATCTTTTGAATATTTTGCATTTATATACTTTGTAATGAACAACTTATGCAAATCAGGGGAGGGGGGGGGAGTATTTATTTTAATAACCCGGCACGGTACAAGAATCCACCCGCCAGCCCACTTGGCAGCCCTCCGTGACTTCGTGTCCTCTCTCGAAAATTGAACCGCAGAGCGCGAACAATCAACGAATTGTTAACTCTTTCATCCTACGGTTGTGAGCGCCCGCGCTCATGCCGAACTCCGTGGTAGGTTTTAAGGTGGAAGTTGTCACGAACCAATGAGTCTAGTGATCCGAAAATCCGCGATTCATTCCTATGGCTGCTACACGACGAAGCGCGTCCGCAAGGGGACGCTCATTGTCGAGTACGTCGGCGAGCCTATGAGCTATGAAGAGGCCGACGATCTCTACGACGATTTCGATAACACATATCTGTTCGGCCTGGACGGCGGCAAACGCATCATCGACGGTTATGGCGTGGCCGCGTTCGTGAACCACTCCTGCAAGCCAAACTGCGAGACCGATCAGATCGCGGGAAAGATGTGGATTATCGCGCTGCGTGACATTGAGCCCGGAGAAGAGTTGACCTACGACTACTGCCTGTACGATGGGGAAGACGACGCTCCATGTTACTGCAAGGCGAGGCGCTGCCGCGGAAGTTTGTACTCGACGGCACATTTGCGCAAGCTGAAGAAGAAGCGCGAGAAGGCAGCAGCAGCGGCGGCAATGGCTGCGGCAGCGAAAGCAAGTTAAGCAGAGTGCCGGTTCGAATCGCCCTTGCTACAATCAATGCTTCCAGAATCTTTCTGACGCTCGTTCCTCGCAACCTGTTCCTGAGTCTGGAGTGATTTGTTGAACCGCGCTTCTGCCGCACTCGAATCCGTCATCTCGAAGGCTTTGCATCAGGCGCCGCCGCAGGAAAGCCCGCTGCTCGCTTGGCCGGTGGCTTGCGGCAGCGCGGTGGCGGAGCGGACGCGGGCGGTTGGGTTTTCTGCCGGCGTTTTGCGCGTGCAGGTTGCAGATCGAGGTTGGCAGCGCGAACTGATGAAACTGGCTCCGCGCTATGTGGCAGCCATCAATCGATACTCGGCCGCGCGGGTGGAGCGGATTGAATTCGTGGTGAAGCCGGAGGGTTGATTCTCTGCCCAAACACAAAATTCACCTTCTCTGTGCCTTTGTGGCGGGAAGTCCATTAGTTCATGAAAGTCAGTGAACAAGACGTTGCCTACGTTGCCGAGCTCGCCAACCTGGAGCTGACGGCGGACGAACGCGTGCGCATGCTGCGCGACCTGAATTCGATTCTCGAATATGTGGAGCGGCTGAACGGACTGGATACGACAAATGTTGAGCCGATGGCACAGGTTTCCGATCGATACGGAGTGGATGTCTCGCGACAAGGAACCGAACGGTTCGCATACGCTTCGCGGGAGGACATAAAAGAAGGATTGCGCCCATCATTGCCGCACCAAGAGGCGATCGAGAACGCTCCGGAGACGGATGGAACGTTTTTTGAAGTACCGAAGGTGATTGAGCGGTAGCGCAAGGGCGGAGAGCGATGACGGCGGACAGCACGACGACAAAGCTGAAGACGATTGAAAGTGTGCGCGACGACATCGCCGAGCGGCGGACTACGGCCCTCGCTGTGGTCGAGGAATTCTACGCGCGGATCAAGAAAGAGGACGCGGAAATTGGGGCGTTTCTAACGTTTTCCGAAGACCGGGCCATGGCCCAGGTGGAGCGCATTCACAGATTGGCGGTTGACGGCAAGCCTTTGCCGCCGCTGGCGGGAGTGCCGGTCGCAATCAAAGATGTGATGGTGACGCGCGGCGTGCGAACGACGGCGGGATCGAAAATTCTGGAGCATTTTGTTCCTCCTTATGACTGCACCGCGGTAGCACGGCTCGAAGCAGCGGGTGCGGTCGTGCTCGGCAAGCTGAATTGCGACGAGTTTGCCATGGGTTCATCGACGGAGAATTCGGCATATCGTCCGGTGCGGAATCCGCGGGATAAGACGCGTGTTCCAGGAGGTTCGTCTGGCGGTTCGGCGGCGGCGGTTGCGGCGGGAATGGCGGTTGCGACTTTGGGTTCCGACACGGGCGGATCGATTCGGCAGCCTGCTTCGTTTTGCGGCGTGGTCGGATTGAAGCCGACTTACGGGCGAGTTTCGCGCTATGGGTTGATTGCGTTTGCGTCGTCGCTCGATCACATCGGGCCGTTTGCGAACACGGTGAAGGACGCAGCTCTTGTCTTGCGCACGATTGCAGGGCGCGATGCGATGGATGCGACTTCGGCCGAAGTTCCGGTTCCTGATTATGTGTCTGCGTTGGAGCAACCGCTGAAAGCGGCGACCGATACGGCTTCCGGGAGAATAACCGGCAACGATAAGTTACGGGTCGGAGTGGCAAAAGAGTATTTCGGCTCGGGCCTGGATGCCGAAGTGCGTGCGGCGGTTGAGGCTGCGATTCAGAAGCTGGCTTCGCTCGGATGTGAGATTGTTCCGGTTTCGTTGCCACACACCAAATTCGCGATTCCCGCTTATTACATTGTCGCGACGGCGGAAGCTTCGGCGAATCTCGCTCGCTATGACGGTGTGCGTTACGGTTTCCGCGCCCGTCCGGCGCGAACGCTTTCAGAGATGTATCGCGAGACGCGCGATGGCGGATTCGGCATGGAAGTAAAAAGGCGCATCATGCTCGGAACTTATGCGCTGAGCGCGGGTTATTACGATGCGTACTACTTGAAGGCGCAAAAGGTGCGCACGCTTTTGACGCGCGACTTCGACGATGCTTTCAAAAAAGTGGATGTGATCGCGGCGCCGACCGCGCCGACAGCGGCGTTCAAGCTGGGCGAAAAAGTGGATGATCCACTAGCCATGTATCTCGCCGATATCTACACAGTCACCGCGAATCTTGCGGGCATTCCGGGAATTTCGGTGCCGTGCGGCGAGACGCGTGAAGGACTGCCGATCGGGCTGCAAATTTTTGGCCGCCACTTTGATGAAGCAACGGTGCTGCGCGTGGCGCATGCGTATGAACGAGCGGCGCAGTCTGCGTAATGTTTCGTAAAGATTGCGTCAAACGGCGTCCCGGCTGATATGCTTCGCATCCAAGATGGGGATGGAATTGCCAACGTTATTGCGCTGATGTTCTTGCGCCGATGTTCTTGCGAAAGAGGTGTGATGAAGATGAAAAAAATCGATTTTCTCCGTTCGGCTTTGTTGGCGGGCGCCATGGCCTCGGCGGCCTTGGGCACGGCATGCGCTCACCACTATTACCAGGTCTACGATCCGTATTACACCGACTATCACGTGTGGAATCATGATGAAGTCGTGTATTACGAGCAGTGGAGCCGGGAAACGCATCGCGATCCGCATCGCGACTTTCGCCACATTCCGCCCGAAGAGCAGAAAGAATATTGGACGTGGCGTCACAGCCACGGCGAGCATCACTAGCCCTGGCTCTGCAGGCCGCGTTCGATCTCGAAAATGGCGAGCGTCCAAGATCGGCCATGTTCCGGGAGGGGGTACCCTCCTCCCCCCCCCGATCTATTAGAATCAGGACTTTAGGGCGGATTTCCCGCCAAAATCCTCATCGCAAAGGGCTTAGAGGTAAAATCCTGATCGCGAAGGGGTTAGTGCCACTTTCAACTCAATCCCTGGATTCCAGGAGCGCCCTCAGGGGCTAAAGCCACGGGCTTCGCGCACTATCATCGCAGGCCGGAAGGCCTGCGCCACCCAAAATCAGGCGAACCGGAGCGTCGTATCAATTGTTAAAGATCGAGTAACTGCGGTGCGCTGAGCACTTACTTCCATTTTAACAAGCGATGTCAATACAGGCACCGAAACTCCGCTCAGGCCGGAGGGGCTTGAAGGCTTGCTGCTTCTGGAGCGGAGGATATTTTGCCGGACGGCAATCTCGCGGAGTACCATTTCCCTTTATGTCAAAGAGATTGTTCGCGCTATTTATTACTTCCGCTGTTACGGCTCTCCTTGTCGTATTAAATCTCCTCGAGAAGTGGACCCTAGTTGAACACGCCCTGGAATACCTTCGTAAACAAGGGCCGATTGGGGAATTTGTTGCTGGAGTTCTGACCTCACCCATTACCCCGTTGGTGTTGGCGTTCGTAGCCGTCTCTATCGGGATCGATTTATGGAAAGAACGAGGGCGTGGATTGAAGGCCGAGGAGACGAGTTCAGGAAAGCCGCAAGTGGCAAAGCCGGGGGCACAGATTGGGGATACAGTCAATTCTAGCGCCGTAGCTACCGGCGGCAGTGTCGTTCAGCACTACCATTTTCCGTCTGCGCCGATTGCAGCGGCACAAGCACCCGCTCCTTCACCACCGATGACCGATGCTGCATACGGGCCCACCAAGATCGAGAAGAGTCCGAATTTGCAATACGCGGGTTCGAGGGAAAGGCGTGTCCTCGTAAGTCCGGACCCGCATCGTGGAATATGCGACCCGCTCACGGCTGACGAAGACGACAAATCGCTCAAGGCATTGGTCTTGAAGTTTGAGAACAAAACTTTACCGACCGCGAAGATAGTCTGGGCTCGCAACGTGATCGCGAAGCTGAGGTTTCAGTCCGAAGATGGCATGACGCAAAAGCAGGTCGACTACGGTGTTTGGTTGAACTCGCCGTGCAACTCCGTGGGTATCGGCATCGGAGATACGTGCGAGCTTGTGATCTTTTGCATGGTGGACGGCTTTCTTGAAACGTTTGAAGATAGGAGGGGTGATGGCAATAAGTGGATCCCGAGCGGTTTTAGTTGGTTCGATTCCCCTAAGGCCGTCGGCTTGAGTTTGGTTGACGTCACACTAATTGACCAAGATACGCAACACTGTTTGACTGTCAAGTTGCGAGTATGGCACGACGGGAGCAGCTTCTGCGTCGCCGAGCGTTAGTATTTCTTACAAGATTTCGTAGTAACTTTCTCCGGCGCAGGAGCGGCAGAGGATTTTGCCGTCGCGCACCACTTCGCGGTGGAAGTTGATGCCTTCGCCGCATACCGAGCAAACGATGCGGTCCGACTTATAGCCGGGAAATTCTTCGGGGAGTAACTCAACTTTAACCCATTCGGTGGTGAATAAGTCGTCGTCGGAGAGTTCGCGGTAGGCGAGCATCTGTTGCTGGTTTTTGTTTTCGATTTCGGGATGGAGTTCGCGAGCGCGCTGCTTGGAGGATTCCTTGGCGGCGACGCGGATGGCTCGGTAGAAGTGACTCTGACCTGACTCAGGCGACGTGGGGCTCGATCCCTCAGCGGCTAAAGCCCGATCAAATTTATCGGATGCTTTTCGGACGGCCTCCCGCCCCAAAACGCCAAAACCTCTCGTTTCGTGGACCCCGTGAAGGCCGTCGCCTTCAAAGCGGGACGTAACCAGAGGCTCCTTAACGCTGAGGTCGACGAAGGTGGCGGCCATTTTGCCCCAGTCGCGGAATTTGAGGGCGCGCTTGCCGAGGCGGCATCCGGTGACGACGGCGATGGCATCGGTGGCGCAGCGGTCGATTTCGACGAAGGTCACGAGGCGCTTGCGGTCTTTACCTTTGGGATCGTCGATGCCGAGTGTGGCGAGGCCAAGTAGGGCGAGACGGACGCCGAGGATTTGGCCGGCGCAGAGATGGCCATGGGTGATTTCGGCTTCGCGGATGAGGGAGTCGAGGGAGAGCATGCTCGTCGATTTTGTAATTTGGTAATTGGGTAATTTAGTATTCAAAAGCGTGGGACAACTTGAATCCCCCTTGCCCCAGCCCCGTTACAGAGATCCTTCGACTCCACGAGATGTTTACTTCGTGAACATCTCGCTTCGCTCAGGATGACAAGGGTTTGAATTACCAAATTTCCCGATCACAAAATTACCAAATAAATTCTATTTCCTTCGCCAGCGGACGCCGTCCTTTGTGTTCTCGACGATGATGCCGGCGGACGTGAGTTCGGCGCGAATGGAGTCAGAGACTCTGAAGTTGCGCGATTTGCGGGCGGACTCCATGGTCGCGATCCTCTGATTGATGTCGGCGTCAGAGAGTTGGGCGGAGCCGGCGATTTCGAGTAACTCGGGGCTGATGTCCTTTTCGCGCCCTTCGGCTTTCGCCCACTCCAGAATCGCTTTCATCTTGGGCTGGTCGTCGTCGTTGAGGACGGCGAAGATCGAATCGAATTTGTCGAGCGTTGCGAGCAGGGCTTTGGCATCGTCTTGTTTGACTTGATTTGCGTCGAGCGCGGAATTAGCGGTACGGAGCATTTCGAAAATCGCGCCCTGGGCCTCGGCGGTGTTGAGGTCGTCGTTGAGGGCGGTAGTCACGCGGTCGGCGGCCTCGTGCGCGAGCGCGGTGATTTCGGGTTTGGAGCCGGCGGGGAATTGCGAACTCGTGAGGCGAAATTTGAAGTTGCGGAGTTTTTCGACCGAGCTGGCGGCAGCGTGGAGTCCATCGAAGGTGAAGTTGAGCTGGTTGCGGTAGGGGACCTGCGTGAGCAGCCAGCGGATCGACGACGGCTTGTGGCCTTTGAGGACGAGATCGCGGAGGGTGAAAAAGTTGCCGAGGCTCTTGGACATTTTCTGTCCTTCGACGAGCAGGAAGCGGGCGTGGAACCAGTGGCGCGCGAACTGCTGGCCGGTGAGCGACTCGGATTGCGCGATTTCGTTTTCGTGGTGAGGGAAGATAAGGTCTTCGCCGCCGGCATGGAGATCGAAACTGGGGCCGAGCTGCTCCATCGACATGACGGAGCACTCGATGTGCCAGCCTGGGCGGCCGGGACCGATGGGAGTCTCCCATGACGCTTCGCCCGGCTTGGGAGCCTTCCACAGGGCGAAGTCGCGGGCGTTGTCTTTGTCATAATTGTCGACGTCGACTCGTGCGCCGTCGGTCATGCCGGAGAAATCTTTCTTGCTGAGCTTGCCATACTCGGGGAACTTGGCGATGCGGAAATAATAAGAGCCATCGTCAGTGCGGTAGGCGATGCCTTTGGCGGTGAGCTCGCGGATGAATTCAGCCATCTCCTGGATGTGCTCGGTGGCACGGACGAAATTGGGAGGCGCGACATTGAGCAGCGCAGAATCCTCGAAGAAGGCCTTCGTGTATTTGGCCGTGTAATGCTGCACGGAGACGCCGTCGCGCGCGGCGTTGTGGATAATCCTGTCGTCAACGTCGGTGATGTTCATGACATAACGAACGTCGTATCCAGACTGGAGGAGGAAGCGGTAGAGAAGATCCACGGCGATAAATGTGCGAAAGTTGCCGATGTGGCCGTAGTCGTAGACGGTGGGGCCGCAGGCGTACATGCGGACGCGGTTGTTGTCGATGGGGGTGAAGTCTTCGATTTTGGCGGAGAGAGTGTTGAAGAGGCGTAAGGGCATGGGTGATGGGGCGAGAGATATTCTATCGCGGAGCGCGGCTTGGGGAATGTGACGGAGGTTACGAGAGTCGCGAGCCACGAGCCGCGAGCTTCGAGGGGGCAAAATCCTAGCCACGGAGTCGACGGAGCGAATCGGTGATACAGTTTGATTGACGGCCCCGTAGCTCAACTGGATAGAGCATTAGTCTTCGGAACTAAGGGTTGGGGGTTCGAGTCCCTCCGGGGTCGCCAGATTTTGGGAAGAGGGCCTTCGGCGAGGCTCGAGAAGGGTCCTTCGGCTCGCTCAGGATTTCGGCCAGCAGGCTCCCGCATCGCCTCCTTTGGAGGCTCGCTCACGCCTGTTAAACGCCTCAAGTTCGAGTCCCTCCGGGGTCGCCAATGCCAGTTGCCAGTCCTCAGTTGTCAGTTCCCACTTTCTCGAGGTTCCCACCCGTGCTGGTGCGAGCCGTGAACCAACTCCCGACCGTCCGCCATCCATCAAGGACAGCGCACTATGGGCTTTGAACCTTGCCAAGCCGAGAAATGCGTGTAGAATGGCGGCTGCTTTTTGGGGCCAACCAAATCGTTTCTGGCGAGGTTCAAGATTCTGACCTTCCGTATTTGTAGCGACTTTCAGCGTTCTGGCGACGTTCATCATTCCGGATTCAAATTCAACTTTGGGGAGGAAAGATGAAGTTCAATAAGCTTCTGGCAGTTGGTGTTGGCGTGTTTCTGGCTGCGCTTTCGGCGGTCGCGCAAGAGGAAAAAAGCACGGTCACATCTTTAGAGTTCCAGACGCCGAAAAACGGCATGGTGCAGCAGTATGAAGCCGGGCGCAAGACAAAAGCCGCCTGGCACAGGGATCAGAAAGATCCGCAGATGTTGTTTGTGCCGCAAGTTTTGACCGGCGAGCACACGGGCACTTTCATTGTGGGTCGAGGCGGGCAGCACTGGGCCGATTTGGACAAGCCCCCGATTCCCGACAAGGCCGATGAAGACGAATACACCAAGGTGATAGGCCCCTACGTGGAGAAGATGACGGCGGCATACTTCGAGTCGATGCCCAAGGTGAGCTATCCCGCCCCGGAGATGGGCGGCGCGAAGTACACGAGCGTGACGAGTTTCCACGTCCGGTACGGCAAAAGCGACGATTTCAGGAGCGCGATCGCGAAGATTCGCGAGGCGGCGGAGAAAACAAAATGGCCGTATCACTTTCGCTGGGAGAGGCTGGCGAACGGCGGACCGGGCGGAACTTATGTTCTGCTCGTAGATCATGCCAACTGGGCATCGTTCGAAGACGACCCGAACGTCAAGTCGCTGCGCGAAATTTTGCGCGATGCGTTTGGCGAGCAGGAAGCAGCGTCGGTGATTGAACGGCTCGATTCGTCGATTGAAAGCAGCTACAGCGAGCTTGTCGAGTTTCGCGCGGATTTGAGTTACATTCCGGGGAAGTAAGGCTGCGAGAACCTTGAAATCCGTCGGGCTCCCGGGACCTTGGGAGGGTTCCGAGAGCTTGCCTCCACTCTCCCCGCTAAAATGCGGGCCGTGTGCAAGCAGCGTGTGACGCCGCCGAGTATCTCTTCTTTATTAGCATGCGAACTCTCGGGATCATTGGCGGGCTCGGGCCGGAATCGACGATCGACTACTATCGCTCGATCATTGCGCGCTATCGGGCGCGGAGGCCGGGCGAGGGCTATCCGCATGTGATCATCAACAGCCTCGATGTCGATAAGGGCATCGGTATGCTGGACGCCGGGCGGCTGGACGATCTGGTCGATTATCTTGCGGCCGGCGTGGAGTTGCTGGCGCTGGCGGGGGCTGAGCTTGGCGCGATTGCGGCAAACACGCCGCACATCGTTTTCGGTGAGCTCCAGCGCCGGTCGGCCATTCCTCTTCTCAGTATCGTGCGGGCTACCTCCGATTACGCAAAGGCGCTCGGCTTGAAAAAGGTGGGCCTGTTTGGAACTGGATTCACCATGCGCGCGGGCTTCTATCCGGAGGAGTTCGAGCGGGCCGGGATCGCGATGGTTCTACCAAGAGAGTCGGAGCGGGAATTCATTCACAGGAAGTACGTCGATGAATTGCTGAACAATCGCTTTCTGCCGGGAACCAGAAATGAGATTCTGAGCATCGCGCGGCGGATGAAAACTGAAGACGATATCGAAGCCATCGTGCTTGCGGGCACGGAGTTGCCGTTGCTGCTGCGGGAGTCCGCAGACTCCGAGATCAAGTATCTGGATACGACGGTGATTCACGTCGAAGCGATTGTGGACGCGTTGCTGGCCTAGCTCGAGGTCTTCATCCCCACCTAGCGTTCGTCTTCACGCGCGTAATTCTTCTCACTTCCCTCAACGTTCGTACAGGTCGGTCTCGGAAAGCACCGGAGCGCGGTCGTCTGACTGCTTCGTCGCGCGATGGGCGGCGGAAAACATGGGACCGCGGGCGGGGACGACTGGAGCGAATTTCATGAAGCCAATAGGCTCAGCGAGGTCGTCATAGATGGCTTCCATGCCGCCGGTGAGCATGTAGGTTTCGTGCCAGAAGCCGGTGCCGCCGGAGTCTTTGAGGAAACTCTTCCACCAGTCGCGGTGCGGGTCGGAGCGCGTCCAGGCGAGGAGCGAATCCATGTCGCGCCAGTATTGGCGAATGCCCGCATGGGGAGGAAACAGAGACCAGAGAAACGCGTCGTGGTGCAGCAGTCCGTCGGGTTGCGCGGCCGCGGAGGCGGAGATCCTTGGTCCGAAACCAAGGAGCGTTTTCAATCCGGTGAGGCGGTTGACGCGCATGCCGAGGTAGACCACGACAAGGTTGGGATAGGCGGACAGATCGACGGTACGGCGGTTGACTCTGGTAGGCATAACAGCAGAGATTCACCGGTGGGCCGGCACGATTCGAGAAAAGCAGGACCTCGGGCGTTCCCAACCAGAAGGCCGCTACAATGGCCGCCATGCGTGTGCCGATGTGGCTGAAGATCGGGTGGACGATTTGGGTCATCGTTTGGGCTCCGATCTACTGGCGGCAATACGGGCCGGCGAACTTTCTGTTTTTCTGCGACTTGGGAAACATACTGATCATCGTCGGGTTGTGGCTGGAGAGCAGCCTGATTTTTTCGTGGCAGGCAGTTAGCCTGCTTTTGTTCCAGACCCTCTACACGATCGACCTGGCGGGCGCCGTGCTGACGGAAAGGCACGTGATCGGCGGCACCGAGTACATGTTCGATTCGAA
>Ga0187781_10003732_pt1 | contig 11391 bp, 8 predicted proteins | sample 0715_SJ02_MP02_2_FD_132447 | JGI IMG/M metagenome (GOLD analysis project Ga0187781, IMG submission 132447) | Tropical peat soil microbial communities from peatlands in Department of Meta, Colombia - 0715_SJ02_MP02_20_MG | ecosystem: Environmental > Terrestrial > Soil > Wetlands > Peat | place...
CAGGTGGCCGCGATCCAGGGACGCTTCGACGAGGCAGAAGCCTTGTATAGGCGAGCGCTGGAGGTCAATGGAGCGATGTGCGACGCCCTGTTGGGCATCACCGGCCTGCGCAAGATGACGGCAGCCGACGGGGACTGGCTCGCGCAGGCCGAAAAAGTGGCCGCCACCAAGGGGCTCACTCCACTGGACGAGGTCGACGTGCGCTACGCTCTGGGCAAGTATTACGACGACATCGGCGATTTCGCGCGCGCGTTCCCCCATTACCGACGTGCCAACGAGCTGCAGAAAGCGGTCGCACCTCCCTATGATCGGGCAGCGCGTGCGGCCTTTGTCGACGAGATGATCCGCATCTACTCGCCCGCGGCGGTCTCGAGCGTGCGCGCGGGGTCCTCGACGTCCGTCAAGCCCATCCTCGTCGTCGGCATGCCTCGTTCCGGAACATCGCTCGTCGAGCAGATCATCGCATCGCATCGCGCCGCCCAGGGTGCGGGGGAGCTGACCTTCTGGAACGATGCAATGAGCGCACACAGGGCCGCCATCGCGCAGGACTTCCTCAGCAAGACGGCCAGAAGGAAGCTCGCTGAAGGCTATTTACGCGTGCTCGAGGGGCGTTGCCCCGACGCAGAGCGCGTCGTCGACAAGGCGCCCGTCGACTCCGACTATCTCGGCTTGATTCACGAGGTATTTCCGAATGCCCGCATCGTTCACCTGCGGCGTGATCCGGTCGACACTTGCCTGTCCATCTACTTCCAAAAATTCTCGCCCGGTCTGAATTTCTCCATGGATTTGTCGGATTTGGCGCATTACTACCGGGAGCATGCGCGCCTCATGGCCCATTGGCATACCGTGCTTCCGGCCGGCACGATCCTCGAGGTGTCCTACTGCGACCTGCTGACGGATCAAGAGACATGGACGCGCAAGATTCTGGAATTCCTCGGTCTGGATTGGGATGCGCGATGCCTTGAGTTCGAAAAGACGGAACGGCCCGTGGCCACTTCCAGCTACTGGCAGGTGCGTCAGAAGATCTACAAGAGCTCCATCGCGCGCTGGCGCAATTACGAGGCGTTCATCGCTCCGTTGCTCGAGCTGCGGGACTAGATCCTAGGTTGACCCGAGGAGCGAGCCGCTCCGACGCACACATCGTGTACGTCGGACCGTATACTGGCGCGATCGAGACTTTCGGTATCTTCACCATTGGCCAGGTCAACGCCGCCCTCAGCCAACGATAGTCCTCCTCCGGGCGGCGCAGCTCGCCGGCTCCTCGAGCGCTCGGCGCAGCCCGTCGCGCTCGTCGTCATGCTCATCGTGCTTTGGTCCCTGACTCACCGGTACGAGGATATTGGCGGGGATGCGGAGCTGTACGCCGTACAGGCCCTCGCAAAGATCCATCCGAGCCTTCGCGGCGATCTTTTCCTGCGAAATACCTCGCAGGATAGCTATACACTGTTCTCTTCGCTCTATGCAGGGTGGATCGGGCTCGTGGGCCTCAGCCTCGCAGCGCTATCCCTCGCACTCGCATTCAAGGTGTGGTTCTTCGCCGCGGCGTGGACGCTGGCGAGCGATCTCTGGGACCGACGCATCGCGTTTCTCTCGGTGGCGGTGCTCGTGCTCACCACCGGGGCCTATGGCGCCTACGGCGTGTTCCACTTCGCGGAAGATTGGCTCACCGCCCGCTCGCTGGCCGAGCCGCTGGTGCTCACCTCGCTCATCGCCCACTTTCGTGGGGCTCGACTCGTCGGCCTTCTGATCACGTGCGGGGCTCTTCTCGTGCATCCCTTGGTGGCGATCGCAGGCCTGCTCTCGCTGTTGAGCATGTGGATCTCGCCCCGAGCAAGCGCGACTGCGACGGCGGCCGGCGTACTCCTGTTGCTCGGCCTGTCGCTCGATGCAGTGCGGCCGAGCTCGAGCTTGCACCACTGGGTCATGGACTGCGATTGGCTGCAGGTCGTGCGCGAGCGATCGCAATTTCTCTTTCTGCAGCTTTGGCGCGCCGCCGACTGGAAACAGAATGCGTCGCCTTTTCTATCATTGACGCTGAGCGCCATCGTTCTGGAAGATCCGCGCGTGCGGCGACTCTGCATCTCGGTGATGCTGATCGGGGCCGCAGGACTGGCGGTTGCGCTGATCGGCAGCCTGGTAGGCCCTCTCACCCTCCTGTTGCAGGGTCAGGCTTGGCGCTGGATGTGGCTGACCAGCTTTGCGGGTGCGCTCCTGGTCGCACCCACGGTATTTGGGCTGGCGCGCCGTGGCAGTTCGGGGGTTCTTTGCGCCCTTCTGATGATCGGCGCTTGGACCATTTCGGAGATCGACGGCACGGTTTGTCTGGCATGCGCCCTGCTCTGCTGGCTACTGCGAGATCGCATCGGCGCTCGCGCCGAGCGCTATGTGTACTGGCTGAACTGTCTGCTCGCGGCCGCCGTCATGGTATGGGTCGTTGATCGATGCGCCTCGCTCGCCGGGTCAAGAGTTGCCGCCGGCAACGGCGCAGCTTTTCCCTATGTGCAGGCGATGCTCGGTGTGAAGGCTCTACCCATGCTGATCGTGTGGTCATTTGCCTCCTGGACCGCGGCAAATCGATCTGCGGCGGCGCTCTGGGTCGCCTGCGCCCTACTCTTCACGGTTTCGGTATTCGTCCTCCCCCGATCGCTGCGCGATAGGGACCCGCAGGGGACCGCCCCTCAAATCGAGGAGTTCTCGGACTGGCGCAGCGTGATCCCGTCCGATGCCAACGTCCTTGTGCTGCCGGCGCACAACTCGGCCAAATTCGCCTGGTTCACGCTGGAGCGCCCGAGCTATTTGACCGTCAACCAATCCTCCGGGGTAGTCTACTCACGTGCGACGGCCTTGGAGGTCCGGCGCCGATCCGAAGTGCTCCAGCCTTTGATGGACCCGGACTGGAAGCTCCTGTCCAACATGGCGAGCGCACCCCCCGCTCAAGGCGGAGCCGCGCTCTCGGCGCGGCCGATCACCCGCGATCGGTTGCTCGAAGTGTGCCGCGATCCACAGCTCAACTTCATCATCGCCGGCGAGAAGGTTGGATTCGACCCGCTGCGCCACGAACGGCCGGGAATGTTTGCGGGCTGGTATCTGTACGACTGCAGGCGCGTCATGGCCGGCGCTCCTTCCGCATGAGCGCAGACGGGGGCAAGGCGACCGCGGTCATTGCCGGCGCGGGTCCCGCCGGCCTGACCGCGGCCCTCGAGTTGCTGCGCCGCTCGGACCTCATACCGGTCGTATTCGAGGCAGAAGCCCAAGTCGGCGGGCTCTCCAAGACGATCAACTATCGCGGCAATCGAATGGACCTCGGCGGCCATCGATTCTTCTCGAAGTCCGATTGGGTGATGCGTTGGTGGCAGGACATTCTTCCGCTCGCGGTGGAGCCATTGGAAGGGGACAGCGCCCTTCGTATCACCTACCAGCGCCGATCGCGGGACCTGCCGGTCACCGCCCGCGCCTCTTCGGAATCGGACTGCGTCATGCTGATTCGCCGGCGCCTGTCGCGCATCCTCTATCGACGGCGCTATTTTGATTACCCTCTCAGGCTCGATGCGAGCACCTTGCACAAGTTGGGCGCCGCGGAGACTCTGCGGATCGCTCTGAGCTACGCGCGGGCGAGACTCGACCGGCGATCTCCGGAACGCTCCCTCGAGGATTTCCTCATCAATCGCTTCGGTGAGCGGCTCTATCGAACCTTCTTCCGGGACTATACCGAGAAGGTTTGGGGCGTTCGCTGCCAGGAGATTTCAGCCGAGTGGGGCGCCCAGCGTATCAAAGGACTTTCGGTGGGCAAGACGCTGACCCACGCGCTGAGGCGAGCCTTCCGCCCGCTCACCGCGATCGGCCAAAGGCGCACCGAGACCAGTCTGATCGAGCGATTCCTGTACCCAAAGCTCGGCCCGGGGCAGATGTGGGAGCAAGTGGCCCAGCGGATTGCCTCACGCGGAGGTCGCGTGCATCTTGCGCACCGAGTCGTGGGCCTCGAGCACGATGGCGCTCGGGTCCAGGCGGTCGCGGTTCGCGACGAGGCCTCGGGATCGGTGCGCCGCGTGGCCTGCGACCAGTTCATCTCGACGATCCCGGTCGGCGAGCTGATCGAGTGTCTGCGCCCGACCGATCCGGATATCGGGCGCGTGGCGAGTCAGCTCCCCTATCGCGACTTCATGACGGCAGGGCTCCTGCTTCGCAAGATGCGATCGAGCGCTCGACCTTCGCGCATGAGGGCCGCTAACGGCATGCCGCCCGATAATTGGATCTACATCCAGGAGCCCGACGTACGGATCGGGAGGCTGCAGATCTTCAACAACTGGAGTCCCTCGATGGTGGCGGATGCGGGGACCATCTGGCTCGGGCTCGAGTATTTCTGCGCCCAAGGCGATGATCTTTGGTCCATGGCCGATGGCCAATTCTTGGAATTCGCCGCGCGCGAGCTCGAGCGTCTGGGTTTAATCGAGCCCTGCGACGTGCTCGACGGGACGCTGGTCCGTGTGCCGAAGGCGTATCCCGCCTATTTCGGCGCGTACGACCAATTGGGGAAGGTACGGGCCTATCTAGATCAATTCTCGAACCTCTATGCGATCGGCCGCAACGGAATGCATCGCTATAACAATCAAGACCACTCGATGCTGACGGCCGACGCCGCGGTCAACTCGATCATCCATGACGGTCGCGGCAAGTCGGTGATCTGGAGCATCAATACGGAGCGCGAGTATCACGAGGAGGTTCGCGCAGATCGCTAAGGCAATCGTTCGGCGGCGAGGACTGACAAAAATTGTCACAGACTGACGAGAGATGCTCTTCATGACGCCAAACTACGACGCTGCCCTATGTCACATAGGGGCGTACAACACCATGAAAGCTTTTCTAATTCAATGCCTTACGAGACACGATAGGGCTTTGGCACAGGGCTTGCTCAATGCTCCATACCGGCTTCGGCCGTTGCTCGAAATTCGATTCGTCGATTGTTCATCATCAGGAGTAAAAATGCTTAAGCAAGTGCAAAAAGGCTTCACGCTCATCGAGTTGATGATCGTGGTGGCCATCATCGGTATCTTGGCCGCGATCGCGATTCCTGCCTACCAGGACTACACCATCCGCGCGAAGGTGACGGAAGGTCTGAGTCTTGCCGACTCGGCGAAGACCGCCGTGGCGGAAGGCTTTCAATCGAACGGCATGAACGGCGTCACCTCGGCCTCCGCTGCGTGGGCGGCTGGCTTTAGGCCCACGAAGTATGTGAACAACGTGACCATCGCTGCGGCGACCGGCGTCATCACCGTCGCCTACGGTCCCGCCACTCCGCAGCTGAACGGCCTCACGATCACCCTGACCCCGCAGATCAACATCGCCGGCGCCTATGCGCTGCTGAGCGCTGTCGGCGCGAATCAGGGTGCCATCGACTGGGCTTGCGCCTCGACCACCAACACCACGGCCACGACCTTCGCTCCGGCGATGGTGTCGGGCGTCGGCACCGTGCCGGCCCGTTACGCACCGACGCAGTGCAAGTAACCGCCTGACGGTCAAGCAAGCGTGTGATCGAAGCCCCTCCCTCCGGAGGGGCTTCTCTTTTTTGGCAGCGTCTCGAGCGCTGCGCGTTTTGCGATCGAAGTCTCTAGCGCGCAGCCTACAATATGCGAGCATCCGAGGCTGATTTGACAATTGGCCAACCGGATACGGATAGTACCCGAATCAGCGCTCTGAAGTTGTTGTAAGTCCATGAATGATAATGCAATCGCGGCGGTCGGGAGCACGAGCCGCCTGGCCTTGGGCGGCCTCGCGCAGCGCCTCGTTCAAGACGGGTTGTTGGACGAATCCGCCATGCAGGATGCGATCGCCAAGGCGAAGGAGAAGCGGCTCAACCTGGTCACCTACCTCGTCATCTCGAACCTGGCGAGCGCCCGCGACATCGCGATCTCGGCCTCGAACGAGTTCGGCGTGCCGCTCCTCGACTTGGATGCCGTGACAGCCGACCAGGACGCCATCCGCGCGGTGAGCGACAAGCTCCTGCAAAAGCACCGCGTGCTGCCCCTGATGAAGCGCGGTAAGCGGCTGTTCCTCGCGGTTGCCGATCCGACCAATCTCCATGCCCTCGACGAGATCCGCTTCCAGACCTCGATGAGCATCGAATTCGTCGTGGTCGAGGACGACAAGCTCCAGACCGCGGTCACCCGGGTCATCGATCAAGCCGACTCGGTCATGCCGACGCTGACCGACGATGACATCGATCTCGAGAACCTCGAGGTCACGGGCGGCGACGAGGACCCGAATGCCGAAGCGCTCGGCCGCGACGACGTGGAAGACGCACCCATCGTGCGCTTCGTGAACAAGATCCTCCTCGATGCGATCAAGAAGGGCGCCTCGGATATCCACTTCGAGCCCTATGAGAAGTCCTTCCGCATCCGCACCCGCATCGACGGCGTGCTCAAGGAAGTGGCACTCCCGCCGGTGCAGCTCTCCGTGAAGATCGTGGCGCGGCTCAAGGTCATGGCGAGGCTAGATATCGCCGAGCGGCGCGTCCCGCAGGACGGGCGCATCAAGATGCGCCTTTCCAAGAACCGCGCCATCGACTTTCGTGTGAGCACCTGCCCGACGCTCTTCGGCGAGAAGGTCGTCACCCGCATCTTGGACCCCTCGAGCGCGATGCTCGGCATCGATGCCCTCGGGTACGAGGTGGTCCAGCGCGAGACCTACCTCAAGTATCTGGCCAAGCCCCAGGGCATGATCCTCGTGACCGGCCCGACCGGGAGCGGCAAGACCGTGTCGCTCTACACCGGTCTCAACATCCTGAACACCGAGGATTGCAACATTTCCACGGCCGAGGACCCCGCGGAAATCAACCTCCCTGGCATCAACCAGGTCAATGTCAACAACAAGGTGGGACTCACCTTCGCCTCGGCGCTGCGCGCCTTTCTGCGCCAAGACCCCGACGTCATCATGGTGGGCGAGATCCGCGACCTCGAAACCGCCGAGATCGCCATCAAGGCCGCGCAGACGGGCCACTTGGTGCTCTCCACGCTCCACACCAACGATGCGCCCCAGACGCTGACCCGCTTGGTGGACATGGGGGTCAAGCCCTACGCCATTGCGACCTCGGTGAGCCTCATCATTGCGCAGCGGCTCGCGCGCAAGCTCTGCAGCAATTGTAAGCAGTCCATCGACATTCCCGCCGAAGCCCTGCGCAAGGAGGGGTTCGAGGAAGCCGACATCGCGAGCGGCATCAGGGTCTACAAGGCGGTGGGGTGCAACCTCTGCACCGACGGCTACAAGGGCCGCGTCGGAATTTATCAGGTGATGCCGGTGACCGAAACCATCGGGCGCATCATCATGGAAGGCGGCAACGCCATCTTGATCGGCGATCAGGCGGCCAAGGACGGCGTGTGGAACCTGCGCCGCTCGGGCTTGCAGAAGGTCAGGGACGGCATCACCAGCTTGGAAGAAGTGAACAACGTCACGATTGAGTAGCAACGCTTAAGGATCGAGTTATGGCGGTAAGCGCAACGGCAACCAAGAAAGAGACCCAATTTCTTTGGGAGGGCAAGGACAAACGCGGCAACAAGGTGCGCGGCAAGGCGCTTGCCGTGAACGAGGCGGCGCTGCGGGCTGATCTTCGCCGGCAAGGGGTGGCGGCCACACGCGTCAAGACCCAGGGCCGCAAGCTCTTCGGCGGCGGCGGCGGCAAGGTCAAGGCCGAAGACATCGCCGTCTTCAGCCGCCAGCTCGCCACCATGATGTCCTCCGGCATCCCCATGGTGCAGGCCTTCGAGATCATCGGCAACGGCCACGAAAAGCCCGCGATGCAGAAGCTCGTGCTCGACGTCAAGGCGAACATCGAATCGGGCTCGACGCTGCACGAGTCGCTGGCGAAGCACCCGCTGCACTTCGATAACCTGATGGTCAACCTGGTGGAGGCGGGGGAGCAGGCGGGTGCTCTCGAGACCTTGCTCGACAAGATCGCGACCTACAAGGAGAAGACCGAGGCCTTGAAGAAGAAGATCAAGAAGGCCCTGTTCTATCCGATCGCAGTGCTCGTGGTCGCGGTCATCGTATCCGTGATCTTGCTGGTCTTCGTGATTCCGCAGTTCGAGTCGCTGTTCAAGGGCTTCGGAGCCGATCTGCCTGCATTCACCCAAATGGTCGTGAACCTGTCGCGCTTCGTCCAGCATCAGGGGTGGTGGCTGGCGATCGTGGTTGGCGCAGGGGTCTGGGGATTTTTCCACGTCCTCAAGCGCTCGCGCCCGATGCAGCTCGTGATGGACCGTCTCATGCTGAAAATCCCCGTTCTCGGACCCATCCTCATCAAGTCCGCCATCGCGCGCTTCGCGCGAACGCTCTCCACCATGTTCGCCGCCGGCGTGCCGCTGGTCGAGGCCATGGCATCGGTCGCAGGCGCCACGGGCAACATCGTCTACGAAGAGGCGGTGCTGCGTATGAAGGACGAAGTGGCCACGGGCGGACGGCTGCAGCGGGCGATGGAGAACACGGGCCTCTTTCCCAACATGGTGAACCAGATGATCGCCGTGGGCGAGGAATCCGGTGCCCTCGACACGATGTCGGCCAAGGTCGCGGAATTCTACGAGCAGGAGGTCGACAACGCGGTGGACGCCATGTCGAGCCTCATGGAACCGATGATCATGGTGGTGCTCGGGGTGCTCGTGGGCGGCATGGTGATCGCCATGTACCTGCCGATCTTCAAGCTCGGCCAAGCCGTGGGGTAGATCCTGCGTCCGCGGCCGACGGACTCCGCGCTTCGAAGCTTCGCGCATGCTGACCGACGTCGCTGAGCTGTATGCGACGAGCCCGTTGCTCTTGACGGGCTCGGTGTTCGTGATCGGGCTGATGATCGGAAGCTTCCTCAACGTCGTGATCTACCGGCTCCCCATCATGCTCGAGCGGGACTGGCACGCCCAGGCGGCGGAGTTGGTCTCCTCGAGCGCGCCTGCCGCCACCGAGCCGCTCAACCTGCTGACCCCGCGATCTGCCTGTCCCAACTGCAAGGCACCGATCCCGGCGTGGCAGAATATTCCCGTGGTGAGCTGGCTTTTCCTGCGCGGCCGCTGCGCCGCCTGTAAGGCCCCGATATCGCTGCGCTATCCGTTGGTGGAGCTCGCCACCGCTATTCTGTCCGCGTGGGTCGCGTGGCATTTCGGCTTCGGTGTCGCGACGGCTTGTGCCCTGGCGGTCACCTGGTCCTTGATTGCGCTCACCGGGATCGACCTCGACCATCAGCTGCTTCCCGACGCCATCACCCTGCCGCTCCTGTGGGCCGGCCTCCTCGCTGCGGTCGCGATCGGCCCGCTGCCGGGCGCATCGCTCCCCGTCTCGCCGCGCGATGCGATCATCGGCGCCGCCGTCGGGTATACGAGCCTGTGGCTGGTGTTTCACGCCTTTCGCCTGATCACCGGCAAGGAGGGCATGGGATACGGCGACTTCAAGCTGTTCGCGGCGTTCGGGGCTTGGATGGGGTGGAAGACGCTGCCTCTGATCATTCTCGTGTCCGCCGCCGTGGGCGCCGCGATCGGGATCTTGATGATCGTCCTGCGCGGACGCGATCGCGCAGCCCCGATGCCGTTCGGGCCGTATCTCGCCTCCGCGGGCTGGCTTGCGCTGATGTACGGGGATTCGCTGATCGACGGGTATCTGCGCATCTCCGGGCTCAAGCACTGAGCATGGCGCGGCGACTTACGATCGGCCTCACCGGCGGAATCGCGAGCGGCAAGAGCACGGTGGAGCAGCGCTTCTTGGAGCTCGGCGCTGCGGTGATCGATGCCGACGACTCCTCGCGCGCCGTGGTTGCCCGGGGCCAACCCGGACTCGCGGCCGTCGTCGCGCGCTTCGGTGCAGCAGTGCTCACCGCGCAAGGCGAGCTCGATCGGCGCGCGCTGCGCAGCCTCGTGTTCGCGGATCCCGAGAAGCGGCGCGACCTGGAGGCGATCCTGCATCCCTTGATCCGCGAGCACATGGCACTCGAGGCTTCGCGGGCAGTCGGACCTTACCTGGTGCTCGCGATCCCCTTGCTGGTGGAGGGCGGATCGCGCGATCGGGTGGATCGTATCCTCGTCGTCGACGTGGATGAGGCGGTGCAGATGCAACGGCTCATGACGCGCGACTCCATCGGCGCCGATGAGGCGCGCTCGATTCTCGCGGCCCAGTCGAGCCGCGCGAGCCGCCTGCGCGCGGCCGACGATGTGCTCGAGAATTCGGGAACCGTCAGCGAATTGCGACAGGCGGTCGATCGCCTGCACGAGCGTTATCTCGCGCTCGCCGCGAGCATGCCCGATTGATTGGGCGCGCGCGGGCCGCCGTGACCTGAGCGCGCAGCGAAAATTCAAGGTTTACCATGGCCCTCGTGTTGGATCAGAATACGGCCATGAGCTCCTACCCCGATCCCCGGGCCGACTCCGATCCGCAACTGGCGCCGATCGTCTATGAGCAGCCGCTGAACGAGCGGATGCGGACCTTTTTGCGCCTCGAATTCCTCTACACCCAGGCGACTTATCATGCGGAGCTCGACAACGCATGGAGCGCTCGCGCCGCGGTCGCGAGCCTGCTCGAGATTCTGGCGATCACGGCTCGCGGCGATTCGAGGAGCGATGTCCTCAAGGAGCTCGAGCGTCACGTCAACGTGCTCAAGGAATATCAGTCCAAGACCGGCGTGGACCCGAGCCGCCTCAAATCGTTGATGTCGAACCTCTTGAAGCTGCGCGAGGATCTGGCGACCGCGGGGGCGAACTTCATGGGACCGTTGCGCGACTCCGAGTTCCTGAGCGCCATCAAGCATCGTAGCGCGATCCCGGGAGGCACCTGCGATTTCGATCTGCCGGACTACTCGTACTGGCTCAACCGTCCGGCACAGATTCGCGCCGCCGAATTCAACGGCTGGCTGGCGCTGATTCGCCCGCTCTGCGACAGCATCGCGGAGCTCCTCTGGCTCACCCGCCAGAATGCCAAGCGCAAATCGGAAACGGCGCCCGGCGGCGTTTTTCAGCTGCAGTTCGAGCGCGAGACGCCGTGCCAGCTGGTAAGGGTGACCTTGCCCGCACAGAGCGAGCTGTTTCCCGAGATCAGCGGTAGCCAGCACCGCTGCACCATCCGCTTCCTGCAGTGGATCGACGCGACGAGCCGTCCCGTGGGCGTAGAGCGCGACGTGCCCTTCCTGCTCACCTGCTGTACCTGAGACTGAAACCCACATCACCTGAAGGCACGTGAAGACACGTCGATGGCAACCACGGTGAAATGTCCGACTTGCCGGCGAGCGGTCGAGTGGTCCCCGGAATCGCTCTATCGGCCGTTCTGCAGCGAGCGCTGCCGTCTGATCGACTTGGGAGCGTGGCTCAGCGAGGAGCGCAAGATTCCGGATGAGGCCGGCGCCGAGCGGGACTCTGCGAGCGAGTACGAATC
>Ga0187781_10003733_pt1 | contig 11389 bp, 7 predicted proteins | sample 0715_SJ02_MP02_2_FD_132447 | JGI IMG/M metagenome (GOLD analysis project Ga0187781, IMG submission 132447) | Tropical peat soil microbial communities from peatlands in Department of Meta, Colombia - 0715_SJ02_MP02_20_MG | ecosystem: Environmental > Terrestrial > Soil > Wetlands > Peat | place...
CGGGTCAATTGAGCCAGATCGCGGTGGCCTACGACGGCACGGTGTGGGGCATCAACTCGGGGCAGCAGGTCTTCACTTTCAATACCCAGACTCAATCCTTGGTACAGATCGCGGGATCTTTAACTCAAGTGGCGGTGGGATCGTCCGGGGCCGTGTGGGGTCTCAATTCCTCCGGGCAGGTTTTTCAGCTCCAATGAGTTGAGGCGCGCCTTGCAGGGACATTTACCAGTCTGGCGTATTGCGGGGCTACCGACGCTGAAGCTCCCTACCCTTGGCATCTCGTTCAGAACCTCGATGGTAAACTTCTACGCAAAAACTTTCGAGGGAACGGGGCTAGTCTCCTGTGCCAGAATGAGTGAACTAAACGGTGGTGTCTAAAGGCGGGAGGCTTAGATGAGAACCGGACGCCCCAAACGAGCTAGTTGCTGGCGGTGGCGTTCGCGGGTTGCAGGAGAAGCGGCGGAGGCGATAGCGGTAACTCCAGCCTCAGGCCAGGAACACCTGCCGGGACTCTCACGTTCGTGTTGACGGGCACCGTCGGTTCCGGCTCGAGCGCGGATTGCCGCCCGGAATGAATCCGGAAGGAACCCGCACGGGGAGACCCCGCTTGTCGAGAGAGGACAAATTATGAACAAGCTGCATTTACGGAAAACCATCTGTTTCGCATGCTTCCTTGGCACATGGGGAGCAATTTGTTGCCCTGCGCAGACTTTCACCAGTCTGGCGAGTTTCGACTACAACACCGGCGCCTATCCAGTTGGCTCTCTTCTTCAAGCCACCGACGGTAACTTGTACGGGACAACCCCCAACGGTGGGACGTCCACTTACTGCGTGGCCGACGAGTATTTGAATGGCTGTGGGACAGTATTCAAACTCAGCCCAACGGGAGGGTTGACTACCCTTTACAACTTTTGCTCCCAAGCTAACTGCACGGACGGCGTTTTCCCGGCAGGCGAGCTCGTCCAGGGCACCGACGGAAACCTCTATGGGACAACTTCCGCCGGCGGGAGTTGCGTTTACTTCTCCGATGGCTGCGGGACGGTTTTCAGAATCACCCTAGGGGGCACTCTGACGACACTGTACACCTTCGGCGCCCTCTTCGTCGACGGCGACGGTAGCGGTCCAGTCGCCGGGCTGATTCAAGCAACGGACGGGAACTTCTACGGGACGACCAACGCCGGGAGCACCTACGATTGGGGCACGGTCTTTAAAATCACGCCCGACGGCACGCTGACCACGCTGCACAGCTTCGCCGGCGCTGACGGGGCCTATCCAGACGGAACCCTAATCCAAGCAGCCGACGGCGACTTTTACGGGATAACCTATGGAGGCGGCGCCAACGGCAATGGCCTCATCTGCTCGGCGTCGGGGGGGGACTGCGGGACGATCTTCAAAATCACCCCAAGCGGAACGCTGACCACCCTCTACAACTTTTGCTCCCAAACGAACTGCACGGATGGCGCTAACCCCACAACAGAATCTCTGGTTCAGGCGACGGACGGGAACTTCTACGGGACAACGCAGTATGGCGGGGCCTACGACTCAGGCACGGTCTTCAAAATCACGCCGGCGGGCACACTGACCACGCTTTACAGTTTTTGCTCCCAAACGCCCTGCACTGACGGCGAAGAGCCTACAGCCGGGCTGGTGCAAGCAACCGACGGCAATTTCTACGGGACGGATTCCGACATGGTCTTCGAAATTACCGCCAGCGGCTCGCTGACCATACTCTACAATGGTGCTTGCTCATCTCCCTGCACTGACGGGACCGGCTTCGATGGCGCATTGGTACAAGGCACCGACGGAAACTTCTACGGGACAACCAAGCTCGGCGGGGGTCTCTCCATCCCGTATGGCACGGTTTTTAGTCTAAGCGTTGGACTCGGTCCGTTCGTCAAAACACTTCCCACCTTCGGCGCGACGGGAGCCACTGTCGTCATTCTGGGAAACAATCTCACGGGCGCCACAAGTGTCACCTTTAACGGGACTGCGGCTGCCTTCACGGTCGTCTCGAGTACCGAAATGACCGCCACTGTTCCGGCCGGTGCGACCACCGGCACAGTCCAAGTGACGACGCCCAGCGCCATACTGAACAGCAATGTGGCTTTCGAGGTCACCTCGACGGCCGCGCCCGCATGGCAACAGGTGCCCGGTGAACTCACTCAGGTCGCCATCGGCTCGGCTGGAAGCGTGTGGGGTACCAACAGTGCCGGAGAGATCTTCTGGTTTAATCCTCAGACTCAAAGCTGGCAGCAGATTGCGGGCGAATTGACTCAGATCGCGGTCGCCTCTGACGGAGCGGTCTGGGGGATCAACTCGGCCCAGCAGATTTACCGCTACAACGCCGGGACGCAGAGTTGGCAACAGATTCCTGGCACGCTGATGCAGCTGGCAGTGGGTTCGGGCGGAGCGGTTTGGGGCCTCAATGCGGCTCAGCAGATTTTCCGTTTCGATCCCGGTACCGGAAGCTGGGATCAAATTCCGGGTGCGCTGGCTCAAATCGCGGTGGGGGCTGACGGCTCCGTATGGGGCCTCAACGCTCAGCAGCAGATCTTCTACTTCGATCCCGAGACGCAGGGTTGGGTTGAGATTCCTGGATCGCTGACTCAGATTGCAGTGGGCTCGGCCAACGCCGTGTGGGGTCTCAACGCCCAAAGTCAGGTCTTTCATTTTAATCCGCAGACACAGGCGTGGGACTTGAGTTCCATGAGTCTGACACAGATTGCGGTGGGAGCCAGTGGCGCCGTCTGGGGGATCAACTCCGCCCAGCAGGTCTATGACTACAATCCGCAAACGCAGAGTTGGAGCCAGATTCCGGGCGCTCTGACGCAGATTGCGGTGGGGGCCGACGGGTCCGTGTGGGGAATCAACGCCGAGCAGCAGATTTATGAGCTCACTGGGCAGGCGCCGGTCGCGCCGGCGTTGACACAGATCCCCGGCCAACTAGCGCAAGTCGCGGTGGGAGTGGACGGCACAGTGTGGGGCCTCGACGCCGCCCAGCAGATTTACACTTTCGACGCCGAAACGCAAACCTGGAATCAGCTTCCGGGCCTGCTCAACCAGATTGCGGTGGGCTTCGGAGGCGCCGTCTGGGGGATCAACTCAGCCCAGCAGATTTTCCGGTTTGATCCGCAGACGCAGGGCTGGAACCAGATTCCCGGCTTACTCACCCAGATCGCGGTAGGCTCGGCCAATGCGGTATGGGGTCTCAATGCTCAGCAGCAGATCTTTGAGTTCAACCCGCAGACGCAAGGCTGGACCCAGATTCCCGGGCTCCTCGCCCAAATCTCGGTGGGCAGCGATGGGACGGTCTGGGGCATCAACTCTGCACAACAAATCTTCAGCTTTAACCCGCAGACGCAGGGCTGGACGCAAATTCCGGGCTTGCTCACTCAGATTGCGGTGGGATCAGCCGATGCGGTCTGGGGCCTCAATGCTGCGGGTCAAATCTTCCAATACAATGCGCAGAGCCAAAGCTGGAATCAGATTGCGGGTCAATTGAGCCAGATCGCGGTGGCCTACGACGGCACGGTGTGGGGCATCAACTCGGGGCAGCAGGTCTTCACTTTCAATACCCAGACTCAATCCTTGGTGCAGATCGCGGGATCTTTAACTCAAGTGGCGGTGGGATCGTCTGGAGCCGTGTGGGGTCTCAATTCCTCCGGGCAGGTTTTTCAGCTCCAATGAGTTGAGGCGCGCTTTGCAGGGACATTGACCAGTCTGGCGTATTCGGCCTTGGCTTGTTTGAGAATGGGGATGTCGGGATCGGCGTCTTTCCAGAGCGTGTGGAAGTCCTGGCGTTGGCTGCGTGCCTTTGCCGTATTGCCTGAGAGTGCGTAGGCGTGGGCAAGAGCGCGTCTCATTCTGCATCGTGGGCGGCGCTTACCCGCCTCAGAGAACCTTTTTGCCGCAAGCAAGACAGCGCCAAATAGCAAGGTAGGTGCTCAGCCCCGATTCGTCCCGCGCTGTCGCCAGCCGGGGGTCCATAGGCTTGCCACAGCACACAGGCGCTGGCTCGGGGTCAACTGGGCCAAAAGGGCTCCATGCGGCACTGCTTGGCCTCACACCGGACGAGTTATCTGTTTCGGTTGGCATAATCACCTCACCATCCGGTCGGAGAGCCGCGGGAGGGCGAGTCCCTCCCGTGCTGCTTTCGGTCCGAACCAGCACGGCGCATTTTCAGTTCAGGAAACCCATCCTGTGATCAGTCGAGTGTCACCGCCACGCTTTTGAGCTTCGTCTTCTCTGCGCTTCCCCTGATGAGGAATGTGCAAAACCCTGGCAAAAAGGGCCAAAAAAAAGTTGCGGTCTCGATGAATCGTCTAGGAAGGTCTCAACTCGTGGATTCAGCCTGACGAGCGATTTCAGGGTTCAACGACGTAGTTCAGCGAAGCGCAGCCCAGATGGTTCGACCAGGACGCAATTCCCTCGCAAGCTAACGACTCTCGGTTTCGCGCTCGACACTATTTAGCCCAGGACGTGACCAGGACGTATGGCGAGGTGTTCGTTGAAGTGAGGGTGTTGACGATAAACCGTGGCGGGCTGCCGGTGACGTCGAAGACGCGGGAATCAGTGGGAGGGGGGAGGACGGGGGGTTGGAAAAGCTCTTCTGCCGGTCCAATGCTCAAACGCCCTCCGGCGACGCCCGATAGGTGAACTCGAAGGATAGTGTCCGAGGGATCGAGGAAGTAGAGGTCCTTGCCATTCGCACTCCATCTTGGGGCACGGCCTCCGCCTCGCGAAACGAGGTACTTCTGTTCTGGAAGGGGATAAGAAGTGACGTAAACATCCTCGCGCCCGCTCTCATTGGACTGGTACGCAACCCAGTTTCCATCGGGTGAGAACCGGCCGTCCGAGAAACGGAAACCGGAGGTTAGAAAAGTCCGAGTTTTCTCATTCTGAAAGCCGAAAATGGCGAGTTCGTGGTCCTCTCGGAGGAGGAGCAATTCTCTTTGATTGGGCGCCCAGGACGCGGGAATGGAGGAAACATCCGATTCCAACAGGCGCCTTTCAGGGCTCTTGCCGCGCGCATCCTTTAGCATGAGGTCAAATTTCCCTCCCTTGGGATGGGTCAAATAAACGAGAGTGGTTCCATCCGGCGACCAGACCGGGTCCTGGGCGAGGAGACTACCGCTAATGCGAGTCGAGGTGCCGTCCTCATGAACCAAGCAAACGCTCATGTCAGGATCGTCGCATGTCGTGGCCACCGTCTGGCCGTTCGGTGAAACAGATAGATCGCGAAAGATGCCAGGACCTGAGGCGGCCTTCAGCAGCGTGCCCGACTCGCTGAACCAGGCGAGCACATTGGCTTGCGGCCTCTCGCCCGGGGGCCGATAGACAAGCGCTTGCGGCGTGGCACTGAAAGTGGCATGCCACAAGCCCGCGTCGTATTCGACACGGTCGGCCAAAATCCGATTTGTGGACTCTGTCTTGCCGGTGTGGAGGTCAAAGGCTTGGCCGACCAGTTTGCCGCCCCAAGCAAACACCAGTTGCCCGGAAACGAGCTGAGCATTCGAGTCGGACTCGGCAAGGAGGCGAGGAGGGTGGCCATCCAGGGAACCAAGAAAAATCGCGGCCCGAATCGAACTGGCTTGGGTGTGGTTAGCGGCCAAGTAGAGAAAATGATGCCCGTCCGGAAGAAACTCCGGCCAGCGATGGGTGGTATAAGGGGAGCCGTTGAGAGTCGTCACGGGAATCGGATCACCACCGTTGGCGCTGACCTTAAGGATTGGTCCCTGGGTGCTTCCCGCAAACAGAATTGTATCGCCCGCTCCCCACGTTCCACCACGATACCAGCCGCCTTCTGAGACGATGCGGATCGAGCCGTCCGACAAGTTCAGCGTTTTGAGCTTGAAATCGGCAAAGAAGCCGATCCTGCTACCATCGGGTGACCAGAATGGATACGTGGCCCCTTCCGTACCGGCGAGGGGCTCAGACTCGAGAGCATCCAGCCGTCGTAAAAAGAGGCGCGATGGCGACCTCGCTTCTTTAGCCGTGAACACCGCGCGGGTTCCGTCCGGCGAGAGAGATAATGGACCGCCCGGCTCGGAGAAGCTCAGCAGTTGCGCGGTAGGCGGAGGCGCAATGGTGGATCGAGTGCTCAACACCTTGAGGGCCGCGCCTGAGTGCGTAAAGGAATACCAGAGCATTAACGCCAGGAGGACGCCAAGGGCGATCCCAGCGCCGACAAGCGAGCGGACTGTTTTCGGAAAAGCCGAAAACCAGCTTAAGCTGATTTTGCGGTCAACGGCTTTGGGCTCAACGGCATTGGGAACCGTCCTGGGGAAGGCGATCTCGCGCGAGCGCCCGGCCGCCGCAGGATGGCCAACAGAATTCTCCAAGCTCTCGGCAACCTCGCGGGCGCTCTGGAAGCGCGTAGCTGGGTCCGTGCGGAGGCAAAGCATGATCGATTGCTCAAATCCGGCGTCGAGATCCGGCACGTAAATCCGCGGAAAGGGAGGCGGCTGCTTGATGCGAAGGAACGCTCCCGCCAACGGAGCATCCTCGGGAAAGGGTCTCCGGCCAGTGACCATTTCATAAATGACCAGTCCGAGGGCATAGACATCGGTCGCCGGCGTAGGCTCCCGACCTTCCAATTGCTCCGGGGCCATATAGGCAAGCGTTCCCAGCAGTTGGCCGGTTTTCGAAAGCGTTTGTACGAAACTCTCAGCGGCGAGTGACGAACCGACGGCAGCTCGCGCCAGGCCGAAATCGGTTACCACGGCGCGCACTTTGTTATCGGAGTTAGCGGACTTGGCGATCAGAATGACGTTGGAAGGTTTGAAGTCCCGATGGACGACGCCGACCTCATGGGCGGCTTGGAGCGCGTCCGCCATCTGCCGAATCATCGGCAAGGCCGTCCTAACGCTCACCTGACCCTCGCGGTGCAGCCGGTCGGCCAGTGATTCGCCCACGAGCAGCTCCATGGTGAAGAATACCCGATCAGTGCTCTCTCCTTCGTGCGCTCCTGCGGCGCGGTGCCGCCCCATGTCGAAAATTCGGCAGACATTGGGATGAGTAACTTGCCGGGCGAGCTGAATTTCCTGCCTCAGCCGGTCGAGGGCCCAGGCGTTAAAAGCGATTTCCGGCCGCAGAGTCTTGAGCGCCACACGGGTGCCGAGTTCAAGGTCCCTGGCCTCATAGACCTCGCCCATCCCGCCCGCGCCAATGAAACGGGCAATGGGGAACCGCCCTGCAATAATCTCGTTCGCAGAGAATGCGGGTTGACTCGGAGTTGAGGGGACACTCGCGTCAGACCCTTCTTTGATCGCGAGAAAACTGCCTGCATTTTCGTGGTGCTCGAGAAGTGTCGCGACCTCATTTCGCAATGCCGTGTCGTCTCCGCACTCCACGGCCAGGAGTGAAGTCCGGCGCTCGGGTGCCGTCTCCAGCGCCGCATCCAGAAGGACCTTCATCCGTTCCCAACGTTGTTGTTCCAATGCGCCACCTGCCTCGATCTTCAAAACCGCAGCTATGAGTACCGACACCACACCGGCACGCTGAAGCTCCCCCGTTGGGGCAGCCGATCTTTGCGCCACCTAAGAGGGGGCTCTTTGCTTCCTCGGCGCCTCGCGGAAACAGTGCAGCGGAACGACTGAAGCCGTGTTCTCCAGATGCTTCTGAGGGCGGCGCATGTAGAGCTAAGTCTTGGCGCCGCTCATCCCCGCGACTTCCTTATGCAGCCACGCGCGAGCCATGGTCCACTCGCGCTTGACCGTTCTGGGTGAAACCTCCAGGAGCCCCGCAATTTCTTCGATATTCAGGCCGCCAAAGAATTTCATTTCGACGATCCGGCTCTGGCGTTCGTCTTGTCGGGCCAAGCGGTCGAGGGCTTGATCAAGCGCGAGCATTTCTACCGACTTTTCTTCGGAGAATACGAACTCCTCCTCCAAGGGAAGTCTCTCAAAGTCTTTGCCGCGCTTCAGTGCCTGATGACGGCGAGCATGTTGGACCAGAATCTGTCGCATGAGCCGTGCGGCGACTGCGAAGAAATGGGACCGGTCCTGCCACGGAGGTTGGTTTCCCCCGGCCAATCGCAAGAAGGCTTCGTGGACGAGGGCAGTGGGTTGGAGGGTGTGATCGGACCGCTCGCGCTTTAAGTAGCCGGATGCCAGCCGCCGCAGTTCGGCGTAAACGAGCGGAACCAATTGAGATTCAGCAGCGTGATCCCCTTGACGGAATCGCATCAGCAGTTGAGTGACGTCCCCTCTTGGTTCGCTCACCCTGGGTACCCCCTGGACCCGGCCCGTTCCCTCCTGGGCACGACAATTGCTACTGTTTTGAGGAAGAATGCTACCTATGCTCATATCGTACTACATCGGACCGCCGCCTGACTAGTCTCGGATCCGATAATAACGGCGCATTCAATAGACGGGTGGCGTGCTACTCCGCACTCGTGCTTTTCCGACAAAAGGGAGACAAACCTCACGTCGACATTAGCCGGGCATAAACACCAGGGCGCGAGGGCGCGTGGCATTGCGCCTCGACCTCGCCATCGGGCTGTAGCGACAAACGGAGGCCCGTTGTAGACCGGCTAGCGAAAGCACAACTTTTCTTGGCCCTTTTTGCTTCTGTTTTGCACATACCTCAACAGGGGAAGCTCAGGCTAGAAGAAAAATTCCAATTTTAGGAGGACGACTTATGCACGATCGAGCGACCAAACGGCGCGTTGCCTTGGGAGTACTCCTGGCGGCCGCAACAACTGCGAGCGGCGCGCTCGCGCAGCAAACAAACTTCTCGACGCTCTATACGTTCGAGGCACCGAATCCCGCCACGTATGCCAGTCCGCTCGGGTCCCAACCGGACAGCCGGCCCGTGTTGACTCCCTGGAATATCATCTTCGGGATGGCGTATGACGGCGGTGAGAACGGCAATGGGGTGATTTACAAGTACGAATTGGGGTTACATCAATACACGGTCCTACACACGTTCAGTGCGCTGGACGCCAACGGAGAAAACGCAGACGGAGCCACTCCGGGTGTGGCACTGACGCGTGGTCCTGACGCTGAGTTCTATGGCATGGCCTCCTTCGGCGGCCAGAATGGTACCGGCACGATCTTCAAGATCACCGCATGGGGCGTGTTCACCGTGCTGCACACCTTCAGCGCTTTGGATGCGAACGGGCACAACGTTGACGGCGCGACTCCGCTGCGCACCATCGTCGTCGGCAGAGACGGTAATCTCTACGGCACCACTCGGCTGGGCGGCGAGAACAGTTGTGGCATCGCGCCGTTTGTGAAAGGGTGCGGTGTCGCCTGGGTGATGGACACCTCGGGCAACAACTTCAAAGTTCTCCATCAGTTCGCCCAAAGCGAGGGTCACGCCGCCTCGATAATGCAAGGGCAGGACGGATTCCTCTATGGCTGCGCAACCTGGCCGGCCACTTCGACGCCCGCAGGGGCGCCGCTTCCCTCCGGAATCTTGTACCGGATGGCCACCTCGGGGAGCCCCTTCCAGGTGCTCTACACCTTCAGCCAGACAGACGCGAGCGGTGAGAACACGGACGGCGCTGACGCCTACGAGCCCCTGGTGGAGACCGACCCCGGGGTCTTCTATGGCGCGACCTATAACGGCGGAATCAATGGCAACGGCGTGGTGTTTCGCTACTCCTTGTCGGCGCCCGGGGTGGTCGACGTTGTGCACGACTTCAGCACCACCTCCGCCGCCGGCACGAATTGGGATGGGGCGAATCCGGATGGCCCGCTGACTCCGGGGCCGGACGGGGCGCTCTATTCGAACGCCTGGGACGGTGGGATGAACGGGAACGGCGTCATCTACGCCGTTTGGCCGGATGGTATGTTCGAGGTTCTGTACACTTTCAGTGCAACGAACTCAACGACGGGCGCCAATTCAGATGGCGCGAACCCTGATTACGGCGTGTTGGTCGATTGGGATAACGACACACTCATCGGCATCGCCCAATACGGGGGCAACGGCAGCAGCGCAGGTGTCTCGTTCAGCGGCGGCACGCTGTACGAACTGAAACTGCACGACCCAGGGTATGGCGGTGAAGGTCAGCCCTGAATCGAAAAAAAGGACTCTACGTACGAATTCCCAGGTCGAGCGACTTCAGAAAAATGGATACCTCGCGTTCTCCAGGCGGCTTCGACTGTGAAACCGCTCGGGACGGGGCCTTGAGCGCAGTCTCTGGCTTGGCTGGCGCACACTTGACCAAGTATGTGTGCGCCAAGCCGGCGCCCACCAAAGAAATTCTGTACAAGCCGGGAAAGCACGACGGGCAGTGACCCCGGAGAAGAGGTGAAGATGACACAGTCCACATTTTCAGCGAACGATCAGTGGTCAGCTACGACTCGCTTTCAACAGGCTCCGAAGCGCCCCGGATTGGAGTCTTTCATGCGTCTGAGCTTTCGCTGCTGCCGTTCTATCTCACTGCTTCTTTCGAGCCGCCATGTTCGGGCGCGAATCGTTGCCGCGGCCAGAAGGGCAGGGCAGGCATATGGCCCGATGGGACACTCGCCTGGGGTCCAAGAATAATTGGGTGCTGCACACAAGGCAATCCCTTGGCCCCGGTTCCGGCAATATCCGGGGCCCGGTGAGCGATTGGCCGACGTTCGGAGATAACCAATTTTCGCTTGCCGTAGTGCGGGGTCTAACCCTCTGATTTTAAAGGCTGGCGGAGAGGGTGGGATTCGAACCCACGTGCCCGCTTTTGGCAGGCAAGACGCTTTCGAGGCGCCCCCGTTATGACCGCTTCGGTACCTCTCCGGTCGAGTCAAGAGTCGAGAGTCGAAAGTCGAGAGTAGAAAAGCCAGGAACTCAGTACCAAGGGTTGGGCACTTGGGTAATCCCTGACACCCGACACCCGGCACCTCGTCCCTATTTTCTCCTTTTGCGAAAGAATTGGCGCAGAACTTCCGCGCACTCCTCCCCCTCGATTCCGGAAACAACCTCAACCTGGTGGTTCAACTTCGGGTGGTTGAGGATCGTCAAAGCCGACCCGCAGGCGCCCGCTTTGGGATCCGGCGTTCCATAAACCACGCGTCGCAGGCGCGCTTGCACGATGGCGCCGGCGCACATGGCGCACGGTTCAATTGTAACATAGAGGTCGCAGCCTTTCAGCCGATAGTTCCCGAGCTTCTTGGCGGCGCGGCGGAGCGCCAGGATTTCCGCATGAGCGGAAGGGTCGGAAAGGCCAACGGGGCGATTGTGCCCGCGCGCGATAACTTTCCCGCCTTGGACTACCACCGCGCCCACCGGAACTTCCCCCTCCGCTTCGGCCCTCTGCGCTTCTCGCAGGGCGCGACGCATGAAATCCGCATCTGCGATTGACGACGTCTCAGATGACAAGCGTCGGCTCATTGGAGTATCGTAACAACGGCCAAGGAAATCAGAAAGCACCAATTCGAAAATCGAAATTCGAAATTCGAAA
>Ga0187781_10003734_pt1 | contig 11388 bp, 11 predicted proteins | sample 0715_SJ02_MP02_2_FD_132447 | JGI IMG/M metagenome (GOLD analysis project Ga0187781, IMG submission 132447) | Tropical peat soil microbial communities from peatlands in Department of Meta, Colombia - 0715_SJ02_MP02_20_MG | ecosystem: Environmental > Terrestrial > Soil > Wetlands > Peat | place...
CGGCCGGACATGCTTCTTCATCGCCGGGTCGGTCGGCTTTCTAGACCCGGCTGCGATGGACGGTGGCATGGAGGGATCGATGAAGTGTGGATGAGATGTGAGCCTCGTAGACCGGAGGCGTACTTGCGTACGTCGGAGCGTCACGAGGCGAGTCAGATCGCCGCAGGTCGCGATCCCGAACAGGCCGCAGGCCGAACGCACATAAAAGAACGGCAAGACAAAACACAACAGAAAGGGATGGCGCGGAAAGCGCGCCACCCCGCAGGATATCTATTGGACGAGCCGGATCGACTCCGGCTTCTTCATCCCCAGGCTCGTAATAATCTCCTTATCCTTCGCCACCTCCGCGAAGCTCGTCTCCCCCCGCGCCAGGCGCAGAAAATCCCCCTTGGGGAGATATATCATGATATATTCGAGAAACCCGCCGTGCTTGTTGCACTGCGAATAATCGCGCACGGGCCAGTGGACGGCGAAAGCCAGGCCTTCCACCCCGTCCATGCGCAGATCCTGCTCCTTGACGAGCCTCAGGTTTGTCTCGAAATGGTGGCTGTAGACCTCTTTGAACCGCTCCTGGGGCTGTGACTGGCCTTCTCCGAAGGTGATGTCCCTGGGCCTCACGTCCACGAGGAGATAGTAGTGTTTCTTGCCTCTGTCGTCGGAAAGGACTACGAATCCGATGCCGTTCGGATACACGTCGATCCTCGCCTGCTCGTATCGCTCGTAGATGGCCTTGAGGCCCGCCTGATTGCGCGCTGCGAGGTCGTCAAGCTTCGGGTCCTGGTACGAGGACCTGATGCCTTCTTGCTCATTCTTCGCGACATAGACAGGACCTGCGCTGCAGGAAGCGAGGAAACACAGGACAAAAGCACATACCAGTATTTTCATGTTTGGTCTCCTTTTTCGAGCAGTTTGAGAATCTCCTTCAGATCCTCTTTGATCTCACCAATGAGAGTTTTCTGCGTATGGAGATATTTTTTTGCTCCGTCGATGGTGAACCTCTTTTCGTAGAGAAGCTTCTTTATGACAAGGATCGCATCCAGGTCCCTTTTCCTGTAAAGCCGCTGCCCCTTCGAGCTTTTTGCGGGCCTTATGTCGCGGAACTCGTGCTCCCAGTATCGTAATATGTGAGGCTTCAAGCCGGTAAACTCGCATACTTCCCTTATCCTGTAGAATACCCGTTCAGGGATATTCGGGATCATCTTCCTCTGTTGTGGTCGTGGTTATCGCTGTTTATCTCGTCCTTCAGGACCTGGCTCAACCTGAAATTGAGAACCCTCCGCGGGGATATCTGTATTTCCTCGCCTGTCTGGGGATTCCTCCCTTTTCTCGCCTTCTTCTCCTTTACGACGAAATTGCCGAGTCCCGATATCTTGATGTTCTCTCCTTCAGCGAGGTTCTTCTTCATGATGGCGAAGAAGTGCTCGACAATATCTGAAGATTCCCTTTTCGAAAAACCCAGCTTCTCGTACACGGTCGTTACGATCTCCTGTTTGGTCATACACCCCCTCCCTATGTCCTCAGTTTGATCCCGTCAATCTTGGTAAGTCTGTCGATGACGATGCGCTGCAGCTCATTGACGCTCTCGTCCGTCAGAGTATCCTCGTAGGACTGAAACACAACGCGGAACGATATGCTCCTCACCTCCTTCTTGAAAAGATCGAAGACCCCTACCGAAACTATGAGAGGCGACACCCCCCTGATCGTCTCGATGATCGATTCCGTCGAGACAGCGTCGTCCACATAGAAAGAGAAATCGCGAACCACGGCAGGATAGCGGGGAATGGGCCGGTACGTCCGCCCCTCCGTGCCTTTTTCCGAGACCTCGTCGAAGTCCAGTTCGGCGCAGAACACCTTCTCCTTGATGTCGTATGCGGCAAGCACGCCGGGAATGATCTCTCCCATCCATCCGACTGGCCGGCCGTCGAGGACGATGTCCGCTGAGGCTGCCGGGTCGAGGAAAGGCTCCCTTGTCCTTGCCACGTGAAGGGAGAGGTTGAAGCAGTCGAACAGGCCTTCCATTGCGCCCTTGAGATCGAAGAAATCGAGGTCCTTGACAGGGTCCCTCCAGAAGTACTCCCTCTTTTTGCCGGTGAAGGCGCAGGCCACGTGGGTCTTCTCCAGGGGCAGGTCTGCCCCTTCCGTATTGAAGAAGACTTTCCCGACCTCGAATACTTTCGGGTTCCTCGTGCCCCTATTGATATTGTAGGCAAGGGTCTCGAGGATCCCGGGAGCGAGGAACGTGCGCATCTTACCAAGCTCTTTGGAGATGGGATTAACGATGGCCACGCAGGAGAGGCGCTCGTCCGGGGCCTCTAGGGAGAATCTCTCCAGGTCCTTCGCGTCGAAGAAGGCGTAGTTTATCACCTCGAAGAAGCCTGCTGCGCACAGGTACGTCTTTGCCCCATCGATGTCTGCGTCCAGCTTCTGCCGGGGCACGGGCAAGAGGGGAGAGACGGGCATTGATGCGGGAATCTTCTCATAGCCGACGATGCGGGCAATCTCCTCGACAAGGTCGCAGTACTCGATGAGGTCGTGGCGAAAAGAAGGCACGGCAAAGATTGCTGTGTCTGCCTGCCTCTCGATGGGACGGATGGCGATCGAATCGAGGGCCCCGGTGATCATCTCCTCTTCGAGGGGCATACCGATTATCTCTTCCGCCCGGCTAAAAGGTAGGGCGATGGACCTCGGGCCTTTCTGCTCGTGGAATTCTTTCGAGCCCCGGAGCACCGACCCGCCTGAGGTGCGCTGCATCAGCTCTATGGCGCGCCTCGCGCAAAAGTCCACGTTCTCTATATCGATGCCCCTCTCGAACCTTGCGGAGGCTTCCGATCGAAGGTCGAGGCGGCGGGCTGTCCTCCTTATGGAGAGGGGGTCGAAAAACGCGCTCTCCAGGGCCACATGGCGCGTGGCAGGGCCGATCTCCGAGTTTTCACCTCCCATGACGCCTGCGAGCGCAACCGGCCCCGCGCCGTCGCAGATGAGGATATCGCCCGCAACGATGGCCCTGTCGACCCCGTCCAATGTGCGAAAGATCGTGTTCTCCAGCGCTGCCCTCACCTCTATTCTCCTTGCGCCGATCCTCTCATAGTCAAAAGCATGGAGGGGCTGTCCAAGCTCTAACATGACATAGTTCGTGACGTCAACAATAGAATTTATTGGCCTCATTCCGCCCTTGATAATCCTGCTCCTCATCCAGAAAGGCGCCGGGACGATGGAGATGTCCTTGATGAGGCGCAGAACATACCGGGGGCAGGCCTCCCTGTCAAGGACGGAGAGGCCGATAAGGCCCTCGATATCCCCGACTTCAGCCAGCGAGAAGGAGGGGAGGGTGACGGGGAGGCCGAAAATGGCCGCTGCCTCCCGGCTGATCCCCAGGATGGACTGAAGGTCGCCCCGGTTCGGCGGAACATTGACGTCGAGCACGTGGTCCCTGATCTCCAGTATGGTGTCGAGGGGTGCACCGGTCCGGGCATCGTCGGGAAGTATGAATATGCCGCTCGCGTCCTCGGAGAGGCCCAGCTCCCTCTCTGAGCAGAGCATGCCGAAAGATTCGATGCCCCGGAGCTCCCTTTTCGCGATGGTTGTGTTGTCCGCGAGGCGTGCCCCCGGCACGGCAAGGGGCACTTTCAGACCCCTGGAGATGTTCGGGGCGCCGCACACGATCGGCAGCGTTTCTTTCCCCGCGTCCACAATGCAGATCGAGAGTTTTTCTGCCGAGGGGTGGCTCGAGATGTCGACGATCCTTCCCACGAGCACGCCGGAGAAGAGGGCTTCCGTGCGTTCTATGGCCTCCACCTCGAGACCCCGCATGGTGAGTCTCTCCCCCAATTCTTCCGGGCCGAAAGGCACAGGGGTAAACTCCAGAAGCCATTTGAACGGGACTCTCACCGGCTTAAGCCTCAGAATTGCGACAGAAAACGGATGTCGTTATTGTAGAAGTGCTTGATATCGTCGATGCCGAACTTGATCATTGCGATCCTCTCGACCCCCATGCCGAAGGCGAATCCCGTCACCTCCTCGGGGTCATATCCCACGTTCCTGAAGACCTGGGGGTGGACGCTCCCCGACCCGAGGATTTCGAGCCACCCCGTCTTCTTGCACACGCCGCAGCCCGCGCCCCTGCATATGACGCAGCCGATATCGACCTCTGCAGAGGGCTCGGTGAAGGGGAAGTAGCTGGGCCGGAACCGGACCGGCACATTTCCGCCGAACATCTCCCTGACGAATATGGTGAGTATCCCTTTGAGATCGGAGAACCGGACGCCCCTGTCCACCATGAGGCCCTCCACCTGGTGGAACATGGGGGTGTGGGAGATATCCTGATCGTGCCGGTAGACCGAGCCGGGAGCGATCACGCGGATGGGCGGCCTCTCCCGCTCCATGGTCCTGATCTGGACAGGCGACGTCTGGGTTCGAAGCACGACTCCCGGCCCCACGTAGAAGGTATCCTGCATGTCCCGGGCAGGATGGTCCTTGGGCATGTTGAGGGCTTCGAAATTGTAGCGGTCCAGCTCGACATCAGGTCCCTGCGCCACCTTGAAGCCCAGCCCGCAGAAGATCCTCACGATCTCGTCGAGGGCGGTGGTGAGGGGATGCTTTCTGCCGAGGACCGGCTTCTTGCCCGGGAGGGTGACGTCGATCGATGCGTCGCGCTCCCGCTTTCGCCGCTCCTCTTCGGCGAAAGCCGCTTCCATCCGGCCGAGCGAGGCCTCCACCTCGCCTTTGAGGGCGTTGATCTCCTGGCCGGCTGCCTTCTTCTCGTCGGCGCCGAGGGTCCTCAGCTGCTCGTAATACGCGGAGAAGAGGCCCTTCCTGCCGAGGAGGCTCACCCTGGCCCGGATCAGGTCCTCCTCCGTCGTTATCGACGACAGCCCTTGCGCGATCTTTTCTTTGAGCGCCGTGAGATCCAATGGTTCGTCACCTTCGTTGCGGATGAGGGTATCGGTCTACGAGCCCGTTACTTAAGCGACTGCCCCTTTTGCTTTCTCCACGAGGTTTCCGAAACCGGCCGGATCATTCACGGCCATGTCAGCGAGGGACTTTCTGTTGAGCTCGATGTTCGTCAGCTTCAGCCCGTGCATGAACTGGTTGTAAGGGACGCCGTGCATTCTGCACGCTGCGTTTATTCTCGCTATCCAGAGGGACCTGAAGTCGCGCTTCTTCTGTTTTCGTCCTGCGAAGGCATGCCGCATGGCGCGGAAAACAGACTGCTGGGCGACTTTGTAGACGCTACGCCTTGCGCCGACCATGCCCCGTGCGGCCTTCAGTATCTTGTTCCGCCTGGCCCTCGCCTTTGTTCCTCTCTTAGCCCTTGGCATTTCCTCAACTCCTTCCGCTCCTTCATAAATAGGGTAGTAATTTCTTTATGTTCTTTTCGTTTACCTGGTGCACCACAACGGTCTTGGACAGGTTCCTCTTCCTCTTCGGGGTCTTGGACGAGAGAAGATGGCTGTGGAAGGCCCTCGACCTCTTCACCTTCCCCGTGGCCGTGATCTTCACCCTCTTCGCTACACCCCGGTGGGTCTTCAGCTTAGGCATGCTACCTCCTCATTTCGGCCCGAAAATGATGATGATGTTGCGTCCGTCGAACTTGGGCCTCTGCTCGACCTCGCCTTTGTCCTTCAGGGCGTCGATGACCTTGGTGGCGAGTTGCTCCCCCTTGTCCCTGTGGAGCACCTCGCGGCCCCTGAACATAATCGTTACCTTTATCTTGTTCCCCTCATCGAGAAACTCGCGCAGGTGCTTTATCTTGAACTGGAGATCGTGCTCCTCGATCTTCAGCCCCAGCTTCATTTCCTTCACCTGGATTATGGTCTGCTTCTTCCTCGCCTCCTGCGCCCTCTTTGCCGTTTCGTACTTGAACTTGCCGTAGTCCATAATCCTTGCCACCGGCGGCAGGGCCTTGGGCGAGACCTCGACGAGATCGAGCTCCCGCTCCCGGGCAATCCTTATGGCATCGTATGTCGGCATCACACCCAACATCGATCCGTCCTCATCTATCAGCCTTACCTCCCTTGCCCTGATCTTCTCATTGATGTTGGTGACGTCTTTCACGTCTCTGGTCGACGATCCTATAGAACTCACCTCCTATCAGTATTTTCTTCTTTCACCCTCTGAGCAAATTCCGTCGGCGCCTGTCCTTTTGACTCCGATCCGTCCCTGCCCCTCACGGAGATCGTGCGGGTCTCCACTTCCTTCTTTCCTAGGACCACGAGGTAAGGGATCTTTCGCAAGGTCCCTTCCCGTATCTTCAGGCCCAGTTTCTCATTCCTTGCGTCTATCTCCACCCGGATATCCGCGTTGAGCAGGATGTCCCGCACCTCGGCCGCGTAGGCATCCTGCCCGCCCGTGATGGTGAGAATGAGGACCTGCACGGGCGAAAGCCACACGGGGAACCGGCCGGCATAATGTTCGATGAGCACGCCCATGAACCTCTCAATGGCGCCGAGGATCACGCGGTGGAGCATAACCGGCCTCTTCCGTGCGCCGTCAGAGTCCACGTAGTGGATGTCGAAGCGCTCCGGCATAGCGAAGTCCACCTGGATGGTGGCGCACTGCCACTTCCTGCCCAGGGCGTCCTTCAGCTTGATGTCTATCTTCGGCCCGTAGAACGCGCCGTCCCCTTCATTTATGTCATAGGCTGTTGCCCGCCCGTCGAGCACGTGCGTGAGGATGGCCTCTGCTTTCTCCCAGTCCTCCTTCCGGCCTATGAAATGCTCCGGCCGCGTGCTTATCTCGAGCTCGTACGCGAACCCGAAGATCCGCATCACGTCCCGGACGAAGTCTATGATCCGGTCGATCTCTTCCTCGACCTGGTCAGGCCTCAAGAATATATGGGCGTCGTCCTGGGTGAACTCCCGCACGCGGAGCAGACCGTGGAGCACTCCCGACTTCTCGTGGCGGTCCACCGTGCCGAGCTCGAAATAGCGCAAGGGCAGGTCTCGGTAGCTCCTGATCTGCGACTTGTAGACCATGATGTGGGAGAGGCAGTTCATAGGCTTGAGGCCGTACTCCACCTCATCCACCTTGGTGAGGTACATGTTCTCCCGGTAGTTCTCGAAATGGCCTGACCTCTTCCACATGTCGAGCTTGAGGATCTGCGGCCCCTTGACAAAGAGGTAGCCCCGTTTGAGGTGCTCTTTCCTTTCGAAGTCTTCCAGGATATTACGGAGGAGGGCACCGTTCGGGTGGTAGATAACGAGACCCGCGCCCACTTCGTCGGAAATGCTGAACAGGTCCAGCTCTTTGCCGAGACGCCGGTGGTCCCTCTTCTTCACCTCCTCGAGGAACTCCAGGTACTGGCCCAGGGCGTTCGCACTCGGAAAGGCCGTGCCGTAGATCCTCGTGAGCATCTTGTTGTTCTCGTCGCCTCTCCAGTAGGCGCCTGCGAGATTGAGGAGCTTGAAGGCGGGTATGACGCCCGTTGACGGGAGGTGGGGCCCGCGACAGAAATCGGTGAACCCGTCCTGCGTGTAGAGGCTGACCGTCTCATCTTCGACGCCGCTGATGAGCTCCACTTTGAACGACTCATCCTGCTTCCGAAAGAGGGCGATCGCCTCTTCTTTCCTCATTACCTGCCGCGTGATGGGGAAATCCTTGTCGATGATCTCCTGCATCTTCCCCTCTATCCGCCTGAGGTCCTCTTCGGTGAAGCCGGGCTCGTAGTCGAAATCATAGTAGAAGCCTGTCTCGATAGCAGGTCCGATGGTGATTTTCGTCTCAGGGTAAAGGTCTTTGACTGCCTGGGCCATGACGTGGGCAGTGCTGTGGCGGAGGATGATTATTCCCTCGGGGGAATCCACGTAGACCGGCTCGACTTCCCCTTCTCTTAAGGAAGCAGAGAGGTCGAATGTCTGATCGCCCACCTTCACCGCAACAATAGTCTTGTCCGTGAAGCCTATGCCCCTGAGGAAATCTCCGAAAGTCGCACTGCCCTCTGCTGCGGCATACTCCGTGCCTCGAAACCGTATGATCAAGCCAGGCTCCTCACCTCTTTAGAAATCAAAAGGCATCGTATGATGCCCTTTTCGGAAGACTTATCTGGAGCACGCAATAGAACCGATTATTCATGCTGCAGACCGGGCCGATCCCGGTAAGTGTCCGTACACAATGCGAATCTTACTGTTTTTTTTCAGCATTGTCAATTTTTTATTAGCTTTTGAAGCCCTTGGCCGGGGCATTCCCTCTGCCCCATTGCCCATCCAGACCGCAAGGGCACTGGTCCGGGAAGACTATTCCCTTCCGAAACGCTGGGTCCTTGCAGCGTCTGCGGGATGGATTAATCTATTTTCCTTTTTAAAAGAAGGTACTTTCAGGTTCAGAGTGGTTAAAGATGCTTTCCTGAAACCCCGGGTCAGCCTGTTTCTCTCGTTGCGCCGAAGGACGAAGCATGAGAGAATGTCACGATGAAGGACAACACCGAAATCAGGGTCTTCATCACGAGCCGTGAGTCCACGTGCGACGAATGCGGGGATGCCCTTGGATCCCATGCATGGATCACGCTCTCCCGGGACAAGGGAGCACTCTGCCTCACCTGCGCCGACCTCGACCATCTTGCCTATCTTCCCTCGGGAGACGCCGCGCTGACCCGGAGGGCAAAGAGCAAGTCGCGGAGAATCAGAACCACCATCAAAGGCTATTCTTCCAAATCGTCGCGGTTCTCCTTTCTGTCTTAGCAGGTTTTGGATATCTCTATATACGGGTCAACAGCGCTTCGGAGGACCTGAGCATAGGGCCGGGGACGCTTGGCTACTACTTGGGACTGTCGATGATGCTCCTTTCGACAGCGATTGCCAACATCTGTAGTATGGCCCTGGGTTTCAGACGAGACCAGCTTGTTGCCGCCAAAATCCAGTTAAGAGTATGTGTAATGAATCCTAATAACGACAATAATTATTTTCCCCGCTCATTCAATCCACAGGATAAGACTGGCCGTTTAAACTGGATGCCAGAGTTTCACAAGATCTTCTTCATTTCTCTTATCTCAGTGAAGGTGTTGCTATCTTTGAGCGTTGCATTCTATCCTGGCCGGCCCTTAGCGTTCGGAGGATGCCCTACCGGTGTGGGCCGCACATCGCCGGTGAAGACGTATTCTTCATGGTCCTTCACCATTTCGCGCCCAAGAGCTGCTTCCTGAAAGCGAGCATCTGTAAGTCTTCCTCTCAGTGCTGGAATACAGGCGGTAAGTACTGAGCCTTTCGATGCGGAAGAACGACGGCCTATAAGAGTCGAGAGGCAAACGCCTTTATGCGCTGCCGCTCTTCCTTTCTGCTCTTGTCCAGCTTGGTGACGCCGTTGTGATAAGGTCTCTCTCAGGCTCGGACAGGAGGCCTTAAGGACAGCCTTCGTGGACCGCACGTACCCATCCTTCATTTCCCCGGATACCCGATTCGTCTTGATTGAAAGCAGAGAGAAGTGGTACAGTATTGCATATAGTTGCTGGGGGAGCTATAGACGGCTGAGAAACGCGCAGATGGCGTGTGACCCCTTGAACCTGTTGGGTAATGCCAGCGGAGGGAAGCAGCGGATAGAGATCAACGAGCCGCCGCTTCACCGAAAGATGGCGGCTCTTTTTTTGGAAGGAGATGTGCTCGATGGAAGATGCGATGATAAAACTGGAAGAGCTCCGGGAGTATGCTCTGACCCTCGGCGCAAGCCGCGCCGTCGTCATCCCCGCGACGGAGCTGGTCGTTCGCACAAGCGCCTGGGCGAAGTGCTTCATTCCCGCCTGCAAATACTACGGCACGAGTATCATGTGCCCTCCCCATAACCCCCTTAAGCCCGATATCACAAGAAAGATAGTTGATGAATACCGATACGGTATTCTGTTTCAACTCGACGCGCCCGTCGCCGATTTCGTCGGGGACCAGTGGCGGAGCCTCCACGTGAAGACGGAACTCCTCCACAAGAAGATGCTTGCCGAATTAGAAGGAAAAGCGTTCCATATGGGATTTCCCCTTGCCCTCGGATTCGCCGCTGGTGAATGCTCTCTTTGCGTACCAGCGACACGCTGCGCAGTGCTCGAGGGAGAGGAGTGCCGCCATCCCTTGCAGGCAAGGCCGGCCATGGAAGCCTGCGGCTTCGACGTTTTCACCATCGCGAAGAAGGTGGGCTGGAAGATCGTCCCCATCGGCCACACGTCTGAGGCGCACGCCATTCCCTGCGCAAGCCTTATCGGCCTTGTCCTTGTCGTCTAATATTATGACGCAAGTTTCTTGGCGGGTGTCCTTAAACCCCAATTTTACTGATGGTAGTCCTTATATTTGCCTCAGCATCATAGGTGACGATGTGTAGGTGAAGGAGATGGCGACGTCCGGTTCGCAATAACAACACTTTTTCCAACTAGAAACGAGCAGTTCAGCCACACAAGCATCCTTAGAAAGGGACGAACTACAGCGCCATATTCGGTATCTTTTTCAGCGCCGCCGACCAGTTTCCACTCCAGACTCGCTCACGCTCGCGAAGCCGACAGGCTATCTGGCTTTTGTCAGGCTCCGCCAATTTTTGCGGGTCTCTCCTCTCTGGATTGCTCTCGTTCTAAAGGTGCAAGAACACCCGTCCGTTTGAAGGGCTATTCCTTCCGATTCGCTGCGCCTTAAGCGCTGACCCGTTTTAGACTCCAGACTCGCTCACGCGCCGATTGCGAAGCCACCCGCGCGGCGGGAGTGCATCCGTCGCGGGTTCCTAGCCCATCCGCTTTGCTGTGTGGTCGTCCGCAAACAGGAGCGCCTTACTAGGGAGCTATGCCACGGTATCAGGCGCGTGGACTAAGGTGTAAGCCCCTCACCCACCGGGCGCGGGGCTTACACACCGTTTGCGTCACGCTCGCCCTCCGTTAACGGGTACCCCAGCGCTCCGACGATGCGAATCGAGAACGAACAGCCCTCCCGGACGGGCAAGACAGGGGATTAGAAACACACAATAATTCTGCGGCCCCATAATAGGGCCGTGTCAGTAGACGCTTTTTCATCGCCGGGTCAGTCGGCTGCTAGACCCGGCGTGGATGGACAATCGCATGGAGGGATCGATGAGGTGTGGATGCAATCTGAGCCGTGCTGGCCGGAAACTGTACTTATGTACGTTGGAGGCCGCACGGCGAAGAGGGCGCCGCAGATCGCGATACCGAACATGCGGTTGGCCGGACACCTAGAACCCCCCACTTTGCACTCACCCGCATCGCATTATCACTTACGGTCGCATTCCCGGCAGTACCCCATAATCTCAAGGGTGTGTCGCACACCCCTGAACCCCTCCCTCTGGCATATCTCCTCCTGGAGCATCTCCATGGTGGGGGAATAGATCTCCATGGTCTTGCCGCACGCCAGGCATATGAGATGATCGTGGTGCGCCCTGCCCATCACCTTCTCGTAGTGCGCGTGCTTCTCGGTC
>Ga0187781_10003735_pt1 | contig 11386 bp, 13 predicted proteins | sample 0715_SJ02_MP02_2_FD_132447 | JGI IMG/M metagenome (GOLD analysis project Ga0187781, IMG submission 132447) | Tropical peat soil microbial communities from peatlands in Department of Meta, Colombia - 0715_SJ02_MP02_20_MG | ecosystem: Environmental > Terrestrial > Soil > Wetlands > Peat | place...
AATATGGCATAGGCATCGGCCAGCCCCGCATACGCCAACGCGTAGCCGGGGTCTTTGGCGATGGCTTGATTGAAATAGGAGACTGCAGTCTCAAGGTCTGGGAGGGTTCGCTTGTCCCAGTAGGAGCGCCCTTTCAAGTACAACTCGTTGGCTTCGGGATTTTGCGTGCCTTGTTTGCTGACCTGCTGCTTCTCTGGAGTGCTGGGTTGTTGTTGGCCGTTCTGCGACGATTGGTAATCGAGGAAGCTCGCACAGCAGCAAAGTGCGAAGCCAATGCATGTGAGGTAACGCATTCTGTCCTCCGTGCGCGGGCGGACGCAAACCCGAGCATTCTACTCCTACCCGCTGATCTTTCTAAGAGAGACAAACCGGGACGAGCTTCTTGTCCTTTGGGTCGCAACGGAAGAGGTCGTGATGGTCGAATCCATTCGGGCCTATCATCCATCTCATTGGGGGCCGCTGGGCATCGGGCTAATTGCGATATCCGTAGTAACGACACCGAGGTAGCGTAGAAACATCCTCGTTAGTTCTTCTACCCCGAGGCCGATTTTCCTGTCCGCACACTGCCGCTCCGATCGGGTGACCGACTCCTGATGCACACCGACGGCCTTGCCGAGGCCGAGAATCTGGCAGGCGAATCCTTTGGAGAACGCCAACTGGAGAAAGTCGTCCGGGAGCACCACTCGCTCTCAGCGCAGGACGACATCACCTTGATTGTGATGGATGTTCTCTAAGCTCAGGACCCGCACCCGCAACATGAACACTAAACTCGGCACGGCATGAGGTGGCGGGAGAGTAGGCAACGAAGGTCGATTCAGTCAAAACTAAAGATTGGCTGCACTTCACTCACGCGTTCATCGATGCCGAAGACCACGCGGAAGGCTACGTGCTGCGGGGTTATGTTGGTATAAAGGTAGTGGAAGGTCCAGGTGGAGCCGTCGTGCAGGGTCGCACGGAGACGTTCGACAGCGTCGGCTTCGCTCATCGAAATGTCCTTACCGGCCGCGAAATCGTAGGTTCGGTAAGTGCCGTCTTTGTTCCAACTGAGTTTCATCTCAGGGATGTTGCCCCCACGGGCATTTTTGTCGTGGAAGTCGGAGCTTGCCGAGAATAGATCGCAATCCTTAACGGTGGGGAGTACTTCTGCCACCGTCATGCCAACGTGGATGGAATTGTGTAACGTCCTCGCCTTTTGGAAAGAGAGCATCCCTGGGAGGAAGAGGAGGAACAAGAACAGGAGAACCAAAGTCAACTGAATTGCGTAGCGCCGTACGTAGTGCGGCCGGCGCTGCACAAAGCCGGGACTCGCCGCGGCCGGACGGGCTGGCGCTTTCTCAGGATTCAGGCCGGGGAACCGCCGTGTCAGGTAAAACCATCCGAAATAGAGGGCCAGCCAAAAGGGGAGAATCCAGATTGCTGGGGAGTCAGAATTGATGGTGGTGGCCAGCATTGCCCCGGACAAAGTCGCGAGCAATCCCGTGATGATGAGGCGGCTGAAACTGAACCAGTGCGGCGGGCGGAGGGCTGCCGGTTTTGGGGAATCGAAACTCGCCTTGCGGCTCAAGAGTGGCCAGGCGAAGAACAGTGCGATCCACGAGGGGACGAACACGAGGAGGAACAAGATCGCAGCGGTGTCTTCGCTAAACGGGGTGACGACGCAGGCAATCGCGATGGCGAGGGCCAACGTGACGGCGATACGGCGGATGGTTGGAGAAGCTTTCATACAGGCGTAGTCCGCCTTTATAAGGATGAAGGGCGGGAACGGGGATGCAAGTTACGTTCGTGTTGCAAGGGAGAGTGAGAACCGCCGGGCTGGGACAGCCGAGGCGGCTGTCGCCAAGAATCCGGGAATCCGGCCGAGGAGCACATCTTAACCGCTGCGGCCACGTGAACCAATATGCAAGTTGCGCTTTTTTCGCCATATATTCCCGCCCGTGCTTCTGGCCCGTGATTGCCTCGAGTTACTTGGTGTTTAGAGGAGTTCAGCGGTGGGTTGTAAAACGCGGAAGTTGTTGTGCGTGCGGCTTAACCGGACCTTGACACGGAAGAGGTTGATGGTTCGAATCCATTCGGGCCTACCATCGTTTCCCACCACTTAACGCGTTCGCCGAGTTTGCGGCGCATTTCCTACCTGTGATTTCCTGCCGGTGTTAAGGCTTGTGAGGACGGAAACGGGAACCTAGGACTTGGAAGCGTTTCGGCAGTCCGCTCACTCTTTTGAACCGCGCGAGCATCGGGCTCACTCGAGTGGCCTCAGCTACTGCGGCAGCCCACCTTCCGCACCAACTCGGCAAACCGTGGGTGGCGCAACAACGGATGACGGCCAAGGAGGTTCCAAAGGAGGTTCCAATGGCGCCGGGACAGTTTTTGAAATGACTCCCTCCAGTGAAGGCTGGACTTTCAAAGTGATTTACAGTCTTGATGGGTGGGGAATCTCCGGAAGCTGGCGCAAGCCTTTACTGGTGTCGGACAAGATTTACGCGACCACGCACTGCGATGGCGCCAACAATGCGGGTACCGTCTATGAACTTTCACTCCCGAAGGGTGTCTGGGAATACACTCAGTTCTAACCTTCACCGGAAGTAGCGACGGCTTGTACTCCATCAGCACTCTGGTGAACCACGTAGGCTATCTCTGGGGAATCGCCAGCTACGCCGGCGCAAACGGCTACGGAGTAGTTTCTAAAATCACTTCGTAAGGGATGGAACTACTTACGACATCCCAAATCGGAAGACTTATCGTCCCGGAGACGGCACTCTCGTCCTGCTCGCAGCCATTATCTAGTGCGCGCCGCGTCATCTGCTAAGAGTCAGTTTCCGATCTCGGCGCGAAGAGACGAAAGAAAGAGAGAGCAGGAGATTTTCCTGCTCTCCGTTCGCGGATCAAATTGCTCATTGCCCCCAGTCGTCGGCTGCGAATTGCCTGCGGGCGATGCAGTCGATGACCGTGCCGGGGTCCGTGATGACGATTTGAAGCTCGTTCAAACTGTGATCGATGACGAAAAAGGCGTGAGCCTGCGTCCCGCTTGGACTAAGCGTGATCGAGTAAGTTCCGGTGCAATCCGGGTTCACTTTATACGTGCCCGTATACGTCTGGTGCTGAGCCCCGCCGCCGCCCACGCTTGCGAATCCCGCGCCCTTTATATTCCCGTTTCCGTCGAAGGTCTCCAGATTGACACCCGCGAACGGGACAGGCGCGTTTGCGGCCGGGTAAATGAATCCCGTGTCTTTGTCGGCGAAGGTTCCCTGCAGGCTGGCGGTGGAGCATCCCCTGTCGTCGGCCTTGGCCGCGGGGGCCCCGCTTATGGCGAGCGCGGCGAGCGCGGCGACGGTGAACGTCTTTGCGGTGTGTTTCATGTTGTCTCCTTTTCGTGCATACGTTTCTTAGGGAGGAGGCTGTTTTGACCGGCTCCCTCTGTCGCTGGTACGGGCGGAAACGCACGACGAAAGCGGCCATCGTTTGGTATATTTTTCTCCCTAAAAGCAGGGAACAGCTTGTCCATGACCGTACCCTCTGCTGAAATCACCGGTCTTCTAAAAGCCTGGGGCAGCGGCGACCAGGCTGCCTTGGCGCGGCTGGCGGAGCGCGTCTATCCCGAATTGCGCCTCATGGCGCGTCGGTATATGAAGAATGAACGCCAAGCCGATACCCTGCAGACCACAGGATTGGTGCATGAGGTCTACATACGCCTGGTAGACGTGACGAAGGTAGAATGGCGTGAGCGCGCGCAGTTTTTTGCCATGGCGGCGCAGATGATGCGGCGCATCCTGGTGGATGCGGCGCGCGCACGCGCGGCAGACAAGCGCGGCGGTCGCATTGCCAAAGTGAATTTCGATGAAGCAGCTATTCTTTCGAGGGCGCCGAACCGATCTATTCTGGCCGTGGATGAGGCCCTGACAGCCTTCTCACAGCTTGCGCCGCGACAGGCGAAGGTCGTCGAGTTGCGTTATTTTGGCGGATTGACCGAGGAAGAAATCGTCGCGATCCTGAAGATCTCGCCGCGCACGGTCAGGCGCGACTGGGACATCGCCAAGGCCTGGCTCTTGCGAGAGCTAAGCCATGGGATAGAGCACAGAGCACATGACCCCCGAGCATTTCCAGCACATTGAAGAGCTCTATCACGCCGCGCGGGAAAGAACTGCCGAGGAGCGCGCGGAACTCTTGGCCCAAGTGGATCCCGAACTGCGCAGCGAAGTAGAGTCGCTTTTGGCGGAACGCGACGGCAGTGAATTGCTGGAGCGGCCTGCCATCCAAAACGCCCCACAACTGCTCGGGGACCCCACGGTTAAGGGACTAAACGCGGATGCATGCCTAGGACCGTACCGTATCGAGAGAAAACTGGGTGAGGGCGGGATGGGTGAAGTCTATCGAGCAGTAGACACACGCCTGGGCCGCGCCGTCGCCATCAAAATCACTCACGAGCAGTTCAGCGACCGTTTCGAGCGCGAGGCACGCGCGATTTCGGCACTGAACCACCCCAACATCTGCACGCTCTACGATGTGGGACCGAACTACCTGGTGATGGAACTGGTCGACGGCGAAACGATCGCGGCCCGGTTGAAAAGCGGGCCGTTTGGAGTCAACACGGCACTCCTATATGCCTCCCAGATTCTGGCTGCGCTGGCCGAGGCGCACGAAAAGGGTATCATCCACCGCGATCTGAAGCCCGGCAACATCATGATCGCGAAATCTGGAGTCAAGGTTTTGGATTTCGGCCTGGCGAAATCGGGCACGGACGAAACGGTCACGGCCGGCTGCATGGTACTAGGAACGCCTGCGTACATGGCACCGGAGCAAAGGGAGAACAAACCCGCCGATGCGCGCACAGATATTTATTCGTTCGGCTGCGTCCTCTACGAAATGTTGACCGGCGGTCGCGTCGGGGCTCAGTGGAAGCGCATCCCCTCGCGAAGGCTGGAAAAGATCGTAAAGCGGTGTCTCGAAGAGGACCGTATGCGCCGCTGGCAATCGGCTGCCGTGTTGGAGCGCGAGCTGAGTAGGTTTACCGCCAGCGCGAGCCTCGGGAAGGCGGTTTCATCAGCCGTCGTTATTTTGGCCTTTTTCGCTACAACATACCGCTATTTTCACCGCGCCCCGAAACTCGCGGACAAAGGCACTATTGTCCTGGCCGATTTCGACAATAAGACTGGCGATCCGGTGTTCGACGACACGCTGCGCCAAGGACTGGCAGTGGAGCTGCAACAATCGCCGTTTCTCAGCCTGATTTCTGATACGCGTATCCGACAAACGCTGCCTCTGATGGGTCAGCCGAAAGATGCGCGGCTGACGTCTGAAATCGCTCAGCAAATCTGCGAGCGAACCGGGGGCGCAGCGACACTGCAAGGCTCGATTGCGCGCCTGGGAAGCCGGTATGTATTAGGGCTGCGGGCCAAAGACTGCTCGACGGGAAGCATTCTCGACCAGGAGCAGGCGCAGGTGGAGACAAGAGAATACGTCCTTGACTCTCTCAGTGCGATGGCACGTACGTTCCGAAAAAAGGCTGGTGAGTCAATGGCTACGGTAGAAAAGCACTCCACGCCGCTCGAGGAGGCTACGACAGCGTCGCTTGAAGCTCTTAAGGCTTACAGCACCGGGATGAAAGTGCACTTCTCCGGCGGTGCCGTCGTGGGCATCCCCTTTTTCCGCCGTGCTATCGAAATCGACCCGAATTTCGCGATGGCGTACGCGAATTTGGGGCTCAATTACAGCGTAATTGGAGAGTCTGTATTGTCGGCCGAGAGCACCACAAAAGCATGGCAACTGCGGAATCGAACCAGCGAGCGGGAGAAGTTTTTTATCGATTTTCTTTACGACCGGCAGGTGACTGGAAATCTGGAGAAGGCGTACCAAACTCTCGAGTCGTGGTATCAGACTTATCCTCGCGGCGGAGAACCGCCGACTCCGCTGGATTTGTTGGGAGGACTTTCGACTCATGGGACAGGTCGATTTGAAAGAGCCATCGAGACATCCCAAAAGGAAATCGCGGCCAATCCCGACATTGTCATCGGGTACGGCAGTCTTGCGTCCAGCTATTTTTTCCTCGACCGCTTCCCCGAAGCCGAGAGCACTCTTCAGAGAGCTGTCGAACACAAGCTGGAGGATCCTTATCTTCTGTTGATCCGATACGACATCGCGGCCTTGAAGGGTGACAAGGATCAGATGGATCAGGTAGTGAATCTGGCCAAGGGCAAGCAGGGAGCAGAACATCGGGTGGCTCATGCGGAGGCTCTCGCTCTGGTTCGTTGGGGCCGCTTACAGGCCGCCGGGCGATCATCGAGCCGGGCCGTGGATTTAGCCCTGCAAGACGGGCAACGCGAAACGGCAGCCAGTTACCGGGCCGCACAGGCGGTGTGGGAAGCCGTGTGCGGTAATGCTGGCGAAGGAAAAAGGAACGCCATGGCGGCGCTCGAGCTTTCGAAGGGCAGGGACGTCGAGTACGCCGCCGGCCTTGCCGTGGCTCTTGCGAAAGACACTGAACGATCAGAAGCGCTCGCCGGCGATTTAGAAAAGCGCTTTCCGGAAGACACTTTTGTGAGATTTACCTATGCCCCAGTTCTTCGCGCGCTAGCCTTGCTCGCTCGGGGCAAGCCCGCTGGCAGCGTTGAGCGATTGCAAATCGCTCGGCAGTACGAGCTGGCAGCGAATGGCCTCAATTTCAATCATTTTTATCTTGGCGGTTTGCATTCGGCCTATGTGCGAGGCGAGGCTTTCATTGCCGCGCACCAATATACGGAAGCGGCAACAGAGTTTCAGAAGATTCTCGATCATCGCGGTCTCGTGGGGCTGGACCCCATCGGCGCATTGGCACATTTGCAACTCGGAAGAGCGTATGCCTTATCGGGCGAGAAAAACAGGGCGCAGGCAGCCTATCGCGAGTTCCTCACCCTCTGGAAAGACGCCGACCCAGACATCCCGATCTACAGGAAAGCGAAAGCCGAGTACGCGAAGCTGCAGTAACCCCGATACCTGCATCTCCTACCTGTGATCTGTACGTGTGAGACTGGTAAGAAACAGAGTCGAGAGCATGCTCGGTACGGTATAAGTTGTTCTTTTTTGAATGCGTGGTAGGTTGAACACGGAAGAGGTCGATGGTTCGAATCCATTCGGGCCTACCATCATTTTCAGGTCCGGTCCGGACACATGGGTTACACAACGTACCGGTCACATGGGTGACACTTTCGGGCCAAACGGATTTTCGAGCGGTTCGAGCACCCGAGTCTCCAGATCGAAGTAGCCCAAATCATAATCCATGAAACTGACCAGCCATATGTCGTCGTGCACCTCCTTGATGCCGACGGCCTGTCCGGCAAAGACTTGGCTGAAATTTATTTTTTTTGTTGCCCAGGCAGATGCGGCCGCAGCGGGTGACCACGATGGGGAAGGGGACTGAATCCAAACCGTTACTAACAGGCCGTGTGATTCGCTGTCCCCTTCCCCAAACCCCATCCCCTGCGAGCCCTCTACTCCGGAGAAAGTGTCACCTCATCAATTCGGATCACGTCACTGAGCTTCGCCGCGAATGCACGAGGGAGTTGGTCAGCTCTTTGCCGGTCGAGGTGGGGAGATGTCGATACCGACGACTACGGCCAGAAATTTCTGTTCGCGCCGCTGGGGATCAGGCACGAATGGAAGCGCTCGTATCTGGGAGTGGTGGACACCGAAGGCGGCTTGTATCTGACAGGCAGCGATCTGGCGCGGAGAAAATAAGCACAAGGCAAGAGTAGCTCGCGTTCAACCTTTGGCTGCGCCCAAGGCTGGAAACGGACTTTTCTTTTTTTCTGGAGGTAAGGGCCAAGACAGCGTGCGTTGTCGCCCTTTAGGGTTGCCGCTCCGCCCCGTTCGTCTCCAGTTTGTCTCGCAGCGCCATCATGACATGCTGGACCGTCTGGAGGTCCTTGACGGTTAGCCCTTCCGAAAGGCCGTTGATCCAAGGGGCCTGCAAGCGCATCGCCGCATCAAAGGTCTGCTTCCCCCTCTCTGTCAGAACGACAAGCTGCGCCCGCCGATGATGCGGGTTGGACTCGAACGCGACCAGCCCTTGCTTACGCAGATCATTGATGATCCGCTGCACGTTTTGGCGATTGGCGCCCATGTCGCGGGCGAGCCACGCAACGGGTTGTGGTCGTTCCGCGGCGGCAATGGCTCCCAGAACCTGCCAGCGGGCGCTAGTGAGTCCCAGCCGCGCAACCAGCCGATCCCCCGCAGTCACAAGTAGGCTGTACACCCTGAATAGGTCAAGGACGAGGCCAGTCAGGGCTTCGCCAGCCGGAGTGCGCTTGCCTTTATATTCAATTTGCATTTGTCACCATATTATTTTCTTGACATCATGATGTCAAGATGGTATTTTCCTGTCAACCAATTGGTATCATAACACCAAAGAGACACGATATTACCAAGTACAGGAGATTTTCATGTCGCTGCTACGACCTTTGGATCCGAGTTTTCCGATCGAACGTCAAGTCGCGATCGATGCAAGTCCAGTTGTGTTGGTGAACGTCTTCACGCTCGACAAAGCCGACGAGCAGGCCTTCCTTCGAGCATGGCAAGACGATGCGCTGTTCATGAAACAACAACCGGGATACATTTCAACTCAGCTTCATCGCGCCCTCGGCGAAAGTCCGACCTATCTCAACTACGCGGTCTGGGAAACGACGGCTGATTTCCGGGCCGCATTCACGAACCCAGCATTCCGGGCGAAGCTCTCGGTTTACCCATCTTCGGCTGTCGCCTCGCCGCACCTATTCCAGAAGGTTGCGGTGCCGGGTGTGTGCGTCACATAGAGCAATTGCAGAGTGAATCGCGTGAAGGAGCAAACCATGACCAATCAAGCTGCTAACACCGAAAGTGATGCCATTGGGTCAATGGACGAAATTCGCAAAGCTCTCAAAGTCCCCCTTGCTCTGGAGCTGCTCACCGCTGTCGGTCTGGCGCTCATGGCTGGATTTCTGTTCAACATGTCTGTTGTCACGGCTCCCGCGCTCAACACTTTATCGCCTGAGCAGGCGCTTGCAGGCTGGAAGAGGATCAACTCAACCGTCCGCAATCCGCTCTTCGCAGGGACAGCCTTTGGTACCGCGGTGCTGGTCGTCGCGTGCGCAGCAGTTGCCTGGCGTTCGCAGCTTAAGGCTTGGTGTTTAAGCTTCGCACTGCTGTATGTAATCGGAGTCATCGGTACAACCTTCACGGTGGAAGTCGGTATCAATCGCGCAATTGTTTTGGCAACCGCGGCGCCGCCTGAACTGCCACGCATGCTATCGACATGGCTCTTAGGGAATCACATCCGTGCTGTGAGTGCGCTCGCAGCATTTGTTGTGGCTTGGCTCGGGTTTCGACAACACCGTCGCTAATAAATAACCGAGCAAGACACGCAGGGCGAAGTTCAACTGGCAATGGGAGGGTTCAATGGTCAACCAAGCTCAGGTTAGAACTATTCTTCGCTGGGGTCACATTGCCGCCGGAATCTTTATGGTCGGCTACGTATATAAGTTCCACGCTGACGCGAACGCAACCAAAGTCGCGCAATTGGTAGTTGTACCCGCGATCGCCGCAAGCGGACTGTGGCTCTGGCAGCAGGGGCGGATTGCACGTTGGATGCGACGTACTCCGCCACAACCTAGCGCGAGGCGAGCCTGACTGGTTGATCAGGGACATTCGGAATGACTCCGCAAAATGTTCCACTGCTCCACGAACAGTTAGGGGCGATCCTTCTCGGCACGATATTTTCCTTCGTGGGCCTGGTCGCTCTGTCGGTCGCAGCCATTCGACGGCGGCGCGAGTTTTTAGTTCTCGTATGGTTTGGCTGCTTCATCGGCATGTACGGCATTCGGCTGCTGGCTCAGACTGCCGTGGCCTTCTTTATCGCGCTACCCGCTTCTTGGCCGGACCTTGTGGACGTATTCGTCACATACATGCTTGTGGTTCCCTACCTGCTGTTTTGGGTAGAACTCACTCTCGGGCCACTTCGCCGGTTCCTCTGGTGGTTGAGCGCGATTGCATTGGTGATTGGAATCGTCGGGCTGGGTTACTTCGCTACGACCGGATCGCGTGCCGTCTTATTTCTAAACAATATTCTCGCGATCCTTGTGCTGATCGCAGTTGGCGTAATCGTCGCGATCCCAAAGCTGTCCAACAGATTCATGGTGGTCCAGAGCCGCATGTTGTCGGTGTGCCTGTCCGCGATTGCGATCGCCGCTCTCTACTACACCTCGTCCAGCCTTCTCCATTTTCAGGCCTCCCGGAATACCGAACCCGCAGCATTCGCACTCTGGGTTTTTGCGATGGGTTATGTAGCAGGGGAGCGCGTGTTCGCGAACCAGCGCCGCCTGCTGGCGATTGAAAGCGAACTGGAAACCGCTCGCCACATCCAGTTTTCGATCCTTCCCGAGAGCATTCCTGCGATTGCCGGGCTTCGCTTGGCGGTCGCTTACCAGTATGTCGAAAGTGGCCGGGGATTTCTACCAATTCATTCCTGTCGATGAACACCGAGTGGGTGTGCTGGTTGCTGATGTCTCCGGGCATGGCGTCCCAGCCGCCCTGATTGCCTCGATGATCAAGGTCGCCATGCAGTCGGTCGTACGGTTCGCTCACGATCCGGGCGAAGTATTACGAAGCCTAAACCGAATTCTTTCACCCGAGCTACGGAAGCAATTGATCTCAGCGGCCTACCTGTGGACCGACACCGAAAGCGGTTGTGCAAGCTACTCCGCGGCAGGGCATCCGCCACTCCTGTACTGGAAAGGTGCCAAGGAAGAACTGGAGCGAATTGAAAGCAACGGTCTGCTCTTCGGAGTCACTCCCGACTCCGATTATCCAGTCCGCATACTGCCGCTCCGATCGGGTGACCGACTTCTCATCCACACAGACGGCCTTGCCGAGGCCGAAAATCTGGCGGGCGAATCCTTTGGAGAACATCAACTCGAGAAAGTGGTCCGGGAGCACCGCTCGCTGTCGGCATCGGACATGCTGCAACGATTGCTTTTCGAACTCCAAATTTGGCACCTGCCCAATACGCCACAGCAGGACGACATCACCTTGATTGTGATTGATGTTCTCTAGGGCGCCAACCCAGAAGACCACAAATGCGCTCCCCTTGGGCGCAACCTCTTAACCCCACTGTGGGCCCTGTACTCTTCTACGACCTGCGGGTACATCTTCTTTCCCTAGTAGGCGTTGGCTAAACAATTGTGCGCGTCAGCGTACGTCGGCTTCTCCCTTGCCAGCTTCTTGCAGACAGCAATGGCTTCGTCGAATCGCCGGGCATAGATGTAGACATTTCCTACATCTGGCGACTGTGGATCGAGTTCGTGAGCACGAGTGACTTCCGCAATGGCTTCCGACTCCATACAGCTTAACCAACAAGCAAGTGAAGTAACGCACGTTTGTCCTC
>Ga0187781_10003736_pt1 | contig 11383 bp, 11 predicted proteins | sample 0715_SJ02_MP02_2_FD_132447 | JGI IMG/M metagenome (GOLD analysis project Ga0187781, IMG submission 132447) | Tropical peat soil microbial communities from peatlands in Department of Meta, Colombia - 0715_SJ02_MP02_20_MG | ecosystem: Environmental > Terrestrial > Soil > Wetlands > Peat | place...
CACGCCGAGATTGCCGCAGACGCCGTTAAAGGCGAGTGTGCGGCCGCGCTTGGTCGCGTTCTCGATCACCATCGCGGTTCCGACCGGATGATAGATCGCGGCAAAAATGCCGAGCACGAACAGCGCGACGGCAAGCACGACCAGCGACGGCGCCAGCGCCGCACCGATCAGCGAAGCGCCGCAGCCGAGATAGAAGGCCACCATCATGTTGCGGCGGCTCCAGCGGTCGGCGAGCCAGCCCGCGGGCAGCGAAAACAGCCCGAAAGCGATGAACGAGGCGGTGGAGAGCGCGATGAGCTCGGAATAGCTGCGGCCGTAAACCGTCTGCAGTTCGATCACTACAGTCGGATAGACCAGCATTACAAAATGATCGAGGGCGTGCGCCCAGTTGAGAAAGCCGATGGAAGCGCGCCGCTGCGACAGGCCGAAAAAAGGGCCGGCGGCGGCCAGCGACTCGGGGGTAGAAACGTCGGCAGTCATTCGGTTGGTCCCGGATAAGCGCGAAGCGCCGCTTATACCCTCCCCAGCCATTGTGCGCCTATGGCTGAATTGCAGGGCTGCCCGGCGCCGTCACTGCCAGGATCGCACCGACCGATGGCTTTCTCGCCGTATGGCGGACGCCGAGGGCACCCCACCAAAGGGAGCGCCCTCAAATTTCCGCGTGGTGAACAGCGTCCGCGCTGCGCGCCGCGTTTCTTCGCTCAGTGACCTGAATTGTCGCCCGCTTCCGCGTGCGCCGGCTGGTCGCCCCAGCCGAGTTCTTCGAACAGCGCCTCACAAGCGTCGAGAGCCGCGGCCAGGCGCGCCCACTTTGCCAGTTGTTGCGGAGTGACCTCGCGGCGGAGATCGGCGGCGTCGGCCGCCAATCGCAGCATTTTCAGCTCCATCGCCACTGCCGGCGAGTGCCGGTTCTTCGCCGTGACTTTGGCGCACGGCGTCAGCGACCGTCGGTACATCGCACTTTCGTCTAAGTATTTCATCGGCGTTGCTCCCCTCGAAGACACACATGGTGGTGTTTCACGCTATGCCCGCCCAACATCCCTTGCCTTCCCGCAAGCCGATCCACCCAATCGCCTCGCGAGCAAGCTCGTCGCCGCCGGTGCTCGCCGCTTCGGGGCGCCGCTCCAAGGCGAGCACCCGCCAGCCCGATGTTGAATGAGTTCATCCCAAATGCTCGCATCCGCGCGCCCCGGCAGACGCTAACGGCGGCACTTTCGTTACCGTCGCTGAAGTGGCATGATGGCAAGCGGAACTCGACCGTACGTGTGCTGTGAATCACACACTCGAAAGTTGCGTCGCGAATTTTAGCGACCGTGCTGCGCCGAATCTTGTATGGTTGTAGTTTTGGCTACCACACGCCATCGGCGCGCCCCGGGACCGGCGCAGCGGTGACAATCAATCCAGCGTCCGGCGGAAGCGCGTGACCGCGATCCCCATGGCGAGTGCCATCAGGCCGGCAAGCGCCAGCGTGTCGAACTGGAGCTGCGACAGCGTCGAGCCTTTCAGCATGATCGCGCGCACGATGCGGATGAAATGGGTCAGCGGCAGAAACTCGCCGATGAACTGCGCCCAGCCCGGCATGCCGAGGAACGGAAAGACGAAGCCCGACAGCAGCATGTTGGGCAGAAAGAACATCATCGACATCTGCACCGCCTGCAGCTGGTTCTGTGCCAGCGTCGAGAAGGTGTAGCCCCAGGCCAGATTGGTGGCGATGAACAGCGTCGTCAGCGCGGCAAGAACCGCGAGGCTGCCGATGATCGGCACGCCGAACATGGCGACGCCGGCTGCGAGAATGAGCGCCGCCTGCAGGAAGCCGACCAGCACGTAGGGCGCGATCTTGCCGAGCATGATCTCGAACGGCGTGATCGGCATGGCAAGCAGGCTTTCCATGGTGCCGCGCTCGGCCTCGCGCGTCACCGAAAGCGACGTGAAAATTAGCATCGTCAGCGTGAGGATGGTGCCGAGCAATCCCGGCACGATGTTGAGCGGCGTCGAAGCGGCCGGGTTGTAGCGTTCGTGGGCGCGGATCTCGAACAGCGGCTGGCCCGCGTCGGGCAAGCCGCGGTCCTTCGCGAGCGCCGTGTTGACGATCTGCGAGAGTGCCGAAATCGCGGGCCCGGTCGCCACCGGATCGGTGGCGTCGGCAGCCACCAACAATGCCGGATCGTCACCGCGGCGCAGCGCGCGCTCAAAGTTCGCCGGGATCTCGACCGCGAACAGCACCTGGCCGGATTTGAGCGCCTCATCGAGCTCGGCCTCGTCGCGCAATTGGCGCGTGACCTTGAAGTATTTGGTGTTCTGGATGGCGGCGAGGATGGAGCGGCCGACGTCGCTCGATTCCTGCAGCAGCACCGCGGTCGGCAGATCGCGCGGCGTGGTGTTGATGGCATAGCCGAACAACGTGAGCTGCAAGAGCGGGATCGAGATCATGGTGGCGAGCGTCACGCGGTCGCGCCGCAGCTGCAGCAATTCCTTGCGCAGCATCGCGCCGACGCGGCGCCAGAAACCGCCCACGCCGATGACCGCGACCGCGCTCATTGGAAATTGTCCCTTGCCCGCCCCATCAGATCGATGAACACGTCTTCGAGCGAGGGCGAGGCGCGCTGCCAAACAAGACCGGGGTGATCGCGATAAGGCGCGATGGCCGCCTCCAGCGCTGCGGAGTCGCGGCCCGAGACGTGCAGGCTGTTGCCGAACGGCGCCACCATTGCGACGCCCGCGCTGCCTGAGAGTTCGCCGGAGAGGCGCGCGAGACTTTGGCTATCGGTGCTGCTGACGGTGAAGGTCGTGAGCTGAGAATTGAGGATAACGTCTTCGACCGTGCCGCGGGCGAGCACTTCGCCGAAGGCGATATATGCGATCTCATGGCAGCGCTCGGCCTCGTCCATGTAGTGGGTGGAGACCAGCACGGTGAGGCCATCGGCGGCGAGTTCGTGTATCTCGCTCCAGAAATCGCGCCGCGCTTTCGGATCGACACCGGCGGTCGGTTCGTCGAGCAACAAGAGCTTCGGGTTGGGCAGCGTGCAGGCGCCAAGCGCGAGCCGCTGTTTCCAGCCGCCGGAAAGCTTGCCGGCCACCTGCTCCTCGCGGCCTTGCAGACCGAGCCGCGCGATCATCGCTTTGGCCGCCGCCGCGGCGCGCGGAATGCCGTAGATGCGGGCGACGAATTCAAGATTCTCGCGCACCGACAGATCGTCGTAGAGGCTGAAGCGCTGCGTCATGTAGCCGACGCGATTTTTGATCATCGCCGCTTCGGTGCGGATGTCGTAGCCGAGACAGGTGCCGCTGCCTTGGTCGGGCGTGAGCAGCCCGCAGAGCATGCGGATGGTCGTGGTCTTGCCGGAGCCATTGGGCCCGAGGAAGCCGAAGATGGTGCCGCGTTTGACCTGCATGGAGAGGTCGCGCACCACCTGCCGGCCGCCGAAGGATTTGGTCAGGCCATGCACATCGATGACGATCTCGGGCGCGGGCGGCGGCGGCGCGGCGGCATCGCTGAACGCCATACTCATCGCACCGCCTCGGGTTTGGCCGCGACTTTCGGTTCTCCGCCCGGCTGCTGACGAACGAGCGTCGCATCGACCGGCTGGCCGACGCGCAATTCGGAGGGTTTGTCGGGCAACGCTTCGATCAAAAAGACGAGCTTGGAGCGCTCCTCGAGGCTGTAGATGACCGGCGGCGTGAACTCCGATTGCTTGGCGATAAAGCTCACCCGCGCCGTGAGCCCGTTCGCGCAACCATCGCAACTGACTTTGACTTCGTCGCCATAGGCGATGCTCGGCAGCACTGCCTCCGGCACATAGAAGCGAACCTTGATGTTGCCAGGCGGCAGCAGCGACAGCACCGGCCGGCCCGCCGGCACCATCTCGCCGGGGCGGAAGTAGATTTGCTGCACGGTGCCGCCGACCGCGCTGAACACGCTGCGCCGCGTCAGCCGGGTCTGCACCGAGTTGAGCCGCGCCTGCGCGTCGCGCAGCACCATTTCGGCGGCGTCGAAATCCTTCTGCGTGCCGGCGCCGGTCTTCACCAGCATCGAGGCGCGATCGAAGGTTTGCTGCGCGTTCTTCACCGAGGCTTTGACCTGGGCGAGATCGGCCTGTTGCAGATCGTCGTCGACGGTGAACAGGAGCTCGCCGGTTTTGACCGTGTCGCCTTCCTGCACCGTCAGCGTGCGCACACGCCCGACTTCGTCGGGGGCGACGTAGATCAGATTGGCCTCGATCCAGCCCTGATAGGTATTCGCCGGCTGCTTGCTGCAGGAAGCCGGCGCGAACGCCACCGCGCAAAGCACGGCCATTCCGGCAAGCCGCGGCACACTCATTACGGCCCCCCATCGCCGGCAAAAAGCCGATTGAAATAGGCGCGCATCAGTGCGCGCGCATCGAGCGGCTCGAAGCGATCGAACAAGCCCTGCCAGACCACCGCCATGACCGTCGCGGCGCCGAGCAATTGCGGAAAGCGGATCAAGGTGTCGTCGGCGATTTCGCCGCGAGCGAGCGCGCGTTGCAGCCGGGCGCGCACCGCCTTGAGCATGCGCGCCACCACCTCGCGGTAATAGAATTCAGCCAGCGCCGGAAAGCGCGGCCCCTCGCTGATGACGAGCCGCATCACCTGTTTGCGGCGCGTGCCGAACACCTCGCGGGCGAATATCTCGATCGCCTGATCGATCAGGCTGCGCAAGGGCAGTTCGCTGGCGAGCACCGCTTCAAAGGCGCTCATCACCGGGCCGATCTGAAATCGGACCAGCTCCTGGAACAGCGCTTCCTTGTCGGCGAAGTACAGATAGATCGTACCCTTGGCGACGCCGGCGCGCTTGGCCACGTCTTCGAGCCGGGCGGTGGCAAAGCCGCGGGCGGAAAACTCATCGAGCGCCGCTTCGAGGATGGCTTCGCGGCGAGTGGCCGCCTTGGCAAGCCGCGCACTTTGCCGGGACGCAGCGATGGCTCCCCTGCCGCGGGCTGGAGTGGATTTGTCGACGGGTGTTGCCTTCGAGGCGCGGGTCATGCTGCGAATATGACTGACCGGTCAGTCATACTCAAGCATGCTGAGGAGCCTGCGACAAAAGAACGGTTCCCCCGGCGCGGCCTGCGCCGCGGGTCAACCGGATTGGGTGCGGGGCTCCAGGCGGCTTTTACGATAAGTGACCGCGGGAGCCGGGCGCGAGTGCCTGCTGGACTACGAAGCTCCGACGCCAGGATGGGCATCGGGCGCTGGCGCGCCGTTGGGTTTCCGGCTCCCTTCGATGGCGGCGATCTTCGCCGGAAGCTCGTCCCGCGCGGCCGGTCGCTTCGGCTGGATGCGGGTCAGATCAACGGCGTTGTCCTCGCGTTTGGACGATCCTTCGAAGCGCGCATTTTCCTCGATCGACAGCGATCGATGGAAAATATCGCCTTCGACGACAGCGGTACCATTCAGCTTGACGCGGCTTGCATGGACCGAACCCTTGACCTGGCCGCCGATGGTCAAATCTTCCGCGACCACATCGCCTTCCACGCGGGCGCCCTCATTGATCAACACATTCAGCGCCCGCAGCTCGCCCTCAACCTGGCCGAACACGTTCAGGGTGCCCTCGCCGAAGATCTTGCCCACGACGGTCATGCCGCGGCTGATGGTGGACAGCTGGTCGGCTGATCCCTGTTCCGCCGGTTTTGTTGCTGCCGGCCGCTGCGGCTGTTGTACGGCGGAAGGCAGTTGATCCTTGTCGTCCTTGGATTTTCCGAACATTGCGCGCTCCTTGTTTGCATTGGCTTTGGCTCAAGACTTTCAGGTGGCGTAGTAGATGCGATGGAAGCGGCTCCCGAGAGCGGTCAGCACCTCCTGGCCGGTCGATCGCGTCGCCGCGGCGACCTCGTCGATGGTCATTGTGGAGCCGATCAACGTCGCCATTTCACCGCTCCATGCCGCTCTGGCGTCGGGCAGATCGGTGACGTCGATCCCGAGCAGATCCAATGACGAAGGCGCGATCACCGGACAGCGGTACCCGCCAACGATGGCCTGTAGCTTGGTCTTGGGATGCCATGATCGCGGAAAGCCGTCGGCGTGCCCGACCGAGACCAACGCGAGGCGGCGTCGCTTTGGTTCTGCGTCGATGAAACTTTGCCCGGGTGTCATGTCGCGGACGTGCACGATGCGTGCGCGCAGCTCGACGACGGGGAGCATCGGATTCGCCGAACCGGGAGTTGGGTTTATGCCGAACAGCGCCGAGTCGGCGCGCACCAGATCGAAGTGAGACTTCCGATGAAGCAGAATAGCGGAAGCGCCGGCCAGCGAAGCGGGAATGCCGCGATAAAGGCGACGCAGTTCACCGAACCCGGCAATCTGACGCTCGCTCTGCACATCGTTGGCCTTTTCCGCGCCGGCCAAACTGCTCATCAGCAGCGTGACGCCATGATCCAAAAAACGCACCCTGGCTGACAGCTGGGCCGCCTCCGCCATCGATAGTCCGAGCCTGTTCTCGCCGGTGTCTACGTTCAGCGCACAGCCGCCCGACCACCGGTTCGCAATGACGAAAGCGTCCCACTCGGCAAGTTCGATTGCGCTGTTGATGACGGGTTGCGCACTAAGCTTTGCAAAGAGGTGCGCGGCACCCGCGTGAAGCCCGTGAAGAACGTAGATGACGGATTTCGGCGCCGCCGCGCGAACGCGTCTGGCTTCAGCAAGATTGGCGACAAAGAAGGTTCGGCAGCCCGATTTGGCCAACGCATCCGCGACCGGATCGATGCCGCAGCCGTAGGCGTTGCACTCGAGAACGGCCGCGCAATCGGCGTCGGTGTTTTTGGCGAGCATAGCCCAATTGAATGCAATGGCGGTCAAATTGATCTTCAGGATGGCGTCGGCTTCGTCGGCCGACGGCCCGTCCATGACGACGCATTCCGTCAGCCCCTTGTGATGGACGACGAGGCGGCCTCCGCGATTGACGATTTTTCCTTCGACCGAACCGTCGACAAGGACGTTCGCACCTTCCTCGATCGTCAAACTTCCGATGAGATTTCCGCGAACATGCAAAGAGCAGTTTTTCTGGACAATCGTGTCGGTCGGGACCGAACCGCTAATAACTGTGGCGCAATTGACAACCAGCGACCCAGCGACATCGGCGTGGCTGTCGGAACCTACAATAGCCGGCGGCATTGCCAGCGCCCCCTACGACAACACTAGATTGCTTGTTCGAGCATGATCTTGACCGAAAACCGGTTTCCACTTTTCGGGATCATGCTCCAGGTCCTAAAAGATCGCTTGCTCCAAACGATTGCGGGCCAAGTGGATCACACATCATTCGCACTGGCATAGGAGAATTCTGCGCGTCATGCGCTTATGGTTGACTCTTGGATGATGGATTCGAAAAGAATGAAGCCGATCGTCTAGCAGACCTTCAACCGCCGAGATCCGTTTCCCTGGCTGAGGTTTGCGACGTCAGGCGAAAGGCCGAACAAGTCTGACAGGCGACTTATCCGCTTGCAGCCGCGGCGGCCTCCGGGCGGCTGCAGCCGCGCTCAACCTTTTTCGTCGCAAGCGAAGGCGCGCACGACGCAGTCCCTGCCGCCGAACTCATAGCAGCGGCGCAGCGAGAGATTCTCCGCCCGGCCGAGATGCGAGTCGATCGCCCAGCCGAACGAGCCGCACGGATGCTTGGCGTCGACGGCCATGGCGGCGCAGCCGCGCCGGATGGTGCCTACGACCTTGCAGGTCGTGCCGGTGCATCTCTTCATCGCCGCGGCGCGAGCGTCGGCCACTTTGTGGAAATCGTAGCCGTAGCCATAGGCGCCGCAGGTGCCGACGGCCAGAGCGCCGGCGGCGTGCGCGGCGCCAAGCGCCGCGATCAGAAAGAAGGCCGCAGCGGCAGTGCGCGCGGTCATGCGCAAAAGCCCAATCATCAAATCCCTCCCCCGGGAAGACACAAACGCTAGCGGGGAAGGGTTGCCAGTCGGTGAATGCCGGCCCGTCTTGCGAGACTTTCGTCATTCCGGGGCGCCACGAAGTGGCGAGCTCGGAATCCATAACCGGGGGTCAAGCGGAATTGGCACCGAGTACTTGCCGGAAGAATCGGGGTTATGGATTCCGGGCGCCTCGCTGACACTCGGCCCCGGAATGACAATCTGCGGCCCGCCGGGAAACGAAAGGATTTTTCAGTCGATAATTGGCGCCGCCAGCGCATCGCGGTTGCCGGCGGCGCTGAGCCGGTCGAGCGTCGCCTTCAGGCCGATGGTGTCGGGACAGATGACCAGCCGCGTCACCCTGCCCCAGCGCAGCTGCGCGACATGAATGCCGCGATTGGTCGTGCGCACATTGTCGGTGCCGGAATTGGTCTCGTCCCAATCGACTACGACCGTCGTATTCCAGGGCGGGCCGCTAACTTCGATCCGGTGAAGATCGAAATGAATGTCGGGCAGGAGCCGGTAGAGCCGCTCATACCAGCGCCGCGTCGCCGAGAGCGTGTGGCGCGCGCCGCCGAGCGCATGCTCGCCGAGAAACGCGTGCTCGAAGGCCGGCGCGAATGCCGCCAGCACCGGCTCGGCATTGCCTTTATTGACGGCGGCGAACAATGCCCGGATGCGGCGGCGAACGATGGCGTGATACATGGCTTCGCTCCCTGGCCTATGCTCTTGTACGTTCAATGATTGAACCCTATCGGATTGAGTTCAATGATGCAACTGAGTATGCTTCACCGATGAAACGAACCAGCTTTGCCCGCATGCACTGCTCGCTGGCGCGCGGGCTCGATCTGATCGGCGATTGGTGGTCGCCGCTGATCGTCCGCGATCTCTATCTCGGCGTCGTGCGCTTCGACGATTTAGTCGAGGACCTCGGCATTTCGCGCAATCTGTTGACGCGGCGTCTCAACGCGCTGAGCAAGAGCGGCATCATCGAGCGGCATGCCTACCGGCGCCGGCCGCTGCGCTACGAGTATCGGCTGAGCGAGGCCGGCCGCGACCTGGTGCCGGCGATCTTAGCGTTGACCGCCTGGGGCGACCGCTGGGCGCGCCCGAAGGAAGGAAGCCCGATGCTGTTCGTGCACAAGACCTGCGGCCAGCGCTTCGAGCCGCAAGTCACCTGCTCGGCGTGCGGCGAGGTGATTATTGCGGATGCGGTGAAGACTCTCGGCGGCCCGGGCGGCGCGATGAAGGCAGGCACGCTCATATTGGCGCGACGGCTTGGGGCAAAAGGCTAGAGCGGGATGACTTCTCTTCGAATCGTCATTCCGCTCCAGCATTTTGTTTGAGCATGATCTTTTCGGAAAACCGGTTTCCACTTTTCCGGATCATGCTCCAGGGTCGGAGCTTTTCTTGTCGCACCGATTTCTCGTCGTGGCCGGATTTGTTCTGGCCATCACGATGTTTTGGCGCGGATTGCCAGCCCAAGTGGGATCGCCGGGACGAGCCCGGCGATGACAAAGACACCAGGCCGCTTTAAAAGACATGCGCGTGCGTTAGGTCTTTTCCAACTCGGCCCGCACTGCCGCGAGCGCTTCGGGCGTGTCGACATCGGTGAGTGCGGCTTTGCCGGTGAGCGGCACTTCGATCGCGGCTTCGCCGTAGCGGCCGATGAGGTGACGCGCGCCAATGTCGCCTTCGACCGCCATCAGGTCGGTGAAGAAGCGGCGCGACCAGACCACCGGATTGCCGCGCTGACCGCCGATCGTCGGCACGACAATGAGTGCACCCTTGTCCGGCGCCAGCGAGCCGACCAGCTGGTCGATCATCGCGGCATCGACCTGCGGCATGTCGCCGAGGCAGACGATCACGCCATCGGACTGTGCCGGCAGCGCGGCGATGCCGGTCTTGAGCGATGTGCCGAGCCCGTCGGCGAAGGCCGGATTGTGCACGAATTCGACCGGCAAGCCTTCGAGCGCCGCCTCGACCCGCTCGCGCTGATGGCCGGTCACCACGATCACCGGACGGGCGCGCGAAGCGAGCGCCTGTTCGGTAACGATGCGGACGAGCGGCCGTCCGCCGATCTCGGCGAGAAGCTTGTTCGGTCCGCCCATGCGGCTCGAGCGGCCGGCCGCGAGCACCAAGGCGGCGACATTGCGCGCCGGCTGCAGCGGCTCTTCGCGCGGCTGCGGCCGCGTCACGATTTCCATTAGGAGACCGCCGACGCCCATACCGGTAATATCCTCGCGCGGCACCGGCAGACCGGCGAGAAGCCGCATCAGCACCCAGTCGAAGCCATTTTCCTTGGGGCTGCGGGCGCAGCCGGGAGCGCCCAGCACCGGATGGCCGGCCGCATTGCCGATGAGCAGAAGATTGCCGGGATCGACCGGCATGCCGAAATGCTCGATCTTTCCGCCGATCGCCTCGAGCGCCGCCGGAATGACATCGCGCCGGTCGGCGATGGCGGAAGCGCCGAACACGACCACAAGCTCGGCGCCCTGTTTGAGTACGCCTCGGATGGCGGCCGCCAGCGCCTTTTGCTCGTGCGGCACGCGCCGCTCGGCGATGATGCCGGCATTGGCCGGCGCAAGCCGCTCGGCGGTTATTTTCAACGTCTTGTCGATCACCTTGGACGACAGCCCAGGCAGCACGGTCGAGACAACGCCGACCTTGCGCACGCGGTAAGGCGCGACGCGCACCACCCGCTCCTTCGCCGCCGCCAGCGCCTTGTCGCGCGCGGTCGCGGCAACTGCGAACGGAATGATCTTTACGGTGGCGATCATTTCGCCGGCCACTACCGGCTTGAAGGCCGACAGCGTCGCCACCGTGATGGCTTCGTCGACGCGATTGAGGCGGTCGATCGCCTCCTTGTCGACGACCAGCACGCCCGGCACTTGCGCAAACAAATTGGCGCGGCCGGTAAAAGCGCGGTCGACATGAACGCCATCGCCAGCGATCGCTTCGGCGATGCCGGCGGCGGCTATGTCCTCCGAAACGTCGTCGGGTTCGAGCCGCGCCACCACGATGTCCTTGATGCCGGCCGCTTCGAGAGCGGCTGCTTCGACCGGGCCGATCAGTGTGCCTTTCTTGAGCACCATCGCGCCCTGGCGGATGGTGTGTACCGCCGTGCCGCCGATGGCCTCCTTGGGCGCGACCGCTCCGAATTTCATGACGCAGCCTTGACCAGCGGGCGCTCGGCTTCCGGCTCTTCGCGCAGCCGCTCGGTGATCTGCGCCATGATAGCGACCGCGATCTCGGCCGGCGAAACGGCGCCGATGTCGAGGCCGATGGGCGCATGGATGCGGGTGAGATCGGCGTCGCTCATGCCCCCTTGCTTGAGCCGTTCGAGGCGGCGCGCATGCGTTTTCCGCGAGCCGAGGGCACCGACATAGAAGCAGTCGCGCGCCAGCGCATGCAGCAGCGCCGGGTCGTCGATCTTCGGATCGTGAGTGAGCGCGACAAAGGCGGTGTAGTGGTCGACGTTGAGCGGCGGCAGCGCCGTGTCCGGCCATTCGGCG
>Ga0187781_10003738_pt1 | contig 11383 bp, 9 predicted proteins | sample 0715_SJ02_MP02_2_FD_132447 | JGI IMG/M metagenome (GOLD analysis project Ga0187781, IMG submission 132447) | Tropical peat soil microbial communities from peatlands in Department of Meta, Colombia - 0715_SJ02_MP02_20_MG | ecosystem: Environmental > Terrestrial > Soil > Wetlands > Peat | place...
TCCACGCTTCGCTGAGTCGGGTCGAGCGCTCTTCCCACAAATGCCTCCATCGGCGTACCCTCCCCTGGAATCATCGGCAAATGAGCACACTGGCATCGCAGTGGCCAGGGGGGAGGAGGGTTAAAGCAGACGGAGGCCCAGACGCGGGGAGAAACGAAGGGCGAAAGATTAGGATTCAGTAATCTGAGATTGAATCGAAAGGAGTTACGGGCGCATCGGATGACGGGAGAGCTCCGAAAAGGAAGACAAACCAGTTTGGAACTACTTCGAATTAGAGCGGACTGTTGATATCGGAAGAGCAGTCCCTTGCAACAAGCCCACTATTTCCCGTATGGTGTTGGCGACTCCCAGAGGGAAAAATCATGAAACGCGTGCTTGTAATCGAAGATGACAAGGATATCGTCGAATTGGTGCGCTATAACCTGGAAAAAGACGGCTACCAGGTGGTCGCCAGCGGAGACGGTGCGACGGGATTGGCGCAGGTCCGCAAATCGCCGCCGGACGTCCTCGTTCTCGATCTAATGCTACCCAAACTTTCGGGCTTGGAGATTTGCAAGGAAGTACGCAAAGACGTAAGTTTGAATCGTTTGCCAATCCTCATCCTGACTGCCAAGGGCGAGGAGGCGGACCGCGTCGTGGGGCTCGAGCTCGGGGCCGATGATTACGTTACAAAACCCTTTAGTCCACGAGAACTTGCCGCGCGCGTGAAAGCGCTTCTGCGGCGGTCGGAGCCTGGAACCCCCACGGAGAAACTGATCGAGATTGGCGGGTTGCGAATCGATCCTGCGGCTTATCGCGTAACACGGACCGGGAAACCCGTGCCCATGAGCACACTGGAATTCCGGCTCCTATATTTCCTCGCGGCGCGTCCGAACCGTGTTTTCACGCGGGACCAGCTCCTCGACGCTGTTTGGGGTACGGAACGATTTGTGACGCCGCGGAGCGTGGACGTATATGTGCGACGGCTGCGAGAGAAAATCGAGACCGACCCGCAGCACCCCGCGTATATGAAAACGATTCGCGGCGCAGGCTACTTGTTCGAAACCCGTGCGAGCTAAGCTGTTCTGGAAATTGGGGCTGACCTATCTCGCCCTGCTACTCGGCGTATTGCTTACTGTCGATATTTACGCGGCACGGGTCCTGCGCCGCGATTACCTCCGCTCCGTAAATGAACAACTCTCCTCTCTCCTGAATATAGCCCTCTCACAGCCACCTCAGCTCAATGATCCGGCGCAACTCGGGGCCTGGACGCAATGGATAGCGAAAAGCGGCGCGCGCATGACGGTGATTGACAGCAGCGGACGCGTGCTGACCGATTCGGCCGAGAATCTCGACATGTTGGATAACCATGCGGATCGTCCGGAAGTGCAAGAGGCGTTTGCGAACGGCACGGGAGAATCCGTGCGGCAAAGCCGGTCACTTGGGCGTGAGCTGGTGTACCGGGCGGTGAGGTATCAGCCGCCGGCGGGTTCGCCGGTGGTGGTCCGCATGTCGCTGCCGGTAACGCAAGTGAATGTGGCGCTGGGAGAACTGCGGCAAAAACTGGTGATCGCCTCGCTGATCATTCTTGCGCTCGGGGGCATGGTTTCGCTTGGGTTTTCCCAAATGTTTGCGGCGCGCGTACAACGGCTGAAAGATTTTTCGCGGCGTGTCGCCGCCCGTGACTTTCGACCGATGCCCGCCGAGCAGCCGCGCGACGAGCTTTCCGACCTTGGCGACGCGTTGAATGAGACGGCCAGGCAAATGGACCTGGAGATCCGTCTGCTGAGCGGCGAGAGAAACCGCTCGAGCGCCATCCTGCGGAGCATGGTGGAGGGCGTGGCGGTGATTGACGCGCAGGAGAGACTGGTATTCTGCAACCGCGCATTTTCAGAAATTCTGAACATGGATGCAGTGAGCAGCGAAGGGCGCCCCCTGATCGAACTGGTTCGCAATACTCAACTGCTGAGCCTGATCCACAGGGCGTTGCAGGGGGAAGAAGGGCTGCAAAGCGACATTGCCACGGGCATCGTTCAACAGAGGAGTTTTTCGGTGACGGCGGCGCCCGTGAAGGCGCTCGAAGCCGGACCAACCACCGGAACTGGGGCCGCGGAGAAGCCTTCCGGCGCGGTGGTGGTGTTGCACGACGTGACCGAGTTGAGGAGGCTGGAACGCGTCCGCCAGGACTTCGTGGCCAACGTCTCGCACGAATTCAAAACACCTCTGACGGCGATTCAGGGATTCGCAGAGACGTTGCTGGCAGGGGCGCTCGATGATCCGAACAACAACAGACGGTTCCTCGAAATCATGCGCGAGCATGCGGCACGGCTGGCCCGCCTAACGAACGACCTGCTGAAACTCGCGCGCATCGAAGCAGGAAAACTGGAAATCGAGTTTTTCCCCGTGAGCCTCATAGAGCTAATCGAAGGCTGCGCGGAGACGACGCTGCTTAAAGCCAGCCGGAAGCAAATTACGCTCGATGTTGTGCTGCCAGCGGGATTGCCTCCGGTGCGCGGCGATTCCGGCCTGCTGCGCGACGTGCTGCAAAACCTGCTGGACAATGCCATCCAGTACACGCCGGAAGGCGGACGGATTGAAGTGAGCGCAACGGCCAAGCCACGGGAAGCGGTGGTCACTGTGGCCGATACGGGCATCGGTATACCCTCGACCGAGCAAGAGCGCATTTTCGAGCGCTTCTACCGTGTGGACGCGGCGCGGTCGCGTGAAGCCGGCGGGACAGGCCTGGGTCTTTCCATTGCGAAGCATATAGTGGAGGCGCACGGCGGGCGGCTTTGGGTGGAGAGCGCTGTCGGAAGCGGCTCACGCTTTTCCTTTTCGATTCCACTTGCGAACTGAGTGATACGCCTTCTTGTCTCGAAAAATTCACGCGCGCTTCACCTCCTTGCAACCGGCCCCCTCCATCCTGTAAGCGGAGAAAAAAAGGCTCAGACGACGCTGTGCGCGTCCTTGACGGCTTACAGGAGGAAAGGGATCGTGGGAATAGTGAAGACAGGGTCGGATGAAATGTTTCAGAGCGTGCTGGTGAACTATTTGGTCTCGCAGGCGCGAACGGTGGAATCGTCGGTGAATCGCGCTCTTTGGGCCCTGCTGGAGCGAAACGAGCGGCTGGCGAGCGAAGTATTCCTCACTGAACCGCGGATCAATGAAATGGAAATCCTGATTGACGAACATGCCATCCGCATCCTGCAACAGGGAAACCTGCTGGACACAGATGTGAGGCTGATTGTGGCCACCTTGAAAATCAACAACGATCTCGAGCGCATGGGCGACCTCGCCGTGAATTTGAGCGAGCGGGCCATTTCGCTGGCCGGGATGGGCGAGGTGCAGACGCCGGCCGAGCTCGAACCTATGACGACGGCGGTCCGGGCCATGGTTTCGAAATGCCTGGGCGCCCTGATTTACAAGAACGTGGATCTGGCGACGCAGGTGCTCGAAAGCGATGACGTGGTGGATCAATACCGCGACCAGGTTTTCGAAGCGCTGCTTGCGGGAATGACGGAGAATCCGGCGCTGGCCGCGCCAAACTTGCACTTTGTCCTGGCCTCGCGGCACCTGGAGCGGATCGCGGATCATGCCACGAACATCGCCGAGGACGTTCTGTTCTGGGTTCGAGGATTAGAAGTGCGTCACGGGCGGGGCAAACAATTGGAAGCGGAACCCGAGGGTACGGCCGCGGCGGGAGCGATGTAACGGAGTTTTCACGAATTTATCATCGGACTTTCAAGGTGAGTGCCTAGTTTCAAGTTTTGGACGTTCAGATGACCATTGTTTGGACTGAAAGCTGGCGGGCCTATCGCGAGCAACGCTCTCTAGTGCGCGGTCAAATTCTTAGGAAGATACGGAAAAAGAGATTGTAAGTTCTGGCGCAGGAGCAGGTTGCGCCGGAAGTAAAGCAGTACACGGCCTACCCACCATAGAGGCGCGGCCTGATCACACCCCCGGGGCCGCGCCTCCACTTCTTCGCGGTGAGAGGAGGGCATTTCACTCCGAATTCTCGTTCATGTAACAATTCTGTAACAATTTAAACAAAGAATCGGGGCCGAGGTGAACTCTTCACATGCGAAAGAACATACTGGTTGTGTGGCTGTTGGTGGCTCTGCTTGGCGCGATTGGCCTGCAAGCCGCCGACACCATCAATTTGAACGCCGCCGGCGCTACTTTTCCCTACCCAATTTATTCGAAATGGTTTGACGTGTATCATCAGCAACATTCCAATATTCAGATTAATTACCAGTCCATCGGTTCGGGAGGCGGAATCAGGCAGCTTCTGGCGGGCACCGTGGATTTTGGAGCTTCAGATGCGTTTTTGAGCGATGACCAACTGAAAGATGCCAAGTTCAAGATCCTGCATTTTCCGACAGTGCTTGGCGCGGTGGTGCCGACCTACAACATCCCGGGGGTGAGCAGCGATCTGAATTTCACGCAGAGAGCGCTGGCGGGAATTTATCTCGGCGCGATTACAAAATGGAATGATCCGGAACTCACCAAGGCGAATCCGGGAGTGAAATTGCCGGGCGACGACATTGTCGTGGTTCACCGGTCCGATGGCAGCGGCACTTCCTACATCTGGACCGATTTTCTCGCCAAGGTTAGCCCCGAATGGAAGGGTAAAGTCGGCAACGCGGCGACGTCCGTCAACTGGCCCGTGGGTATCGGCGGCAAGGGAAATGAAGGTGTGAGCGGGCTTGTGAAGCAAACCCCCAATTCCGTCGGATACATCGAGTTGATATACGCTGTGCAGAACAATATCCCGTACGGCAAAGTCCAAAACGCGGCGGGCAAGTTTATCAAGGCGGATCTGTCCGGTGTTACAGCAGCAGCAGCTTCAAAGGCGAAGGAAATACCGGACGACTTCCGCGTCTCGATCACCAACGCCCCTGGGGCAACAGCCTATCCGATAGCGAGCTTCACATGGCTCCTCATTCCCGCACAGATCCAGGACGGAGCCAAGCGGGATGCCATTAAAGACTTCCTGAAGTGGATGCTCAACGACGGCCAGAAGTATAATGAAGGGCTGACGTACGCGCAGCTCCCCAAGGAAGTGATCGCGAAGGAAACGAAGGCGATTTCTCTAATTCAGTAAAAATGTCCGCGGCGGCCACCACATTCGCGCAGGAGGCTCCGCCCCGATCGGGGCCCCGTGCGTTCCTCGCGCGGCTGAAGCACGGCGATGAGATAGCCCACCTGATCACGCTCATCGTTGCGGCGGGCATCCTGCTGCTGACTTCGCTGCTCGTGTATGAGTTGTGGGTCAACTCTCACCTTTCCCGGGCCCAGTTCGGATGGATGTTTTTTTGGACTAAAGTTTGGGATCCGAACTTCGATAATTTCGGGGCGGCGCCGTTTATCTACGGCACCCTGGTCACTTCCGCCATCGCGCTCCTCATCGCCGTGCCGCTCGGTCTTGCGAGCGCGATCTTTCTTTCGGAGCTCGCCCCGCGAACCATCAGCGACGGAATTTCGTTCCTGATTGATTTGCTCGCCGCCGTGCCGAGCGTGATTTACGGACTACTCGGCATCTTCATCGTCGTGCCGTTGATGCGGACCCTGATCGGTCCAAAACTCATCCACACATTTGGCGGAGTTCCCTATGTGGGGTCGCTTTTTCGCGGACCGAATTTCGGGGTTGGATTCCTCACGGCAGGAATTGTCCTGGCGATCATGGTCGTGCCGTTCATCATTTCGGTGTCGCGCGAGGTGTTGCTGACCGTGCCGCGAGAACAACGGGAAGCGGCGCTGGCGCTGGGCGCAACGCGGTGGGAATCCACCTGGAAGGTGGTGGTTCCCTGGGCGCGCACGGGAATCATGGGCTCGGTGTTTCTGGCGCTGGCTCGCGCGCTGGGGGAAACGATGGCCGTGACCATGGTCATCGGAAATGCGGCGCGCATCAACCCCTCGCTGCTTGCTCCTGGCGACACAATCGCCTCGACGATCGCCAACCAATTCACGGAAGCCACGGGCGATCTGTACTTGAGCGCGCTCATTGAGCTGGGTCTCGTTCTGTTCTTGATTACGTTCATCCTGAATGGCCTTGCGCGGATCTTGATCGTCGCGACCGAGCGCGGCGGGGGGCGTCCGGCATGAGCGGCGCCCGGCTGATCTGGCGGAAGGGTTTGAACTACGTCATGCTCAGCCTGACGGGAGTGGCGGCGTTCGGTGTGGTTTCCGTTCTATTTTTGATCCTCGGGTATTTGATATGGAACGGAGGGACATCGCTCAGTTGGAATTTTCTGACCCAGCTTCCGAAGCCGGTCGGGGAAACGGGCGGCGGCATGGCCAACGCCATCGTGGGCAGCCTGAAGCTGCTGTTCCTGGCGGCCGTGATGGGGTTGCCGGTGGGCTTGCTCACGGGCGTGTACCTGGCGGAATTTGGCGGATCTACCTTCCCGTTTATTATTCGTTACACCGCGGACTTGTTGTACGGGGTGCCCTCGATTGTGATCGGCATTTTCGCCTACTCGCTGGCGGTGCTGCCGGTGAAGCATTTTTCGGCGCTGGCAGGCGGAGTGGCGCTGGGGATCATGGTGATCCCGATTACCGTGCGGAGCACGGAGGAGTTTCTGCGGGCAGTGCCGGGCAGTCTGCGCGAGGGCGCCATGGCGCTTGGCGCCAGCAAGTGGAAGACAATTGCGACAGTAGTGCTGCCGGCTGCGAGCGGGGGTATTCTAACTGGGATGCTCCTGGCGCTGGCGCGCGTGGCGGGAGAAACGGCGCCGCTGCTTTTCACGGCATTCAGCAACCGATTCTGGAGCCAAGGGTGGGGCCAGCCGATTGCCTCGCTTCCGGTAATGATTTACACGTACGCCATTGCGCCCTATGATGACTGGCACCGGCAGGCCTGGGCTGCAGGCCTGGTGCTTTTGGGATTGGTGCTGCTCTCCAATTTGGGCGCGCGGCTAATCCTGGCGCGGCCAAAAGTTGGCTAAGGCGAAGCGGCATTCGAGGTGGCTGAGTTGAGTGGAGCACCGCAATTCGTGTTTTCGGAAAAAGGGCTGCGAGACACCGTGTCCACGGAAAAAACGAAAGCGCAAGCCACGCACCATCCCGTGCGCCTGAAGATTTCGAACCTGAACTTCTTCTATGGGGCGAAGCAGGCGGTGTTCGACCTGAGTCTGGACATCCCCATAAACAAGATCACGGCGCTGATTGGCCCCTCGGGCTGCGGCAAGTCCACGTTTTTGCGGACGCTAAATCGCATGAATGAGACCATTCGCCATACCCGCGTGGAGGGAAAAGTCCTGCTCGATGGCCATGATATTCACGGCATGGACGTAGTGGGATTGCGGCGAAAAGTCGGCATGGTCTTTCAGCGGCCGAATCCGTTCCCCAAGTCCATTTACGAAAATGTTGCCTACGGGCTGCGAATTAACGGTTTCAAGGGGCGGTTGGACGATCTGGTGGAACACAGTTTGCGGCGGGCGGCTTTGTGGGAAGAGGTTAAGGACCATCTGAAGAAATCGGCGTTTGCGCTCTCGGGCGGGCAGCAGCAGCGGCTATGCATCGCGCGCGCTCTGGCTGTGGACCCGGAGGTTTTGCTCCTGGATGAGCCCTGCTCGGCGCTCGATCCCGTGACAACGGCGAAGATTGAGGAATTGATGTTCCAGTTGAAAGATAGCTGCACCATGGCGATTGTCACGCACAACATGCAGCAGGCCGCGCGCGCCAGCGATTTCACGGCATTCATGCTGGATGGAAAATTGATCGAGCACAGCGAGACGCCCAGGCTGTTTACGACACCCAGCGATCCGCGAACAGAGGCGTACATCACGGGCCGGTTCGGCTAAAAGGGGGGCTCAGAGCGACGAAGCTCGGAGGGACCACGGGTAAATGGAACGCCATTTCGAACACGATCTCGAAGAACTGAAGCAGCGCCTGCTATGGATGGGGAGCCTTGCCGAGCGCGCCGTCCATCAGGCCGTGCACGCCGTGCTGGACGCCGAGGAGCATCTCGCCGAAACCGTGCTCAATGAGGAAGACGCCATCAACGAAATGCAAATTGAAATTGACGAGCGCGTTCAGCGATTGCTCGCGCTCCAACAGCCGATGGCGGCCGATTTGCGGTTCTTGCTGGCAGTCTCACGAATCAACGGCGACCTGGAACGGATCGGGGATCAGGCTGTGAATATCGCGCAGTCCGCGATGCGCGTGCTGCGGCATCCGCAGGTGAAGCCTTACGTGGACTTGCCGCGGATGAGCGAGTTGGCCGAGAGCATGGTGCGCGATAGCTTGAACGCCCTCGTGCGCGCCGACCTCGATTTAGCGCAAAGCGTCCTCCAGCGCGATGATCAGGTGGACCGTCTGCGAGACCAGCTTTTTCGCGAACTACTGACCTACATGATGGAAAACTCGGCGGTCGTATTTGCGGCGTTCGAGTTGATCCTGGTGGCCAAGAATCTTGAGCGCATAGGCGACCATGCGACAAACATCGCCGAGGATGTCATTTACTTCGTGGCCGGGCGCGACGTCCGTCACCCGGCTCTCGACCGTCGGTAGAATTCCTCTCGACCCGTCCCTTCTGCTAGCTCCCGCGAAGCGGTCACCTGACAATTCTTGGTGTGCCTACCTGTTGTATTGCGCTTCGGGGTCTTTTCGGGATGAAAGGATTGTGGTGGCGAGCTAAATGCGGCTGAGAGCGGTTGCTTCGTCTTCCGCAAGGTCGAGGATCGAGTCCAGGCGTACCATTTTCAGGAGCATCATCACCCGCTTGCTGGGAGCGTAGAGGGTGCACTTCCCGCCGGCGCGCTTCAGGGCGGTAAAGGACCGCACCAACGCACCGATGCCGGAGCTATCGAGTTCCGTCACGCCGGAAAGATTTACGGCCACATGGGTGGATCCGGAATCCACAAGCTGTTGAATCTGGTTGCGAAAGGATTCTTCCGCCTCGCCCAGCTTCAGCGGCCCTTCGAGATCCAGGATGGTCGCCCGCCCGGCCTTTCGAACGCTGATATTCAAAGGCGCCTCGTCGAACCCTGCAAAGCTAACCGAATTAGGAGCGCCAATCAAGGGGCAGGGCGCAGATAAGTCATCTCGGCACGTCCGTTGTCGGACACTTCCTTGACGGGCCAGCCGCGCATTTGCTAGGCTGCGCGCGTTCCCTCTCCCCACATCGTGTGGAAACCACCCCGCGATGGGAGAGTGAACGCGTTCCCGCCTCATGGAGAGCAATGGAATCAACATCCGCGCTCTTTGAACTGGCAAGCGTGTCTCTGGCTTGCCGCGACCAGGACACGCTTCTGAAGACCTTTGCGGCCCGTGTCGGCTCCTCCCTGGGAGCGCGTGCGGTCTTTGTGTGGCTGGCCGACTATGGTAGCGAAGGGCTTGTCTGCCGGATGCGCTGGACGGAGCCCGGAGAACGGCTTACTCCCATTGATGAGCCGGTGACGGAAGGGCCACTCGTTGTCGTCTACGAATCCGCAGTAACGTCGCGGCTTTCCGCCCGCGAGATCTCTACCGACGCGCTCGAGCACCTCGAGGAAATCAGCCGCACGCGCGTGAAGTCCGCTGTCTTCGCCTCTGTGCCGGGCATCGAGAAACCGGCAGGCGTCGTCGAGGTGCTCAATAAGCGCGCCGGAGACTTCACCGCCGAAGATGCGCATTTTCTCGAAGAGGCAAGCCGCGTGGCCGGGCAGGCGCTGACAAACCTCGGCGCGATTGAGGGCGAGCGCCAGACGCAGCTCGCCACTCTCGAGCGTCTGACGGCGCTCTACGATTTGGGCCGCACTTTCACCTCCACGCTCGAGCTCCACGAACTGCTCCCCATCGTAGCCGGAAAAATTCGCGACATCCTGGGGGCTGGCGCGTGCAACCTCTGGCTGGCCGACGGCGATAACGACGAGCTTTACCTGGTGGAGCAAGCCGGCGAAGACCCCACCGTGAAAGAAGACGCGCGCGTATCCCTGTCGGAAGGCTTGATGGGTGAAATTGCCAACCAGGGGAATCCCAAGCTCGTCGAGCAGCCGGAGGAGGAAGCGGGGCTCGAGGAGCGCCGCAAAGCAGGAGGGGAGTTCGAGATTGAGTCGTGGATGGGAGCCCCCCTGCGGAAGGAAGATGAAGTGCTGGGTGTCGTCGAGATCGTCAACAAGACGGACGGCACCCCCTTCACCGAGGACGACCTGTTTTTTCTCAACAGCATCAGCGAACAGGCTGCCGTTGCCATCCACAACGCCAATTTGCTCGAATCGGAAAGAAAGGTTCATGCGCTCGATGCCCTGCTGAAAATCTCGCAGGAAATCACCTCCACGCTGAACCTGGACCATGTCTTGACCACCGTGGTGCAGCACGCCGCCACGGTTGTGCCGTTTGATCGTTGCGTGATCGGATTTTACGACCGCCGCCGCTATGTCCTGGGCGCTGTCTCCGGCGAGGCCGACGTTCCGAAGACGCGCGAGATGAGTGATTTGCGCGAATGTCTGGAATGGGTGGCGGACCAGGAGAGTGCCGTTTCGGCGGACTTGGGTGAAGAGGGCTGGCGGCTGGAGCCGGAAGATGCCCGGGTGCAGATCGTGCCGTTCCTCGAGGGCCACGACTATAAGGGTTTTTATGCACTGCCGTTGCGCGATGACCAAGGCACTCTCGGCACGCTTGCCCTGCTGAGCGGCGAGGCCGATTTCCTGAGCGAATCGAACCAGGAAACCGTGGCCATCCTGGCAAACCAGACGACAGTGGCCATCCGCAATGCGCAGCTCTACCAGCAGGTCCCGCTTGCCAATCTTCTTCAGCCCTTTGCCGAGCAGAAAAAAAAGCTGCTGGGGGCTGTATCGCAATCGCGCTGGGTTCTATACCTTCAGCGGGCCGGAATCGCCGCACTCTTGCTTATCCTGATTCCTTGGCCCTTGAGGCTGGGCACGGATGCCACCGTCGTGCCTGCCGAGCGGCGTGTTGTGAGCGCAATTGACGGAGGGGTGGTTGAGCGCGTGTTCGTCCACGAAGGGGAACTGGTGAAGCGAGGACAGCTTCTCGGGCAGCTCTACAACGGCGAGGACCGCGTCCGGCTGGCACAGGCGGAAGCGGCACTATCGCAGGCGCGCCGCGATCTGGCTGAAGCGGAATTCCGCAACGACCCAGCCGCCGCCGGCCAGGCAAAGATCCGCGCGGACCTCCATGCTGCGGAGGTTCAACTGGAGCAGCAGCGCGTGGCTGCGGCTCAATTGGCGTCTCCGATCGCGGGCATTGTGGTAACGCCAAAGATCGAGGAAAAGGCTGGGGCAATGGTGAAGCCCGGTGAGGAATTCTGTGAAGTGGTGGAGCAGGACCGCATGGCCGCGGAAATGAGCGTGCCGGAAGCCGACCTCAGCCTGATCCGGCCGGGGAAGAATGTGGCGCTCAAGTTGAACGCATTTCCGACGAAAACCATCGAAGGAAACGTTGAACGCGTGGGGGCACA
>Ga0187781_10003739_pt1 | contig 11383 bp, 11 predicted proteins | sample 0715_SJ02_MP02_2_FD_132447 | JGI IMG/M metagenome (GOLD analysis project Ga0187781, IMG submission 132447) | Tropical peat soil microbial communities from peatlands in Department of Meta, Colombia - 0715_SJ02_MP02_20_MG | ecosystem: Environmental > Terrestrial > Soil > Wetlands > Peat | place...
GACCTTGCTTCTTGCAGCTCCGTCCTGCCCAGTCCGGTTATCCTGTAGTACTTCCGCCTGTTCTTCACTTCGGCCTTCACCAGGCTGGATTTCTCAAGGTCGTACAGCACCCGATATGCGGTGACGTTACCGCTCCAGAACCCGAACTTCTCGTTGACAAGCCTTCTAAGCTCGAAACCGTATCTCTCCTGCGAGGACAACAGTATGAGAATGAAGAACCACAGATTCTCCTTCTGGACCTTGGTCTTTAGCCTGCTGACAAAGTGCACCTAGATCCGCACCATCTTTTCTTCGTCCAAGAAACCCATGGAAGGGAACGAATGGGAGTTTTAACGGTTTGTAGGGACTCGCGAACGCTAATAATCACTGCCTAAGACATAGTGGCTGTGGAAGAGCGGTCCGCCGGGTCCGTCGTATACAGGGAGAGCGACGAAGGGCGAATCTACCTGCTCCTTCAGAACTCGGGGTGATGGGATTTCCCCAAGGGCCGAGTGGAAAAGGGAGAGTCTGAAGTGCAGACTGTGCTCAGGGAGGTGGAGGAAGAGACGGGATTGATGGACCTGAAGATTGTACCGGGGTTCAGGAAGGTGATCGAGTACTTCTACAGGAGGGACGGAAAGAACATCCACAAGCAGGTGACCTATCTGCTGGGGGAGACAGGGGAGGAGAGGGTGAAGATCTCCTTCGAGCACCAAGGGTTCGGCTGGTTCCCATACGGAGAAGCTCTGGACCGCGCGTCCTACGACAACTCGAAGGTCACGTTGAAAGAAGCGGAACAGTTCCTTCTCGGATCCGGTTAAAAGTCCACGAGCGGATGAGGCTTTGTCAGCCTGATGACCTTGATGTAGTGGGACCCCGGCTCGTCGGTCCTCTTGACATAGGTCGTCTCTGTTATCTTATCGTATGAATACCTCAGGAACCCTGAAGGCTCCTCATTGACGCGGGTGTAGAAGAATATGGACGCCTCCTCGTAGTCGTCGATCCTCGCGAAGGTGCCGACAACCCATCCCCCGCCATCCCTGAATGCAAAGAGAGGGAGGGGGGGCTCCTCAAACAGGGTCTTGTAGGCACCGACCTTCACGAGACTGGGGACGTTCTCCACTTCTATCGCCATGAACTTGTCATGGAATGATGTCTTCTCATCCAGAACGGATGGCATCTTCTGAACCCTAATCACCGGGGCGTAAAGGTAGGAGGGGTTGCTGGCAGAGCTCACGAGCTGAACCTCCTCCCCGTCTCCCGTCGTCCGATACGCCAGGAACTCGTCTACCTGACCGTTGTCGAAGTAGTAGAAGATGGGCGTCCCCATGAAGAGATCCGCCTGGGCGGCGATTCTGGTCGTCTTGCCGTGCTTGAAAGCGAATAGGGGGAATGGAGCCCTCTCAAGGGCGCAAGAGAGCCTCCCAAGGTCCAAGATTGAGTCAAGACCGACGTAGCAGGCTCCTCCTATCTTCTGCTCCTCCCTCTTTGGCAACTGCCGGCGGCCGGGGCTATGCTGGTTATAAGTTTGCGAACCACGACGGGACGTCTTTGGCTAAATCGCAGGAGCGGGATGCACGGGGGGTGAGCGCCTGGAGGGAGGAGACCGCGAATGATCTCGCTGCCGCAGCGAATGGGATTGAATCGGTCCTCGGATCACTCACCGGAGAGCCCTCGGAGGATCAGGTCCGCTCCGTCTGGTACGCCTACACCGGGGTCGAGAAGAGCATCGCCTTCATCAAGATTGACTTGGACGAGGAAAACCCAGGTAGGTTCATCAGGCTCAGGAACTATAAAGTGCCGGACGAGAGGCAGGCTCTGCAGTTCGCCCTCAAGAACCTGAGGAAGGGTACCGACGCCTTCCACCTGGGCGACTTTCGCCAGTCCCTCAAGGATCTGCGGGAGGCAAGGAACTATCTGAGGGCACTGCTCCGGGAGACGCGGATCAGGCGAGCCAGGAAAGCCCGCACCGGCTAATTCTCTTCTTCTACCTTCTTCTTCTTCGGTCGAGGCTTCTTCGAGGCGGCCTTCCGGGGCTTCTCTTTTGCCTCCTCTTCCTTGGCCGGCTCTTCTGCGGGGGCTTCAGGCTCTTCGGGCTTCGCCTCTACCACGGGGGCTTCCTCAGGCTTCTCCGGCCCCTTCTTCTCTTCCTCCTCTTCCTTCTCGCCCAGCTCTATCTCCTGAATCGTGAGCTCCTTTCCAGCGACAAAGACCCTGTACTTCTTCCTGACCCCGTTCATGTAGAGGAACCGCTTGATGTAGGTCTTGACGTGCCGGGGTTTCACCCCCTCTTTCAACTCTCCGTCCTCTATTTCGATCTCCCCTCCGGAGAGCGACGGCTTGGTACCCACCCTTGGTTCGAGAAACGCAACCAGGTCGTCTCCCTTGTCCTTCAGGGTGCCTAGGGCTACCTTCAACTCGGTCTCCCCGTCCCCCCGTAGCGATATATCTGTTCTGCTATTTGCCATGCCTCCGTCTGCGTTTCTGGTAGGTCCTTATCGCCCGAAGCAGGTCGATGTACCTGAAAGCAGGCCAGAAGACGTCCACGAAGACGAGTTCTGAGTATGCGCCCTGCCAGAGGAGGAAGCCACTCATTCTCTCCTCCCCGGAGGTCCGGATGATAAGGTCCGGCTCCTGGTTTGGGAGGTAGGCCGTGTAGAGCCTGTTCGAAACAGTGTCCTCGGTAATCGCGTCCGGGCTGAGGCTGCCGCTCCTAACGTCCTGGGCGATCGACCTGACGACGTCAGTTATCTCAGCCCGTCCTCCGTAGGCCACCGCAATGTTGAGGTAGCTATCGTTGAATTTGGAAGTCTTCTCCTCGATGGCCTTCAGCAGGTCGATGATCGAATCTGGGAGAAGGTCCAGCCTCCCTATGGCCCTGACGTTGACCCTGTATCGCATGATCCTCTCGTCGTTGAGCAACCTCCTGAGCCTTGCCTCTATGAGTACGAAGAGCTCCTTCAGTTCGTCCGACGGCCTTTCCAGGTTCTCCGTCGATAGTACGTACAGCGTGACCGTCTTGATCCTGAGATCGTGGCACCAATCCAGGAGCTCTTCGGCCCTGTTCGCGCCTTCCTCATGCCCTAGCCCCCTGAATACACCCTGTGTCTGTGCCCAACGCCTGTTCCCATCCAGAATTATCCCTATGTGACTCGGGATTCCATCCTCTTTCACCTGGGCCTTTAGTCTCCCCTCGTAGAAGCGGTAGGCACCAAGATACTTCAGCGCAGATTCTAGCATATCTACTCTGTTTCTGCTGGGGGCCTCGGCCTGACCCTCGGATAAATGGTGATGGTCAAGACGAAGACGGCCACCAACCCGAGCAGGATGTACGAAATTAGCAGGAATGTGGCCTCCTCGGTGCCGTTCACCAAGAAGCCTGAGAAGGTTCTCACAGGAAAGTAAAGCATGGCGAGCATCACAAGGACGTAGCTGTCCCTGCGCCACCTTATGCTCTCCCTGGCTACGTGAGAAAGTAGCGCACCGATGGCGTAGATAGCTATGCCCGCCCAGACAAGGTTCAGGCTTCCCCCGAGCAAGCGTCCTATCAGTATGCCCCCGTACACGAGGAACTGGGAAGGCTGTAGCACCACGTCGCTCCAATGCGGATCAGCGGTCATGGCGACATAGCCGGCGTCTATCCCTGCTATCACGACGATAACCGCACCTATCATGGAGAAGAGCCTCAAGTATCCAGTTGGCCCCCTATGGAGGAGGTCCGCGACGGTCCTATCGACGTCGAACCCTCTGACCAGGGCCGCTCCGCCTATAATGAGTACCGTCGCCAAAGCCGCTTCGGCACCATGTCCTGCGACAGTGAGGATCCCCCCCAGGATTAGAATCAGGCCCGGTACTCCGAGGGCGTACCTGGAGTAGTGTGAATCGAAGATGAGCATTCTCAGGTACCGCCCCAGGACCTGATATGTCTCCTCGACAGTCTGGCTGTGCTTCACTGCAACCCTCTCCACGGACACGATTGGTTTGAGGCTCTGGATGATCGGTATCACCTGCTCGTCTTCTCCTCCGTCGGAGACGAGAACCACCCCCGTATAGTTCGAGCCGGCGAGAACGCTGGCCACCTGCTTCCCGAGGCGCCTATCCGCCTCGAACCCCCTGTTCACCTCCCCACACACCACAGCAACCTCGCATGGGGTCTTGCCCCGAGCCAGCTCGTCGTACTTCTTCACGGCAGCAAAGATCGCGTTGGAATCTGCCTCCTCGGGATCGGCAAGTGCGAGCTTCGTCGCGGCGACTATGGCCTGGTCCCTCCCCACCACGGGGGAGCCGACCTTTGCCTTTGCCCCCAGGTCGTCGTCCCTGTCAACACAGAGAACGAGGTACTTCTCTGCTGCCTGGGCCATCTCGCTTCGATGCGAAACCTTTCCCGTTTATACTTACGCCCCCTCTCGAAGGCGCTCGAGACAGGGGATACCCTTAAGGGAAGTCAGAGGGCAGTGGATGGCGCTTGCAGCAGCTAGCGGACCGCCCCTGGCTGAGCATCAAGCTGGATGGCAGGTACTCCATCCCCCCTCCCGACAAGAAACCCCTTTACTCGCTCCTGGCAGAATCGGCGAGGCTGCATCCAGGGAAGACGTGTCTGCATTATGAGGGAAGGAACCTCACCTACTCCGAAGTGGACGATCTTTCCTCCCGTTTTGCTTCGGCTCTGACATCCCTCGGGGTGAATAAGGGCGACAGGGTCGCGGTCTTCATGCCGAACATCCCCCAGCTGGTCATCTCCTTCTTCGGCATACTGGAGGCGGGGGGCATAGCCGTCATGTGCAACCCCATCTACAAGGAGAGGGAGTTGGAGCACCAGCTAGCCGACTCGGGTGCCAAGATCGTCGTAGCAACCAGAACGATTGCAAAGGGCATGGATCTTTTCCAAAGCTTGGAAGCGTGCAGGGGGAGGCTCTCTCTCCGACACGTCATTACGACCGGCCTTACCGACTACCTGCCACCGCTGAAGAAGCGTCTTGCCGGGGTGGCTGGGATAAAGGACGTCTCGAGGGAGAATACTCTTGACTTCGTGAATCTTATCGAGTCGAACTCTCCTCTGACGAACCGGGTAGCCGTTGACCCAGTGAATGACGTTGCAGTCCTACAGTACACAGGCGGAACGACTGGGGTAGCCAAGGGCGCTATGCTGACTCACTATAACCTCCTGTCCAATGCCGTCTACGGCGCCCGGCTCTTCCCCCTCAGCGAGAAGGACGTGTCTCTCTGCGCACTCCCGCTCTTCCACATCTACGGGCTGACGGTCACGATGAACATGCCCATATCGGTGGGGAGTACGCTCGTCCTCCTGCCCAGCTTCCACGTCGAGGAGGTCGCGAAGGCCATAGAGAAGATGAAGGTAACGACGTTCTCAGGCGCGCCTGCGATGTACATAGCGATCAACAGCAAACCCAACGCCAAGGACTTCCACCTGCATTCGGTGAGGGCATGCATGTCGGGTGGCTCCGCCCTCCCTCCGGCTGTGAGGAGGAAGTTCATGGAGTTGACGGGGGGGAGCCTGGTCGAAGGTTACGGCCTTTCGGAGACGAGTCCGGTGACGCACGTCAATCCTCTGGTTGGAGGGGTGGTGAAGGACGGCTCGATTGGTCCTCCGTTTTGCGAGACAGAGGCGAAAATCGTCGATACCGAGAATAGGTACAGGACACTTGGCACGGGGGAAGTCGGGGAACTGGCGGTAAAAGGCCCCCAGGTCATGAAGGGCTATTGGAACCAGAAAGCGGAGACGGAAGCGGTCCTGGAAGACGGGTGGTTCCTGACCGGGGACATCGCGAAGATGGACGAGGACGGCTACTTCTACATCGTCGACAGGAAGAAGGACATGATCAATGTAGGAGGATTCAAGGTGTATCCAAGAGAGGTCGAGGACGTTCTGTTCGAGCACCCCGGCATAAAGGAGGCGGGGGTCATCGGAATCCCGGACGAGTTCAGTGGAGAGGTCGTGAAAGCTTTCGTGGTACCGAAGGATTCCGCAAAGGCTCTTACCGAACAGGAAGTCATCGACTTCTGCCAGAGTCGCCTGGCCAAGTACAAGGTGCCGAAGAAGGTGGAGTTCGTAGACGAACTGCCGAAGACACTGATAGGGAAGGTACTCCGCAGGAAGCTCCGGGAGCTCACACCCCAACGATCATAGCGACAGCGTTCCCCCCGCCCAGGCAGAGGGTGGCGAGACCGGTCTTCTTGCCGGTCCTCCTGAGGGCATAGATCAGCGTGGTTAGAACCCGGGCCCCGCTGCACCCTATGGGGTGGCCAAGGGCGACCGCACCGCCGCTCGCGTTGAACCTCGACTCGTCCACGCCGAGGGCCCTCCTGACTGCGATTGAGGCAGTTGAGTAGGCTTCGTTATGTTCGAAGAGATCAATGTCGTCCACTGCCATCTTCGCCCACTTCAGCAGCGCTTTCGTCGTCGGAATCGGCGCCTCCATTACTCGGGCTGGTTCCAGGCCCCCCGTTCCGTATGCCAGTACCCTGGCTATGGGCTTAGCCCCGAGCCTCTTCGCAACTTCCTCCGAGGTGACGACGACGGCTGACGCACCGTCGCTCAGCTGCGAGGAGTTGCCGGCAGTGAGCACACCATCGGGCTTGAACGCTGGTTTCAGCTTCCCCAACCTCTCGACGGTGGTGTCGGCGCGAATGCATTCGTCGTCCGAGAACTCTGTGATTTCTCCTCCTTCGTGTTCTATCTTCACGTTCACCTTCTCGGCGTCGAAGTGCCCCGCCTTGGACGCCCTCGATGCCTTCACGTGGCTCTCGTAGGAGAACTCGTCCGCCTCCCTGCGGGTTATGTGGAACCTCTGGGCGATGTGCTCCCCCGTCAGCCCCATGTGGTAATTGTGGTAGGCATCCCAGAGCCCGTCAGCAATCATGGAGTCTTGCAAGCGGGCGTCGCCGAACTTTGTCCCCCACCTTACTCCCCTCGCCAGGTATGGAGTGTTGCTCATGCTCTCCATCCCCCCAGCGACGACGACGTCATTGTCACCGGCTTTGATGGTAGAAGCGGCCAGCATGACCGCCTTGAGCCCGGAGCCGCAAACCTTGTTCACGGTGATGGACCCTGCTCCAAAGGGTATTCCGGCGTGGATTGCGGCCTGCCTCGTGGGGTTCTGTCCCAGGCCAGCCGAAACAACGTTTCCCATAATGACCTCGTCTACTTCGCTGGCGGGAATCTTGGCCCTCTTCAGTGCCTCCTCGACCACAAGCGCCCCGAGAGAAGGCGCGGAGACTCCTACGAGGCTCTTCCCGAACTTTCCGATGGGGGTCCTACAGGCTGAGATTATTACCGGCGTGTCCATGTTGGGGTGGTTCTTCAATCCGCGATATTAACAAGTCATACGAGGTTAAACGCTGTCCCTAACCCGAAGCCAGACTTGGACGGTTCTCTCGTCTGACACCCTGCCGCTTGTTCAACATCCGCCGAAATCAGGACTTCTTTTTTCATTTCTGGCCACCACCCCTAAATACCGTGCTCCTCGGGCCGTGCTTTGGATGAAGCCCCAAAGCAGAATCTGGATGGACGGTAAGCTGGTCCCATGGGACGACGCGAAGATTCACGTCCTCACCCACGGGCTGCACTACGGCATGGCGATTTTCGAAGGGATCAGGGCATTCACAACCCCAGAGGGGACGGCGATATTCAGACTGGACGAGCACATCGAGCGCTTCCTCAACAGCGCGAAAATCTACAGGATGGACCTCGGATACTCGGCCGGGGAGATTGCGGAGGCGTGCGTAGAGACGGTGAGGAGTAACCCGGCCAAAGAGTGCTACATCAGGCCCCTTGCCTACACAGCGTACGGGGAGATGGGCCTTAATCCGCTCACAAGCAAGATTTCGGTTGCAATTGCGACCTGGGAGTGGCCCGCGTATCTTGGCGGCGAGTCGACCAAGAAGGGAGTCAGGGCAACAGTGTCGAGCTGGGCGAGGATAGACCCCAGATCTATGCCTGTCCAGGCGAAGTGTGCCGCGAACTACGCCAACTCCGCCCTCGCCAAAATGGAGGCGCTGGGGGCCGGCTATGACGAAGCCATCCTACTCAACACACAGGGGATGGTCGCAGAGGGGCCGGGAGAGAACATATTCAGGGTGAAGGACGAAATACTCAGCACCCCCCCCGCAAGCTCAGGGATCCTGCGTGGGATCACACGCGACACCGTAATCCAGTTCGCCCGGGATCTCAAGATCAAGTTCTACAGGAATGACGCCACAAAGGAGGAGCTCTACACATCCGACGAGGTGTTCTTCAGCGGCACGGCAGCGGGAATTGCAAAAGTGAGAGAGATCGACGGCAGAAGGATTGGGTACGACGGGACCCCAATCTCAGACAAGATGATCAAACTGTACGACCAGGCCACTCACGGAAGGGCGAAGCGCTACTCGAAGTGGCTCACCCCCGCCAAACGGTAGTCGGGCGCCCAGCCGCTGGTAGCTTCTCGGTCCCCTATGGTCGGCGATTCCTTCCGGATGACTTCTTGTCCGGCAAAGGAAGGAAGTGCACGTCAGAGATGAGATACCTGGGCTTCTTCCTGAACTCGGCCTTCACTTTCATGCCGATGTAGATGTCCTGTTGTTCCACTCCGTCCAGCCTAGAAAGCAGGAGGCTGTCGACTCCGTCGAACTCGACGAGCGCAAGGTTGAAGGGAGTTTCTTTCAGGAACTCTTCGCTCCCGAAGTAGCACGTGGTCCACGAGTGTACCCTCCCTACCAGCGGGAGGTCGAACCACTTCGTCTCGCTTCCGCACTCCATGCAGTGGCTCCGGGGTGTGGCATACCTGTAGTGGCATTTTGTGCACTCGCTCCCCAAGAGCTTCCCTTCTGCCAGCCCGAGAAAGAAAGGGGAGTCCTCGGCGTAGCTGTGAACGTACTTTATGCTGTATGGCGACAGGACGACGAGGTCTTTCGTCCCCACGGGATTCTTGTAGATCGCTGCGCCGTTCTTCTGAATCTCCTTCATGACATCCCTGAACGCGTCGAACTTCTTCAGTCCAGCCATTCTACCCCCTCTCCATTATTGTCACCGTGACTGAGCTCCCCGTTCCTGCGTGCGAGTGAATCAGTCCTCGCCTGGCGTTCTTGATCTGAAGCCTGTCGGTCCCGAAGTGCTTGCCTATGGTGCCCTGAAGCTGCCAGAGGGCGAACACTCCCTGCATTATTCCCGTCGCCCCGACAGGGTGGCCGCAGGCGATGAGTCCCCCCGACGGGTTGACCGGCATCGTCCCCTTGTGTGGCAGTTCCAGACCGTAGTCGACTCCCTTCAGGAAGGGGTACCCCTGCTCGACGAAGTCGTACCCCTCTCCGTACCTGCAGAGGCCTATGTCTTCATAGGTCTGGATCTCGGAGCTGGCGTAGGCGTCGTGCAGCTCGACGAAGTCTAGCTCCTTCTTGGGGTCCGTTATCCCCCCATTCTTGTAAGCCTCAAGGGCCGCCGTCCTGCCGGCGCGGAAGGAATGCACGCCGGGGTATTCCAACTCCGAATAGTAGCTCTCTGTTTCCCAGGGAAAGAGGGGTACCTTTCCATGGGGCCTGTCGGCCAGCCTCATCGTATCCGTTCCGCATCCGACACCCCTGATCAGGACTGGGCGATCGGTGTACCCTGATGCGACTTCCTCAGATGCCAGGATCATTACGGCCGCGCCGTCGCTCATGGTGCAGACTGAGGGCCTGTTCAGAGGCCAGGAAATCATCTCTCCTGCAAGTGCGCCCTTCATGGTCAGCTTCTCCGGGTACTGAGCGTAGGGGTTATGGAGGGCGTTGATGTGATTCTTAACGGAGACCATGGCCATTATCCGCTTAGCCTCCTCAATCGCCATCTGCTGGGCTTTCTTCTCGTCCTTTACTGATGCGAATCTTGATTTCCTCAGATACTGGTAGATATGGCGTTGAACCATCAGGGCGTAGTATCCAGTGTAGAACCCGCCCACAGGATAGTCGAAGTTCGTGTCTGAGGCCAGCGCTATGAACTCGTTCCCCTTCCAGGTTTCGACGTGAGACATGGTCTCGAAGCCGGCCACGAGGCATACGTCGTTTCTCCCGCTGGCCACCGCCTCCCAGCCTGCCTGAATTGCCTGGCCCCCTGTGGCACCTCCCCATTCGATTCTCCGAGAGTCCCTTGGATTGAGCCCAAGGTAGTCCTGAACCATCGACGCTGCCTTCAGCTGTCTCGCGAAGTGGTCGGAGAAGTATGATATCCTGCTGCTTTCTATGTCGGACGGCTTGAGATCCGGCACGTCCCTCATGGCGTAATCGTAGGCCCGCTTCACCATCAGCCGGAAGTCCATATCGGGGTGTGCCTTTGCGAATTTCGTGACCCCGCCGGAAATGGCGTAGACCTTCCTCTGCCCCGGCACGGCGACGGCTGCAATCTTGCGGGTATTAACTTTCTTCCACTGTGAGTTGGCCGTTTATGGGGGGCGCTACCTTGGGCGCTTTCTGCCCTTCCGCCGTTCCAGCCCCTTCGCGAGCTCCACATAGAAGTCGACCGCCCCAGGGTCTGCGAGGGAATCTCTGTTCATGACCTGGGTTGGGTCCCCTCCCATCAAGATTCTCTTGACGGGGACCTCAAGTTTCTTCCCGCTGAGTGTCTTGGGGATCGCTGGCGCCGCGATGATCCTGTCGGGGACATGCCTTGGCGAGAGATCTGTCCTTATGCGTTCCCGGATTTTCGATTCCAGTTCTGAGTCGAACTTCCTGCCGGGTACCAGCGTGACGAAAAGGACAAGCTCCCCCTCCTCCTCGGGCCCCTCCAATTCCACGGCCATGGACTCGGCCACTTCAGGGATGGATTCCACAGCCCGATAGACCTCGCTGGTGCCGATTCTAACTCCCAGGCGCTTTATTGTGGCATCCGACCGCCCGTAGATTACGCACGTCCCCCGCTTCGTGATTTCCACCCAATCGCCATGCCTCCAGACCCCTGGGAAGACACTGAAGTAACTCTCCCTGTATCTGCTCCCGTCCTTGTCCCCCCACAAGAAGAGGGGCATGCTGGGGAGCGGCTCTGTAAGCACCAGCTCCCCCACCTTCCCCACCACGGAGTGCCCCTGCTCGTCGAAGGCTTCGACCTTGGCACCGAGGGCCCTGCACTGAATCTCCCCAGAATAGACGGGGAGAATGGGACAGCCTCCAACGAAAGGCGCGCACACGTCCGTTCCCCCACTGACTGAGGCCAGCCAGACGTCACTCTTTACCGCAGAGTAAACCCACTCGAACGCCTCCGGAGAAAGTGGAGACCCCGTCGAGCCCATGCTCCTGAGCCTCTTCAGTCCATGGTAGGACCCCGGGGCCAGACCGGCCTTCATGCAGGCAGAGAAGTAGGCTGCGCTTCCTCCCATGAACGTGGTCTCAGTCTTCTCGACGAGGTCCCAGAGCGAATCCAAGTCAGGGTAAGAAGGGC
>Ga0187781_10003740_pt1 | contig 11382 bp, 12 predicted proteins | sample 0715_SJ02_MP02_2_FD_132447 | JGI IMG/M metagenome (GOLD analysis project Ga0187781, IMG submission 132447) | Tropical peat soil microbial communities from peatlands in Department of Meta, Colombia - 0715_SJ02_MP02_20_MG | ecosystem: Environmental > Terrestrial > Soil > Wetlands > Peat | place...
CAGCTCTTGCACCAGCGCTTCAGCCGCCGGTGCGGGAAGCTCCCCGTCGAGCCACGCCGATAGGCGCTCGACCCGGCTATGCGCATCCTCAGTGCTGTCCGATGCTTGCTCGGACTTGCGATCGACCTTCATCTACATGCTCCCTGAAACGCGTGCATTAATTTGGCCCCGTACTACCATCGCTCGTCTTCGCGGGTCCCAAGCAACGGCCGCAATTCCTGCGCAATGGCCTCGCGTGCCCGAAAAATTCGCGAGCGCACAGTGCCCACCGGGCAGTTCATTGCCGCCGCGATTTCGTCGTAGCTCAGACCCTCGAGTTCGCGCAACACAATAGCCGTGCGCAGGTCTTCGGGCAGCTGCTCAATGGCCCGGTTTACCGCCAAGCCAACCTGCTTGGACTGATACAGAGAATCGGGTGTCGCGGTGTCACTTAGCCGCAGCTCGTCTTCGCTACCTTCCTGGTCATCGGCGTCAATTGCGGCCACCGTCGGCGCCCGTCGGCCCTGGGCAGCAAAGTGATTTTTCGCCGTGTTGATCGCGATGCGGTACAACCAGGTATAAAAGGCGCTTTCCCCCCGGAAGTTCGGCAGAGCCCGGTAAGCCTTGATGAAGGCCTCCTGGGCCACATCCTCTATATCCGCCGGATCCCGAATCATGCGTGACAACAGCCGAGAGATTCTGCGCTGGTACTTGGCAACCAACAATTCAAAGGCACGCTTGTCGCCATGCTGAACGCGGCGCACCAATTGCAAATCGGCATCGCGCTCACTCATTGGAGCCCATCTTGGCCCACAGACTTGGCGTGTTCCAGCATTGTGACAGTTGCCCGTTCGATTAGTTCTGAGGATCGAGAAAAAAAACAACGCACTAAAAGCCTAGGAAACTGCGATATTGATCCCCGGCACGCCACGTGCAAATGCAGCAAACTCTCCCAGGTATCTCCTCGATCAATCGTACCCAGCGCAACAAATCCCGCCCAGGCACCGCGCCCCGCGGTTTGCGCTGCCAACCGGGGCCCGCTCCAACAGCAGTCGCCCATCATTCCCGAGAACCGGGCACGCCTGGCCTTGGCGGGCTCACCCCTTGACTCGGGTCTGCGCCTGCACGGTACGCCTATCATTTCAACAGGCGCTGCCGGGCGCCCGTCGGCAAGCATACAAGTTCGTGGTGCTTCTTCGGTATCCGCAGTCACAGGCGATGCAATCTGCTCTGCGGGCACAGGCGCCAAGGCGAGAGTCAAGGTCGCAACCTGCACCGGCCGTGGCGTTTGACTGGCGCGTGCGCCAAAGCGCCGACACGATGCCCCCGGCCCAAGAATCAGACACGCTTGAAAACAAGCGTACCGTTGGTGCCACCAAAGCCAAAGGAATTCTTCATTGCGTACTCGATACGCAACGTCCGGGCCGCGTTGGCGCAGTAATCCAAATCGCATTCGGGGTCCGGCGATTGCAAATTAATCGTCGGGGGCGACACCTGGTTGTGAACGGCCAAGACGGTGAAAACCGACTCGACACCACCTGCGCCCCCGAGCAAGTGCCCCGTCATCGACTTTGTCGAGTTCACCACAAGCGAGCGCGCCGCCGCGCCGTATGCGAGCTTGATGGCGTTGGTCTCATTGACATCGCCCAAAGGAGTGGAAGTGCCGTGGGCGTTCAGGTATTGGACCTGATCTGCGTTGATTTGCGCGCTGCGCAACGCCGCCTCCATGCAGCGACGCGGGCCCTCAACGTCGGGAGCAGTCATGTGAAAGGCGTCAGCACTCATGCCGAACCCCACCAGTTCACAGTAAATTCGCGCTCCCCGCGCGCGCGCGTGGGACATTTCTTCTAAGACAACGACCCCCGCACCTTCGCCCAGGACAAACCCATCGCGATCTTTATCAAAAGGTCGACTTGCCGCAGCCGGGTCATCGTTGCGCACCGATAGGGCCTGCATGGCCGCAAAGCCGCCCACACCCAGGGAGCAGACCGATCCTTCAGCGCCACCGGCTAACATGACATCGGCGTCATCGTGCTCGATTAGCCGCGCGGCGATCCCCAGCGAGTGAAGCCCGGTCGTGCAGGCCGAAACGATCGCAAAATTCGGACCCTGCAGGCCATACATGATGGAAACGTTGCCCGCGATCATGTTGATGATTGCCCCTGGGATCAAAAAGGGCGAGATTCGGCGAGGACCGCGCGTCACCACCTCGTTGTGATTGTCCTCAATCATCGGCAAACCGCCAATGCCCGAACCAACCATGCACCCGATGCGCTGGCGATTGGCGTCAGTTACTTCGATGCCGCAGTCGCGAAGCGCTTGCGCGGACGCTGCGACGCCATAGTGAATAAAAGCGTCCATGCGCCGCACTTCTTTGGCGGCCACGTAATCGGTAATCTTGAAATCGCGCACCTCGCCCGCGATTTGCGAACGGTACGCAGTCGGGTCAAAGCGGCTAATCCGCGCAACGCCCGATTTGCCTGCCAAGATGTTGGCCCAGGCGGTAGCGACATTGTTTCCCACGGGGGACACCACCCCAAGGCCTGTGATAGCGACCCGTCGCTGCGCGCTCATTTCCTAACCTCGTCCCTGCCGACCTCGATGGCCCGCCACCACTGCCGCGCGAAGTTTGCTATTCGCGCGACCTCAGGCCTTTTTCAGGTGAGCGCTGACGTAGTCGATCGCCTGCTGGACCGTCCGAATCTTTTCCGCTTCTTCGTCCGGAATCTCACACTCAAACTCATCCTCCAGCGCCATGACAAGTTCCACCGTGTCGAGCGAGTCCGCACCCAGATCGTCGACAAAGGCCGATTCGTTCTTGATATCGGCTTCGTTGACCCCGAGCTGCTCGGCGACGATTTTTTTGACCCGCTGTTCGATGCTGTCCATACCTTCTCCTCCGTTGCGCGGCTGCCGTTGGGCAAATGACAACCGCCGAACAACCCCAAGTGCCTAGCGGACAAACAAGCTCGCTCCGCGGCGAAAATAGCGCGCGATTCTAACAGAGCGACACCGCCAGCGGCGCCTCAGCCCATATACATTCCGCCATTTACGTGCAATGTTGCCCCGGTAATGTACGCTCCCGCCGCCGAGGCAAGAAACACTACCGCCGCAGCCACCTCCGAGGCGTGTCCAAGGCGCCCCAGCGGAATCTGCCCCAGAAGCAATTGCTGTTGCTGCTGGGTCAAAGCGCGGGTCATGTCGGTATCGATAAATCCCGGCGCAACACAATTGACGGTAATGTTGCGGCCACCGAGTTCGCGAGCCAAGGCGCGGGTCATGCCCTCCAGTCCAGCCTTTGCCGCTGCGTAGTTCGCCTGCCCGGCGTTTCCACTGGATCCAACAACCGAGGAAATGTTGATCACCCGACCCCACTTGCCTTTCATCATCCCGCGCATGCAGGCTCGAGCCAGGCGAAACGCCGCAGTCAAGTTGGTATCGATCACCGCCTCCCAATCTTCGTCGCGCATGCGCATCGCCAGCGTATCGGCCGTGATTCCGGCGTTGTTCACCAGTATGGAGAGCTTGCCAAAACGCGCCGTGACCTGCTCTACGATTGCGTCACATCGGGCCCGGTCGCGCACATTGACCACCAAGCCGCAGCCGCCGGCGCCTAACTCCTGCAAGCGCTGGGAAATGCCCTGCGCACCGGCCTCGCTCGTGGCGGTTCCAACCACGTCGGCGCCAGCCTGCGCCAAACAATCGAGAATCGCCCTGCCGATGCCCCGTGAAGCACCGGTGATAAGTGCCACCTCGCCGCGCAAGGTATCGGCAGCAAACACGCTCGCGTCGTTCACGTTGCGCCTCCAATCTTTGACAACGCCTCTTGTAGGCTGGGCCGATCGCAGATCGACATACTGTTGATTGCCGGCGCAATGCGTTTGTTCAAGCCCGTAAGCACCCTTCCAGGGCCGCATTCGACGATGTGCGTAACGCCCTGCTCGACTAGTTGCTGGACAATTTCGCTCCAACGCACGGGCCCCGCGACCTGCCGCGCAAGGGCATCGCGAATACGATCCGGCTCATGCTCGATCGCCACATCAATGTTGTTCACGACCGGCACAGCCGGCGTTCGGACCTCGATGTGCGCTAGCCTCTCGCGCAGGCGCAAACGTGCCGGCTCCAGCAGCGAGGAGTGAAAGGCCACCGATACCGGTAGCGGCAAAACTCGTTTGGCACCAAGTTCTCGCGCTATCTCGCAGGCCCGCGCAAGGGCGGCGGTGTGCCCCGCGATGACCACTTGTGCGGGCGCATTGAAATTGACCGCTTCAACTACTTCGCCCGGCGTCTCGAAGGTCGCCCGCGCGCAGGCCCGCCGCACGTTTTCATCTTCCAAGCCCAAGATCGCGGCCATTCCACTGGTGCCGACCGGGACCGCCTCTTGCATTGCCTGTGCGCGAAAGCGAACCAGCGGCACGGCCTGTTCCAGCGCCAAGGCCCCTGCCGCCACCAGCGCCGCATATTCGCCCAGACTGTGTCCTGCGAGAACTTGTGGCTCGCGACCTCCAGCGGCCCGCCAGACATGGTACATGGCAACGCAGGCCGTGAGCATGCACGGCTGGGTGTTAACGGTAAGGTCAAGTTCGGCGGCCGGGCCTTCGGCGATCAGCCGACCAATATCCTGTCCTAAGGAAGCCGACGCCTGTCGTACTACGTCTTCTACGATAGCGTCTGCGCCAAACGTTCCGAGCATGCCGACAAACTGCGATCCTTGTCCCGGAAAAACAAACCCCAGCTTCATCGCAAACGCCCCTTGGTCGATCGCTCGCCTTGGCGAGCTTGATCCGGTGTGCTTCGCGGGTTGTCCGTGCGCTAGATTCGCAAGAGCACGGATCCCCAGGTAAACCCTCCGCCTACCCCTTGCAGCAGCACGTACTGGCCCGCACGAATACGCCCATCCATGCGAGCCACATCCAGGGCCAATGGCACGGACGCCGCCGAGGTGTTGCCATGCTGATCCACGGTAACCACCACACGCTCGGCCGGCAAACCCAAGCGTTTGGCGCTTGCCGCCAAAATGCGCACGTTGGCCTGATGGGGAACGAGCCAGTCGACTTTCTCCGTCGCCAGCCCTGCAAGCGCCAGTACCTCGCGAGCAGAGGACTCGAGCACATCGACCGCCAATTTGAATACCGCCTTGCCATCCATGCGCAAATACGGGTCGCCGACCGCGGTGCCCTGGTTAAGGCGCCCGGCAACACTGAGGATGGATCCGCGCGCTCCGTCGGCATGCATTCGCGACGCCAAAATCCCTGGCGCAGAAGCTGCCTCCAAGACCGCCGCACCGGCACCGTCGCCAAATAGCACGCAGGTCGAACGATCGTTCCAGTCGAGAATACGCGAATAAACTTCGGCACCGATTATCAACGCGCGTCGATGCGCACCGGTGCGGATCAGTGCATCGGCAAGCGACATCGCATAAACAAATCCGCTGCAGGCCGCCTGGACGTCAAAGGCCGCCGCTCCTGCGGCGCCCAAGCGCGATTGCACGCAGCAGGCCGTGCTGGGGAAGACCTGGTCGGGCGTCGAAGTGGCCACGATGATCAGATCGACCGATTCGGGCGCAGTGCCGGCCGCAGCCAGCGCGGCGCGCGCCGCGCGCTCGGCCAGGTCCACGGTGCCGGTTCCCTCCGTCGCCAGATGCCGCTGGCGAATCCCGGTGCGTGTGACGATCCACTCATCGGAGGTCTGAACGTTGCGCGCCGCCAGTTCGCGCACCAGCTCAGCATTTGATACGGGCCGCCCGGGCAACGCTGACCCAGTGCCCGCCACGCGAGCAAAGGGTGCCGTCGGGGACCGAAGCTCAGACACCTTGCGCACTCACATCTACGGGGCCATCAGCCGTCGTCGCCAGCCGTGCGAGCAGGGGCGCCATGGCTTGTGCCGTGCGTTCGAGCAGCCGATGACTGCTTGCGTCGTAGCCGCGAGCGATTGCGCACTCAAAACCGTAGGCATCCGAAGAACCATGACTTTTTATGACCACCCCACGCAGACCCAACAAGGCGGCGCCGTTGTAGCGACGATGATCCACGCGATGGCGAAATCGATTTAGGACGGGAAGCGCCAGGACCGCGATGAGCTTTGAAGTCCAGTTGCGCGTGAACTCTTCCCGAATGAATCCAGCCAGCATCTGCGCCAATCCCTCGGACGTCTTCAGTGCCACATTGCCGACAAAACCATCGCAGACGATGACGTCCACGGTGCCCCGGAAAATATCGTCACCCTCGACGTTGCCATAAAAATTCAAGCCACTTGCGCGCAGCAATTCACCGGCTCGCTTAACGACCTCGTTTCCCTTGATGACTTCTTCGCCAACATTCAGCAATCCGACGCTGGGCCGCTCCGTGCCCTGCAAGGATTCCTCGTAGGCGCATCCGAGAATTGCAAACTGCAAAAGGTGTTCTGCCTCGCAATCGACGTTGGCGCCTAGGTCCAGCCAAGTGGTAAGACCGCCCTTTTGGTTGGGTAGGGCATGGGCGATCGCGGGCCGGTCGATTCCCTCCTGCGTCTTGAGCACATAGCGCGCAATGGCCATCAGCGCCCCGGTGTTGCCGGCACTGACTGCCACATCGGCCATCGCGTCCTTGACGCATTCGAGGGCAATGCGCATCGACGAATTTTTCTTGGAGCGAAGGGCGATGGCCAGTGAATCGGTCATCTCCACCACCTCGGCAGCATGCACGACCCGCACACGATCGCGCAGCTGCGAATACTCCAAACGCCGCTGCAGTTCGGCCTCGATTTGCTGCGCCCGGCCAACGAGCAGCAACTGCGCATCCGGATGCCGTTGGGCAAAGGACAAGGCCGCAGGAACCGTGACCACCAGACCGTGGTCGCCCCCCATGCAGTCGATTGCGATGCGAACCGTCATTGGGCCGACGCCGTCGATGCAAACCGGTCTGCCATATTCATTCTGCAGGCTTTGCCGTAGCCAACCGGCGGCAGAACGCAAGCACCGGTCGACCTGTACCGCGCCGTGCGCCGCTGCTTATTCGTCGGACTTCGTCGCGACAACCTTCTTGCCGCGATAAAAACCGGTAGGGCTGACATGATGTCGGCGAACAATTTCGCCGGTAGCCGGCTCGATCGCTAGCGGAGGATTGCTAAGAAAGTCGTGCGCGCGATGCATGTTTCGCTTGGACGCCGACTTCTTATTCTGTTGCACTGCCATGGCGTGCTTCCCGATGTTTTGACAAATAAAACATTTTAAACGATGCCGGGATCGCGCGAAAGCGCAGCTCCTGCCGCGCTTGCCAGGCCTAGCGCGAGCCGGGCCGCGGCTTGCGGCCACGGACGCTGCGCCTCGCCTCGGTTGGAGCTCGCGCGGGCGGCCGCTGCGGCGTCGGATGAGCGGAGCTTAGACGCTCGCGCAATTGCGCCAGCGGGGCAAATGGGTGGGGCCGATCCGTTTGCGCTGGCGCGTCGTCGGGCTCGCTCGCTGTCTCGCAAACCGCGTGTCGCGGAGAAATCGGCAGCTGCAGTATGGCCTCGTCTTCGATCAGAGCCTGCAGGTCAAAGTGACTGCTGCCCAGCAGGGCCTCTTCGGGCGAATCGTCAATTGGGATTGCCGCCAGATCCGCTTCCGTGCGTACGAAAAAAAAACTCTTCTGCGATTGCAGCGCTAAGTCGAGCTCCTCGCCGCAGCGGTCACAACGCAGGGGCAAAAGCGCTTCGATTTGCAAGCGCAGCGCGGGACGACCGTGCTCGTCGATTTTGCCTTCGCAGTGGTAGCGAAGTACCCCACGCGGGTGTGCCAAGGCGCTGGCCAAGCGCGGCATCTCCGCAAGGCGAAGGCGGCCCTCCAGAGATGAGCCCAGACCAGCCATTTGAAAAACGTCAACCGAGTTCATAGTCTGCGCGGCCATCAAAGTACCGCGGTCCTGTCCAATTGAATACACTGAGCCCCATGCAACGCCGAATCGTACTCGCGTCGTCTTCTTCCTATCGCCAGGAGCTGCTCAAACGCCTGCAACTGCCCTTTGTCATTGAAGTGCCTGCAGTCGATGAAACAATGTTGCCCGGAGAATCGCACCGCAGAAGCACCGAGCGGCTGTCTTTGCTCAAAGCCAATGCAGCCGCCCAGCGCCAGCCCGGTGCGATCCTCATCGGCGCCGATCAACTGGCTGAACTCGATGGCACAACGATCGGCAAACCCGCAACCGCGGCGGCCGCGCGCGAGCAGCTCCTATTCATGCGCGGTCGAACCGTGCGTTTTCACAGCGGCGTTGCAGTCCTCGACGGTGCTGGCGGACAACACATCGTCGACTGCATCGACACGGATGTGACCTTCCGACAACTCTCGGAGCAGTCCATCGATACGTACCTGCGTTTGGAGCAACCCTACGATTGCGCCGGATCGGCCAAGATCGAAGGCCTTGGGATCTGTCTGGTGGAGTCGGTGCGCAGCGATGATCCGACGGCACTTATTGGTCTGCCGTTGATCCGCTTGACCTCGATGCTCGCCGCGCTGGGCGTTGTCTTGCCGCTACGCAGCGTTGGTTAGGGCCATCTTGGAAACCCTGCATCTTGTGCCGGTGCCGATTGCCGAAGGCCAGCCCGACGGTTCGGCACTGCGCGTCTTGCCTCCTACGACCGTCGAGATCGCACGCCGGTGCCAGTATTTTCTGGTAGAAAATGCCCGTAGTGCACGCGCGTTCCTAAAGGCGGTCGGTCACCCCGGGCCGATTGCACAGCTACGGATCGTCGAGATCGGCCACGAGCCCGATTCCTCAGCCGTCGATCGCTGGCTTGCCCCCCTGCGCGGCTCGGGCGCTGAGCCGGGCACCGACGCGGTGCTGTTATCGGAGGCTGGCTGCCCCGGCATCGCCGACCCCGGCGCCACTTTGGTGGCACGAGCGCACGAACTGGGTATTCGGGTGGCACCGTGGGTCGGGCCGTCGTCAATTGTTCTGGCGCTGATGGGCGCGGGAATGAACGGTCAGCAGTTTCGCTTTCTGGGATATCTGCCCCAAGCCCGAGACGCGCTGTGGGAGCGGCTGCGCGCGGTTCAGGCCGATGCAAATCGAGGGGAGACACAAGTTTTCATCGAAACCCCGTATCGCAACGTGCGGCTTTTTGAGGCGATTTTGGAGGTGTGCGAGGCAAACACGCACCTTGGCCTGGCCGTTGAACTGACCTCGGCAAACCAAAGTGTCATCACTCGGACAATCGCACAGTGGCGAGACATGCGCGCTTGGGCTGCACCGGCGTTGGACCGGCGGGCTGCTGTCTTTCTTATGCACGGGTTAGCTGTGCGCCCGCTGATCTCGCCCGCTCGCCCGCGGTACCGCGGGCGAGCATCATTGCGGCCAAGAAGCTAGCAGCGCTCAAGCAGCCATTGGCGCAGCGCTGCCAAAGAATCAAAGACTGCAAGGGCTTGCAAGCGCTCGAGTTCGGCGCGCGGATGTGCGCCATAGGCAACCGCGACTGCGGCAACGCCGGCCGATGCCGCCATCTGCAGGTCGTGCGAGGTGTCACCGATCATTAGCATGTTGGCCCGATCGACGCCGAGCTCTTGAGCCAGTTCCTGCAGCATCGCTGGATGCGGCTTGGGATGAGTCTGGTCAGCGCAGCGCACCGAGGAGAAGTGCCCTTGCAGCCCGGCGCTTTTCAGCGCGCGATCCAGGCCGGCTCGTGTTTTACCCGTGGCGATCGCCAAGCGCACTCCCCGACTTCGCAATGTGTCGAGCAACTCGATCGCGCCGTCAAACAGCCGTATCTGCTCTTCGCTACCTTGATAGTGCGCGCGATAGCGCGCGGCAAAGTCCCCGATGCGCTCGGGCGGCAAGTAGGGCACGACCCGAGCCAAGGCCTGCGCCAAACCCAGGCCGATCACGTGCGACGCCAGCGAGCGGTCAGGCACCGGAGTGCCAATGTCGTCCGCAGCCCCAAGGATGGCCCGTGCAATGGCCGCCGTCGAATCGACGAGCGTTCCGTCCCAGTCAAAGACCAGCAGTTCGTAGCGATTCTTATCCATTGCCCGGGCGGGCACCGACCGCAGCTTCCCGTTTCGCAAGCCACAGCGCACATTCGGGTGGCAACGGTGATTCAATGAGCAAAGCGGTACCGCCGACCGGGTGCGCAAGGCGCACCCGACAAGCGTGCAAAAACATTCGACTCAGCCGCGCGCCAAAGACCCCCTTGGCGGCCTGCCGATTTTTTTCAAAATCCCCGTATTTTTCGTCGCCGAGGATGGGAAAACCCAGGTGCGCCAAGTGCACCCGGATCTGGTGCGTGCGCCCTGTTTTTAGCTGCGCTTCGAGCAGTGAAAAGCCCTTTAGCCGAGCCCGCAGCTCGATGATTGTATGGGCCTGAGCTCCTTGCTGCGGGTCCACAAACACGTGTCGCTCGCCTCCGGCCAGGGTGCGCTTGGTCAATGCAAATCGGATGTGCTGGCGCTCGTTGACCCAATCGCCCGCAACTAAGGCTAGGTAGCGCTTTTCCACCTCCCCGGCACGCAACTGCTCATGCAGAGCAAGCAAACAGCGCCGGGTCTTGGCCAAAAGGAGCACGCCCGAAGTCTCCCTGTCCAACCGGTGCCCCAGTTCAAGAAACGGCTGATTGGGGCGTGCCGCACGCACGCGTTCGATGATTCCCGAGGCGATGCCGCTGCCACCATGAGCGGCAAGCCCGCTGGGCTTGTCCAAGACCAGCAGATGTTCATCCTCGTACAGGATGGCGGGCATCTGCGCGGGGGCCTGCTTCGCCGGTTGAGCAACGCGCAGCGGCGGAATGCGCAATTCGTCGCCCTGGGCAAGCCGGTACGCCACGCTCGAGCGGCCCCCGTTGACCCGCACCTCTCCGCTGCGAACGACGCGGTAGACGTGACTTTTGGGAACGCCTTTTGCTAGGCGCAAGAGAAAGTTATCCAGCCGCTGTCCGGAATGCTCTTCACCCACAATCAACCGGCGAACCGCCGGCGCCTGACTCGGGCCAAAATCGCGTCGCCTAGCGGCCGAAACTGAGGTCCTTAAGTCAGCTTTTCCGTGGTTTCGCGAAACCGGGCCCATTTTGCTTTGCGGAAGCATGTTGCCTATACTGGGAGCAGTTGAGTTCCGCCGGGGCGGGCAGGTTCCGCGCTCGGCGGCGCATCGTGCGACGCTGTTGCGCTGTGCGCCGCGCTCCGGTTGCCAGACGCGGGCGGTGTTCAACAGGCCTTGATTGTAGCGGCGCCCAGCGCGCCCTAGCCGGAAGACTCGAAATTGTCCTCCGGGCTCGAATTCGAGGCGCAAGGGGCGTGCAGCACCGTTTGCGGGGCTGCGCGCAAGAGTGCGGGTCTTGGGCGTCTTAGGAATGCTCTTCCGAAACTTCCGCGATCCGTAAAGGGAAACTGGGCACCGGTCGCGCGTTATTGCCGCCGGTGCCTGCCGAATTCGGATGTAAGCCACGCCGCGCCTGTTGCGC
>Ga0187781_10003741_pt1 | contig 11380 bp, 7 predicted proteins | sample 0715_SJ02_MP02_2_FD_132447 | JGI IMG/M metagenome (GOLD analysis project Ga0187781, IMG submission 132447) | Tropical peat soil microbial communities from peatlands in Department of Meta, Colombia - 0715_SJ02_MP02_20_MG | ecosystem: Environmental > Terrestrial > Soil > Wetlands > Peat | place...
GCCCGCGGCGCCCCCCTCGAGCAGCTCGCCGCCCACCTGGCCGCGTCGGAGCCAAGCGGCGACGAATGGGTGGCACGCAAGCTCGAAGAGGCCGGAAGCCTTGCCCTCGGCCAAGGAGCCTCGCTGGAGGCCATCGGCTACTTCAACCGGGCGCGCGCCGAGCTGCCGGCGGCGCAGAGCAGCCCCGAAATCCTTCTCGGTCTGGCGCGAGCCGAGTCCTCCCTCCGCCGACGGTCCGCCCTCAAGCACCTACGGCTGGCCCTCGATCAGCCTGTGGACCCCAGGGCAGCTGCGCTGGCGACGATGCAGGTGGCCCGCGCCTTCAACGATCTCGAAGCGAGGACTGAGCTCGGGCCGATGCTCGAGAGAACCGCCGAGCTGCTCTCGGACGAAGAAACTGACGGCAAGATCGACGTTGCGGTTGCGATGGGGCTGATCGCCACATCGCCCCAGGCGCCAGTCCTGGCCACCGAGTCGTTGAGGTCGGCCGTCGGTTCGCGACCTGATCCGGGCACTCGCGGCGAACGAGAAGCCCTCGCCCTGATCGCCGTCGTCGACAGCGCCAGCCCGCGGCGGGCGCCGCGAGCGGAGCTGGTCGCCCTCATTCGGCGAGCAGTGCTCGGGGCCGAGTTCGTGAGCGAGGATCCCCTTAGGTGCGAGCTCTGGGCTCGCGTGCTGCTGGCGCTGGCGCGCTCGAGTGAGTTCGAAGAGGCAGACCGGCTGGCCCGTGCTGCCCAGGCAGTCGCACGTCTGCAGCGCCTCGAGTACGCCGAAGCGGAGTTTTCCACCACCTTGGCAATGTCGCTCGCCCTCCAGGGCCAGCTCGTGGAAGCAGAGGTGGAGGTATCCCGGGCGCTGTCTGTCATGGAGGAGCAACCGTGGCCCCGACGCGTCGAGGCCGTCGCCTGCCTCGCAAGTCTCTGCTTGGACCAAGGGCGAACGGAGGAGGCGGAGAGGCTCATTGCGCCATTCGAGGAGCCTGACGGCCTGCCATCGCCTCTCGGAGGAGCGGTGCTCCTCGAGCAGCGTGGACGGGTTCGCTGCCTGCAAGGGCGACGGTCCGAGGCGCTCGCCGATCTCTTCCGAGCGGGTCGGCGCGCCGGCGAGTGCGACGTCGACAGCCCGGTCGTAACCAGCTGGCGCAGCGAGGCTGCCCTCACGCTCGCGGCCGAAGGCTGGGAGTCCGACGCGGTTCGCTTTGCCGAGGAGAACCTCGAGCTTGCTCGTGCGCACGGAGCGCACTGGGTCGTGGGTGCGGCTCTTCACGTCTTGGCGTGCGTCGGCCCAGCGGACAGGCGCCTCGCCCGGCTCGAGGAGGCGGTCGAGCTTCTCGAGGGCTCGCCCGCCCAGCTTCGCTTCGCGAGTGCCACGATCGATCTCGGTCGCGTCTTGCGAGAATCCGGTTCCTCCTCTATGCGGATTCGAAGCTTGCTCCGCGACGCGGCGGATCTCGCGTTTCGAAGTCGTGCGACGCCGCTGGTGTCGAGTGCCATGACAGAGTTGCGTCTCAGCGGGGCACGGCCCCGCCGACTCGCCCTTTCGGGCGCTGATTCGCTCACGTCGAGCGAACGCCGCGTCGCATCGCTTGCCGTTGACGGGCTGAGCAACGCCGAGATCGCGGTGGCCCTGTTCCTGGCGGAAAAGACCGTCGAGGGCCACCTCGGCCACGCCTTCCGCAAACTCGGGATCCGGTCGAGGCGCGACCTCGAGGCCTTGGGCGACCTCGGACCAGAGGAGTCCACCGGCTAAGGGACTCGCCGACTGCCCGGCGCGGGTAACCCGAGTAGTTCACCCCAGCTGACGGATCCGCTGGAAGCTACGGACAGGTAAGTCCCGTGCGCAGGCCGCCGGGCGTGTGCCAGCCACCCTGTCGCCTTCGTTGCCTCCCGTTCGCCTGCGCTTGGCCGTGCGCATCCTATTTCAAGGGTACGGATACTTCGTTACAGGGTTAAGGCAAGGGGAAGCCCTCAGGAGGCGGGGGTGAACAGGCCAAGAATGCAGGGTGTTCCTCGGCGGATTCAGCCTCTAGGGTGGCGTCGCAGCAAGAGCGGATTGCAACTGGCGACTTAGGGAGATATCGGTGCCCAATGCGAGGGAAGGCGGGCTACGCCGTGGTGTCGGTGATTTTGGCGACGGCGGCGTGCGAACGGCAGTTGTCGGCTGTGGCTACTGGGGCTCTAAACATGTTCGTGCCCTGCAGTCGCTCGATGGCGTCGCCTCCGTCGTAGCCGTCGACCGCGATGAAGCTCGACTCGCCGGCCTCCGGGGCAGGCTCACGGGCGAGAGCCACTTCAGCTCCGTCGAGGAGGCTCTCCCTCATGTGGACGCCGTCATCGTCGCGACGCCCCCGGGCTCACACGTGGATATCGCGCTGAAGGCTCTTCGGGCAGACAAGCACGTTCTCGTCGAGAAGCCGCTGGCCACCACGGCAGAGGGCGCTGCTCGGCTGATCCGGGCAGCGGAAGCGGCCGGCACCGTGCTCATGGTCGGCCACACCTTCGAGTACAACTCCGCCGTCTGGAAGATGCGCGATCTCGTCAGCAGTGGATCGCTCGGACGCCTCTATTACGTCGACAGTGCCCGCCTCAACCTCGGGCTCTATCAGGGTGACGTCAATGTCATCTTCGACCTCGCCCCTCACGACATCTCCATCATCAATTACTTGCTTGGACAGCACCCCTCGACCGTCGAAGCGTGGGCGTCCCGCTACGCCCACACGCGCCTCGAGGACGTCGCCTATCTCCGCTTGCACTACGCCGAGCTCGGAGTCGAGGCCAACATCCACGTCAGCTGGCTCGATCCCCACAAGGTCCGCCGCCTCACCGCCGTCGGCTCCGAGAAGATGGCGGTCTACAACGACATGGCAGCCGAGGAGCGGATCAGGGTCCATGACAAAGGCGTGGTGTTCTCTGCGGCCGATGAGCTGAGCCAGCCTCCGATGACATACCGCTATGGCGACATCACCTCGCCATACCTCGACTTCCCCGAGCCCCTGAGCGTGCAGGACAGCCACTTCATAACCTGCATCCGCACAGGCGCGGTCCCTCATACCGACGGCCGCAACGGCTTGGCCGTCGTGCGAGTCCTCGAAGCGGCCCAGGCATCTTTGCGTGAGCGCCGCGAGATTGCTCTCCACGAGATTGCGGGCGCCGACCTCGGAGCCATTGAGCTTTCCCTCGTTTCACAAGGCGGGGCGTCATGACTGTCACGACCGTGCCCTTTACCGACCTCGGAGCGATGGCCGACGAGGTCTGGCCGGATCTTGCCGGGCCTATCGCCACCGCGGTCTCCACCGCCGACTTCATCGGGGGGTCGGCGGTGGAGAGATTCGAAGAGGAATGGGCGCGTTACTGCGGCGTCGCCCACGGCGTCGGCGTGGCGAACGGGACAGATGCGTTGCACCTGACGCTGCGCGCCCTCGGCGTCGGGCCCGGCGACGAGGTCGTGGTTCCCGCGAGCACGTTCGTCGCCACGGCGGAGGCGGTGGTGCTCGCCGGCGCGTCGCCGCGCTTCGCCGATGTCGATCCGCGGACGCTCCTCATGACTCCGGACTCAGTCGAGGCCGCTATCACGCCCCGGACCCAGGGCGTCATCGTCGTCCACCTCTACGGGCAGCCGGCCGACATGGACGAGCTCGGCCGCGCCGTGCGCCGGCGGGGGCTCTTCCTCCTCGAGGACGCTGCCCAGGCTCATGGGGCGAGATGGGGCGACCGCCCGGTCGGATCCTTCGGCGATGCCGCCTGCTTCAGCTTCTACCCGAGCAAGAATCTCGGGGCGTTCGGCGACGGCGGGGCCGTTGTGACCGGCGACGCCAACATCGCCCGGCGAGTGCGCTCGCTCGGTGATCACGGTCGGCCCGTCGGAGCCCACCACGGTCACCTCGTCGTCGGGACGACGAGTCGTCTTGACTCTCTGCAAGCACGCGTCCTCAGCGCGAAGCTCCGCCGGCTGCCTGCTTGGACAGAGGCGCGCCGACAGGTGGCCGCCCGTTACCAGGAGGGTTTGGGCGATCTTCCCGGACTCGAGCTCCTCGACGTTCACCCCTCCGCCCACCACGTCTACCACCTGTTCGTCGTCCGTGTGCCCAAACGAGATCGGCTTCGCGCAGAGCTCGCCCTCCAGGGAGTCCAGACGGGCATCCACTACCCACTCGCCTGCCACCAGGAGTTCGCCTTTTCCCCGTTCGCGAGCGACCGCCTCCCCGACGCCGAGGCGGCCGCGTCCGAGGTGTTGTCGCTTCCCCTCTATCCGCACATGGCACCTGCCCAGGTCGACCGTGTCATCGACCTCATTCGATCGATCCTCACGGAGAGGGTGGGGGCAGGTGCATCAATCCACTGATCTGTGCCTGCTGGGTTGGTTCACATGAACGCCGCTGAGGGAGCCGGAAGGGGGAAGGTCGACCGCGACGTCGTCATCAACTATCCGGACGCGCGGACGGGCAGTGGCGCCGTGTCCATCGGGCCCGACCCGCATCTGCGGAGCGGAACCGTCATCTATGCAGGCTCGATCATCGGGGCCCGCCTTGAGACCGGCCACAACGTCGTCATACGCGAGGGCAACCTGATCGGCGACGACGTCTCCATCTGGAGCAACACGTTGATCGACTATGGGTGCCGCATCGGCCACCGCGTGAAAATCCACTGCAATTGCTATGTCGCTCAGTACACCGAGCTCGATGATGACGTATTCCTCGCCCCGGGAGTGTGCGTGGCGAACGACCTCTACCCAGGCGACGCGGAGTCCGCCCGTCGTATGCGAGGGCCCAAGCTGGGCGCCGGGGTACAGATCGGCGTCAACGTCACGATCCTGCCCTTCGTCGAAATCGGCGCCGGGGCTCTCGTCGGGGCCGGGTCGGTCGTGACCCGCGACCTGCCCGCCGGGTCAGTGGCCTATGGCAACCCGGCGCGACCTCATGGGTTGCGCGCCGATCTGCGCGACATCTCGGCTCGGATCGGTTCCCACGGTGGTTTCGAGTCTCTCCCGGTCGCGTCCGGCTGGATGGCGCGTGGAGGACCAGCGTGACCGCCCGCGTGCGCCTGGAACTGTTGGGGGAGCGAATCCGTCCATCACGCCACTCAGTCGTTCGCCGACATGTGCTCAAACGCGGGTTCGACATCCTTGGGGCGGTGCTTCTTGTCGTGCTCTTGGCTCCTCTCCTTCTCGTTCTTACCCTGCTTGTGCGGGCGACGAGTCCCGGGCCGGCGCTGTTCCGCCAGACTCGCGTCGGCCGCGGAGAGCGAACGTTCGTCATCCTCAAGTTCCGGACCATGTTCGTCGGCACCACCGATGAGTCCCACCGGCAATACGTGAGCGCTCTGCTGAACGGTGAGCCAATCGAAGCCGGCGTCGATGGCCTTTACAAACTGGATGCCGATCCGCGCACGACTCGACTTGGGAGGTGGTTGCGTCGCACGAGCCTCGACGAGCTGCCTCAGCTCTTCAACGTCGTGCTCGGTCACATGTCACTGGTCGGGCCGCGGCCTGTGCTCCCCTACGAGGCAGCCCTCCTCAACGAGGAACAACGACTGCGGTTCGCCGTCCGGCCGGGCATGACGGGCTTGTGGCAAGTGAGCGGGCGCAGCCTCATCAGCTTCCCTGAACAACTCCTCTTGGACACCCGCTATGTCCAAGAACAAAGCCTCTGGCTGGATCTCGTCATCCTGCTGCGCACCCTGCCAGCGGTACTCTCCGGGGGCACCCGGTGAGTGGAGCCGTCCCGGTGAGCCTGCCAGATCCGGAGATGGAGCTAGCCGGCGCGCCCTCGTGGGATGTCACGGCGCCTGTTGGTGCCGTGGGCGATTCCGTGACGGTTGCGACGTGGACGATTCTCAGCCGGGTGACGGGGTTCGTGCGCATCGCCATCGTGGCCGCCGTTCTCGGAGCAACGTTCTTCGGCAACAACTACCAGTTCACGAACTCTCTGCCCAACCTCGTCTACTACGGGTTCCTGGCGGGGTCGCTCTTCTCGTCGCTTCTCGTGCCGGCCCTGGTCCGCCATATCGACGGCGGTGACAGCCGCGCGGCCGAGCGGGTCGCCAGCGGTCTGTTCGGCGTGGTCGCCCTTGGCATGTTGGCGGCCCTCCCCCTCGCCATCCTCGTAGCGCCCGAGTTGCTGCGCCTCGCCTCCCTGGGGAGCCACTCAGCGGCGAGCGCCGGTCAGGTCCGGGTCGGCCGGCTGCTCGTGGCCATGCTCATGCCGCAGATCCTCTTCTACGGGGTGATCGGCACGTCGACGGCAGTACAGAACGCGCACCGCCGTTTCGCTCTAGCCGCCGGGGCTCCGGTGCTGGAGAACCTCGGTACGATCGCCGTTCTCCTCGTCACTTGGTCCTTGTTCCCGAAAGTGCCCGACCCCGCACAGGTCCCGCTGGCCGAACTTCTTCTCCTCGGGCTCGGATCGACCGCAGCGGTGGGCCTGCACGCTTCGGCGCAGTGGTGGGGCGCCCGGCGAGTTGGGGTCGTGCTGCGCCCGCGAGCGGGCTGGCGGGATCCGGAAGTGCGAGTCGTCATCCACCGGGCCGTTCCTTCGCTTGTTCAGGCAGGCGCCGCCGCTACCGAGTTGATCGTCCTGCTCCTGCTCGCCGACCGGGTGGCGGGAGGAGTTGTGGCCTTACAGATCGCCCTCAACTTCTACTTCCTGCCCGTGGCGATTGCCGCCACTCCCGTTGCGCTCTCGCTCATCCCGCGGCTGTCGAGGATCGATGCCCACAGCCCTGATTTCCACGACACCCTCGTACGCGGGCTCGTCTTCGCCGGCTTCTTGACCCTGCCGGCGGCCGCCGGCTACGTAGTTCTCGCCGGACCACTCGGGCGGGCCATATCCCTCGGGAACATGAATCATTCGGCAGCCATCGGACTCGTCGTCACGGCCTTGCGCTACCTTGCGCCAGGCTTGATCGGGGAAGCCGCCTTCCTCATCTTGACGTATGCCTCGTACTCGCGGGGCGACACTGCGACCCCCTTGCGCGCCATGGGCGTCCAGTTCATCGTCTGCCTCGGCGTTGCCGCCATCTCGCTGTGGGTGCACGGCTCAGAGGCGCTCGCCGTGTTAGGGGCCGCCTTGTCCGCGGGCACGCTCGCCGGCACCGTCGTCTTGTATGCCATGGTGACACGTCGCCATCGCGGCCAAGAGCGACTGGCGCCACCGCTCGGGCGCGTGGCCCTCGGCGCCGCCCTCATGGTGGGCCCGGCGTGGTTCACCGCAACCTCGCTGTCCCGAGGCGTGAGCGGGCGCCTCGGGACAGAGGTCGCCGCTGTCGCCGCCGTCCTTGTCGGCATTGCTGTCTTCGTTGGCTCGCAACTTCTCTGGCGGTCGCGAGAGCTTCAATGGGTGGCCGCCAGCCTGGGCGTCAGGCTCTCTCGACGGATCGCTCCCGATGACTGACCTCGCCCTTTCGCTGGGAGAAGCCGAGCGCGTCGGGCGGCCGTCCCAAACACCTCGCACGCCCCTTCTCCCCCGCCTCCGGCAACCGGGCGCCCAAGCTCTCACCGTCGGTTGCCTCGCAGTCGCCTTCGGCTGCGGCCTCCTGCTCGTCCGCTCGCCCGTGAAATCGCTCCTCGCACTCGTGGTGGTGGCGATTTCGGTGTCGGTGTACCGCAGGCCCGCCATGGCCGCCTACTTGGTCATCGCCCTGACGCCGCTACTGGCGGGGATCGACCGGGGCAGCGTCATCCCCTTCCTGCGTCCCAACGAGGCAGTCGACCTGCTCGTCGGTGGAGTGCTGTGTGCCCGCGGCGTCGTGCGGCTGCGAACCGGGCGGATACCTCGGCTGCATCTCGACGCCCTCGAGTGGTCGATCGTGGCCATGGCCATCTGCAGCTCGCTCATCCCCCTCATCTGGCTCTACCTACGCGGGATATCTCCCACAAATGACGATCTCCTCTACGCCCTCGTCCTCTGGAAGTACTTCGGCCTCTACCTGCTCGTCCGCTTCAGCATCCGCACGCAGGCAGAGGTGGAGCAGGCGCTCTGGCTCTCGCTCGCCGCCTGCACGCTCGTGTGCGGTGTCGCCGTCCTGCAGTCACTCAACATGCTCGGCATTCCCCACTTGCTCAGTACCTACTACGCCCCCTTCGGAGTGAACGGCGCCCTCACGATCTCGCGGGGCAGCTCGCTGCTGTCGCTGCCCGCGGCCGTCGCCGACCTCGCCATCCTCAACCTGGCCTTCGTGCTCGGCATGCTGAACAGGCACATGGGCAACAAGTGGCTGCTCTTCGCGCTCGGCGGCTTGTTCCTCTTCGGCGTGCTGGCCTCCGGGGAGTTCTCCTCGGTCATCGCCCTCATTGTCGCCGCCTTCGCCATCGGTCTCACCACCGGCATACGCCGTCTCTTGGGTTTCGCCGTTCCGAGCGCGCTGGCGGGTGGTCTCGCCCTCCGCCCGGTGATCGACAACCGCCTCGCCGGTTTCCACTCCGCCTCCGGCCTCCCGATCAGCTGGATCGGACGCTTGAACAATCTCCGCACGTACTTCTGGCCGACGCTGTTCTCACACTTCAACTGGCTGCTGGGCGTGCGCCCGGCGGCACGCGTGCCCGTGTCGAGCCAGGCCTTCGGTTACGTCTGGATCGAGAGCGGCTACACGTGGCTGCTGTGGGGCGGCGGGCTACCGCTGCTCGGCAGCTACTTCGCCTTCATCTGGATCGCCATGAGGCGAGCCTGGAGCTTGCTCCGTGTGCCCGGTCCGGTCGGAGTGGCTGCACTCGGAGTCTTCGCCCTCCTCGCCAGCCAGGTCGTCGTCATGGCCTTCGACCCCCACCTGACCTATCGGGGGTCGGCTGACGCTCTCTTCGCCGCCCTCGCGCTGGCGCGTCCGCAGCGCCTGCAACCTGTGGGGAGCATCTCATGAACCGCCCGAAGCGGGTCCTCCTCATGGCGGAGAACCTCCCGATCGCCCGAGACCATCGACTCCGCAAGCAGGCGGCCGCCCTCGTAGCTGCCGGCTTCGCCGTGACCGTCGTGTGCCGCCGCGACCCGGAGAACCGCAAGATCGCGGGCATCACCTTGCGCGAGTACCCGGCGCCCCCAGACGCAGAGAGCAAGCTCGGCTACCTGCAGGAGTACGGCTGGTCGCTCCTGATGGCGAGCTGGAAGATCCTCTCTTGCTTGCTCGCCGAGGGCTTCGACGTCATCCAGGTGGCCAGCACGCCTGACATCTACTTCATCTTGACCCTTCCTCTCCGCGCCCTGGGCAAGACGGTCGTCTTCGACGCGCGCGACCTTTCACCAGAGATCTATGCCCGCCGGTACGGGCGCAGCGACGGACTCGTCTTTGACGTTCTCCGCCTGCTCGAGCGTGCCAGCTACCGGGCGGCCCACGCGGTCCTCGTCGTGAACAGCTCTGTGGCCCTCGTGGCGACGGAGCGCTGCGGTGTGCCGGCAGAGCGAGTGACATTAGTTGGCAATGGCCCGGTGCTGAGCGAAGTCCGACCGAACAAGCCGGAGCCCGCCAGCTCGGATGGAGGTCTCCTCTGCTGCTGGATCGGGCTGATGGGGCCTCAGGACGGCGTCGACATCGCCCTGCGGGCGGTCGCTCAGCTCGTCCACGGCCGCGGCCGCATCGACACTCGGTTCGTCTTTGCCGGCACCGGCGACGCCCTCCCGGCTCTGGAGGCCCTGGCAGCTGAGCTTCACCTCGGCGAGTGGGTGAGCTTCCCCGGCTGGGCGGACTCCGAGCAGGTCGCCAACATCTTGCGGAGCGCCCACGTCGGTCTCGAGCCGAACCTGGAGGACTTCGTCTCCCCGGTAAAGGCCATGGAGTACATGGTTTACGGGCTACCCGTCGTGGCCTTCGACCTTCGGGAGACACGAAGAATCGTCGGATCAGGCGGTTTGTACGCCTCCCGAGGGGACATCGACGGCTTCACCGACTGCATCGAGATGCTGCTCGACAACCCCCAGATCCGACAAAGGCTCGGCGCCGTCGGCAAGCGCCGCGTACGGAGCACCTTCGCCTGGGAGCACCAGGAGCTCCGCTACATCAGGCTCTACGAGAATCTGCTCGAAGGTCGCAGGGAATGGGCTGACGCAAGCCAGGAGTGTGCACCGGTATGACCGACATCGCAGAATCCTTCTCGGTCGCAAAACAACCCTCTCTGATCCGGGTCCGATGGAAGTTGATCACGGGCGTGACCATCCTCGTGATGGCGGGGGCGTTCATGGCGGATCATTTCCAGCACCGCTCCTACACCTCGTCGGCCAGCGTGGAGCTCGGCTACCAGATATTCGCCAGCGGAGCCGAACCGCTCCCTCCCGACCTGGGCACCGCCAAGGCGGTCGCCACCTCGACGCTGGTACTCGCCAGCGCCGCTGGCCCCGCAGGGCTCACGGCCACCCAGATACAGAGCGGCCTATCCGTGAGCAACCCCGCCAACACCAGCGTGTTGGTATTCACCTTCAACTCGGCGAGCCCCCAACAGGCCCAGCGCGTCGCACAGGCGGTCGCCGTGGCCTTCAGCGACTACCAGAACGTCAACCTCGCGGCCGTATCCCGCGCCCAGGCGATCATCGCCAAGGGCGGCCACTCGGACTCCACCCTTTCGGTCGAACAGGCGACGATCATCGACGCCGCGCCGCTTCCGGCTGCGCCGGCAGGTCACAGCCTCACCCTCGACCTGCTCGTCGCCCTCATCGCAGGACTCGGGTTGGGTCTCGGGGCGGCGGTGCTCGTCGATCGCGCCAGCGACCGACTCCGCGGACCCGCCGATCTGCAATCTCAGGTCGGTCGACCCCTGCTCGCCGAGATTCCGGCTCCCTCTTGGCGGCGACCGCAGCCTTGGCGGCGTCAGCTGCCGCCCGACCTCGTGAGTGCCATCAGTCAGGATCCTCGCCTGCTCGCCGCCTTTCGGGCTCTGCGCGTGCGAGTGCAGGACGAGGCGGGCAGTCCGCCGAACCTGACAGTGCTGGTGACACGTCCCTGCGAAGACGTACGCCCGGCCTTGCCGACGGCGCTTGGTCTGGCCGTGTCCTTCGCCCTTTCGGGCCGGCGTGTGGTCCTGGTTGGGGCGGATTTGCACGCGAACACTCTTGGTCGGCTCTTCGGAGCTCGGGATGCCCGAGGGCTCGCGGAACTGCTGCGGGAAAAGACCTGGGAGCTTCCCCTCCTCAACACGTCGCTTCCCGGTTTACGGCTGCTCGTGGAGGGCGCCGACACCCAGGGGGCGGAGGAGCTCGTCGACCAGCCCCGTCTCTCTTGGCTCCTCACCGCCTTGAGCTCGGGTGCCGATGTCGTCCTTATCGACGGTTCTCCGCTGGAGGCGCCCGAATCGCTTGCGATCGTTGCCTCAGCCAGCCTCGTCCTGCTCGAGGTGGACGGCCGCCGGATCGATCGGACGCGGCTGAGAAACGCCCTTGCAAGCCTCGGGGGTCGCCGCAACGAGC
>Ga0187781_10003742_pt1 | contig 11380 bp, 5 predicted proteins | sample 0715_SJ02_MP02_2_FD_132447 | JGI IMG/M metagenome (GOLD analysis project Ga0187781, IMG submission 132447) | Tropical peat soil microbial communities from peatlands in Department of Meta, Colombia - 0715_SJ02_MP02_20_MG | ecosystem: Environmental > Terrestrial > Soil > Wetlands > Peat | place...
AACCCGTTGAACCCGCCAGCAAACGCGGCAATCTTCTTACTCCAGATACGCCCACAGCTCGACCTGATTAGACGGGAACGAGTAGTGGTAGCCAGTCTCCTCGTTGGTAGTAAAGGCATTCAGGCCGGTGCCTCCACCGCGCTCAACAATTTCGCCGAATTCGTTCGTCACCACGTACTTTTGCGCCGCAGCGATCGCATCCTTCCAGGCCTTCTCCAACTCGGCCACCTTCTTGTCGTCGCGCCCGACTTCTTTTCGCCGCTCCTTATCATAAGCCTGGTAAGCCTGCTCCACCTTTACCAGCGCCACCTTCTCCACGGCGTAGTTCGCGGTCCCTATCTTATCCGTGCCCTTGAAGGCCATGTGCTCGAACATGTGAGCCAGGCCCGTGATGCCCGGATATTCCCGGTCCGAGCCGACATCCACGTGCGTGAAAAAGGAAAAAACCGGAGCCTCCGGGCGCTCAACCACTAGTACGGTCAGCCCGTTTTCCAGAACCTTCAATGTCACCCGCTTCTCGAAGGACGCCAAGTCCTGCCCAAGCGCTGCGATCGCAAACACAAAGATCCACGCGCCGCTCAAAAGCCATCTGGCCCTTAAAACGCTCTTCAAACGCCCTCTGGCACACAGAGCCGTTTTCCTCATTTCGCCTCCAACTCTTCCGGATGTTTGGCAGCCTATCTGGCTATTATACGATGTTTCCTATGCTTGATGTTGTAGCGACGTGCCATTTCTCTGCTTCAAAAAAGCACGCGCTAACTTTGGACTGATCTTTCGCTGGTACCTTTCCCCCTAGAAATCGCGAAGCTGCTAGCTGCTTTTATGCCACCAAATACCAGCCCGAGATTATTGACCTTCTGTCCGCCTCCCTTTACGCTGAGACAGTCTGTGAAGGGGGAGAACGTTGTAGGGGCGGCCCTTGTGGCCGTCCTTGGGCAACCCAAGGTCGCCCCTGCTGTGCCTCACCATAATGAGGCTTTTTCACGCCTTCTTTCAGGGCTGGCTGCGTCGCGTTTAGGGTCATACAAAAAGCACATCTGTAGCACAGGCGCTCTTGCCTGTGCCGCAAGGTGGCTTCTTGTGCCGACAAGCACAGGCAAGAGTATCTGTGCTACTCCTGAGGGAAAAGGATAAACCGCAATATGATCAGAAAAGTGACGACGGGACTCGCTTTCATTTCTCTCCTGGCTTTGATGCTCGCCGGCGCGCCTCTGCTTGCCCAGGAGGTCACAGGCAGCATCCGTGGCGAGGTGCTCGACCCAAGCGGCGCCGGCGTGCCTTTCGCGGAGGTCAGCGTGACGCAGGTCGAAACCGGCCTGACACGGCTAACGGCTACCGGCCGCCATGGTGCTTACATTCTTGTCCTGCTGCCGCTCGGACACTATCGCCTCGAGGCGACTGCGCAAGGCTTTCAGAAGTTCGTTCAGGAAGGGATCACGCTCAGCGTCAACGAGAGTGCCAACGTTCCCGTTCACTTGAAGATTGGCTCGTCTGCCCAAGTCGTGCAGGTGCGGGCAAACGCGTCATTGATAGAGAGGTCGGATACTACACTGGGTGAGACGGTAGGCGAGCGCGAAATTCTCGACCTCCCACTCAACGGACGAAATTTCTCGCAGCTTGGATTGCTCCAACCCGGAGTTGTGCCCATAACACCCGGCTTGGCACAGGCCGGAGGCTCGTTGCGCGACGGGCAGCCCTATGCCGTCAATGGCCAGCGCCCGGAGTCCAACGACTTCCTCATCGACGGCGCTTCCAATTTCAATGCCGTCGACGGAGGCTTTGTTCTGAAGCCTCCCATCGATGCGATTGCCGAATTCAAGATCCTGACCCACACCGCTGACGCCGAATTCGGCGGCGCCTCGGGCTCTACTACTAACATTGTCACCCAATCCGGGTCGAACCATCTGCACGGGGACGTTTGGGAATTCCTGCGCAACGACAGTGTAGACGCCGCAAACTTCTTTGAGAACGCCGATGGTTTCCAGAAGTCGGAGTATCGGCAAAACCAGTTCGGCGGCACGCTGGGTGGCCCCCTTCGCCGGGACAAGACGTTTTTCTTCGGCTATTACGAGGGCTTCCGCAACCGCCAGGGCGAAACGCTCAGCGATGTGCGCGTCCCATCGGCGCTAGAGCGGCAAGGGGATTTCTCGCAAGACGGCCCCCTTCTCAACCTCTTTGCTCCCGGTGGTCCCGCGCCGCTTCCGGGCAGCAAGGTACCTTTCATCGACCCCACCGCGCAACAGGTGCTCCAGCTTTACCCGTCTCCGAACGCCACGGATGCCAACGGCGCGGTCGACCTCTACAACGCCACACAAATTCTGCGCGACAACGAGGACCAGGCTGGGGTGCGCATCGACCATTATCTGTCCTCTCGTGACTCTCTGAACTTCCGTTATATGTTCCTGAATGGCACGCTCTTTGATCCCTTGTCCACATCGGGCGCGGGGGTGCCGGGCTTTCCCGTGGGCGAAGACCATCGCACCCAGAACTTCGTCGCCCAGTTCACCCACACGTTTTCACCCTCAGCCGTGAACATCGCGCGCGTTGCCTTCCTGCGCAACAAGTTCCTCTTTGACGAGCACCTCAACAACACTTCTCCTGCTTCCCTCGGCTTTCAATATCAGCCAACGCTGGGTATCGCGGCTGGCCCGCCTTTTATCCAGTTCGGGGGAGGAGGGTATGCCAGCATTGGCGACCCCATCACCGGCCCGCGCGATACCTATGAAAACGCCATTGCGGCGGCGGAGTCCCTGACCTGGATTCGTGGCCGGCACGATTTGAAATTCGGCGCCGATTATCGGCGCGACCAGATCAACGTCATCAATGGAATCGCCTCCAATGGCTTCTTTGTCTTCATCCCGGCTCCCCTCAGCAACGCCTTCGCCAACTTCCTGATCGGACAACCTTATCTCTTCCTGCAAGGTGGTGGCGACCTGCCGGGCGGCGGCGGCGATCTGTCGCGCGGGTTGCGAGGTAACGACTTCAACTTTTATGCCCAGGATACTTACAAGGTCAATTCTCGCCTTACGCTTAACATCGGGCTTCGTTATGATCTGCCTTCCCCATACACCGAGATTCGCGACCGGCAGAACTTGTTTGTGCCGGGCAGGCAATCCAAGGTTTTACCCACCGCGCCGGTCGGCTTGCTCTACCCTGGCGACCCTGGCGTACCCGGCAGCTTGATCGCGACGGATAGGAGGGCCTTCGCTCCCCGCGTCGGCTTGGCCTGGGACCCCATGGGCGCTTCCCATTGGCTGGTAAGGACCTCCTACGGCATTTTTTATGACCCGTATTACAACGGTCAGGGTGGGCCGTTGCAGACCCCCATCAGCGCCCCGCCCTATCTGCGTACGGCGCAGTTGTTGTTTCCGGGAAGCCTCTCGAACCCCTTCGCCAACGGCAATCCCTTTGCCTCGCAATTCGCCGAGCCCATGACGCTGCTGACGCTTTCTCCCCAGTTGCGTCTGCCCTACGCGCAGGATTGGAATCTCACCATTGAGCGGTCGTTCGGAAACGATTGGCTATTCGAGGCTGGCTACGTGGGCACCAAGGGAACTAAACTGCCGCGATTCATCGAAGGCAATGCCTCCCTGCCGCAGCCCAGCCAGACCTGGGCAGACCAGCAAAATAACATCGACCAGCAACGCGTCTACTGCATTCCCAACGCGCTAGGGAATTGCACCTATAGTTCTATCGGGCTGATTTCCGGCGAGGCCAATTCATCTTATAACGCCCTCGAGACGAGCTTGCGCAAGCGCTTCAGCCGTGGGTTTTCTTTGCTTGCTTCCTACACATACTCGAAGTCGCTGGACGATGTTTCATCGTTCAACATCACAGGCTCCGCGTCCCAGCCGGTGGCCGGAGAAAACGACTTGGCGCAAAACCCTTTTGACCTCGGCGCAGAATACGGCCGCTCCATGTTCGACGCCCGCCACCGCTTGGTGCTGAGTTACATGTGGGAACTGCCTTTCTGGAAGCGCGGGCATAACTGGTATCAACACTTTCTGGGGAACTGGCAGGTGAACGGCATCGCTACATTTATGAGCGGCACGCCTTTTACCGTGGTGGACCAAAGCTACAACGATGACGCGCCGGAGATCACCGGGTTTTCGTCCTTCCGTCCCAATCTCGTCGGCAATCCCAACAACGGACCACACTCCGTCGCGCAGTGGGTCAACACCAATGCTTTCCGGCGCATTGATCTCACCACCGCACCCGCGGGGGTGTACGGCACCGAAGGCCGCAACGTGGTCCAAGGGCCCGGCTTGGCTCAATGGGATTGCTCGGCCTTCAAAAGCATCCCGCTCGCTGAATCAAAAAACCTCCAGTTCAGGGCCGAGTTTTTCAATCTGTTCAATCGCGCCAATTTCGCGCTGCCCAACAGTGACATCAGCTCGACTACCTTCGGACAGATCCAGCAAGCCTTGGCGCCACGGCTCATCCAGTTCGCGTTGAAGTTTGTGTTCTGAAGGCAGGGCTGTAAGGGCGGCCCTTGTGTGATAGCTCACGGGTGGCGCATACGTCCCGACGCCTTTTGTCGGGATGTATACGCCTCTCGGTTGGCTCTTCCTGGCCGATAGCCCAGACATGCCAAAGGGCGGGATGTCGTGCTACTCGTCTATTGGACGAATAGCCCTCTCCCTTGGGGAGAGAGTGTCTCACTCCGGCGTTCTTACCAGCCGGAGTGAGACGGGTGAGGGATCTTTCCCTGAGTTCTGAATCATCACTCGGCTTGAATCAGCAGCCCTCCTGACCAAAACGCGGAGCGTTACCCCTGAGGGATGTGCTCCTCCGCGTCTTGGTCCCGCTTCGTGGGATCACCTGTTTTGTTTTTTTCACACGTTCGAAGGGCCGAGACCCAACCCCTGCCTTCTCCCGAAAGAGGTTGACCGCGTGGCGGGCGTGGTGTACGCTCCCGACGGCGTGCAGGGATGGTTTCGATCTGCGTCGAGGGTGATCGAAGCCCCCCTGGAACGCGAGGCAAGGCCTGGTGCTAGGAGGGGGCAAGCCCCAAGCGTGTCCAAATTACGTTCGCCTCAGTCGGCCACCGCTTGCGGCAGAGCCGCTGTAAGCCTTAGCGTGCTCTGTCAATTTGGACAGGCGTGGGCGAGCCCTGCCCATATAGTTTTCGTACTCAAAGGAGGGTACGCAGATGTTTCAACGCTTCATGATGGCTGGGATTCTGTTCCTGTCGGCGGCAGCAGTGGCCATGGCTGCGCCAGCAAACCCCGTGGACGGGCACTGGCAGGGAACGATCAGCGGGCCGAACGGCGACTTTACAATAAACTTTACCTTTAAGGCCGAGGGTACCAAGCTGACGGGAACCGTCGAGACCCCCAATGGCGATCAACCCATCAGTGATGGAAAGATCGAGGGTGACAAGCTCTCATTCAAAACGCAATTTCAGGACAACACAATCGAACATGAGGGAACCGTCTCCGGCGATACAATTCAGTTGAAGGTCAAAGGGCCGTGGGGCGATATGGACATGACCCTGAAGCGTGTGGAGGAGAAGAAGGGCGAGAAGTGACGTCCCGGGTTATTGTCCATTTGAGGGAGTCGCGGGCGGGCGCCAGCAAAGGGGGCGAGGGCCATTCTTCCCAGGGCTTTGAATGTGTGAAAGAATCTGGCTGTCATGCTGAGCGAAGCGAAGCATCCGCATTTATATCCTTGAAAACCCACAAAGGCAGATTCCTCGCTGCGCCCCGGACCGGACGATCCGGGGCTGGGCTCGGAATGACAGGGTTCGTGCCCTTTCCCTAGTGCTCCGGTGCCTCCATGGATGATTCAGCGCGGTTCTCTCCCGTGTAGCGACGACTATGCGAAAGGTCGAATCTCACACTCGCGAAGCCGGTGGCAGTAATCGAAAAGCTTTTCTGTGCTGAAAGGCCATCGACGCCCTTCACGGTCAGCTTCACAGAATAAGTTCCGGCCAATGTGTAAGTATGGGTAACATTTTGCCCGTTGGCTTCCGTTCCATCGCCAAAATCCCAGTTATAGGAAATGGCCGGTACGGAATTGCTCTCCAAAGCGGCGGTCAGCGGGAAGGGCTGGCCGGCGGTTGCCGAGGCGGGCACCTGGGCCGTCACTTGCGGCGCGGGTGCCGGGATGGAATCATCAACCAACTTGATGAGGCGTACTGAGTGCGGCGGCTGATCTGCAATCTCTAAGGCGCCGCCTGGGAGAGGGATTTCCGTGTCCTTATTAAGAACGTCAAAGGCATGAAACGGATGATCGGCAGGAAGTCCCAGGCCGGCCACAGTGAAGGAGTGGGAAAGCGGGCGCTCAGCCCAGTTGAACACGGTGAGCATAGCCTGACGCGGATCTTCAACAAGGAAGAAAACGCTGGGCTCTTCGTCCTCGGGCCGGAAAGTCATCAGGTCCAGCGGCCGGGCCGGGCGCCCCAAGCGGTTCATCTCGAGGATCTCCTGATTTTCAACCAGCGCTAATCTATCGGGCTGCGAGGCCAGGGTCGGCAGATCGTCGCCGATCTCGTACATGCCGCCGCACAGGGCCGCCAAAACAATCTGCACCTGAGCTTCATTCAGGCTGAGCCCGGCTTTCGACCTGTGCCATCCTTGATCAGGGTCGCGGTTGATCACGCTGGTTACGGAAAACGCGTCCGGGTCGCTGAGATAGAAATTGCCGTGCATATAAAAACGCGCCGCAATGTTGGGGACCGCGTCTTTACTGGCTGTGAATGAGTGCCCGGTGTCGGGGGCGATGCGGCCCTCGTCCACCAAGCCGATGGGATTCAACATGGCGCTGCCGTCTTTATCGAGCAGCACATCGTTGCCAACCGCCTCCCGGATGATCTTCAGCCCAATGCGCTGTGCCTCGAGCGCCGTAGTATGGGGCTTGTAGAAGAACCCTTCGATGGCGGTGCTATCCATGAAATCGAGCTTGATGTAGCGGATTCCCCACTCGCGGGTGAGGATTTTGTAGGTTTTCCGCAAGTAATCCTGCGCCCCCGGGTGGGTGGGGTCAAGCACATAAAGTTCGTCTTGGTGGCGCGCGACATATCCGATTTTAATGGGTTTGCCCTGCGCGTCGTGGACTAGCCAATCCTTGTGGTGCTCGAAAACCCACGCACGGCTCGAAACGTAGAAGGGAGCAGTCCAGATTCCCGGCACAAGTCCCAGGTGGGCGATTTCATGCTCGCTGTTCCACATTCCGTGTGGGAACTGGGTAGCATTCGCTGTCGTATATTCGCCGCGGGCGTAAGCATAGCCTTCGTCGATGTGGAAATAATCGTAGCCCAAGGGCAGGAGATGTTGTGCAAGCCACTTCGCATTCGTGGCAATCTCCCCCTCGTTGACCCCTGCATAAAAAGCCGTCCAACTCCACCAACCGATGGGAGCGGTTTGGGGGAAGTGGAGCTTATAGAGGCGACGAATGGCCTTCCCGTAGTTCTCGAGCATCTGCAAATAGTCCTGGCCCACTGCCACCATCACCCGCTCGGAAGAAAGCGAATCCCCGGGCGACACTGGAAGGCTCAACTGGACCTGCTGGGCCGGCGCAATCTGATCGCGATCGAGAACAAATTCCGTTGTTCCGGTCGAGTCCACTGTGAAGGACGCGATGTGGGCTGCGCTAGAAGATGCGGGGCTAACCCGTAGGTGTGAGACCGTCAGAAAGCGCTCGGAGGTGAGGGCCGAAAGCATCAGGCTCTGCTTGCTATCGAGATTGTAGATGAGATCGTTGCACGCTCCAGAGTAGACACCGTGAGGGGCCTGGGCGAGGCTGCCAATTTGGATCGTGGGGTCCTCAGTAAAGCCTTCGAGAAGCACCCGATCATTTTGGTCGCTCGCCCCCAGATCAATGAGCGGTTTGCCCACCGCATCCACAACCCGGATCGCCTGCACAGAAAGACTTTTGCCCGTCCCGTTGCGCACCAGGACGGCGATGTCGCCGTAGGGTTCATCTTCGTAGAGACGCAAGGTGGCGACCAAGTCCGGCTTGTTGGCGAGTCCACTGAAAGTGACTCGGACCGCGCGGCCGGCGCCCAACGAATCTTCGAAAGACGACGGAGTGGCTTCATGATGGGGATAAGCTGACGAACTCAGCCACTCGCCGCCCACCTGAACCCCTACGTTCGAAATCAGTACCGGCTGCTGAAGCCCATGTGCGAGAATCTCGTAAGCCCCGTCCTGGGCCCTCACCACGACCGTCAGTTGCTTGTTATGAATCAATAGGTCCGACTGAGCTAAGGCGGGTATAGCTGCCATAGCGAGCAAGGTTGCAATTGCGACTAACCCGGCAAGGTGTGCGTGTCTCGTCTTCATGAGCAGAAGTACCTCCTGGGTAGGCATTTGAGAATACGCCGCACAATTGTACCGTATAACGCGCACGGATTGCCCTAAAATAAAAGTTTGAACGCAAACTGCATAATCCGCGGGCTGCCAGCCGTGCTGAGTATCTGCCCGAAAGTGGGATCCGTGGTGGTGAAATCCGGCAGACCGAAAGCGACATTGTTGAAGGCATTGTAGAACTCGGCACGAAACTGTAGCGTGAGATGCTCGCTGATTTTGGTGTTTTTCAGCAAGGCCAAGTCTGTATTGAAAGGCCCAGGGCCGCGCAAATTGTTCTTAGCGCTATTACCGAAAGTTCCGATGGCATTGGGCACAAAAAGCGCAGTGTTAAAGTACTCCTGGATGAGTTGGCCGTGGGGGCGGTCAGGGTTGAACTTGGCCTGACTGATCTTCGTTCCAATGAAGTCAGCCCGATCGGAATAATCGCCTGTGAAGGAGTTGTCGAGCCCGCTCATTATGGAATAGGGGAGGCCGCTTTGCCACAGCAAGATGGGGTCGATTTCCCAGCCATTCAGAAGCTTGTCGCCCGCGCCGCCCAGATGGACATGGGGAATCTCCCAGGTACCCGAAAACTTGAAGACGTAAGGAATATCGCTTTCCGAGGGCCCATAATTGAATTTGCGACTGAAGGGATCGGTTTGATAGTAGCTCATATTGAGCGACTCGGAAAAATCGGAGAAGTTGCGCGACCACGTGTAGTTGGCGAGAAATGAGAGGCCGTAGCTCAAATACTTTTGGGCGCTCAACTCGAGGGCGTGATAGTTCGAGTTGAACCCGGAGTCGATCATTCCCATGTGCCCGAAGTTGGTATAAGGGCGGCGCTGCTGCGTATTGGCTTCTGTGGAATTGCCCGGCACATAGTGGGCCGTGTTGATGTCGGCCATAGGCTCCTGGTCAGACGTTCCGTAAAGATGGATGGAGTTGTTTCCGACGTAAGCCACGGTGAATAGCCATGTTTTCCGGAGTTGGCGCTCCAGAGTGAGATTCCAGATGGTGGTCTCGGGGAGCCGAAAGCCCCGCGCAAAGAAATAACCCACCGTGGTCGGCAGCGGGAAAGTTGCGCTCGAGGGAGGGAGCTTAGGACCGAACTCGGCCGGAAAAGGATTGGCCATACCCGCGCTGCCGAAGGGATCCGCAAAGTCAACAACATTGAGCGTGTAAATGGGCGCGAAAGGGGCCACGCCCACGTCGTCCTGAAATGCCAGGGTTTCCGGCGGTTGGTAATAATAACCGGCGCCGCCCCGAAGGCTGGTCTTGGCATCGGAGGTAAGGCGATAGGCAAAGCCGATGCGTGGGGCAAAGTTTGACAAGTTGCTATAAACGGTCCCCGCCGGGCAGCCGGGATCGTTGGCAAAGAGCAGGCCAAGCGGCGCGTTGGGATAGCGCTCCGATTGCTTGCCGGGTTCAAAGCAAGGAAGTCGCCCTTCGCTGTCTGCGTAAGGGAAGTAGGGATCCCATCGCAGCCCGCCGCTCAGCGTCAGGCGGGACGTGGCCCGCCAGTCGTCCTGGATGAAAGCGCTCCACTTCGTCCCCGTGATGTTGCCATAAATGCCACCAGCTTGAACAAACTGAGTGGTGGCGCCGAGCATGAAGTCGGCAAGATTATCTCCAGAAAGACTATCGGTGAAATCGAAGATTCCTCCTTGCTGATACTGATTGGCGATGGGCGCACGGACCCGTAACATCTCGCCGCCAAAGGCAACCTGGTGCTTGGCGTGAACCGCCGTCGCCACTTCTCTCAGGGTCATGTCGCCGCGGTTGTAAGCGCCGACGTTTGCGGACAACGCGGAGAAGTACCCTCCGATGGTGATGTCAATTTGAGGTGAGGGGGAAGGTGCAATGTTCACGCCCAGGGCATTTGCGGAAAAGGGCGTCGAGGCGATGTAGCCCCCGTTCTGCTGGTTCCACCCGAACCAAGTGTTGAGGAGCAAGTGGGGGGAGGCGGTATAGTCGTCATTTAACGAGACCGTTTGCACTCGCACCCGATTGGCATTGGCGTTGAGGGCAAGAATGTCGTTGCCCAGAGGTGTAGCGGGCTCACCAAAATTCGAGAAGAAATAGCGGCCGCTGAGGTGGTGATTCCCGCGATAATAGTCCACCCTGCCTAGAACCTGATCGTCGTCAGTGTTCGTCGCAGCCCCCAGGTAGTTGAGTATCCCACCGGGGGAGTTGGGGGGAGGAACGTATTTCAACAAGTTCAGCGAAGGTTGGGAAATCATACTGGACGGAATCTGATTGTAAGGAAGCGTGGCGCCCGTGAAAGGGTTGACAAGCTGGGTGCCGCTCGGGTTCGTGCAGTCGCCCGCCGCATCGAATTGCCCGCAAAGCGCGGAAAAATCCCCCGTGCGCTCGGCGCCTGTGGGAACCACAGCAATCTGCCCGTTGGGGGCGGTCCTCGTCCGCGTGCCCTGGTAGCTGCCGAAGAAGAAGAGCTTATCTTTCTTGATGGGGCCGCCCAGCGTGCCGCCGAATTGGTTCTGCTTCAAGGTGTCGCGTGTGGGCGCAAAGAAATTCCGCGAATCAAAAATGTAATTGCGCACAAAATCGAATGTGTCGCCGTGGAACTGGTTGGTGCCGGATTTGGTGACGATGTTCACCACCCCACTCACCGCGTTTCCGTATTCGGCGCTCATGTTGCCGGTCTGCACGTCAAATTCCTGCACGGCGTCGGGGTCAGGGAAGGGCAGGTTCGTATTCATATAGGTATCATTATTGTCCGCGCCATCCAGTTGGTAATTAACTCCGTTTGGCCCGCCGCCGTTGACGTCAGCGTACTGCTCGGTGGGGTACACCCCGCCTTCGCAACCTGCGCCACAATAATTGTTGGTCACGTCATTCGCGCCTGGCACCAGGAACACCAGCGCCTGCGTCGCGCGGCCGTTCAACGGCAAGCCCACGATGTTTTTCTGGTCCACCAATTGGCCCACCGCGGCCGAACTCGTGGTGACTAGTGTTCTGTTACATAAATAAGTGAAACATGAGCCGATGTATGGTATAAAGGCTCATGTTCACTTCTCAACAGCCTTTGCGTTTGCAACCTCGGGAGCGGGAGAGCTTGCAGACGGTCA